>Ga0210122_1000415_pt1 | contig 14704 bp, 11 predicted proteins | sample Muzzi_CordB_D2_FD_185530 | JGI IMG/M metagenome (GOLD analysis project Ga0210122, IMG submission 185530) | Wetland microbial communities from San Francisco Bay, California, USA, that impact long-term carbon sequestration - Muzzi_CordB_D2 (SPAdes) | ecosystem: Environmental > Aquatic > Marine >... | reverse complement strand
ACGGTTACAAAAGTCCCTAGCTTCACTCACACCATCTGGGTTTAACGGCTCAAAAACAGTACGGAGATTATTGGTCTCAGCAAGGACGTCTAAAACCCAGGTAGTTCCGGAACGGCCGGAACCAGCTACGACAAGTGGACGACTTTCCATAAGTTTCCCCTCTCAACACTATAGGCAAAACGACTTTCTTAAACACATCAACCATTCATTTTGTCCCCAGAACCCTGCAGCAACCAAGCACCCTGTAAGATGGAATCATATAATTTTTGCACGGCGCCTATTTGCTGTTGTATCGTAAATTTTTCAGCTATGCGGTGACGTGCTGCCAAACCCATCTGTTCCGCTTTATCACCATCAGATAGGATCTGTAAAATTGCCTTGGCCATGGATTTTGAATCTTTACAGGGAACAAGAAGGCCGTTCACACCATCTTGGATAATGTCCAAGACCCCGCCGGCCGCAGTGGCTACCACCGGCTTACCCGCGGCCATCCCTTCGATGACCGTCAATCCAAATGGCTCCGGGGTAGATGAAGCATGCACGACCACATCCAGTGCAGACAAAAGGCGAGGTACATCACTTCTGTGACCTGTAAAAACAATCTTTTCGCCCAATCCTAAGGATTTAACCATAACCTGCAGCTTATCAAGGTAGCGAATGTTTCTGTCATAATTCAATTCAGCCAGTCCACCAATGATGAGTCCTTTAATGTTAGGGATTTTACTTGAAACCTCTGCTATTGCTTCTATAAAAAACTCATGCCCTTTCCACCAGTCAATTCGAGCCACAAGCCCTATCAGCTTCTGATCAGGCTTGCAATCAAACTCTTTACGAACCTTTATCGCATCATATGATTGCATATAATCAGGCAAGTTGACCCCATTATGGATGATTTTCCCTTTTGTCTGTGACTCTCCCTGTGCTATGTTATGTTGGGCTACATCATTTGAGATATAGATATTGGTATCAACACATCCATGGAATACCGTATCAAAACGGGTATAGTTTGAATATCCATGTCGATGAGTGATGCATGGAATTCCAGCCATCTTGGCTGCTATGATTTCCGGTTTTCCTTGGCTCAAATCACTATGGGTGTGAACAAGATCAATTTTGTTTTCCCGAATGATCCGTAAAAACAACTTTATTTTTTGAACATCACGAAAAATAAAAGAGAAAGCGCTTTTCAAGGCAACATAGATATCACGGACCGTTTGTCCAAAATGGTTTTCAATCAAAGCAGCAATACTTCTCTTTCTGGATACTTCAGACTTTTTTTTACCATGTTGTAAATTCCGACTCTCCATCAACTCAATGGTTTTAATATCTGAACCAACAAGCGCTTTTCTTATGGTTGATGACTGAGGCGTGTCAAACAGAACCAAAGGTTCATATAAATTCCTGTTGAGTCCTCTAACCAGATGATCCAAAACTACTGCTACACCACCTTTAGAGGTTCTAGTTACATATAAAATTCTGCATGGGTTCATAGCTGAATTTTGCTTAGAAGGGGTTTTAAGACCTCCCCTCAGGCCCAATTTCCGTGTTGGACCGAGAGATTCAATACTCGAAATATTAAATATATTCCTGCGGTTGAATCCCTCGCTCCGCCTTTTTATCCCGCTGCGTTTTAGCGGGGGACTTTGAACTCGATTGAAGGTTTTGAAACCACTTCTGGACAATCTCTTAGAGCTCAATTAAAGAACAGGTTTTAAAGGTGAGATTCAATAATACCGGATAATGTGGCAATTCTGTCATCCCATGTGTTTTGGGCTGCGATCTGCCTCCTTTGGACAGACAGATTTTTCTCTTTATCTGATAAACTCTTTTCAATACAATTTACAAAGGTTTCTTTTGATTCTGCGACATGCAAAACATCTTTAAACGCTCTTGCTATAGGGAAATCCGTTGTAACAATTTCTTTTCCCATGGCCATAAAGTCGTAAAGTTTCAGAGGGCTTAAATTTTGTGTTTGCTCGTTAAGCTTATACGGAACAATGCATGTATCAAAAACCTTGATATAATGGGGAACCAGGTCAATCTTCTTATTCCCTAAAAAATAAACATTCTTCATTTCTTTTAGTTTGTTGAGTTCACTTAAGCAGCCGGCATCATTGATCTCACCAATCAGCGCGATTGACCACTCAGGGTGTAACGTTGCAATATGCCCAATTAAATCTAAATCAAGCCTTCGCGAGATGAGTCCGGAATAGCCGATAACGGGCTTGGGCAATTGTGATATATCCGGAAGAATCAGCGTATCGTCATTCATTGCTTTATTGTAAGCGATATAATCAACTCCGTTTGGCACAAGATACGTATTTTTGTTAAAAGCACTTTTGGTTTCAAGAAGTTTCTCAGAAACGACAATGACCAGATCAGCCCTTTTGAGTATCTGTTGCTCTGCAATCTTGACTTTTTCTCTGCTCTCGGTATTTGAATCCCCATATGCGGAATATTCGTCAACAACATGATAAATGCTTAACTTTTCATTGAAGCTTTTCAAAAAATGCCCCATACGAGGTTGTGACAGCCAGATAATTGGTCTTTGAAATCCCAATTTCTGCATGGACAATTTTAACAATGACTTCCAAACCCGCCATGTAATCCGATCAAAGGGAAACCGTCCGGAAATAGGCAGAAACACAGGGTTGCGGTAGATGTAAAGGTTGTTTGGTCCCTTTAATATTCGATTCTGCATAGCAAGATGGAAAAATTCCGTTTGCCCCGCAAATCCGCGGTATAAGAATTGACGCCGAGCCTGGTTTAGATATGTTACAGGTTCTACATACACGACCTTATTATTTCGTGCAAATCGGGTCATGAGTTGATGACGGTTGCGCCACATCCCATCCCATTTTCCAGGGCCAAAATAAATTATATCATGCCCTTCAAGCATATTTTCATCTCCACAAACAATGGATTAACCCCTTCTCTCACTCAAGGTTTTCCTTTATTAATTCCATATCTAATTGTGCATATTTATAAATTATGGCACTGTAAATCCAAAATACATAATAGCCGACAGTCATATTTGTAAAAAACATTCCGGTCAAATAGCCACAAAAACCAGGAATATAGCTTAAATACAATTGTTTCTCCCAGGGACTTGTCGCTGTATTAAAAGATTGCCATACATGTTGATAAATTTTAAATAATATCAGAAGAAAAACTGCTAAACCGACAATACCAAATTCCACCAAATACCTAAGGTAATCATTATGTGGAGCAGCAACATAATAGAATCCTCTAAGCTCACTCAGCGGCACAAAAGAATCCGGGCCATGACCCCAAACAGGCCGTTCAATAAAGAGTTTCAATCCATTTTCCCAAAGGAATAATCTGCCTGAAGAAAACTTGTATATATCCTGTGTCTCTGCGGTGGATGGATCAAATCTTTCCATGACTACCGACTTAACAGAGTCAGGCGAAAAAACAAAGGCTACAGCTCCTACTATAACCATAGCAATGATTAGGGAAAAAATTGGAAATAAACCCATGATTTTTTCCCGTTTGAGGATTATCAGATACACAATCATACTCACCAAAAAAGATAAAACCCCATTCCGTGATCCAGTATTAATCAGACCCATCAGCATTAAAAAAAGAAAAACTAGGCAGCCAACTTTGAATAGACCACCTTTTTTCATTAAAAAACTCCCCGATAACGCGAACGGAAATAAAATCACCAACGTAACAGCAAATACACCGGCAGCTCCGAATCCGCCTGCTCGACCATGCTTAGCGACTGATTTAGCGGCATAACTCGTAATCCCAAATGTTGCAGAGAGTTGCACCAGGACAGCTAACGCTAATATAAGGCATAGACCAAAGAGTACTTGATTACAGGTTTTTTTGTCATGGATGATGTTGAAAAGAATTATAAAGAGAAGAATAGGGTTAAGCCATTGCTTAAAATCTGAAATTTCACCTATAATAGTTAGGCCTGGAATTTCACCATGATACATTTTGACAGGGATGGATAAAAGCACTATTAATATCATAAGAATCAACAACTTATTCAAATTGTTGGGTTGAAACACTTTACGCTTTCCGATTATTACATCCAAAGCCCATACAAACAAAAGCAGATATATCGTTAAGTTAAATAAACTAAAACCTTTCACGGAGAACCCGACTTTACCCAGAACTTCGTTTATGAAGAAGGTAAATAATACTAAATAGATTGGAACTATTCTCATTATGTTTCCTTTAGGAAAAAATCAATCATGTGCTTTCAACAATTTGTTCCAACCAATCTGTTGCATACCCACCGAGCATTTCACTAAGCTGCTTGATCTGTTGAAAGTATTTTTTTTCCAAGTAGCGTTTGAACTCTTCCGGAAGTTCTTGTTTAGGTGAGGCATAAACCCTTTTGGATAAGTCATCTCCAAGGAACTTTTCTGAGGTATCAGCGTCAAGGAACTCCAATACCCTTATCAGAAAATGTTTAGGATTATTCTTAATTTCACGATAATAACCGATGAAAAACTGATTTTCTGGGAAAAAGCTTTGCCAAATATTTATGGTTCGTGCATAATCCCCTTTTAAGATATTGCTGCCGCTATTCACAAACTTTTTAAACTCTGCCATAGTTTGCCGATTTTTATTTTTTAACCTGCTATTATGAAAGCGAAAATGTGACCATGTTCGATCAATGGGATTCCTGATAATAAAGATAACCTTCACTCTCGGTATTAATTTATGAATGTACCTAACATCCTGGTGGTCGAGGATAGAATAGGAAGGAGTTATCTCGCCCTTTATTTTATCACCGCCTTCTTTGAATAACGAACCGTACCAATCATCATCGAATTTCCCGAACAGAAATCTATGGTTCCATGGAAGGTGTTGCCAATTCGATGGACGAAGAATCTTGGGCACTTGTGATTTGAGATGCCTTCTTGCCTCCAGATCGTGAGGCCTTTTCCCAAACAGTCTCGACGTTAGTCGCTCCGAGGCAAGTCGACTGGATGACGGATATTTGGGCGCGCGATCAAAATAGTGAAGCTCTTTAACGGGGGGCAGCCAAAAATCCGGGTGTAATCGGAGTTTGTGATAAAGCCATGTTGTCCCGGATTTTTGTGCGCCTATCCCTAAAAAATCCGGCAAGAGCCTATTTTTATTCATCATGTATACCCTTTACGCTGGGTCAGCAATCTTTATACGGGTTCTAAAGGAAAATGAGAAATAAACTTTTGACAAAATAACCGCATTTAGCAAGATGGCAGGATTCCCTAAGGCGTTTGGTGTTTTTCAAACCTTGAATCGTTCTTTTTACGAAATGCTGAAAATGAAAGGAAAATTTAAATGTTAACATTTTGTTTAATCAAGGTACGCTGCAAATTCTGATTTACCGATGACATTTTTGAACTCTACATAATTTTCAATTACTTCATCCAAGTTATCTTTGCCTGTCCTGGAAAGACTCGTGTCTATCTGTACGCTCGATAATCCCAGATACTGAAAAATTTTATCTGCTGTTTTTTGATGATTTTCTTCTTTTAGCAAATCCTTTTCATATTCAATGGTTAAATGGGAAATATCTTTTAGCACCTCCAGTTCCTGGCATAAAAGATCCTTTCTTTTCTCGGCCATCTTCAAGATTCTTTCGCAATCAACACTCACCTTTCCCAGTTTTTTCCCACCATCTTTTTTTGTCAGGTGATAAATTCTTCGTTGCATCGCCAGCTCGTTAGATACGGCTTGTCTTAATATATTATTTCGCTTTAAATACAGGATGATCCAACCGTCTGAACATAGTTGCTTTAAAAATCGTGCAGGATTTAAAATGAGGTGATCATCTGTTAATTGATAAATCTTGACGTGAAATCCGTATACACTTTTTTTATTTAGTTTTGTGACCATGCTTCGAGCTTTTATATAAAGCTTGATAAACCGAATTTTATGGTAAGCCTTTACGTTGAGAATTTCATCATCGCAGTGAATATCCGGATGAGAGTTTAGCAGGTCTACTAGAAGTGTACTGCCAGACCGGCCTTGAGCAAAAATAATAAATTTTGTTCTCGGCCGGGGTAGCCAAAAAATTAAAAAGTTTAGATAAAATGATAAGTATCGTAAATATTTCCCGGGGTGTTTGAGATATTTTTTTTGGGTCGGAGAAATAACGCTTTTAATTAATTCTTTCATATAATATTTTTGAAAAACAACCTCTTTAGCTATGTTAACTCAGGTGTCTGAAAAAAAGCTTTATATCTGCTGGATGAGAGATTAATCTTCTGGTTAAAAAGTAGATAAGTTTTTTTTGCGATAAATGAAATCCATATTGATTCAAGCGTTTTCTGTGATAGTCGAAAAAGTCTTTTCCGCGTCGCCTTAGAATTTGCTGTGTCAAAAAATAATAGTATCCCCGCTCCTCTTTCCTGAATAGTTCCTCTAATTCATCTCGATCAAAATAAGCCGGGCCATATTCTTTCAGCCATGATAGTCTTTCCGGGAACCCTGTTCTATATCGCTGAACCATAGTGGAGGTCTGAGTATCACTATGTCGTCGGGTATATGTCAACAATTGGTGAACAAATCCAAAATCACAGTTTTGCAACTGCTCAAAGCACTCGGCCGTGTCTGCGTGATAATAGGACTCGTTGTAATAGTTATGGCGTTTTCTTATTAAATCAGCCCGAATCAGCCTTGTTGTGGGTGACCCAAAAATAAAATATTTTCTTCTCATGGTGTTTCTGCACACTTCCCTTCCTGAAACCACTGAGCAGGGATAAGGCAGCCCACCCTCATGAACGCCTTTTGGACCATTCACCCTATATGCGGAGACAATGCCCACGTTTGGATTTGCCTCTGCCAGTTCGACCATTTTTTCAATGCATTCAGGGAAAAGAAAATCATCGGCATGAAGCACCTTGCAATACTTGCTTTCGAGAGAGATTTGCCGAAGCGCATGATTCCAGTTCGGAACCATGTCAAGATATTCTTTGTTGTTGATGACACGGATCCTGCTGTCCGTTGAAGCGTAGTTTTCCGCGATCCGGGCAGTTGCATCGGTACTGCAATTGTTAACGATTACATATTCCCAGTTCTTATAAGATTGGGCTATAACGCTTTCAATGCATTCAGAAAGATGTTTTGCCCCGTTGTAAACAGGCGTGACAACACTGACGAAAGGTTGTTGGTCCATAAAACTCCTTCTGTACTTAAGTTAAATCACTTCTCATCTTAACGACGCGGGCAGGAACTCCCGTGGCGATGGCTCCGTCCGGGATGTCGCGGGTGACAACCGAGCCGGCGCCGATCACAGCTCCCCTCCCAATCTTCACACCATCCAGCACGATGACGCCCACACCCAGCCACGCATCATCATCAATAACAATCCCACCTTTTGTTTGTAATGGTTGTTCTTTTATGAGCTTATCAGGTGCAAATCCATGATTATAAGGGTAAAACGCGCAGTAAGGCGCTATTTGCACGCCATTTCCGATCCGAATTCGGCCTTTGTAGGCAGAGAACTGACATCGAGGCTGAATATGCGTATCACTGCCTATGGTCAAGCCGCCGCCTGCACCAGTCTCGATGATGATATCCTTGTGTATATGTGACCCTTTACCTATATGAACATGTCCTTCATCCCCAGCTTGGTAAATAATAACGCGTTCACCTATAAAAACATTATCTTCCAAATGTACTGCCTTATGAGAAATTACGGCATCCGGCGATATATAACTCTTGCTTGTGATGTGAGCGAGATAAGTCCTGCCTTTATATGGCGGTGTAAACAAAGTAGCTATCCAGGTGGCAATACGTCCTGAAATGCCAAGTCCGGCATGCTTCATCCAAAATCGCGCCCACATGCGTCGAAATTTTGAAAGCATTTTTTTGGGAAGTGGTTGACGCACTTTAATTTCCCTAAAATTGAGGTTTCTTAAAAACCCTCCCGTAATGATAACATTCGGTGTCCTCCAATTTTACGTGAGGACACCGAATGTTATCATTACTGTTACCTGTTCCTTATTTTTGATTTCTGCTGAGAAATTAAAATGCACAAATGCGGTATTTAACACTCCCTCGAACCCGGCCTAGACGCCAACCCAATAGGAATAGACATTTGGCCATATCCCCTTTATCACGAATTTTAAATGATAGCTTGACAAGCAGGCGCCATTTATTCACACCAGCTTTCCATTCGAGCTTTGGCATACCCAGATGTAAATAGTTCTTATAAATTTTAACATTTTCCTCTGAATATTCGAGTCCTTGGCGAAAAATATCCTTTAAACGACTGCGATAACGATAATGGAGAACAGCGTTTGGTACGAAGTTCAGCCTGGTTCCGGCAAGCTGTATCCGCCAACAGTAATCGGTGTCGTCCAGGGTGGAATATGTCTCATCGAGTCCGCCAACAGCCTCATGGAGTGTTTTCCTTATGCCCAAAGTACAGCCCATGGCATGTGGCAGGAAAGGGGGGTACTTGTATTCCTGCAAGCCATCTTTCTGAGGGTATCCACGACTTTTTTGCATCCACGGTTCATTGAGCTTTTCGGCATCAATTCGACACGCAACAAAGTCGTGTCTTAGTAGGGCTTCGCCCATTGCAGCCAGCCAACCTTGAGCAACTTCGTCATCTTGGTCTAAAAAAAGGATTGCGTCACCAGATGCTGCTTCGGCCCCAATATTACGAGCGTATGCTCGACCTCTTCCATCAGAAGAATCAATAATACGCAACTCCGGTATTCGGTCCATATAAGCTCTGACGATATCCAGAGAATTATCAGTAGATCCGTTGTCAGATATAATAACTTCCCAAGGCCCTTTGTATTTTTGATTCGCAAGAGAATCGAGCTGCCTGCCGATGAACTTTTCTCCATTGTAGCAAGCAATGATGATGCTCAATTTCATAGTAATTTCCCCATGGCTGCCGGTACTGGTGTAACGTGAATATCGGGTTTCTCTGATGATCCTACAAGAGAGAAGTATATGGCTTCGAGATCGCTCATCTCGTCTTCAATCTGTTTTATCTGAGGTATTTGTTTCCTCCAGTTTTTTAAAATTGATGGTTGGTGTGCAATGTAACTCAAAAGATTTGATAGGGAATCTATATCACCAACCCGAAAGAGATCGCCTGAAATTCCAGCCTGAACGAGCTCCGCCATGCCGCCGATATCGGATGCTATCACTGGTGTTTTACACGCATAAGCTTCCAATATTACATTTGGACTGTTTTCATACCAGACAGATGGTACGACCAACACATCGATTTCTGAGAAGACTTGAGGTATGGTTCGATTGTCAAATTCTCCACGGAAAGAAATACGCTCGTCGTTGTTTGCCAAGCTACTTAATTTACTAACATATTTAGGATGTTTATCGAGACTGCCAAAAATATTAAGTTTAACAGACTGGTTTGAAAAATTCAGTTTTGAAAACGCTTTGATTAAAATGTCGATCCCTTTGTGTGGTATCAAACTGCCAACAAAACCGAATCGCAATGGTCCTCGGTATTCCACCTGTGGCAGCGATTCCCACAAAGATGCATTCAGACCTTGCCGGCATACAACAAATAATTTCTCTGAAATCCCTGATTTTACATACATCTGCATAAGGAACTCGGAAGGGGCTATCAGTTTATTTGCCTGGTGAAGGGTCGTTCTCAAAAAATCGACCCATTCCTGTAAATACCGTGTCTTTTTCGGAACACCGGTTATGTTGCGAACAAAAATATTCTCAGACGTTTTTACCAGAAACTGACCATACATCCCAAATGTCAGTTTATAAAGGATTGGATAATGGAAGCCTATGTTAAGCTGTTTATTAAACAGACAAAGGGAACATTCTAAAATACTACGTGGACCTGGACAAAGCACACCCGTGTTTTTAAGCAAAGTCTTTCGCGCGCAAATCCAATAAAATTCGGTGAGGCTTACAACAATCGGAACGTCCGCTTGACGTGCTGCTTGGATGACAGACCCTGTGTTTCGTACCCCACTAATGAGGTGAAAAATGTCTATATCGTCATTTTTGAGTCGATTTGCGATGTAATCTCCGATTAACTGATTTCGAAATTCCCAGTTTTTTACTTGTGATTTATCGAACGAAAGGCGTACCACGTCTATATCATCGATTTGCTCCTCTTTTACAAACAGTTCAGATTTACTGTGGTTCATATCGTCTATCGCTACAACCTGAACGGAATGCCCCCGTGCTTTTAACCCAATTGCGGTCCTATAGGCTCGCCATTCCCCACCACCTACTTGGTTGGGAGGGAAGCCATGTGCATTAATCATTATCTTCATTTTTTATCCAATAAAAATGCCAAACCACTGAAATGGGTATGAGACACGAATTGTGAGTTGAATTAGATATAAACAAATAACCTTATTATTCTAATGCCAAAATGCTTTGTTCTGTTAGGCAACTGGTGATGTAACGCCCTTAAGCATCAAAACCCAATCATTATTACGTCCTGGAGAGCCCGGAGGAGTAAATATTCTACTGGTAGCACCTGCTCCACTTCTAATCTCTGTAAGAAAAGGTTTAGGTGTATCATATTCCGATCCATTCACATGCCATCTGCCATTACGAGGATTAAACCAAAATGAATTGGTTGAAGGACCCGATAGTATATTCATCTTTACATGAATATCCCGGCCATTCGCGCTATAAATCAATGCATAAGTGGCTCCAATATCTCGAGTTGCCTGGATTATATCTGAGTCGCTGTCCGATGAACTACCTTGGTTGCCGATAATTAACGATTGATCTGGTATGCGATTGAGATATTCTTCTTTATTTAGTGATGAAATTAACGAATCCAGGTACTGCATGGTCATACCGCCTTCCGCATCTAACGACTCTTTCCAAAGATAACCCTTATGGGGATGAAGATTAAAACGCATCACCTCATAATGTCCATACATAGTGCCGAATCCACCGCCAAATACTGTCTGGTATGCCTGGTATCTCACATTCCACGGACCAAATTTTTTTCTCCCACATTTATCGCCACTACATTCATAACGCCCTTCAGCAAGCCAGGTAGGTTTTGAGGGGCTTTTATTCCAATCTTTAACAATGTCTGATGGCTGATCAACTAAAAAAGCTTGGACAGAATTCAAATCAAGCCAAGCCTCATTATGAAACCACGCAGAGGATTGAGGTTTACCCTTCCTTGAGTGATAAGTCATTAAAGCGGTACTATAATCTGCATTATTATTATGCTCGTAAACAGCATTCACGCCATCTGCAATTCCTTCAGCCATGGCACGGTATACCGAAGCATAATTACGACCTTCAATCACCGCTGCACGGTCACCGCCCAGTGCCCAAATTATATAATCTTTATATCCTTTGTAGCGAGTCCCCAGCCAATGGCCATATTGATATGCTGAGTGTCTATTAAAAATTATTTTTGAAGTATCTTTACCGTTCCACGACCCGGCAATATGATCACCAATTGTAGGCCATAGATATACATAAAAACCTTTATTGATTATTTGGCCAATATAATAATCTAAGTGATCCCAGTAGCCGTATTGTTCGGCATCCTCTGGATCCGATCCGGATGTTGTAATCGTCCGGGTTAAATCCCAATTGTCATCTTGACCTATTTCGAAAGGTCTATTACCATAAACATTTTTACCAGAGTTAAAATCTGTTGTATGGAGTGCAATTACTCCAATTATGTTAAAATTCTTTTTTTTCCTATCAATTAAGTAATCATCAATTTCGCTCCTATATCCGCGGATATGTGCAACCCAACATGTATCACCCATTAAAAAAACCGGGGCACCACTGATTTTTGAAACCAGATACCTGCCATTATCACTTACTGTTAATTTATGAAGTCCATCCGAAGCAAGACTATTCATAGGAATAATTAAAAAGCTTAACAATAAATATAATATATGTCCCACTTTCTTGAAAATTAATCAATTGTAGATGGCACACTAGAATTTTTAAAGGGGTTTAGTACATCTGGCCTTTTAAAGAATTACTTCAGCCTAGATATGGTAAGCAGTAGAGGAATTGATATGGAGATCATGGTAATTTTTCTTAGTTTCTGTCATCCTTTCTGTCTTTGAGAAGCTTCCATTTTTCCTGTTTTTTGATAAATGTAATGGTCTCCGTTAGTTGTGTTTGATTATCAGAGATAACTTCAATATCAACACTGATTTGATCGTTGTCGATTTGCTGAACATCTATGACTTTGAATTCTGCATGGCCATAAATACTCTTTAGGAAATCTGAATAACGAGGATTACTAAGGCGTTTGCTTCGACGTTCTATAAGTTCATCAGACGACAAAGATCTTAATATCTGTAAGTTGCCGGTTTTGAGGGCATTGAAGAATTGGGCCAGTACACTATTAAGTTGGCCTGCCTGGGGTAACGCGGTGTTGACCCCAAGAATTCCTGAAAACATTAAAATTGAGATTACAATCATCGCGAACTTTTTCATCGACATCTCTCCCAATCATTATAGTTTATTGTTCCACAACAATGACAATATAGTTAGATCCCGCACCAGAGGCACCCGAAGCATTGTTCCCTCCCAAATTGACGGGCCCGGGTGAGAAGCTCTTCTCGTAAACTTTAAAATACCCCATGTCGGAATCTGAAACTCCTATAGTAAGACTAGAGTTAAGGCTAAAGGTCGTCGACAGCCACGTTGGCGGAGTCGCCCGAGAATCGTATGCCACATAAACTTTGCACGGTCTGTCAATATCAAAGGATATGTGGTTTGTTGACGTGACAGATTTATCATCATTTGCTGTCATAATCCATATGCCGCCCGTTAATACGCTCGGTATATTTGTCAGCGTATAAGACCTGTCAATGTAATATTCATTGCCTACCGTCAACAGATTCTGTTTGTATATCGATGGGTAGGCAGCTGGGCTGGAAGGGACTAAATTCTGTAATATAAAGGGCAAGGTATTTCCGGTTGGGTCGAAAAATAAGTAACTCAACACACAATGACCCAATGCATTTGGATGAAGATTGTCCCTGAAAAGACTGAACTTGTTTATGAAGAAATTGAACAAATTAGGGCCAATGACTATACCGGGAATTTCACTCTGGATCACTGAGTTATACTGCTGAATAATCATATTTCTTGAAGCACTCAATGGGTCTGCAAAAGGTGGTACGGAAGTACTGGATGAACCAAACGCAGGCGGTACAAGTGCAACTGTAAGCTTATCAATGTCGGGATCCGCAAGAATGGTGTCTCTCAACTGAAGCATATTGTCCTTATAACTTACGGAATCCAAGGGGAACGTGCCGCCTGAATCGTTTGTCCCGATAAGCATTATTACCCAGATTGCCCCTTGATTTCGCTGTTTAATCGAGTCGATTCTCGCCAAAGTATCAATGGTTTCATCTCCACCGACAGCTTCGTTAAAAAAGATCTGCGGCTTCAACAAATCAGCAGTACGAAGATCACTCAATTTAGCCTGATATCCGGAAAAAGCAATTATCCTTTCATCGACAGATTTGTTGTCAAGCCACCAATTATCACCTGATCCATTACTAATACTGTCACCTACGGTGAAAGCAAGGTCACCTTGAACGCCAATTCTGGGATTTGTGTCGCTTGCAACCTCCGTGCTTGAATTGTCGCGTAAAATGGCCACTACCTTATAATTTATTTGTTGTAGCCCACTGAACCCAGCCGTATAGAAGCCCGTGACCGTAGGCGACTCGACACCTGGTTTCTGATCTACCTGGGTATCCGTGTCCTCTCTATACAAAATAAATTCGACACTGCTGCATCCAGGTGCATTATTGACATAAGCTGAAACATCTAACGAATTGGATACATGTACTGAGTATGAAATAGGTTCAGAAATGAAGATTTCCGGAATACTTCCAATGGTTTTAATTGAAACATTATCGAAAATAGACGAGTCTTCACAATAAAGCGCAACTGTTCCACTGGTCAAATCACCATCAGAAACGGCAAATACGGAATCGCCATTGATATATACAAAAATTTTATCCGAAATAACCTTTACCATAAGATTCAATGTTTGGTCTACTTCGTATCCCCTGGCATTGATTGCTAAAGCACCATTGGTTGCTAAAGTACTAAAAACACCATTTTTCCCTTTCTCAAGCCTCGTATAGCCATACTGAGAATTGATGCTAATCCGGTAATAGTTATTAGGGTTTTGGTATCTGAACATGATACCCACATCTCTTCCAAATCCATCAGGGTCATACTTTATCTGAACGCTCACTTGATAGTCTGTTAATGAAAACCAATTCGAAAGATATGAATATGTTCCTTTATGATAGGATTCCGTGAGCGTTCCGACAAAGTTCTGTTGATGGTATTCACCACCAATGACTTGCCAGTTCGGTCTAATGCCGTCATTGACTGGGGTCCATCCATTGGCATTCCCATCATTGAAATCATCTGAAAAAAGTTCTGTCCCCTCGCTATATGCGGGATCTGTTGTACAATCGGGATCAGCACAATCTATAAGGCCGTCGCCGTCATCATCTGTGCCATTATCACATATTTCTGCGCTGCCGCTGGAACATGCGGGATCTGTTGTACAATCGGGGTCAGCACAATCTATAAGGCCGTCGCCGTCATCATCTGTGCCATTAGTACATATTTCTGCGCTGCCGCTGGAACATGCGGGATCTGCGTCACAATCGGGGTCAGCACAATCTATAAAGCCGTCGCCGTCATCATCTGTGCCATTAGTACATATTTCTGCAGTAATAGC
>Ga0210122_1000413_pt1 | contig 14731 bp, 10 predicted proteins | sample Muzzi_CordB_D2_FD_185530 | JGI IMG/M metagenome (GOLD analysis project Ga0210122, IMG submission 185530) | Wetland microbial communities from San Francisco Bay, California, USA, that impact long-term carbon sequestration - Muzzi_CordB_D2 (SPAdes) | ecosystem: Environmental > Aquatic > Marine >... | reverse complement strand
CCGCCGCGGTTATTTTTGGGGAGATCGCTTCAAAAGCGTAATTGTCGATAAAGGCGAAACGCTGGTCAACTGCCTTGCATATATCGATCTTAACCCGTTGCGGGCCGGAATAGTTGATCGCCCTGAAGACTACCGCTGGAATTCGCTTGGGTATCATGTTCAGACCCAAAACAAAGATCAGTTTTTGTCTACTGATTTTGGATTTGAAGAATTTAATCCGCCTCCGGCGGACAAGTGTCTCAAAAGCGAAAAGGAGCGAATCAGAAGGTATCGCCGATATGTCTATGAAGCCGGATCGTTAGACCACCCCGGGAAGGGAAACGTCAAGGTAATTAAAGACAAATTTCTTGATAAGGAGCGCAGCAGAGAATTTGAACTCAGACGTAGCGATCGGTTCAGGTACCGGACCCGCTATTTTACGGATTCGGGCATTATCGGATCAAAGGAGTTTGTGTCTGAAAATTATCAGCGGTTCAAACATCTATTCTACTCAAAGCACGAAAAAAAGCCCAAGCCGATCAAAGGCCTGGATGGGATGTATTCGTTAAAGCGATTATCTGAAGTGATATGAAATATTTCAAAATGTGTCTGTCTTTTTTTTATATGCTATTTGCCATAATCTTTTATTTGTGAATGCTTTTCCGAAAGGGGATTTTAAGGACTTTTAAAATGGGAAGTTCATAGAGAATCATTTAACAAAAAATAGTTGATGAATTCCAAGGGGTTGTAAACGGTGCTCACCATAGTCTTTTGTTTGCAAAGGCGTGTCCTGAACCTGATTTTAGATACTGTTCAAATTCAGCCGCCTTTGATTTCTCTGAAAATGCAATGTAGCTTACGAGTTTCCAGGGTTTATATTTGGCGGTGTGGGGTGAACGGCCTTCATTGTGGGCCTTCAATCGACCCTTGAGGTCGGAGGAGATTCCAATGTAACGTTGATTCGGATAGGCGGTACTCTGGAGCAGGTATACATAGTGCATTTTGATAGCTCCTGCTTCGTGTAAAATTACGCAGGACAAGCCCTGGCCTCTTAATACTATGCAGGGCAAGCCCTGACTCCTGTAGTACACACAAGACAGGTCCTGCTGCCAACCGAAATGTCCTTCATGGTTTTAACGTAGAAGGAAGCCTTGGCATACAATGCCCTACTTCGCTAAAGCTTCGAAGGGCAACCCTCGCTTGTATCTTAACTTAGGGTGGACAACCTGATTCGGTAATTTTTTAAGGTTGGCTTGCCAACCGAAGCCTTGGCGGTTAACGCCCTACTTCGCTAAAGCTTCGAAGGGCAACCTTCGCTTGTATCTTAACTTAGGGTGGACAACCTGATTCGATAATTTTTTAAGGTTGGCTAGCCAACCGAAGCCTTGGCGGTTAACGCCCTACTTCGCTAAAGCTTCGAAGGGCAACCTTCGCTTGAATGTTGACTTAGGGTGGTCAACCTAATTCGGTAATTTTTTAAGGTTGGCTTGCCAACCGAAGCCTTGGCGAAGGTTGGTGGAGGCGGCGGGAGTCGAACCCGCGTCCGAAAACATTCCACTCGGGCATCTACATACTTATCCTGAAATTTAAATTTCGCCCTGCAAGACTCCTTCAGGCTGGATTCCTGAAGGGCTAGCCTGCTAAAGTTTCGCCGGTTCTGTTACAGGCAGCCAGAATCGACTATCCCGCTAGTCGATGCCCTTGCCGGGTCCGCAGGATTAACCCGGTAGGACACTGGCCTATTTATGCGGCCAGAGCATATTCATAATCATCTGCGATTATGTTTAAGGTCCCATCGTTTTTACGAGCTGACAGGAGCTCGGTATGCAGCCGGAGCTTCTTTGTCCCCGTCGAAGCCGTTTCGCCCCCAAATGCAAACTTCGTTTGCAGCTCAAAGCTGATAGCTCAAAGCTCAAGATTGAAGTGGTTGGGAAAGGGGTTATGTAAAAGAGCAGTTGTGGCTCTAAAGTAAGCTGAATCATGCGTTTTGTCAAGATTTCCCTGATCCTGCAAGAATTTCCATTTTGGTTTTCAGATTTTTTTCTGAAGGCTGTTAATGCGATTTTGCAAAATCAGCGGATGTTGTGAATTCAGCGGATAACGATAATTAAATAACTGATTGTTATGATTTAGAATATAAACTTGACAGCCTATAAAGACATGAGGTATCTCAAAACGTAATGACTGCGTAATTCATACATTCAAAGACCGGTAACCCTAAAGCCAGGACCATAAAAGCCATGATTAGGGGAATCCAGAAAGTACCCATCACAGCCTCCAAGGGTAAATCCCCCTTCGGAGGCTTTTTAGTTTGGTGGCGTAAAGGTTCGGCCACAAAAGGCAAAGAAACATCTTTATAATGGTACTAAATGGGTATGGGGGAAACCATGGCAAATAATACTATCAAATCAGAAAGTCGATTTCCCATCAAGGCCCTGAGTGTTTCCCTGGTATTCACAATTGTTCTGTTCGTCGTTTTCGGCTATCTCATCTGGGCCACTTACAAAGATTATAAAACAACTGAACTGGCCAATCTCAGATGTCGCGAACTAAACGGTATCATCCTTCACCTCGACGAAGTTCTGACCATGTCGGCCCGCATGGCGGCGGCTACGGGAAACATGAGGTGGGCAGAGCGTTATCGGCATTTCGAACCCCTTCTGGATGAGGCTATCAAGGAAGCCAGGCAAATGGCACCTGAAACCTTCATGACTGAAGCCGCGGCAATGACGGACGCTGCCAACGTTAACCTGGTTGCCATGGAAAAAAGGAGCTTTAGCCTGATACAGGCCGGAAATCGTGAAGCAGCCAGTGTTTTGCTGTCCAGTGAAGACTATGAAAAAGAAAAAAGGCTTTATAGCAAAGGGATTGAGCAGATTTCTTCCGGCCTGGATAATCGCATCCTATCTTCTGTTGAGAGTCACCTGCGCCAGGGGCTATTTGCCGTAATATCGGTAGCAGTCGTCGTGCCGGTCCTATCGATTATCTGGCTGCTGGTTGCGCGAACGTTGAATAATTATATCGCCGATCTCAATCGAACCGAGGCGGCGCTGCGCGAGAGTGAGAAGCGTTACCGGACGTTAATTGCCAAAATGATCAATGGCTTTGCGCTTCACGACATCATATGCGATGAAGCCGGCCGCCCGTATGATTATCGATTTATAGAAGTCAACTCCGCTTTTGAAGAATTAACGGGATTAAAAGCCGAAGCGATAGTCGGAAAAACAGTGCTTGAAATCTTGCCGCAAACAGAATCGCACTGGATTGATAATTTCGGAAAGGTCGCCTTGACCGGAGAATCGGTCCAGATGGAGAATTATTCGCGGGAATTTGACAAATATTTTGAAGTCCTGGCTTACAGTACCCGGAAAGGACAGTTTGCCACGGTATTCACAGATAGAACCGACCAAAGAAAAGTTAAGGAGGCTTTGCAGTTTACCCAATTTGCCATCGATCGATCCTCTGATGCTTCCTTTTGGATGGGATCCGATGCACGCTTTATTTATGTAAATGATGCTGCCTGTCGTACGCTGGGTTATTCACGCGAAGAACTCCTGTCGCTGACGCTGCATGACATCGACCTGGGTATCCCTCAGCAGGTCTGGCTTGAGCTTTGGTCCGATCTGAAACGTCGCGGCTCCTTTACTGTGGAGTCCAATCATCGCGCCAAGGACGGTCGAATTTTTCCGGTTGAAACCGTGGTCAATTTTGTAAAATTCGGTGACAAGGAATACAATTGTGCATTTGTCCGTGATATTACCAAACGCCATAAAATGCAGGATGAACTGCTTAGGGCCCAGAAGCTCGATTCCATCGGTATTCTCGCCGGCGGGATTGCCCATGACTTTAACAACCTCTTATCCATCATCATGGGCAATATTGATCTGGTTAAAGACGAATTAAGACCCGCAGCTGATATTTCGGCACTATTGACGGAAACTGAAAAAGCATGCTTTCAGGCACATCAGCTGACCCAGCAGTTAATTACATTTTCAAAAGGCGGCGCACCCGTTAAGGATGTCGGCTCAATAGCAGCGCTTGTCAAAGAAATAAAAAAATCTTTAATTTTAGGTTCGAATATAACGTGTGAATTTACTCTCGCTCCCGATATTTGGCCGGTTGAATTTGATGAAGGGCAAATGAAACATGGCCTCAATAATATGATTGTCAATGCGGAAGAATCTATGCCTGATGGCGGTACCATCCACGTTCGGGCGGAAAATTTCAACCATATTGCCGGAGGCGGCCTGCCGTTTCCAGAAGGAAAATATGTCAAAATTTCCATCCGTGACCGTGGAGTTGGAATACCCGAAAAACATATCTCCATCATTTTTGATCCTTATTTTTCTACCAAGCAGATGGGACTCCAGAAAGGAATAGGATTGGGACTGACAACAACCTATTCCATTATCAACCGGCATGACGGCTACATTACCGTTGAATCAGAGGTGGGGGTCGGAACAACGTTCACGATATATCTTCCGGCACATGAAAAGGATGTCCGCGGATCAGAGCCTGCAAAGATACTCAAACCGGAAGAACCAGGGGTCCGTACCGGGAGAATTCTTTTAATGGATGATGAAGAGATGATACGGGATCTTGGCCATCGAATATTGAGTCGACTGGAATACGATACCGAACTTGCCGCTGATGGTAATGCAGCGATAGCGATGTATCAACAAGCAATGGATTCAGGCAAGCCTTTTGAGATTGTCATACTGGATCTAACCGTGAAAGGGGGTCTTGGGGGCAAAGACGCTGTTAAAAAAATATTAAAAATAAATCCTCATGCGAAAGTGATTGTTTCAAGCGGTTATTCAAATGATCCGGTTATGACGAAATTCAGGGAGTACGGTTTTAGCGGAGCTTTGCCCAAGCCGTACAAAATAAAAGATCTGATTGAAATCTTAAAGAAGATTACAACAGACACTACCTGAGGCCTGTCCGCCCCAGGCGCGGTTTTGCAACCGTTTCTAAGGTAATCGAATGACCAGAACCGGAATCGGCGATTCCCGGACCACCCGTCTGGCGGTGCCGCCGATCAGGACATCGGCGATGGCGCTGTGGCCGTGGGTGCCCATGACGATGAGATCGCAACTCAATTCCTTGGCGGTTTCAATGATAATTTCGGCGGGGATTCCGCGTTTGATTAAAACTTCGTCGGTGTCAAAGGCCTGATCCTGCCCGTTGGTCTTGGCCTCCTCGGTAAATGCCTCGAGAACTGCCTTCAGGGCGGCTCGATCCCTTCGTTTGCCGATCAACTGATCCCGGGCTTCGGAATAATTCCGGCTTTTAATATCTTCCCAGGTATCGGTATCGATCATGTTCGTTATAAATTCTTCCCCGGGGAATTCGGTCAGCACATGCAGAATCGTGATGCCGGCACCATACATATTGGATAAACTGACCGCATAGGAAAAAGCGTGAACCGCACTTTCCGATAAGTCGGTTGCGTAAAGGATTTTTTTAATCTGGATGTTCGATAGTTTCATTTTTATTTTCCAAAGTACAAGTTGGGTAACCACAGGGCGATTCCGGGAAATAATATCACCAGGGCTAAACCCACAATCATGACCAGCACAAAGGGTATGATCGAACGGTAGATATCCGCCAGGGTGACCTCCGGCGGCGCCATGGCCTTCATCAGAAACAGGTTATAGCCGAAAGGAGGCGTCATGTAGGCGATCTGGCAGGTGATCGTGTAAAGCACTCCGTACCAAATGGCGTCGAATCCCAAGCTGATTACCAGCGGGACATAAAGCGGCGCAACGATGATGAGCATCGCCGTATCGTCCAGAAACATACCCATCAGGATGTAGGTAATCTGCATCATGACGAGCACGCCCCATGGACTGAGGGCCCACCGGTCGAGGAAGAGAGACTTAATGGCATGCACGGCGCCGAGACCGTCAAAAACGGCCCCGAAGCAAAGTGCCGCCAGAATCACCCACATAAACATGCAACTGACGCTCAGCGTATTGCGCAGCGTGTCTTCCATTACTTTTCGGTTTAACCGCCCTTTTACGAGTGCGGCCAGGGTCGTTGCCGCCGCACCGGCTGCTGAACACTCAACCAGGCTGGTGATCCCCATCAGGAACAGCCCCGTCATGGAAAAAATTATGATGATCGGTATAATCCCGGCCCGCAGCAGTCGAAACCTCTGGCTCCAGGTTATCTGCCGCCGTTCTTCCAGGGATAAAGACGGCCCCAGGGACGGCTGCAGTTTGCATCGTATCGTGATGTATGCCACGAACAAGCCTGCCAGCAGGAGACCCGGAAAAACCCCGGCCAGCCAAAGCCGGCCGACGTTTTGTCTGGCTATCATGCCATACAGAACCAGGACCACGCTGGGCGGGACCATGATGCCCAGGGAACTGCCGGCCTGGATGACGCCGGTTACCATGACCTTGTCATAATCGCGTTTCAGCATTTCGGGCAACGCGATGCTGGCGCCAATCGCCATACCGGCGACGCTCAATCCGTTCATGGCCGATATGGCGACCATCAGGCCGATCGTGCCGATGGCCAATCCGCCATGGACCGGACCGGTCCAGACATGAAACATGCGGTAGAGGTCACTGGCTATTCCAGACTCGGAAAACATGTACCCCATATAGATAAACAACGGCAAGGTCAAAAGCGGATACCAGTTCAGCAGAACAAAGCTGGCGTTGAACGGCATCTCATAAGAACCCTCGCCCCACAGCATAAGCGCGAAAAGCGTGGCGACACCGCCGATAGCGGCGAAGACACGTTGCCCGGTAAGCAGCATCAGCAACATCGAGGTGAATATCAGTATCGCGATAAGTTCGTAGCTCATGTTAAATCTTCTCCCCCCTGTACTTGGCCAGGTCCCTGAAAAATCTGGCGAGCGTCTGCAACAACATCAGCAAGATTCCGATTCCCATGATAATTTTGATGGGGGCCAGAGGCGGTGCCCAGGGCGTATAATTTTTTTGCCCGTAGGATACCGCATATTCAATCGCGGAAATAGCGCCGACGAGGAGAAAAATCAGATAGAACATCAGGAAGGGACCCGTGATAAGGTCTGCCAGTGCCTGCTTCTTCACCGACCAGCGGCCGTAGAGCAGGTCCATTCTGACATGCCCCTTGAGCATCATGGAGTAGCCGCCGCCAAGCAGGTAATAGGCGGCCATCAGAAACTGCGCTATCTCCACTACCCATATGTGGGGCGTATTAAAGAGGGTTCTGGCTATCGACTCAAACAACAGAACGCCGCCCATACCGAAGACCAGATACATCGAGAACTTACCTACCGCTTTGTTGGCTGCTTCAACATATCGTACGAATAGTATTACTGCTTTAGGCATGTTTGCCCCTTTCCAGGAGTTCCTTTACCCTAAATTAAAATTGAGCGATTTTTTACGCGATCCGCACCGACCTATTGCGCAGTCCAGCCCAGAGTGTAATTTGCGAAAATTATTCGATCCGCCGGCTTCCAGCTTGTAGAACTCAAAGCTCGGAGAGCCGCGCAACAATGGTTTTCACAAACCCTTATGCGTCAATATCCCAGCACATCTCTTGATAATAAATCGCTCAACCTGAAATCAATTTTAGTATTAGAGAGTCGCCTTCCCCGGCGGTACTATACGGAAGCCGGGAAAGGCTCACTCTATTTTATATGCTCAATGCTCAAATCATCAGTAGTATTTAGTACCGGTAGGGAGGACCGGCCTCTTCCATTGTTTTGACGTATTCTTTGATTATTTTAACCACCTTGGCATTCCTGGGGCTCTTGGCAGCGGTCTCGTCCCAGAATTTGAGGGCGGCATCTTCCACCTGTTTCCATTCCTCTTTGGGGATGGTGGTGAGTGTCAGCTTTCCGCCCTTGGTGCGGTATTGAGCTTCACCCCACCAGTACCAGTGCTGCCGGTAGTAGTGCGAAGCGTCCATGGAAAGCCGAAACAGCGTTTGCAGATGTGCCGGCACCTTGTTCCATGAATCGGTATTTGCGAAGTAAGAGCCCGCCCAGGCGCCGGAAATAGGATTGGTCAGATAATATTTGGTGACATCCGCCCATCCGACCGTATAGTCCTCGGTGATGCCGGACCAGGCAACGCCGTCGAGTTCACCCGTTTGAAGGGCCATCTGGACGTCCTCATAGGGCAGGGCCATCGGGACCACGCCGAACTGCTGCATGAATCGGCCCCCGGTGGGAAACATATACATTCTCAGACCTTTAAAATCTTCAAGGTGGTTGATTGGCTTGCGGGTGGCGAAATTGCACGGGTCCCAGGCCCCGGCACTCAGCCAGGTGACGCCTTTGACTTCGGAATAGGCTTCCTCCCAGATTTCGTTCAGCCCGTACCAGTTCCACAGCACGGGAACATCCAGCGAGTAGCGTGATGCAAAGGGGAAGTAAGCTGCAAATATAGCAACATCAACAGGCGCCGCGATGGAGTCGTCGTCGCTCTGGACGGCATCGACGGTCCCCTTCGTCAGTGCTCTAAACAACTCGCTCATGGGCACCAGCTGATCGGCATTGTATAATTCGATGACCATCTCTCCGTTGGCCGCCTTATTAAACCAATCGATGGAATTTTTGATAACATGCTCGGCCAGGGCCGGGCCGGCATAGGTTTGCAATCTCCACTTGATGGTCGTTTTCTTTTGTGCAATCACATAGGGCGCGTTTACCGCGGTGGCTGCCACTGCAGCAGCCCCAACTCCTGCTTTTTTTAGAAAATCGCGTCTTTTCATTGTATCTGGCTCCTTTCATGGTTTTTGGGTTAAATTTTGCCAGTATTTTTGACTGAACTGTTTAGCTACATCGGCAAATAAGGTGTTGTCAAGTTAATTGTGCATCGAGCGTTCGCCAAAATAGTGTTCTGTATTCGGCGGTTTTGCCGGACTGCTGTGGAATAACAATAACGCCTAAGGTTTGATTTAATTACTCCGATATTTTACTTTATCAGCGGCTACCACAACCGGTTCGGCATTCCGCCGGTATCGGGAGTGTGGGATCTGCAGGGGAATATCAAAACAAAAAAATGGATTGACTCCGTTTATAAAGAAAATTAAAATAATCGTTTAAAATTTTTGAGAAGTGTGAAACGTTTTATACCGAATGAGAGGAAACTGCCATGAGCGATACAACACGCCTTTTGGACCAGGAGTTTACAACGGATGTATGCCATCAACTTTTACCGGAATGGAAAGACTTCGATATTAAGATTGCAGAATTGAGCGGCGGAATCACCAACAAATTATATCGAATTCAATCTGAAAAAGGCGATTACACGGTTCGGATTTATGGCGATAAAACAGATCTGTTCATCAACCGTGATTACGAGGCCCATACGATCCAGGAAATGGCCAAAGTCGGCGTCGCCTCCAATCTGATCAAATACATGCCCGAGATCGGGGTAACCATTGTGGAGTTTATCGGTGATTCCATCGTCCTGAAAAATGATCATTTTCTGAACGCTTCGCTCCATCCGAAAATCGTGGAGCCGATCCGCAAAATCCATTCGAGCGGGGTCCGGCTGAAAAAGATTTTTAACCCGCTGGTGGAAGTCATGAAAATGTCAGCTATTCTCAGGGGGCTCGATGCGGAGTATAAGGAATTTGACATATCCGGCACGATCCAGCGGCTGATCAAGCTGTCGAGCATCATCAACATCCCGGAGAGTGAATATACGCCTTGTCACAATGACCTGCTGGCTGATAATTTTATTCTGATCAACGAGGATGCCCGTGACCGGTACGAGGAACCCATGTATATCATCGATTGGGAATATGGCGGCATGGCACCGAAGTACTATGATATCGCGGATATGTTTCAGGAAATACTGGTTCCCCGTGAGTCGGAAAAAAATATTGTAGCACAATACTGTGCGGGCGACAATTTTGACCGGACCCTTTTCCTGATCGATCTGTTCAAACCATTTCCGGATATTTACTGGTTTTTGTGGAGCCTGATTCAGCTCAATATTTCAAAAATTCAATTCGACTATTACAATTACGGCAAGGTAAAATATGATAATGCCGTCGGGAATTTAGCGTTTGTGGAGAGCGAGTACGGTGTAGCCGTCTAGTTTCCATCCGGCGGTGGCCCTTTTTCCGATGAATTGTTTTGGTCACTGGATATTGAGATATGAGATTTATTTGTATTTTGGTGCTTGGAATTTGGAATTTTAATAAACTAAATTATCCTGTATGGATAAATGATGTTTAATGACAGTAAATAGTAATTGCCTTTGATTAGAAAGTAGCTATGATCTTAATCCACCCGCCCGTGGCCAAACCCTGTGAGCCGCCCGGCGGTATTGCGAAGCTTGCCGGGGCTCTCAAACGCCACGGGGTAAAACACGCAGTACTGGACGCCAATCTGGAAGGATTGCTTTCCCTCATCCAGGGGCCGTCGACCGCATCCGACCGGTGGACGGCGCGGGCCTTCCGCAACCGGCACCAACACCTGAAAGCGCTCAGGGAATCGTCTATTTACCGCACACCCGATCGCTATCGTCGGGCAGTGGCCGACATCAATCGGCTGGCCGAAATGGCCGCCCGCCAAAAGTCGATTCTGCTGAGCCTGGCAAACTACCAGGATCCCGCGCTGTCCGCGCTGCGCAGTACCGACCTGCTTCGGGCTTCCCGCCATCCGGAGCACAATCCCTTTTACCCGTATTTTAAAAGCCGCCTGGAATCCCTCTTTGAAAAAGAGCCGCCGCAGGTTGTCGGATTTTCCGTAAATTATCTGAGCCAGGCCCTGTGCACCTTTGCCATGCTGGGTTTTATCCGCCGGCAGTGGCCGGAGTTGACCCTGGTTCTGGGCGGCGGGCTGATTACCTCGTGGATGCAGCAGCCGGGCCGGCAAAATCCTTTCGAAGATCTGGTGGATCACCTGGTGGCGGGACCGGGGGAGGAAGCCCTGCTCGCCTTGCGCGGAATTGACGGGGATCAGGCATCTGCAGCCGAACATTATCGGCCCGATTATAATCGGTTGCCCCAAAAGGATTATCTGGCGCCCGGCACCATTCTGCCCTACAGCGCATCCACGGGCTGCTACTGGAACCGGTGCAGGTTTTGCCCAGAAAACGCCGAAGGCAATCCTTATGTCGCCCTTCCGGCGGAGCGCGTCATCGCGGATCTTAAGGTTCTGGTGGATCAAACCCGGCCGTCTCTGATCCATTTTTTGGACAATGCCGTCAGCCCCTCCCTGATGGAGGCCCTGGTGCAGCAGCCGCCGGGAATTGAGTGGTATGGATTTGCCCGGATCAGCCGCCGTCTGGCGGACCTTGATTTTTGCACGGCACTGCAGCGGTCCGGCTGTGTGATGTTAAAAGTCGGCCTGGAGTCCGGGGCTCAAACCGTACTGGATGCCGAGCAAAAGGGAATCGACCTGGAACTTGCCGCCCGGGCATTGCGCAATCTCAAAAAAGCAGGCATCGCCGCCTATGTCTATCTGCTTTTCGGAACGCCTTCGGAAACCATAACCGAAGCCCGTGCGACTCTGGATTTTACGGTCAGACACAGCGATACCATCGATTTTCTGAACCTGGCCATTTTCAACCTGCCCCTGTGCGGACAGCAGACCCGGCAGCTTGAAACCCAAATGCTTTATGAGGGTGACCTGTCGCTTTACACCGGATTTCGTCATCCCAAAGGGTGGGACCGGGGATCCGTCAGGCAGTTTCTGGAAAAAGAGTTTAAGCGGCATCCGGCCGTGCGCAGGATTTTGATCCAGGACCCGCCCCTGTTTACTTCCAACCATGCGCCGTTTTTCAAAATTAATTCGCTCGCTGTTTAGCCTATTTGAATTTTAATTTGCTTTAGAAAAAATATAAAGATCTGGCTTGATTGGAAGGTTCTGCGAATTAATTATTCTGGCTATATCGAAAGCCTTAGTGCTCTTATTCATAATTACGGTGACGTATTAACAGGAATATTTTTTCACCACAGACACAGAGGACACGGAGACACGATTTCTTTTTGCCCATCGGGAAAGGGCGATGGGCAAAAAATCTGAACCTTCGGTGAAACCATCACCGCTTATGGAACCTAAATATTCTTTATGCGCCAGCATCGATGCTTTTCGTTTGGCGTCGTCTCCCGACAAACGAAAAAAATAATCATCTCTGTGCTCTCTGTGCCTCTGTGGTGAGATCCAATTGTCGTAAGGGCTTCAATAAATTATACGTTACCGTATTTATGAAACTATGTACTTAGTTCGAGGTATCGTAATTTTCAGGGGGGTGGTGGTCATAGTAAATCAGGCTCCACATCCTGTGAATAGTCGACACCCGGCATCCCGAATCCGTGGTGTCTTAAAAATTCCTCCCTTAATCCTTTAATATCCGCCAGCTCGTTGATGTTATCCTGGTCGACCTGCTGCCAGAGTTCCCGGACTTCATTCTGGACATCCGGACGCATTTCCCAATCATCAAGGCGGACTCGACCCCGGGCATCCAGCTTGAAAGCACCCGGGCTAAATAAAAAATCCCGGTAGAGACGATGGGTTTGCTGGATGCAGCCCTCATGCAGCTTTTTCGCTTTCATGACCCGGTACAGCAGGGCAATATAAAGCGGGACCGCGGGTATGACCGCGCTGGCGCGGGTGATCAGGGCCTTATTGATGCTGATCAGTGCTTTGCCGTCGATGGGTGACAGCATGGTGTTGATTTTCTCGGACTTTTGTTCCAGGTCTTTTTTGGCGGCACCGATTGTCCCGTCGCGGTAAAGGGGACGGGTTTGCTCCGAGCCGATATACGAAAACGCTACGGTCTGAAAGCCCCGGGCGAGAAGGTCTTCGGCCAGCAATCGATCGATCCACAGCATCCAGTCTTCACCACCCATCACTTTGACGGTATGGGCGACCTGCTGCGCGGTGGCCGGCTCGGCGGTAACTTCACTGACCACGCCGCTCAAAAAATCCACTGTTCTAGCTGTAAACGGGCTGCCGATCGGTTTGATGACCGAAGAATAAATTTCACCGGTGGCCGGATCGATCCGTCGGGGCGCGGCAATGCTGTAAACCAGAAAATCAATCTGCCCCAGTTCATCTTTGACGATGTTCATGATTTCCGATTTGGTTTCCTCGGAAAAAGCATCGCCATTGACATTCCAGGCCGGCAGTCCCGCGGCTTGCGCTTGCTGACGGAATGCTTCGATATTATACCACCCGGCTGTTGCGGTCCGCACGGCGCTGCCGGGCTTTTCCAGCGCCAGACCGATGGTTGCGGCATCCGATGCAAACGCCGACACAATTCTGGCCGCCAGGCCATAGCCGTTGGAAGCGCCGATAACCAGTACTTTTTTAGGGCCCTCAAATTTTGCGCGCTGCCGGACATAATTTATCTGCGCTTTGACCTGGGCCATGCATCCCACCGGATGCGCGTTAGTACAAATGTTCTGCCGTATCCTGGGATTGATAATCATGGTTTTTTCGCTCCTAATATTAGTATCGTAGAGCTTATAAAATCCAGATTGGGAAGTCCACAACTTTTCCACCCTGCCGTAAATCGCAAATAAGATGAAAGGGTAAGCTTTTTCTATTTGGAGGGGATTTTTTAAGGCAATTTATCACCTGAATTTTGCACGTATTTTTACTAACCCTGGATATAATCAAATCTGAGTCGGTCGTAAAATGCGAATTGGTAAGTAGAAAATTCAGGGAATGAACCACCCCGCCGCCCCGATTGGCGGGATCGCCGCTTCGCTAGGACAAGAGACGGGGCATCAATCGGAAGATTTTAAAGGCCTCAAAGGGCGGGGAATTAAATCTTTATCCGCCGCAGGAGAATTAAAAATTGTAGCCGGAACTACTACCTGCCCTTTCGCAGGTTGCCGGGTGTGCTGTCTGCTGTCGAATCCGAGAGGTTAGGCGGACCGGCTTAAAGATTGTCCACCGCTTCGAGAACCTTCAGCATGATGTCACTGACTTCCTGCTGGTCGATTTCGATAAAATCCAGGGCGCCTGGCTCCAGCTCGTACAAGGCATCATCATCGTCGTAGCCGATGCCGCCCATCGTTGCAATATAGTCCGCCGTATGAAGTATATAAGCCAGTTCATCAGCGTTTGAAATCGATGGCCGATGGTGACATCTGATCGCCAGGCTGATCGTCTCGGGAATATTCCATGTCCGGCAAATCTCGGACGCAATTTCGGCATGATCGAAGCCGAAAAAGCAGCGCTCGGCATCGAGGAAGGTTTTTTCCTCCTGAATCATATAGGCCGATATCCGGTCCTTATTCTCCAGCACGTGTCGGTCGAGGATGATTTTGCCCACGTCATGGATCAGCCCGGCCGTGTGGGCCTCATGGATCCGGTCTTTATTTTTCCTCTCGGCTATCATTTTGGAGGTGAAGGCCACCGCAAGTGAGTGCTGCCAGAGGGCCTGGGAGTCGTAACCATATCCCGGCATATTGCCGGACAACATATCAGCGGCGCCGGCCATTGTCACGATTTCACCCAGAGTTTGGTAGCCCAATAAAAAGGGAGGCCTGGTGGATGGATGAGATCCTGCCGCTCATACCGTAAAAGGCCGAATTGGCCATTTTCAGCACCTTGGCGGCAATGGCCTGATCCGATTCAATGATACCGGCAAGTTTTGTGGTATCTGAATTGAGATCCGATATCAATTGCTGGATTTTAATCACAACTTGAGGCATCGGGGGTAAATCTTTGATGCTCTGGATAATTCTGGATTTCAATTCTGCCTGATTTTGTCCAGCTGAAGCCTGGCCTTCGTCGGTGGCAGACGCTGATTCATCGCTGCCGGCGGCGGCA
>Ga0210122_1000411_pt1 | contig 14757 bp, 10 predicted proteins | sample Muzzi_CordB_D2_FD_185530 | JGI IMG/M metagenome (GOLD analysis project Ga0210122, IMG submission 185530) | Wetland microbial communities from San Francisco Bay, California, USA, that impact long-term carbon sequestration - Muzzi_CordB_D2 (SPAdes) | ecosystem: Environmental > Aquatic > Marine >... | reverse complement strand
CTTCGAGTAGTCGTTGAGGAAGGCCGCCGAAGCTGCCGGACGACATGGTGACCAGTACGTCCCCCGGTCGGGCGGTCGCGAGCGCACGCTCCCGGAGAGAGTCCACCGTATCGCACGCCTCGGCCTCGACACCATCGGCGGCGAGCACGCCGGCGAGGTGGGAGAGCTCGAGACGCTCTTCGGCCGCGAGACGCTCGGCGTAGTAGACGGGGGCGAACAGCACCCGGTCGGCCCGGCCGAAGGCGGCGCGGTAGCCGTCCTCCAGGAAGCGCCGCCCGGCGGTCAGGCTGCGGGGCTCGAAGAGGGCCACCAGGCGTCGGTTCGGAAACCGGTGCCTGAGGGCGGCGAGCGACTCTCCCACCGCCGTCGGGTGGTGTGCGAAGTCGTCGACCACGGTGACCCCGTCGGCGGTGCCCAGCTCGTCGAGCCGGCGGGCGACACCCTGGAAGCGGCCCAGCGCGTCGGCCACCGCAACGGCCTCGAGCCCCCGGTGGCGTGCGGCGATCCAGACCGCCGTGGCGTTGGCCACGTTGTGGCGGCCTGGAACGACCAGGTGGATCTCCCGCTCGGTGCCGGGCGCCCCGGCGAACGGGTCGGCCACCCGGAACCGGCTCCCCTCGGGGCCCGCATCGAGCGGCTCGATCACCACCCGGTCCCCCTCCGCCCCGCCCTCGGGGGCGAACCCGTAGAAGATCGTCCGGCAGCACGCGCGGCGGGCGACGCGCCGCACCACCGGGTCGTCGCCGCAGGCCACGAGGAGCCCGTCCTCGGGCACCAGCCCGACCAGCGCGCCGTACGCCTCGACCAGCGCCTCGTGGCTCGGGTAGAGGTCGACGTGGTCGTGCTCGGCGCTGGTGAGGATGAGCGTCTGGGGCCGATAGTGGAGGAACTTCGGACCGCGGTCGAAGTAGGCGGCGTTGTACTCGTCGCCCTCGATCACGAAGTCGCTCCCCGCACCGTCGTGGAAGCTCCCCGGCAGGTCCTTGGGCAGGCCGCCGATCAGGTACGACGGGTCGGCGCCGCAAGCGGTCCAGACCCACGAGGCCATCGACGTGGTCGTGGTCTTGCCGTGGGTCCCGGCCACCACCACCCGGTAGCGCCCGGACAGGAAGAAGCGCCAGAGGGTCTCGGGCATGGAGAGGATCTCGAGTCGCCCCTCGCGGCGCAGACGCTCCGCCTCCAGGGCCTCCGGGTTGTCCCGCGGCACCGCGTTGCCGACCACCACCAGGTCGGGCGGCGGCTCCAGGTGCTCCGGCAAGAACCCCACGACGGGCTCGATGCCGGCGCCCTCGAGCAGCGTCGACATGGGCGGATAGAGGGGACCGTCAGAGCCCAGCACCCGGTGGCCCCGACCTTGCAGTAGGCACGCGAGTGGCGCCATCCCCGTGCCGCCGACGGCGATCAGATGGACGGTTTTCGAGGGCTCCGAACGGGGCGCTCGATCCCCTCCGGGACGCGGCTCTCCAGGGGAATTCTTCACTGGCGCCGCTGTTGATAAGGAAGCCCTAACCGAATCGAGCTCGGCGCCGAACGCACCAACCGAGTCGAAACAGTCGAGAAATCAGACCGAGCGAACCGGACCCCGTTCCGCCCTGGGGAGGACGGTCCGGCACCGATCAGCAGGAGGAGAGCGAAGTCATGACACGTCATCTGCGACTTGCCATTCTGACACTTCTGGTTGCCAGCCTGCCAGCGCTGGCCGTGCTCCCGGCCGCGGGGCAGGAGCCGACCGAGGACACTGCCAGTGACGCCGGGCCGCGGGTCGTGATCGACGAACCGGTCGTCGACGCCGGCCGCGTGCCGGTCGGCCAGACGATCGAGGCCGAGTTCAGCCTTCGCAACGAAGGCACCGAGACGCTCGAGATCACCCAGGTCAAGCCGGCCTGCGGCTGCACCGTGGCGGAGTTCGACGAGGAGATCGCCCCCGGAGCCACGGGCAAGGTCCACGCCAGCGTCGACACCAGCCGCATCGCCGGCCCCAACGCGAAAGCGATCACCGTCTACACCAACGACCAGGCCACGCCTCGCCTCCAGCTCACCATCAAGTCGGAGGTGCGCCCCTACCTGGTCGCCCAGCCCGGCTACGCCCGCTTCACCAGCATGGTGCACGGCGACCGGGACCAGAAGGCCAACCAACTCCTGCTCGCCGACGACTTCGAGGACCTCGAGATCGTCGGCGTCAAGAGCCCGCGGCCCTGGATCGAGGTCACCTATCGGGAGGCGAACGAGGCCGAGCGCGAGCCGAAGATCTCGGGCAGGCAGTGGCACGTGGAGGTGACCGCCAAGTCGGACGCCCCTCCCGGCCCCGTGGCCGACTACATCAAGATCGAGACCAACCACCCCGTGCAGAAGGTGCTGGAGCTTCCGGTCTCGGGCTTCGTGCGCCCGATGATCGCGGTGACGCCGCAGGACGTGAACTTCGGCTCTGTGGACCCTGGTGAGGAGCAGTCCTGGGGAATCCTGGTGCGCAACTTCGGCTCCGGCGCGATGAAGCTCGAGACGCTCGAGAACACGGTGCCCGGGATGAAGGTGGACGTCGAGCCGATCGAACCGGGCCGCCAGTACAAGATCGTCTTCCAGCCGACCACGGAGATGGCCAAGGGCCAGTTCTCGGGCCATGTGGCGCTGTCGACGAACCTGGCGCAGGAGGAGAAGATCACGGTGAAGCTGACGGGCGAGGTGAAGTAGAGCGATCTAGATCGCCCCTCCCTCCTCTCCCCGACCCTCTCCTCCCCGTGCGGGGAGGAGAGGGCGCCCAAACCCGGCCCTTCTTCTCCGCCCTCCAAACCCCTCGGTCCCCTTCCTCCCGCACGGGAGGCAGGGGACGCCTACCCCCGGCCCTTCGTCTCCGAAACAGGGCCGGGTTTGTCGCCTCTGGGGACCGCTGATTCTTCCGGCTGGTAAACCTGCGGACTCCGTCCGACACCTCTCCATCACTCTGGAGAAGCGGCCGGTCTCCGTGCCGGCCGAAGTGCGAGCGAAGCGAGCGACCCTACCCGGTCTCCGTGCCGGCCGAAGTGCGAGCAGGGCGAGCGACCCTACCCGGTCTCCGCGCCGGCCGGACCCTGCTACGGACGACCGGACCACGGCCGGCACAGGTCCGGCCGCTTCAATCGAATGGGCCTACGGCCGACCGCCCCGACCGCCTCTTCCCCCCTTACGGCGCCCCCCACATTTCGCCCTCGGGCTTGGGCTCGGCCGGTTTTCGGTCGCTCTTGCCGAGGGCCGCGTGGACCTCGGCCATGGTCGGCTGGAGCACTCTCTCCTGGATCTCGCCCAGCGTGGCGATGCCGGCCAGCGCCAGGTCGATCAGACGGTCCATCTCGGCGCGGCTGAAGGTCCGCTTCTCCCCCGTGCCCTGGAGCTCGATCAACGCGCCGGCCGGGGTGCCGACCACGTTCATGTCGACCTCGGCCTCGGAGTCCTCGACGTACTCGAGGTCGAGCACCGGCTGCCCGCCCACCACGCCCACCGAGACCGCGGCCACGGCGGAGGTGATCGGCCAGCGGTCGATGTCGCCGGTCAGGAGCATGCCGCCGACGGCCTGGACCAGCGCCACGTAGGCGCCGGTGATCGCGGCGGTGCGGGTGCCGCCATCGGCCTGGAGCACGTCGCAATCGACCGTCACCGTGTGCTCGGCGAGCGCCGAGAGGTCGGCCACCGAGCGGAGGCTGCGGCCGATCAGTCGCTGGATCTCCGCCGTCCGTCCCGAGGGTCTTCCCCGCGTCACCTCGCGGGACGATCGGGTGTGGGTCGCCCGCGGAAGCATGGAGTACTCGCCGGTGAGCCAACCCCGGCCGGTGTCGCGGAGGAAGGGAGGTACCCGGCGCTCGACGCTGGCCGCCACCAGCACGCGGGTGTCGCCCATGGAGATGAGGGCCGAGCCTTCAGCGTATTTCTGGACGCCGATCTCGATCTCGACCGGCCGCAGGTCTTCGGCAGCGCGCCCGCCCGGGCGCGGCGCCGTCTTCTGGTGTTCTTCTGACATGGCCGCGATTGTACCGGCCCACTCCGCGCCGCGGGGCGCCGCCCGCCCGAGCCTACGCTCCGTCGCCGGCCTTCTCGACCACGTCCACCAGCTCGAGCGGCACGACCTCGCCCAGAATCGTCTCCGCCAGGCGGCCGAAGTGCTCGGCGACGTCCGTGACGAAGGCGTGGAGCGTGCCGGGCGGAGCGTCGTCCGGAAGCGCCAACCCCGCCGCATCGAGGTCGTGGGCCACCTGCTCGGCCACCGCGGAGGCGGAGTCGATCAGGGTGACCTCCGGGCCGGCTACCCGGGAGAGGACCGGCATCAGCAGCGGATAGTGGGTGCAGCCCAGAACCAGGGTGTCGATCCGCTCTTCGAGGAGCGGCGTCAGGTAGCGCCGTGCCACCTGCTCGGGCACCTCACCCTCCACCCACCCCTCCTCGACCAGCGGCACGAACAACGGGCACGCCCGGGAGAGAACCACCAGCTCCGGCCGCAGCCGCTCGAGCGCCCGGGGGTACGCCCCGGAGCGGGTGGTCGACTCGGTCGCGATCACCCCGACCCGGCCGACGCTCGCCCGGGCCGCCCGCTCGGCGCCCGGCTCGATCACCCCCCAGAGCGGCAAGGCATCCCTCCGCGGCGGGCGGGCCCCGGCCGGCCGGAGCTTCGGCACCGCCAGGGACGACGCGGTGTTGCAGGCGACCACCACGGCCTTGACCCGCCGTTCGGTCAGAAAGGCGACCATGCTCCGGGTGTAGCGAAGGACCGTCTCGGGAGACTTGGTGCCGTAGGGCAGCCGCGCCGTGTCGCCCAGGTAGAGGATCGACTCCCGGGGCAGCCGCCGGCGCAGAGCCGCGACCACCGTCAGTCCCCCGACGCCCGAGTCGAAGACGCCGATGGGAAGGCTGCGCCCCTCGTCCATCGACGTGGCGAGGCCCATCACGCAGACTCCCAGCGAGGCCGTCTCGAAGCACATGGGTGGGGGCGTCCCCTTCCCACCTCGAGGGTGGGAAGGGGATCGAGGGGATGGGGGGTGATCCAGTAGATCATCTAGATCGATCGGGGCGGCGTCGCTGACGGTTCAGGAAAACTCGACTCAGTCGTCACCAGCTCGGGTTTTGAATAAACTCAGCCCGCCGCGGCGCGCCGCGCCGCCGCCGACAGCAAATCCGGCTTCGGCCCGAGGGGACGCGAGGTGTCCAGATGCCCGGCGAACGTCTGGCGCTGGACCCCGTTCCAGAGCACCGCCACCCGCTGGACCTCCGGCAGGTTGGCGGTCAGGGTCTGGACCAGGCTGTAGACGCGCATCATCTCTTCCATCGATCCGCTGGGCGGAGGACTCTCCAGATCCTCTCCTCCCAGGTCGACGAACGCCACGCCGTCGGACGTGAGGTAGATGTCGTGGAGGCCGACCCGCTCGGGGAACGGCCGGACCAGTCCCGCGGTACGGGGCCCGTCGAGGAGCGCCAGGACCAGCGTCCGGGCCCGGGCCCGGGGCTCGTCGCCCACCGCCAGCTCCCGCTCCTCCACCCCCAGGCGCTCGCCGCGGCCGGGGAAGTAGAGCGTGAAGACCACCGGCTCCTGGGGCTCCGGAGGCTCGATCTCGAGCTCCTCTTCGAGCGGCGTCCCGGGCGCCGGCGAGAGCCACCACCAGAGCCCCGCGCCGACGGCCGCCACGACGGCCAAGCCGAGCAGGACCCAGACACGAATCCGCGACGGTCGCCGGGCCTCGTCGGTCACGGGGAGCTCTCTCCGGGCGAGCTCTCTCCGGTGGACGACCGGGCGCTGGGAGCGGTGGTCTCGTCCTCCATCACCGGCGGCTCGGTGGACAGCCGGCCGGCGGAGAGCTCCACCTCGGCCCGGAAGCGGCTCACGGCCCGCACGATGGCGTTCACGAGCGCCTGCCGGTACGAGGGGTCGCGGAGCTTGGACTCCTCGTCCGGGTTGCTCAGAAAACCGAGCTCGACCAGCACGGCCGGCATGGCGGCCCCCATGAGCACCCTGAACGGCGCCTGCTTGACCCCCCGGTCCCGCAGACCGAGGGCGCCGTTGAGCTCTTCCTGGATCAGGTTCGCCACGCGCTGGCTCGCCGCCAGGTGATAGCTCTGGGCCAGGTCCCAGAGGATGAGCTGGAGGTCGTAGAGCGCCTCGTCCTCGCCGCCGTCACCGGCGGAGTTCTCGAGCGCCGCGGTCTGGGCCGCCCGGGAGTCGCTCGCCTCCATCGACAGGAAGTAGGTCTCCGCCCCGCGGGCCGAGTTGCCGAGGGCCGAGTTGAGGTGGATCGAGATGAAGAGATCCGCCTTGTTCTGATTGGCGATCGCCGCACGGGTGTCGAGCGGCAGCAGCGCGTCCTGGTCGCGGGTCAGCACCACCTTGACCGGCAGGCGCCGGCGAAGCTCCGTGCGCAGGGAGCGGGCGATCTCGAGCGTCAGGTCCTTCTCGAGCATGCCGCTCGGCCCCACCGCGCCGCTCTCCTCGCCGCCGTGTCCGGGGTCGATGACCACCGTGTTGAGGCCCTCGCGTGGCCGCGGCGGCTCGAGCGCCGGCCCCTCGTCCTCGGCCGCCTCCGCCGTCCGCTCCTCGCCCCGCACCACGTCGAACACCAAGCGGAAGGGGCTCTCCAGGGTGTAGCTCTCGGCGGTGGCACCTGGAACCAGATCGAGGCGGATGCGATCGGGGCTCACCCGGACGGCCCGGACCAGCGGATCGCGAATGCGCCGCTGCCGCTCCACCGGCTCCAGGCGGTCGCGCAAGGGGCGGACCTCGATGTCCTCTTCGCGCTCCACCAGCCGGTAATCGAGGCGCGCCGGGAACTGAAGCACCACCGTCGACACGCCCTGCAAGTGGACCACGTCCACCGACACGGGCAGCACCTGCGGCCGCCGGCGCACGGCGGTCAGCTCACCCCGGCCCGGCGACCAGGCGAGCTCGTAGTCGGTCAGCCGGCCATAGCTCTGGCGCAGGAAATCGAACGGCACGAGGAGCCCCCGGCCGACCCCCTCGCCGACCGGATCACCGAGCTGGGGCGGCTGAGAGAGCTGGACGATCTCGCGGCCGACGATCATCACCGGATTGCCGGGACCGGCGATCACCTCCTCGCCGTCGAGCACCAGCGTGACGCTCTCCTCGAACTCGACCAGCTTGCCCCCCAACCGGTTGACGATCTGCCGGAGCGGAAAGAGCGGCCCCTGGAGGGTCGTGATCACCGGCTCGGCGAGCACCACCACGTCCTCAGCGGCCTCGGGCACCTCCCGCGCCAGCGAGAACCGGGGGTCCTGAACGCGGGCGCCCTCGTCCAGGTTGGGGTACTCGATCTCCGGCTCGCCGGTCTCGTCCGACGCCTCGCCGCCGGGGTCGGTCGACGCTTGGGCTCCGGGGTCGGCCGGAGCCTGGGCCTGGGTCTGGTCCTCGGCCCGGGCCCGGGCCCGGGGCTCGGCTTCTTGCGCACGGAGGGCTCCCCCGAGCAGGAGAAGCGGCAGCAGAAGCAGGATCGGGAGGGCGTGAAGGCTCCGGCGACTCACGGCGGGGAGGATACCATCGCCGGCACTCGCGCCTCCCTCCCGGAGCGCCTCCGGCGAGCCTCGGCGACCCTTCCAACGGGGCGGGCGAGTATGGTAATGCTGTTGCGTCCGGAGCCGGCGCCTCCCGGCCCTGCCTCCCTGACCAAAGCCAGGCAAGGTCAATCCAGGCAAGGCTCCCCGAATCCATCCAATTCGAATCGCATCGGCGAACCAGGAGAACATCATGGAGATCGAACAGTTCCGGGTCACTCTGCGCGCCCGCGACTACGAGCGCACCTGTAGCTTCTACGGCGAGACCCTCGCCCTTTCGCGCGTCGACACCTGGGAGCGGGAGGACCTCCAGGGGTCCGTCTACCAGGCGGGTCCCGGCGTCATCGAGATCCTCGGGCGGATTCCCGGCAAGCCCCGCCGCGAAGACGACAACCTCTTCGAGTACCGCGGCCCGGCCCACGAGATGGAGTTCGTGTTCGAGGTTCCGTCCCCCGAGAAGGCCTACGACGACCTGATCTTCCGGCAGAAGAACATCCCCGGCGGCATGCTGACCGACGCCGATGGAGCGCCGATGTTCGGCACCCACGATCCGGACGGCACCAGGATCCTGTTCCGCAAGACCGCCAGCTAGACATCCACAAGACGCGACTTCGTGACGACTGAGTCGAGTTTCCCCGAACCGTCGGTGAGGCCGCCCCGATCGATCTCGATGATCCACTGGATCACCCCCCAACCCCTCGATCCCCTTCCCACCCTCGAGGTGGGAAGGGGACGCCCCCACCCTTACGTGTCGAGGGGACCTCGTCAGTTTGAGGCGGCGCTTCGTTAGGAGTCTGCCGACACCAGGCCATCAATGGGAGCGGGCGAACCGACCCGCCGAAAGGAGCGAACCCGTGCGTTCGAAGGCCATAGTCCATCCGAAGGCCCGTGTCGCCGCGTGGACGTTGCTGCTCGTGGGGGTCCTCGCCTCCTCGCCGGCGACCGCGATCAACCCGGCCGGTACGGCCGACCCGAGCCGGGCTTCCGCCCCCGCCGAGCGCTCCTGGACGATCGACGACATCGTCCGCATGGAGAGCGCGAACGGGGCGACCCTGTCCAGGGACGGCCGAAGCGTCGCCTGGATCCGCTCGACGGTCGAGACCGTCGACGGCGTGGAACAGCGCGTCGGCAACCTCTGGCTCAACCACCTCGACGAGCCCGCGCCGGGGCAGCTCGGAGACGCTGAGCCGGCGAAGCCCGAGCCGCTCCAGCTCACGCGGGGCCGCAACGGCATGTCGAGCCCGGCCTTCTCCCCGGACGGCACCCGCATCGCCTTCCTCACCGACCGCAAGATCCCTGGCGAGGAGAGCGCGAAGAAGGTCGAGGGCGCCCAGGTCTGGATCATCCCGACCGGCGGCGGCGAGGCCTACCCGGTGACCGCCTTCGATCGCGCGGTCCGGGCCTTCGGCTGGATCGACGCCGAGACGCTCGTGGTCCTGGCGCCGGAGTCGAAGTCCGCCTGGGAGCTCGAGCTCGAAACGCGCCACGACGAGGCCCGGGTGGTGGACGACACCCTCCACGAGGCGCCGGTCCGCCTCTACCGGGTGGCCGCCGAGCCGGGGGGCACGGTGCGCCGCCTGACCACGAACGACGACTGGATCGACAGCCTGGCGGTCTCCCCCGACGGCCGGTGGGCCGTGATCACCGCTCAGCAGAGCCTGTCCTACGAGTTCGACGGCAAGGTGCCGCCCCAGACACGGCTGGTCGACCTCGAAACCGGAACCTCCCGGCGCCTGTTCGAAGAGCCGGTCGACGGCCGCACCCTCCTGCCCCACTCGGTCGCCTGGCAGCCGGACAGCGCGGGGCTCTACTTCGTCGACGAGTACACCACCCACCCGTTCTACCGGACCGCCACGGTCTCCCACCTCTTCCACCACGACCTCACAACCTCCGCGACCGAGCGCGTCGACCTCGACTCGGAGCCCGGTCTCGGCCGGGGTTACGCCACGATCCCCGGCGGCGTCGTCACGCTCCTGGCCGACGGCGTCTACGAGCGGCTGGCCCGGTTCGACCGCACGGGCGGCTCCTGGGTGAAGACGGAAATCGGCCGCCGGGAGGGTGGCACGAGCCACGTCCGCACCATGGACTCCCTGGTCGCCTCGGCCGACGGCAAGACGCTCCTCTACCAGCACTCGACCGCCACCGAGCCGTTCCAGCTCTACGCCGCCCGACTGGACGCCGACGGGCTCGGCAAGCCGGTCCAGGTCACGGACCTCAACTCCGGCTTCGCCGACAAGCCCACCGGCCGGGTGGACGTGATCCACTTCACCGGCGCCCGGGGGGACCGGGTGGAGGCTCTGCTCCACTACCCGCTCGACTGGACGGAATCGACCGAGCCCAGACCCCTCATCCTCGACATCCACGGCGGCCCCACCGCCCGGGACCGCCAGGCCTGGGACCAGCGCTGGCCGGCGCCGTCGGTCCTCTGGCGCGAGCGCGGGGCCTTCGTGCTCCAGGTCAACTACCACGGCAGCACCGGCTACGGCCTGGAGTGGGTGGAGTCGATCGGCGGCGGCCACTACTACGAGCTCGAGATCCCGGACCTCGAAGCCGGGGTCGACTGGGCGATCGACCAGGGCCTCGCCGACCCCGAGCGGCTAGCCTCGGTCGGCTGGTCGAACGGCGGCATCCTCACCGCCGAGCTCATTACCCGTACCGGCCGTTACAAAGCGGCGTCGGTGGGGGCGGCGGACGTGGAGTGGATCAGCGACTGGGCGAACGTCGACTTCGGCGCCTCGTTCGACAACTACTACTTCGGTGGCCCTCCGTGGGAGATCCCGGAGACCTACATCGAGAAGTCCCCCTTCTTCCGGCTCACCGAGGTGACGACGCCGACGATCATCTACACCGGCACCGAAGACCGGAACGTGCCGCCCCACCAGAGCTGGAGCCTGTTCCGGGTGCTCCAGCAACTCGGCAAGACCGAGACCAAGCTGGTGCTCTTCCCCGGCGAGCCCCACGGCTTGAGGAAGCTCGCCGACCAGCGGCGGAAGATGCAGGAGGATCTGACCTGGCTGGGCCGCTTCCTGTTCGAGACCCACACCGAGCCGGTGGAAGCGATCCGGGCGGGCACGCTGATCGAAGCGCTGGTCGAGCGGGCCGGAGCGGCGCGGGTGGAGGGCGTTTTGGGCCGCGGCGAAAACGGCGTACCGATCCCGGAGACCGCCCGCTTCGCCGGTCAGGAGGTGGGCCGGTTCGAAGTGACGCGCGCCCAGTGGGCGGCGTTCGACCCGGCGGCGAAGGTGGCCCCAGGGGAGGAGGACCTGCCGATGACCGGCGTCGGCTTCGAGCGGGCGAAGGCGTACGCCGCTTGGCTCGCCGAGCGGACCGGCCGCCCGTTCCGGCTGCCGACGGTCGAGGAGGCGAAGAAGCTCGCCAAGGCGGGCGGCAGCGGCGGCAACACCCTCGACCGGTGGGCCGGCTACGCACCGAACCCGGCGGACGCGACGGCGATCCGGAAGGCGTTGTCCGAGAAGGTCTCCGGCGAGGCACCGCTCCTGCTGCCGGTGGGGAGCCTGTCGGGGAAGAAGGGCGGTGACGCGGGCGAGGTGGTGTTCGACCTGGACGGCAACGCGGCCGAGTGGGCGACGGGCGAAGGCGGCACGGGCGAGCCGATCGGCCCGAGCGCCGACCGCTCGACCGACCCCCGGGGCGACGGCGGAAAGCCGACCCCGGAGTACGTGGGGCTGCGGGTGATCGTCAGCGAGTGAAGCCCTCGGGGCGGGCGATGCGAACGGAGCGGGCGCAGCGAGCGACCCTACTCAGCTCCAGCCCCGTCCACGACACCCCGCTCACTCGATCCGGCACTCCCGCAGAAACCGGCTGAGCGCCCGGTCGAAGCTCGCGCCGGGGAAACGTTCGAGGATGATCGCGGCATCGGCGTAGTTGGCGCCGTACACGCGGCAGAACCGCTCCACGGCCCGGGGGGTGTAGTCGATCCCCCGGGCGTCGAGCCAGCGCTCGATCTTCGCCGGCATGGCGTCGAGGTCGAAGGCGAGGACGCGCCATCGGAGCCTGAGCACCCCGAGCCAGCGGCGGTCGAAGTGGCAGGCGGCGAGCACCCGTTGACCCCGGCCGAGCGCCCGGACGATGCGGCCGATCTCCCGTGGGCCGAGGAGGTCGTCGAAGACGGTGACCCTCGCCCCACTCCGATGCCCCTCCATGTCCGGGTGCCGCGCCAGCAGGTACTCGATGGCGGTCGACTTGCCGCTGCCGCTCCGGCCGTGGAAGCTCACCAGATCGACCCCGGCCAGGGAGCGGCTCGCCAAGCCCAGGTAGTCGTCGAACCGTTCGCCCGCCTCCAACCCTTCCCGCCTCCCGTCGGGGTTCTTCCCCTGCGCCCGGCTCACGCGCCCAGGAAGTCCTCGTAACGGAGCCAGTGAGCGTCCCCCTTCGCCTCCTGGTCGACGAAGTCCGGATGGAGGAGCTGGACCTCCCAGACCACCTCCAGGCCGTGATTCTTGCCGACCTCGAGCGGCGGGTAGAGAGCCGCGAACATCGGCTCGAAGCGGACCTCCCCGTCCAGGCAGCTCTCGATCGGTACGCCGGCGGGCACGTGATCGAGGTACCGCTCGTAGAGGAGCACCGCCCGCACCGGCTTGGTGAACGAGACAGTCCGTTCCTTGGTCCCCGAGCCCCGCCGGTACTGGCCCTTCTCCTGGTTGGCCGCGACCACGCGCACGGTCACACCCTCGAGGTCCACGCGAGCGGTTCCCTTGACCAGCCCGCCGGCGGGCAGGACGGTGGTGCGCCGGAGGGGATGGAGGCTCGCCAGCTCGAAGCTCATGTACTGGCGGAGCTGCCGGCGGATCGCGGTCCAGAGGAGCGCCCCGACGACACCGCTCCCCATGAGCGAATTGACCAGCGGCGACTGGGAATCGCCGTCGCTGTCCCGGTGGGAGTAAAAGAGGGTCTGCTCTTCTGGAGCGAGCTGGTCGTGGAGACCGAGGAGGGAGTTCACGGCGATTACCACCAGGGCGATCGCCGCGAGAATGGTGACGATTCCCCGGTTCTTGGGCGGGATGGCCTCGAAGTTGGCGATCAAGTCGAAGGCGTCGTCCGGCTCGATCAGCTCCTCGGCGTCGTCGCGGATCTCCGGCTTGCCGGCGAGCGAGAGCTCCTGCTCCTCGGACGCCTTGGTATCGAACAGGACTCCGTCGTCCACCTCGATCCGGGCGGAGACCTCGATCTCGATCTCTTTGCCCTTGTAGGTGTAGCTGCGGAGAGCCTCCGCCGGCAGCGGGATCTCGATCGACGAGCGGTCGAGGGTGAGCTTCGTGCGGAACAGCTCCCGCTCGCTGGGGATCGGCCGGCGATCCAGCACGTCGACCCGGAGGGTCAGGGTCAGCTCGGCCTCGTGCCCGAGGAGGTCCGGGTCCTCAACGGTGATCACGCAGCAGCCGGCCTCGCTGCCCGGGGCCGCCCGGCGGACGGCCAAGTGGATGGCGCTCATCAGATGGTGATCGAGTTTACAAAGCCCGCCTTCGTGACGACTGAATCGAGTTTCTCTGAACCGCCATTGACGCCGCTCCGATCGACCTTGACGATCCACCGGATCACGCCCCAACCCCTCGATCCCCTTCCCACCCTCAAGAGGGGAAGGGGACGCCACCACCCCTACGCTTCGAGGTGGGCCCCGGCGGTTTGTGGCGAAGCTTCGCCGAAAGTCTACTCCGGTTTCCTGCCGAACGGTCGTGCCCGCTCCGGTCGTCCCATGGAGAAGGCGTCGCGCACTGAAGGGGTTATACGGAACCACGAGTCCCACCTGATCGGAGCCCCGCATGCGCATCGCCGAAGACATCACCCGCCTGGTAGGCCGCACCCCGCTGGTCCGACTCCGCCGCTTCTCCGAGGAATCGGGGGCCGAGGTGGTGGCAAAGCTCGAGTCGTTCAACCCCTGTAGCAGCGTCAAGGACCGCATCGCCCTGGCGATGGTCGAGGCGGCCGAGCGGGACGGATTGATCGGCCCGGACACGACCCTGGTCGAGCCCACCAGCGGCAACACCGGCATCGGCCTGGCGTTCGTCTGCGCGGCCAAGGGGTACCCCCTGGTCCTCACCATGCCCGACACCATGAGCATGGAGCGGCGCCAGCTCCTGGCCGCCCTCGGCGCCGAGGTGGTGCTCACCCCCGGGAGCGGTGGCATGAAGGCCGCCATCGACGCTGCCCAGGAGCTGGTCGACACCCGCGGCCACGTAATGCTTCAGCAGTTCCGGAACCCGGCGAACCCGGCCGTCCACCGGGAGACGACGGCCGAAGAGATCTGGGCCGACACCGACGGTCAGGTCGACGTGTTCGTGGCCGGGGTCGGCACCGGCGGCACCGTCACCGGCGTCGGCCAGATGCTCAAGGAGCGCAAGCCCTCGGTCAAGGTCGTGGCGGTCGAACCGGTCGACTCGCCGGTCCTCTCGGGCGGCGACCCGGGCCCCCACAAGATCCAGGGCATCGGCGCCGGCTTCGTGCCCGAGGTGCTCGACCGGAGCGTCATCGACGAGGTGGTCACCGTCACCGCCGAGGCGTCGGGTGCCACCGCCCGCCGTCTGGCCAAGGAGGAGGGGTTGATGGTGGGGATCTCCTGCGGCGCCGCCGCCACGGCCGCCCTCGAGGTGGCCCGGCGCCCGGAGCACCAGGGCCAGATGGTGGTGGTCGTCTTGCCGGACACCGGAGAGCGCTACCTCTCCACGTGGCTGTTCTCGGAAGGCTGAGCCGATGGCCGCCGCCAATCGAAGAACAGGCCACGGAACCAGCCATCTCGAGCGGGTGATCGAGGAGCTTTCGGCCACCCAGCACCCGTCGCCGGGCGCCGGCCGCGGGCGCTACCTGCTGCCCTCCCACAGCCAGCTCGTGGACACCGTGCAGACGCTCCGGGCGGTGCTCTTCCCCGGGTATCTGAGCGAGTGGGACCTGGGGGGCGAAGCGCTTCGCCACTACATCGGCTCCGGCCTGGACCGGGTGACCCACACGCTCCAGGAGCAGGTGCGGCGGGTGCTGGTGCTGGAGGAAGAGTGCGACGAAGCCGAGGCCCCGAAGCGCGCCGCGGAGGCGACGATCAGCTTCCTCGGTCAGTTGCCGGAGGTGCGGCGCCTTCTCCTGACCGACGTCCAGGCGGCCTACGAGGGGGACCCGGCGGCCCGGAGCCACGACGAGATCATCCTCTCCTACCCGGGCCTGCTCGCCATCACCAGCCACCGCCTGGCCCACGAGCTCTATCGGCTCGATATCCCGCTCCTGCCCAGGATC
>Ga0210122_1000408_pt1 | contig 14782 bp, 13 predicted proteins | sample Muzzi_CordB_D2_FD_185530 | JGI IMG/M metagenome (GOLD analysis project Ga0210122, IMG submission 185530) | Wetland microbial communities from San Francisco Bay, California, USA, that impact long-term carbon sequestration - Muzzi_CordB_D2 (SPAdes) | ecosystem: Environmental > Aquatic > Marine >... | reverse complement strand
CATTACCTTTTTTCAAAATAGAGGAGCTCACGGCAAGATGGGCCGGATCGTTATATACGATGCACTGTTTGCCGATTCGGTAAAATCGCATTTTGGCACTCTCAGCCGCAATAGTCGATGTACCCACACAATACAGAGCTACGAAATCGGCTTTATCAATAGCGCCTACCGCTCGTTCAATTTCTATTGGATTTATAACCCGTTGTGTATCCTGTATGGCTTCGATGTTGCGGAATAAAATTTTTTCCACGATTTTATCGATCGAATCATCTTTGTCGACGTCATCATAGACATACTTTTCCTTGCCGGTGGCTTCTAGGTGGTGCTCCGGAGGTATCTCCGCCAAACTGATTTTAAAATTTTGAAAATTGTTGAGACCGATTTCTTTGACAAAGCGGGTCACCGTGGCTTCTGAAACATCACATTTGACGGCCAGTTCGCTTATTTTCAATTTCTTCATCCGATCGGTGTTTTCCAATGCATACTGCCCGACCCGCTTGAGGGCCGGATTCAAATAGGGCAAGAGTCGTCGGATCTTAACTAATATATTCTGTTCTTGTAGCATGGGATGGATAGGCCTGGTAACGTTGCGATAAAGATTTTACCTGATTAAAACAAGCAAGGCAATTTAATTACCGAAATTTTAGTTTTCGGCGGATTTGGTCATCAAAATTTCAGCTACAATAGCATGGTATCCCTCTAGAGATTTTAACATCATTGCAATATTAACCTGCTCTTCGGGCGTGTGGGCATATTTTTCTTCAGTCCCCGAATAGCCGATGGTGGGTATTCCCAGCAAAGCTGCGGTCATACTGCCGTCGGTTCCGAATTTCCAGTAATTTATCTCCGGGGTTTGACCGACCTTTTTCAGTGCGCTCATTGTCTTAACCGCAAAAAGATGATCGGCCTCTGTAATCCAAGGCGGATGAAATTTCCGAACTTCTTTCTGATATCCCGTATAGGAGGTTTCCACAAACTTTCGCGGATATACTTTGGCCTTAAATTTCGGGTCCGTTTTCCGGATTTCGGCAAACAAAGACTCATATTCTCCAATCAGATCCTCTACATCCTGTTCGGGCATGTAGCGCCTGTCGATGGAGATTTCACATTCATCCGGTATAATGCTCAAGGTGCCGGGTCGGCAAACCAGGTTGGTAACGGTGATCGAGCTGTCGCCTAACAGTTCGTGGCTTTTCATATTGCGGCCTGCGGGTCCGAAAATATACTCCAGAACGGGCACCATTTTTTCAAGGGCGTTGACGCCGGCCTCCGGCCGGGACGAGTGCGCTGTCCGGCCAAAGGTTTTGATCACAAGCTCCACCTTCCCCCGCTGCCCCAAAACCACTTTGAGCCCGGTAGGCTCGCACAAAAAGACAACGTCGCAACGGATCTGTTTTTCAGGAAAGGTATTTTCGAACAGATATTCCATGCCGAACATCTCTGCCGCTTCTTCAAAGACAACGGCGGTAAATACAAGGTTGCCGAAAATGGGTTGCCCGGAATTTTTGATCTGCTGAAACAGCTTCATCATATAAAGATGGACGGAAAGCCCGCCTTTCAGATCGCAGGCGCCTCTGCCCCGGATATTGCCGCCGTCATCGATTTCGGCGCCAAAAGGATCGAAGCCATTCCAGTTTTCGACGTTTCCGGTCGGAACGATATCAAGATGCCCGTTGAGAAGCACGGTCGGCCCGGGGTGGGATCCTTTCACCACTCCCACCACATTGCCGATGCCGTCGATAAGGGCGTCATCGACATTGTATTCTTTGAGTTTATCTAAAATGAAATCAGCCAGCGGCTTTTCTTCCCCGGTGTAGGAAGGAATTCTGATCAACGCCTGGGTCAGTTCGATCAGCTCACTGCGTATCGATTCGTCTACCTGAAACATGAGCACTCCTATCTGTAGGTTCATATTAAAGGGATCAAAAAATCGGCTTTCCTTTCAGCAGGTTTAGCCAGTAGTCGATTCGGGGATCATTCCAAAAGCTTCGCAGTCTGGCCATTTTGCCGCCAAGCCATTCAAAGTAGTCAAACGTGCTTACCGGTGAATTGACCGCCTGCACACAGGACCACATGGCCCACTTGATGTCCTGAAGGATTTGATACAGTTTCATGCGCGCAAATTTTTCTTCGTCGAATCCGTCGCAGTAGTACTTGACCAGCTCCATCTGCATGGCTTCGGTAAAGTAGTTTACAGCCGTCCAGATCCCAAAATCATACCAGGCATCGTTCATCGATGCATACTCGTAGTCGATGAGATATACCTGCCGGTTTTCCTCCACCCACAAAAAGTTGGCGGACCACAGGTCGTTGTGGCACGGCACATAGTCGATACCGGCGGTATGAATGGCATCTTCGATATTTTCAAAAAGCCACTCCATTCGGTCTATTTCGTAGGGGATGTATCCTCCAAGCTCCCTTGCCATGTGAAGCATGTTTTTGGTCTGCTCGAATGCGGTCTGCTGCAGGGGCATGGAGATCTGTGAGTGGGTGTGAAACTTCTTGGCGGTATCGATCATTTTATAAAATCGGCTTTCGTCAAAAACATCGCCAAACTTCATGGGCACGCAATTGTGAATCCAGCTGAAAATTTCAACACCGGTATCCGGGAAAAATTGAAATACTTCAGGGCCGATGCCCTCCTTCTGGGCAATCAGGTTGGCTTCATGGCAATTTGTGCGGTCGATAAAACTTTCCGTGCCTACTCCCGGAACCTTTACAAAATAGCTGCTGCCGTCAACCGTTACCTTCCAGTTTATATTGGTTTTGCCGCCGGGAACCAGCTCGTAGCCATACGCCTTATCCTTCCACGCGTCGATCTGGTTGATGATATCAAGCAGCCGTTGTTCATTCGTGTCCATATCCTTACCTCCTCTGAAATATGCGCTTCGTTTTCTGCAAGAATTCACGCTGGAATGTCTCTGCCAGCCAACGGACCTTCAGCTCAGTCAAAAAGATGGCATTCCACCTCATGGGTTTCGCTGGTTCGAATCAATTGAGGATTCTTTCTTTCGCATATCGGCATCGCTTCCGGACACCGGGAACGAAAGCTGCATCCGGTAGGGATGTTTATCGGGCTCGGAACCTCTCCGCTGAGCACCTTCACTTCTTCCTGCTGCAGTCCGCTTTCTATAGAGGGAACAGCCGCCGAAAGCGCCTGGGTGTAGGGATGCAACGGATTTTCAAAAATATCCTCGTTGCTGCCGCGCTCGACGATTCGGCCGAGATACATGACCGCCACCCGGTCGCACATGTGTCTGACCACACCGATATCGTGGGCAATGAGAAGATAGGAAAGCCCTCTTTTTGCTTTCAAACTGGAAAACAGATTCAGAATATGGGCCTGCACCGAAACATCCAGGGCGGAAACCGCTTCATCCAGGATAACGATCTCCGGATCGAGAATAATGGCCCGGGCAATGTTTATCATTTGTCTCTGACCCGCACTAAAACTGAGCGGATAGCGGTCGTAGGCATGCGCTTCGAGACCGACTTCGGCCATCACGCTGATGACTTTGCCGCGTTTTTCCTTGGCGGTCATTTTTTTCCGATGAATATTTAACGGATCGCTGATGATATCGCCGACTTTCATCCAGGCCGGAAGCGACAGATAGGGATCTTGAAGCACGAGCTGGACTTTCTCTCTTAGCTGCTTCATTTCCCCCTTTGTGGTTTTATGCATATTTTTTCGCTGGTACAGGACCTCGCCGGAGGTGGGCTTCTCCAGCATGATGAGCAGCCGCGACAAAGTAGATTTGCCGCAGCCGGATTCTCCAACATATCCGAACGATTCATCTTTCAGTAAAGAAAAAGAAACCCCTCTGACGGCTTTGATGACCTCTGGTTTTTTAAAGAGGCTTTTTTTCTTCAGGGGATAGTCCTTGTGGATTTCTTTCGCCTCAATAAGCGCTTGTTCCATCTTAAACCTCGGTTATGCCGATCCTGAATGAAAAGTCTGCAACAATTCGTCGAATTACAGCGGTTTTTGATTCAGTTCGGATGCCAAAAAGCATTTCGAATAGTGCAAACCGGTGTCTCTGAGAAATACGGGCTCCGGCATACTCTTGCGGCATATCTCCATTGCCAGACCACAGCGGTCCAGAAATACGCATTTTGGATTTTGGAGATCCGTTTCGACGCGGCTGGGGGTAAATCCCTCTATCGTTTTCAGTCGTTTGAGCCGTTGGCCCTTAATCTTCGGTGTGGAGTCGATTAATCCGCGCGTGTATGGATGGGAGGGTTTCGAGAACACTTCCTGTCTTTCACCGTGTTCCACGATAACACCGGCATACAGCACCATAATCTCATCCGCGTATCTTGCCAGTATGGGCAAAGAGTTTGTTATCAGAATCAGGGTCGTACCCTGCCGCCGCTTGAGTTCGGCCAGAAGCTCGAGAATCTGCTGTTGGATGGTGACATCCAGCGCCTGAGTCGGGTTGTCGGCCACGATCAGTTCAGGGTTCGAACTCAGCGCGTCGGCTATCATGGCACGCTGGATCATACCGCCGCTGAACATCGCCGGATATTCCTCAAGGCGTCTTCGGGGCGATGGAATTCTGACCTTTCGAAACAGCTCGACCGCCATTTTGGTGGCATCTTTTCTGCCGATGCCTTTATGATGCCGCTGAATCGTTTCGATAATTTGACTGCCCACCGTCAAAGTCGGATCAAATGCGGACATTGGATCCGAAAAGATCATCGATATCCGGCTGCCCCGGATTTTGTTGGTTTCTTTTTTGTCCAGCTTCAGTAAATCCAGGCCTTTAAAAAAAATTTGCCCGGAAAGTACTTCACCGGGTTTTTCGATGAGATTCAAAATCGACAGGGCCAGTACGGATTTTCCGGACCCGCTTTCTCCGACAATGCCTAACACCTGCTCCTTTTTCATTTCAAATGAGATGCCCCGCAGCGCCTGGATGATGCCCCTTCGGGTATAGAATCTCACCGTGAGCCCTTTTACCTGCAAAATCGGCGTATCGGCAGGGGTCTCTTTGACGCCGGCGTCCTGATGGTTCGTTTCAATCGATTTCATGCGATATCAATGCCTTTCAGCAAAGGAGTCTTCAAAGTTGGTCCAATTTGTGCCGGGCCGCTTTGGCCGCTGCGGTTTCAGGATATCAGCACATCATGTTTCGATAATGGTCTTGCGGACTTTTTCCACGCCGGATCCAACCATGTTGATGGAGATCAGCAGCAGACTCAAGACCACGCCGGGCATGGTGGCAATCCACCAGGCGTTGACCAGATATTTTCGGCCGTCTGCGATAATATTGCCGAAAGAGGGCTGCGGCGGCTGAATGCTGAGGCCCAAAAAGCCGAGAATCGCTTCAAAAATGATCATGCGCGCAATATCGAGGATGGCCACAAGCGCGACGCTCGGCAGTATTCCCGGTGCGATGTAGCGGGCAATGATCCGTGGCCCGGAGGCGCCGATAATTTTGGCCGCCCGCACATACTCTTTTTCCCGCTCACCCAAAACAATGCCCCGGGTCACCCGTGCGTATATCGGCCAACTCGAAATGGCCAGAACCAGGATGATGCTGTAAATGTTGGGCCGGGTGACGCCCAGTATGGCGATCGCCAGCACAATCATGGGCAAAGAAAGCTGGGCGTCGGTAATGCGCATCTGAATGGTATCGAATAATCCCCCGTAGTAACCCGAGGTCATTCCCAGGGCCGACCCGAACAAAAAGATCAGCAGCACCGTGGAAAACCCGATAATCAGCGACACCCGAAGACCGCTGAGCACCCTGGCCAACAGATCGCGGCCCAGGGCATCGGTTCCCAGTGGGTGTTCCCAGGTGCCGCCGCTCATGAAAACCGGTGGTTTGAGGCGATTCATGATGTTCATTTTATAGGGGTCGTGGGGCAGCAGATGCGGTCCGAATATGGAGGCTGCCAGCAGGATGAAAAATATACTTAATCCGGCAATGACGCCGACGTTTCTAAACGCGAGTTTTAAAAAAGGATTTTTAGACACCTGCATCGTTTTAGTCTTTCAAGCCAAATCGACAGTAAAGTCTATTATGCCGGTTCAAGAACCGGATTAGAAGGTGAGTCTCCTGTCGACGTACGAACACAAGAGGTCGACGATGATGTTGATAAAAACGAACACGCCGGCAAACAGGATCACGATGCCCTGAATGAGCGGAAAATCGCGCTGCAATACCGCGTAGATCGTCAGCAACCCGAGACCCGGGTAATTAAACACAAATTCAACGACAATCACCCCGCCCAGCAGAATGCCGATCTGCACCCCCAGCACGTTAAGCAGCGGAATCAGGCTGTTGCGAAAGCAGTGCTTCATGATAATGGACCAGGAAGACAACCCCCGTGCCTTGGCGACCTTGACGAAGTTCATCTGCAGCACATCGATCATCGAAGATCGAATGGTGCGCAAAAGGATCGGCGCCAGCTCCAGCGAAACGGCGAAAGAAGGCAAAATTACGTAGGAAAGCCCCTTGTATCCGACACTGGGCAAAATTTTGAGCCGGATGGAGACGATGAGCATCAAAATGATGCCCAGCCAGAAATTCGGCACCGAGATGCTCACCGAGACGAAGGCGTTGGCAAATTTATCGACCCATCCCCCCTGTCTGAGGGCCGCCATAATACCCAAAGGAATGCCGAGGAGAATCGCCCATCCCATTGCCATACCCGCCAGCAGCAGGGTTAACGGAATTCGCTCGACAATCAGGTCGAATACCTCCGCCCTGGCGTGGGCTCTTTTGTCGTCCCACGCCTCGCCGCCGACCGAGCCGCCGCTTTTGGGCCGGATAAAGGAGTTGCCGAAGTCTCCTTGCACAATCCCTTTCAAATAGCGCCCGAATTGAACGAGCAACGGATCTTTCAGGCCCAGTTCTTTCGCCACCTTTTGCAGCACCTGATCCGGCGCCGCACCGCCCACCATCAGCCTCACCGGGTCTCCGGGCACGATCCGCATGACCATAAATATAAAAAAGACGGCAAAAAAAACGATAATTAAACCCTGAGCGCTTCTTCTTGCCAGAAAATAAATGACATACCCCATCTCTTATCTTTCCTGTTACAGACGGAGTGGAGGGCTTCCACTCCGTCTCATTAAAAGTAACATCAACCGGTTTTTGTCGCTCGTTCCAGGTCCATCATGCCGTTGGGATAAATGTAGTAGTTATCCAGCTTCTTGTTGATGCCGTGGATGAACACCGAAGTGAACAAAGACAGGCTCGGCGCTTTTTTTGCGATCATCGGCAGGGTATCGGTTTTAATAATTTTTTCTCTGAGCTCTAGCGTTTCCGCGTTTCGCTCTCGATCGAGGGATGCATCGATTTCCGGATCCACGACGCCGGTGATCCGCTTGGATGACGAATGGAAATGCATCCGCAGCACCAGATCGGGCTCCGGCGAGCCGGTACACCAACCGCAGTCGATCATGTGGCCGGGGCCGCCGCCGGGACGATCGTAAAGTTTCTGATTCCAGGCTGCGGTTTCCAGCACCGAAAGTTTGACGTTAAAGCCCGCGGCATTGAGCATCGCGGTAATGACCTCTCCGTACTCCTTGGTCTTGGGATAAAATCCGACCGAGGTGATATATTCCAGTTCGGGCAGACCCGCGCCCTTGGGGTATCCGGCCTCCGCAAGGAACTTGTTGCATTGGTCCATGTCATACTCCGGATAACCGGGCACCTTGGTGTAGCCGAATTTAACCGGTGAAATGTGGGCATAGCTGGGGTGGCCGGACTTGCCGAGCAGATACCAGATCTGCTGGCGGTCGATGGCATGGCAGGCGGCCCTTCTGACCCGCCAGTCATCAAAAGGCGGTTTGCTGCATCGAAACCACAGGTATTTGTTTTCGACCGAAACCGCGGTATTGAGTTTAAGGTTTTTGTCCTTGTCGACGACATCGACCTGTTCGGATTCCAGCCGTTCGATGACATCGGCTTCTCCGGACTGCAGAGAAATCAGTCGCGTGGTGGAATCGGGCACGTAAATGAAGTGGAGATTTTTGATTTTAGGCGTCCCTTTGAAGTAGTTTTCGTTAGCCGCCATGACGGTGTCGTCTTTGCGCTGCTCGACGAACTTAAAGGGCCCCGTGCCGTTGAGGCGTTGAGCGAGTTTCTTGGGATCCTTGATATCGGTTGCGGACATGATCGGCAGAAATGAAGATTGATACCAGAAATGATATGCCGGGTAGCCATAGTCGCGGGTGTGGACCCGGCAGGTGAGCCGATCGACGACCTCCACCTCACAGGGTCCGGGGTACCATGCGCCGGCAGCTTTTTGAGGATCGGATGCATACTCAAAGGTTGCCTTGACATCCTCGGCTGAAAAATCCTTGCCGTCGTGAAATTTCACCCCGTCCCGCAGCTTGTATTCGATCGTGTACAGATCCATGATTTCCTGAGAGGTGGCCAACTCATAGACGAGTTCCTGGGGTTTTTCCACCGTCATGGGACAGCGGGTGAGGTAGTTGAATACAAAAGCCTCCACATTCAACTGGGCCAGAGTGGTATGGGATGTGGGGTCCCAGTTGCCGGTCACGTTCTCGGCCGACAGAAACACCACCGTGTCGGCCCCGGTGGATGCAGCTCTTGCAGACCTTGGAAACAATCCGGTAGACGGCAGAACCAGCGGTGCAATTGCCAGTCCCGTACCCACCTTAAGCGATTTTTCCAAAAATGACCTTCGTGTGATTTTGTTTTGGGTCATGAGATCCTCCTTTGGATTTGGTTAAGAAGTTTTATAAGCGGTCATTGGCCATTCCAATGATCAACGAGGCAGGCAACGAATTTTAATCGACCCTCCGACCCACTTTAAACAGACTGATCGATTTCCAATCGACCAAAACGGATACCTACCCCTGACATTTCAATTTTTCGGAAAAGTCCGGGCTTTGCCGGACGGGTTGGATAGCTATTTATGAAAAGTGTGCGCCACCGGATAAGAAGCCCTTTGGTGGTCTTGAACGACGATCAGAAGTTTTCAAATTCCGGGAACCGTCATGCAGTTCAACGAAAACGTCCATGCGATTGTGGCTATAGCTTTAATGGACCGAAAATTCTACCACCATGTGCCAACAATCATTAAAAAATAAATTTTATTTTGTCAAGTACTAAATTAAATAAAATTTTATTTTTTATAATTTTAACCCAATCGTATGGATATACACCCCCGTTAAAATCACATATAGCGGGACTTCCCCACGTTTCACCCTCCCAACTTTCAATTTTTGTTGCTCAGTCCTCAGCACTCGATTCTCAGTCCTTGCTACTTAATTTCTCCCTTAAGCAAAGCGCTCCTACAGGTCTTTAGGCCGCTCGTCAAACCCAGTGCTCCTCCAACGGCGCCTTGCGCCCTATGTGCTGCGAGCTATGGGCTATCAACTGGCACCAGGTGTGCCCCATTATCCTATGACCTTTGACCTTTCGCCTTATCGGGAACCATTACCGGTTTTCCCTACTAAATTGACAGCTTACTCAATATCAGCTATCATAAATAAAGTTTACAAAAGCCCAGCCAACGTATCTGGATATTGACCGCTAATCGAGGATTTGATGGAGGCTTCTAATTTAAGGCTCATCTCTTGTTTAGTCATTTTTCTTGTGACGGGATGTTTGGCGGAGCCGGTTGTGCACAGGCCGGAACGCGATATTGCCGATTCGCAGAGCGCGAAATTCCTAGAAGAAATAGAATCGGTGGCAGAAGAAGGCGACTGGATTGTCACCCGCGGATACCATGCCGGTGATGTTCTGGTAGCCAACGCCACCGGTATTCCCATCAGTCACACCGCTGTCTACGACAGGGAGCTGCGGCAAGTCATCGAAGCAGATGCCGGTGGCGTTCATGCGACGGAATTATTGCCCTTTATCGATCAGTCACATCGACTGATCATTATTCGGCCCCGCTGGTCGACGCCTCAAACCCGCCGCGCGGCCATCCTGCGGGCAAGGGAATATATCGGTAAAAGCTATGATTATTTAGGTACGGTCGGGTTTGACAGTCCCAGCCGCTTTTACTGCAGTGAGCTGGCGGTGGAAATTTACCGCCCGTGGCATACTTCAGCGGATCGTCTGCCGGATGTTATCAAGCCCGGAGAACTGTATCTGTGGGGAAAAATTTTGTATGATTCCCTGCCCAGAGACCAGATTGGTACAACCCCTTAATCGATGAGGAGAAAACTTGAATCATATCGCACAACTTATACCAGCCCTTTTGATACTCATCATATATGGCCTGTTATATTTTTTAACTAAGGTACTGGTACCAATGGGCAATGCTGCGCTAAGGCAGTTAAGTGAGGTATTGAACTTTGAGGCACCACCGCCTTCGGCTATCGGACAGGCTATGGGAAACTCATACATCGGCAAAACGGAGAAAGGAACAACTGTAACCCTCTGCCCGATACAACATTTATCATATCCTCCAATACCCTCGTGGCTTCTAGTCAGCCGTGACGGGTCGTTCAGGCCGAGGCCTTCTCTCGTAGATCTGGACCGCGAGCTTAATTGCATCCTCCATGGCTTCGGAATTTGCAATTCCTTCTCCAGCAATCTCTAAAGCCGTCCCATGATCGGGATTGGTGCGGATAATCGGCAGCCCCAGGACAATCGTCACACCTCGCATCGCCGTATAGCGCTGCAGCCCTTCATTCCACTCCCAGCCTAAAAATTTGCCTGGAATATGTCCCTGGTCATGATAAAGGGCGACGACGATGTCGTATTTGCCTCCGCGGGCCTTGATAAAGACTGAATCCGGCGGCACCGGCCCCTCCACCGTTATGCCTTCTGCTTTGGCCGCTTCAATGGCAGGCGTGATAATTTTTTCCTCCTCATCTCCGAAAAGCCCGTCGTCTCCGGAGTGCGGATTTAAACCGGGAACTGCAATCCGCGGGTTTTCGATGCCCATTTCTTTCAAAGATTGGTTTGCCAGTCGAATCATCTTCAGAATACCGATTTTGTCAAGGCTTGCGATGGCATTTTTAAGTGAGGTGTGCAGGGTCACATGCATGACTCTAAAGTTATCGATTATCATCATGGATGAAAATTCTTTGACACCCAGCCGATCACTGAAAATCTCAGTATGTCCGGCGAATTGGCATCCGGCAAGATGAATGGCCACTTTATGGATCGGACCCGTGACGATTGCATCGATAGTTTGATCCAGTGTCAAATCAATCGCTTTGTGAATGTACTCGAGCGAGGCTTTGCCTGTCATCCGGCTAATTTGCTTTTTCTGCAGCTTGCTGCCGTCCACGTTTTGCATGTCGAGCAGATCAATGGTGCCGGGTTGATAGATGCCGTTTTTCGGTTGAGAGACGGCGTTGATGGCCGCATTGATTTTAACCGCGCGGACCGCAGGCTGAATGACACCGGCATCACCGATGATAAAAGGGCGGCAAAGATCATAAAGCCCCTTCGCCTGCAGTGCTTTTACCGCGACTTCCGGGCCGATGCCGGCGGGATCGCCGGTAGTAATTCCAATTAGCGGTCGATATTTGCTACTTTCAGACATGTGAATCTCCTCTGGGATGACTTAAATATTTTGAGCCGACGACGAGACGGCATCGCTATTGGCGATGGGTGCACAGATAGTTAGCTGCCTGGACAAAGATGTCCGCGTCGCCCACACCGCCCCCCTTGGTAATCACGCGCAGCCCGTCAAAAGGTCCGCCGACGAGACGGCCCAACGGAACAAGCGGACTCAATTCTTTGACCAGCACAAGGCCTTTTCCATTCAACTGCCGGACGACTTCGGCGGCAGTATTTCCGCCGGTGAGGATCAATCCTGAAATTTGCATGTTTTGAAGCAATTTTGCCACGATGATGCCCAGCATCCGGCAGATGCCGGCCTGCATCGAATCCGGACGCGCTGTGCTTTTTCTTAAATCCGGTGTAACTGCGGCAGCAGGGGTCTGGATGAGAAGGCTGCGCTTTTCATTATAAAACGCGGCTGAAAGTTGAACAATTCGGTCAATCTCCGATTCGTGTGGTTCACTTAACGCCCGCTCAAGGTCTATCCGGATATCAGCGGCCATCCCCTCATCGATTAATTTCCGGGCTTGAATGCGCGATTGACGGTTGAGCGAGCCGCAGACCACAATGCACGGCTCTTGACCGGGACCCCGTCCGAATGTGAATAACTCCCGGAACAGGGCGGCCGACCCGACAGGCAATATTTTCAAAGGGCTTTTCAAAACCGCATCCCGAATCAGCCAGAGATCACGCTGAGAACATGCATCGCAAATTAAAATGCGACCGCCTGTCCGATAGAAATCCATTGTGACCTGCTCAACGTTCCGAGACCCGGCGGCCAACTGCCGCAAATCGATCGCCCCGATTTTGTATTTTGCAGAGCGCCCCAGCAAATCGGGCAAATATGATGTGCCTGCGGCAGCGAGTCCGTCGCCATATTCCGTATGGGCTATCGGCTGATTTTTTACCAGGTGATAGGCGCCCACCGTGATACGCTGCGCCTGCGGTGAAGCCGGCACAAAGTAGATTACATCGGCAAGGCCGTTGTCCAGCAGGGCTTCGATTTCCTCGATCAGATTGCCCCGCAGCGTTGAGTCGATTTTTTTGTAAATCAGCCGACGGCGCAATTGCGGGTTGTTTTGAAGAACTTCGCCCACAAGGCGCTGGGCGGTGGGCCCGGAACAGTCGCGGGTGTTCAGGTTGACAACCACGCCGGCATAGTCTTTAATCAGCGGATCCAGGCAGACGGTCGAAGCGGCACCGTTCAACACCAGATTGGAATCCAGGTACTCTGCCAGCACAAGGCCGATCTCATTGGCGCCCGTCAAATCATCTGAAATAATCGCGATGGGCTCACGCCTGATGTCTTTGATGCGCAGCATGGGTGATATTCATTTTTGATGGTCAGGGAGCCATGACAACTTTGACCGATTCAGAATCTTCCACATCGGTTTTAAAAGCATCGACTGCCTGATCCAGCTTAAAACGGCGGTTTACAAGGGGATCGATTTTGACCATTCCCTGCACGACAGGCCTCAATGCCCACGGTGTCCAAACTTTGCGCTCCTCAACGGAATGATGAACCAGTCCGGTATTGACCACATGCAAGCTGTCGTGATGCAGGCGCGATATGTTGATATTAACATCTTGGGTTACCCAGCTGTAAAATATCAGCGTCCCATTATGTTTGACGGACGCAATGCTGGCGTTAATGGTTTCGGCTGCACCGGCGGCCTCGGCAACCACATCGGCCCCTCGCCCTTTGGTAATTTCCAAAATTCGCTGAACGGCGTTCTCACGCCGGGCGTTTATGATGTAGTCCGCGCCCAACTGTTGGGCAAGCTCAAGTTTGTGATCGATCACATCAACGGCTATCAGCTTATTGGCCCCTTTTTGTTTCATGACCTGAGAGATGATCTGCCCGGCAAAGCCCACTCCAAAAGCGACGGCGGTATCTCCTAAATTGACATTGGAGTGAAGCCCGGCAAACATCGCACACGCAATTGGCTCTCCCAGGCAGGCCAGATCCTTGGACAGTCCGACCGGTGCGGGCTCCAGGTCGTCTTCGTCGGCCACAAAGTAATCGGCCATCGTTCCATTGACGTTAAAGGACATGACGAAGTCGCCGGGCTTAAAACGCCTCACTTTGGAACCCACTTCTTCGACAGTGCCGCCGCCCTCGTGGCCGATTTCATAGGGAAATTCTATGAGCGGATCGTCGGGTGCATATCCCGGGCCGTTCATCCTGGGAAGATAGCCCAGATAAAAATTTTTATCCGTACCGCAAATTCCGGCCAAATAGGTTTTGACGAGCACGTCTTCAGGCCCAAGCCTGATTTCTCTTTCAACCAGGCCTATATCTTTGGGACCCTGCAATACCACAGCTTTTGTTTTCATTTTTACCTCTTGATAGGTTCACGCGTTTCTTGTTGGTTGTCTGGCGGGCTGGTTGAATCGGGTTTCAACTTGCCGATAATGATGATAATCGCCACAAAGCCGGAAACCGGCAGAATGAAATAGACGTATGCCATGGAAATTCGAAGTTGCATGGCATGCTGTTGAACATTATTGATCGTAAAAAGAACACCGGACCAGGTAAACAATATCATAAAAATGAGTACGATGAGGTTCGCTGCCATTATAATCAGCCCCCGAACCCGGACAGGCATCCAGTTTACAAAAAACTCCACCTTGACATGGATGCCTTCTTTAAACGCCACCGCCGCGCCTAAAAATACCAGCCAAAAGAAACCGAAAAGCGCAATATCTTCCATGGCAATCATGCTCTGGCCCAGGGTTCTGAGTATGATCTGGATTAAAATTGCACTTCCCATCACCATAAAAACAAGCACGATGATAAATTCACAAACTTTGGTAATCGCCTCATTTAATTTATCAAAATATATTGACCGGCGTTCCATATCATTCCTCTCTCACATTCCAAATAATGACGGAAACCACAGCGCCGTTCCGGGTATAAACCAGATGATCAGCGCAACGGCCAAAATACCAAAGACAAAAGGGATTGAATCTTTGGCGATCGCCTCAACAGACAACCCGCTGACCCCCGATGCGACAAATAAACAAAGACCCACCGGCGGGGTCACCAGTCCGGCCGCCAAAATAACCATGTAAATCATGGCGCCTTGAATGGGATCGACACCGGATTTAAGCATAAGCGGCGCGATGATCGGCCCTACCAGAAGAATGATAACCGATATGTCCATGATCATGCCCAGCAGCATGAATAAAGCGACCGTGATGATCATGAAGCGCGCCGGCGATCCACCGACGGTCAGCAATTTTTCAGTAATAATCATCGGCACATCCAT
>Ga0210122_1000406_pt1 | contig 14788 bp, 13 predicted proteins | sample Muzzi_CordB_D2_FD_185530 | JGI IMG/M metagenome (GOLD analysis project Ga0210122, IMG submission 185530) | Wetland microbial communities from San Francisco Bay, California, USA, that impact long-term carbon sequestration - Muzzi_CordB_D2 (SPAdes) | ecosystem: Environmental > Aquatic > Marine >... | reverse complement strand
AACGATCCTTCTTGGCGCCCGGGAATACCGCCCACAGCACTTCGCGTCCGGTGTGCTGGCCTTCCCCCACTACGGCATACAAATCGTCGACCTGGTCGCAGTCGAAATTCTTGCAGACGCCCTTGAGCGCCTTTTCAGTCAACTCGTAGCCTTCCTGGCGAAAAGTCTTGGCGACGATCTCACGGCCCAGACTGATATACTGGTCACGCTGCTGGCTGCGCACGAAGCGGCGAATACAGGCACGGGCCTTGCCGGTGGCCACGAACGTTTCCCATGTTGGAGACGGCGTCTGCGCCTTGCTGGTGATGACTTCCACTTGGTCGCCATTGCGCAATTCGGTGCGCAACGGCACAATCCGGCCATTGATCTTCGAACCGACGCAGTGGTTGCCGACCTCGGAGTGAACCGCATAAGCGAAATCCACCGGCGTCGCCCCATGCGGCAAAGCGTATAGATCGCCCTTTGGGGAAAAGCAGAACACCTGGTCGGAAAACATTTCCAGTTTGGTGTGCTCCAGGAATTCCTCCGGTTCCGAGGCGTGCTCGAGGATTTCCAGCAACTGGCGCAACCAGTGATATTGCTTGCCCTCGGTTTGCGGTCGGCCCTGTTTGTATACCCAGTGCGCGGCAACGCCGTATTCCGCGACCTCATGCATTTCCCTTGTGCGGATCTGCAATTCGATACGCTGGTTTTCGGGACCGATCACGCCGGTATGGATCGATTGGTAACCGTTCGGCTTGGGAATCGAGATGTAGTCCTTGAAACGTCCCGGCACCACGCGATAGCTGTTATGGACCACGCCTAGCGCACGGTAGCAATCGACATCGGAATCGACGGCGATTCGGAAGGCCATGATGTCGGAGAGTTGTTCGAAACCGACACTGTTCTTCTGCATCTTCCGCCAGATCGAGTAAGGCGTCTTTTCACGCCCGGTGACCTCGGCCTTGACGCCGGCCTCGGCTTGCGTCCTGCGCAAGTCCTCGATCACCCGGCCGATAACGTCCCCCCCGCGCGAACGCAAGAACTCCAGCCGTTTTGTAATCGATGCGTGTGCATCGGGATTTAACTGCCGGAACGCAATATCCTCCAGTTCGTCCTTCCAGTCGCGAATGCCAATGCGTTCGGCAAGCGGCGCATAGATGTCCATGGTCTCGCGCGCTATGCGCAGGCGTTTTTCCTCGCTCTTTACATAATGCAGGGTCCGCATGTTGTGCAGGCGGTCAGCCAGCTTGACCAGCAGAACGCGGATATCCTCCGACATGGCCAGCACCAGCTTGCGAAAATTTTCCGCCTGCCGGGATTTGTCGGACTGAAGTTCGATCCTGCTGAGCTTGGTGACACCGTCGACCAGACGCGCAATGTCGTCGCCGAAGAGGTCGCGGACATCCGCCAGCGTGGCGACAGTATCCTCCACCGTATCGTGCAGCAGGCCGGTGATGATCGACGCCGTATCCAGCTTCATCTCAGCCAGAATACCCGCCACCTCGACCGGATGGGAGAAGTAGGGATCGCCGGACGCCCGCAGTTGCGAGCCATGTGCCTTCATGGAAAAAACATAGGCGCGGTTGAGGGCATCCTCATCCGCGCCCGAATCGTAGCTTTTTACTTTCTCAACCAGCTCGTATTGCCGGATCATGCCTCGCCGCCCTCAATATTCAATTAGCGGTTCACAAACGGCATGCGCCGGTATTTTTCACTCCGAGGTTTCCTCTTCCGGCTCGGCAATGTCTTCCGACATCCCTTCCTCTGCTTCGTCATGCTCTACCAGTTCGCCCTCACGTACATATTGGCTGGGGTCGACATCTTCGCTGGCCATCATCGCGCCAGCCATCAGTTCGAGGGCGTCCTCTTCCTCCGGTTCGTCGATTTCGACATTACGCTGCATGCTCCTGATCAACGAATCATGCGTTTCATCGACGCTGATCGTCTCGTCGGCAATCTCGCGCAGCGCGACAACCGGGTTTTTGTCGTTGTCGCGTTCTAGGGTCAACGGCGCGCCCGCCGCGATATTGCGGCTGCGATGTCCCGCCAGGAGAACGAGATCGAACCTGTTGGGGACCTTTTCAACACAATCTTCTACGGTAACGCGGGCCATGACTGATTTTATCCTTTGGAAAGCTTGAAATCCGGGCAGGAATATAGGGTTGCAACCATCGCCGCGCAAGTTCTTTGGCCCGAAACAGCACCAATTGCGTCAACTTGCCTTCCAATTGGCGATTTCAGCACATTTTTTGTGGGTTTTGGACCCACAAGACTTGCCCGATTCGTCTATAAAGAGTAAATAATTAGTTAAGGGGTAAAATCCTGTCGCACTATCGGGTGTGTTTTTCAGGATTCGTCCTTTTTACCCGGGCAACAACGGGCTGCATTTCAAGTACGTCCGGGCCGCGTATTTTCTCAAATTGTTCAGGTATTAGGTCATGGCAATGAATTTTTATTCGAATGAGCGCATCGGGTTATTCATAGACGGAGCCAACCTCTACGCGGCGGCGCGCGCGCTGGGTTTCGACATTGACTACAAGCGGTTGCTGGCACTATTCAGCAAACAAGGACGTTTGATCCGCGCCTTTTATTACACAGCACTTATGGACGATCAGGAATATTCACCAATCCGCCCCCTTGTCGATTGGCTGGATTACAACGGCTACACGATGGTCACGAAGCCGACCAAGGAGTTCACCGACGCGACCGGCCGCCGCAAGATCAAGGGCAACATGGATCTCGAGTTGGCGACCGACGTCCTCGAAATGGCAGACCGGTTGGATCATGTCGTGGTTTTTTCAGGCGACGGAGATTTCCGTTGCGTCGTTGAGGCGGCCCAGCGCAAGGGCGTCCGGGTTACAGTTGTCAGCACCGTAAAGTCGGCGCCTCCGATGGTGGCCGACGAACTGCGCCGCCAATCCGACCACTTCATCGAGTTACAGGATATCGCGGACCAGATTGCGCGCATTCACACGCCGCGTGAGTCCCGCGGCGAAGATGACGAGGATATAGATCTCGAAGCAGCCGAAGAAGCGGCCTTTGATGTCGCCAATTGACTCCTAGTCGCCCAGGACAATTTAAAAATGCCAATAGACGAACCGGCGCCCAATTGCGCCCTGTGCCCGCGCTTGGCCGAATTCCGGCGCGTCAACAAGAACGCATGGCCGCAGTGGCATAATGCACCGGTACCCAGTTTCGGGCCAGTAAACGCAAGTCTCCTGATTGTCGGGCTCGCGCCCGGCCTGCGCGGCGCCAATAGAACAGGTCGGCCCTTTACGGGCGACTATGCCGGGGATTTGTTATATCCGACGATCGCCGAATTCGGCTTCGGCGAGGGCAAGTTCGAGGCTCGTCCCGACGACGGTTTTCAAATGACCGACTGCCGGATCACCAATGCGGTGCGCTGCGTGCCCCCGGAAAACAAGCCCACCACAGCTGAAATCAACAGCTGCAATCCCTTCCTGACGGCCGAAATTAAAGGCCAGAAAAATCTGCGCGCCATTCTCGCCCTGGGTCTGATTGCCCACAAGGCGGTACTGCGCTCGCTGGGACTTGTGGCCGCGCGCTATGCCTTCGGCCACGGTGCCATGCACGAACTGCCGGGTGGCCTGTTACTGGCCGACAGCTATCACTGCTCTCGATACAATACGAACACCGGCCGCCTGACCGAAGAGATGTTCCATGCGGTATTCGCGGAATTGCGCGAACGGCTGGTGAAATAGGGCTAATTCTTCTCGCGCATTAGTCTTGCCTGCTGACGCTTCCAGTCCGCATCCTTGTCGGCCTGGCGCTTGTCATGCAATTTCTTGCCTTTTGCCAAGCCAAGCAACAGCTTGGCGATGCCTCGCTCATTAAAATAGATCTTCAGCGGCACCAGGGTAATGCCCTTCTGCTTCACCGCCGCGAGAAGCCGCTGCATTTCCTTCTTGCGCAATAGCAACTTGCGCGGACGTTTAGGCTCGTGATTTTCGCGACCCGCCTGCTCGTAGGCCGGAATATGGCAATTCAACAGCCAGATCGCACCGTCTTTCGGACCCGCGTGGGATTCGGCGAGAGTGGCGTGGCCGGCGCGTAACGATTTTACCTCGCTGCCCATCAGCACCATGCCGGCCTCGACCGTATCTTCAATCAGGTAATCATGGCGGGCGCGCCGGTTCTCGGCGGCGGCTCTTGGGCCCTTTTTCTTGACTGCCATAGGATCAGTTCAGCAGCCCCACGGTCCGCATCGCCTGCTCGACCCGGTCGCGGCTGGCCGCCGCGATCGGCACCATCGGCAGCCTGGTGTCGGGCGTCGATTTACCCAGCAGGCTGGCGGCGTATTTTACGGGGCCCGGGCTACTCTCACAGAACATGGCCGCATGAAGCGGCATCAGCCGGTCGCGGATTTCACCGAATTTGTCGAAATCCTTCTCCTGCCACGCCTTGTGCAGGTCCGAGCATAACCGCGGCGCCACGTTGGAGGTTACCGAAATACAGCCGTGCCCGCCCTGACCCAGAAACGCGCCGATGGTCGCATCCTCGCCGGAAAGCTGACAGAACCCCGCGCCGATCGCCACGCGCGTGGCCAGCGGGCGTGTCAAATCCGCCGTCGCATCCTTGACACCTACAATATTGGTAAGCTTCGCCAGACGCGCCATGGTATCAACCGACATGTCGACGATGCTGCGGCCCGGGATATTGTAAATGATAATGGGAATATCCACCGCCTCGGCGATCACCTTGTAATGCTGATACAATCCTTCCTGCGTGGGCTTGTTGTAGTAGGGCGTCACGACCAGCGCGGCATCCGCACCCGCGCTCTTGGCGTGACGGGTGAGATCGATGGCTTCGGACGTGGAGTTGGAGCCGGCGCCCGCGATTACCGGCACCTTCCCTTTCGCAACCTCGATGCAAAGTTCGACAACGCGTTTATGTTCGTCGTGGCTGAGAGTGGGCGACTCGCCGGTCGTTCCGACCGGCACAACGCCGTTAGATCCTTCCTCGATCTGCCAATTGACGAATTCCTGAAACGCCTTCTCGTCCACTTCGCCGTCGCGGAATGGGGTGATCAGCGCGGTGAAAGAACCGCTGAACATCTTTAGCTCCTTGATTTAACGTTGTTTTTATGCATGAGACGGCACCACCCACGCAGATGTCGCCGGACAATACAACCAGTCGGGCGTCGCGGCAAGCATGGGCTGCACCGTTTTATCGCCTCAATATTTACATTTTCTTGGTACTATTCCCGTAGATTCAATAGCTAAACTTATTTTGGGATCGGGGAGACGTCGGCATGCCGTGGGCGAGCCTGACAGGAAGGCGAACAGCCAGCCTCATTGCGGTGACCGCTTTTGCGGTGGCGGCGGTATTGGCCGGCCCCGCGACAGGAGCGGAACGCCCTATCGAACTTTCCCTGGCAACGGAAGTTCCGGATTCCGGCAACAATAACACCATCAACCCCTGGGGCCCGGAAACCAACAGACCCGTCATCGATAACTTCGAAACGCCCGGACTGCCGCCTGAACAGACTTTGGCGCCAATCCCCATTCAACCCGTCCAGGACCGCCTCGTTGCAAAGCTGGTGCAGTGGGTTCTTCTTTATGACGAGGACAGGAAACAGCCCTTCGAGGAATTGACGGGTTTCATTACGGCCAATCCCGGCTGGCCCAAGCTCAGTACCCTCACCAGAAAGGCCGAGCGTGCCATCGACGGCGCCACGCCCGACAGGGCGATTCTCGACTGGTTCGACAATCATTCGCCGCGAACTCTGGAAGGTTCTGTTGCCTGGACGCGGGCACTATTGTGGTCCGGAAACGAGCGTAAGGCGACCGACGTTGCAAGGCGCGGCTGGACCCGTTTCGACATGAGCCGCGACGAGGAACAAAGCTACCTCGCACAATTCGGCGAGTATCTGGAGCCCGAGGACCATGCGGCGCGTCTTGATCGCCTGTTATGGGATAACCGGCGGACCGCCGCCAGGCGGCAGATTGAGCGGCTGGGCCAGGGTCGCCGCGCGCTGGCCGATGCCAGGCTGAGGCTGATGAGTCAGAAGGGTGGCGTAGATACCGCCATTGAGAAAATCCCGTTATGGCTTGAAAACGACCCCGGTCTTAATTATGAGCGCGTGCGCTGGCGCCGCCGCAAGGATATGAACGCAGAGGCGGCCGAGCTGCTGCTGAGCTACAACGGGGAATTGAGCCATCCAGCGCGCTGGTGGAGCGAACGGGAGATCCTCGCGCGGCGCTTCCTGCGCGACGACGACCCGGCCACCGCCTACCGCCTGGTGCGCGATCACGGTTTGACCAACCGGGCCAAACGTGCGGACGCGGAATTCCTGGCCGGCTGGATTGCTCTGCGTTTCCTGAACGATCCCCATGCCGCCTTCGGCCATTTCTCGACACTGTACGATTTCGTCAGCTACCCGATCAGCCGCGCCCGGGGCGCCTACTGGGCGGGCCGCGCCGCGGAAGCCGCCGGCGAGAAAAAGATTTCACAGCAATGGTATCGTACTGCCGCGGGCCACAGCACCACCTTCTATGGCCAGCTGGCAGCCGATCGCCTGGACATGAACATCCCGCCGCCTGCGAGTTTCGAGACGCGCATCGACGCTACCGAAGCCGAGTCATTCGAGCGCGACGATCTGGTACGGCTGGTGCGGCTGCTGATCGGAATAAAAGTGACAAGGTCGATCGGAGACGCGGACGACGACGGCGTCGATCCCACCCGGTCGCCAATGGCGTTCCTCGCCTCCCTTGAAGACGATCAGGCCTTGATTCCCCTGTTACGCCATATCGCTTTACGCAGCCAGACAACCACGGAATGGGTAAAGGCCGCAAAGCTCGCCCGAGATGCGGGCCGCACCGAAATCGCGGTCTATATCGCGCGGCGCGCGGCCCAGGACGGGGTGATGTTGCGTGATCTTGGCTATCCCACCATGGTCATGGAAGAAGAATTGCCGTTGGACACCGCGCTGCTTCACGCGTTGGTCCGCCAGGAAAGCGCCTTCGACCCCGGTGCGCACAGCCGGGCCGGCGCCCGCGGACTGATGCAGCTTATGCCGGCCACCGCAAAAAGGATCGCCCGCGATCTCGAAATCAAGGGCCATTCGACGAACCGGCTGACCGACGACCCGTTACATAACCTGATACTGGGCAGCACCTACCTGAACGACATGCTGACGAAATATGAGGGATCGATGGTAATGGCGCTGGCCGCCTATAACGCCGGGCCACATCGGGTAAACAAATGGCTTGAGGAAAACGGCGACCCCCGTGTGTCGCTGGACGATTCCATCGACTGGATCGAGGCCATCCCGTTTTCGGAGACCCGCAATTACGTGCAACGCATCCTGGAAACCCTGCCGATATACCGCTGGAAACTGGAGGACGAGCGCGTCGTCCTGCTGCACGCCGACGACCTGACCCGCGGCCTGCCGGGATATGACCGGCCGGAGGGTAGCGAATAAAACGGCAACGCGCCTATTTTTTGGCAGCGTTTTTCTGACTTGGGCTTTTCTTAAGACGCACTCTTATCCCCTTGTCCTTAGTTCGTTCGATCTCAAAGGCGCCTGTTTTTTCGACTAAATCGCCCAACTTTTCGTGACCGTATGTGCGCGAGTCGAAGTCAGGAGCCAGCTTACCAAGCCGTTGCCCTACTCCACCGAGCCCGGCCCAACCATCTTCATCTTCAAGCTGTTTTATCGCCCTGCGCAGGACTGGAACGGCCGCGCTTGGTGGATTGCGTGGTTTTGATCCAAGGATCGGATCGCGCCCCTGCGCCTCAGGGAGCAAGTTTTCCGTAAAAAAGAAGCGGCGGCAGGCATTACGGAAACTTTCTGGGGTTTTCTGTTCGCCAAAGCCATAGACGTCAATTCCATGTTCGCGAATGCGCGTCGCAAGACGGGTGAAATCGCTATCCGACGAGACCAGACAAAAGCCGTCGACCCGACCGCTATGCAGCAAGTCCATCGCATCGATTACCAAGGCTATGTCTGTTGCATTTTTTCCTTTCGTATAAGCGAAATTCTGATGCGGGATTATAGCGTGCCCAGAGAGGATTTCGGCCCAGGATTTTTGGCCTGTCCCCGAAAAATCTCCGTAAATGCGGCGTACACTGGCCTCTCCGATCTTGGCTATCTCATCAAAAAGACCCTCGGCAATCTTCGGCGAGGCGTTATCGGCATCGATCAGCACGGCGAGACGATCAGAACGGGTTTCTGACATCGTGTTTTCCCTCCACAAGAACTGCCAGCATAGTCGACTATTTTCAGGTTGCGAAACAAATCATGACTCTCGCCTCTGGCCCAATGCCCGCCGCCTCGTGCTATAACACACACCGACTCGTTCCGGGGCGGGCAGCCTGAGGCGGGATGACGGCAACACGACAAGGGAGACTCCCATGACCAAGGCTGAAATTTCCGGTATCCGCGCGTGCATCTTCGATGCTTACGGCACGTTGTTCGACGTCCATTCCGCGGCGGCTCGCTGCCGTGGTGATCTTGGCGACAAGGCCGACAGAATGTCGGATATCTGGCGTCAGAAGCAGCTGCAATATACTTGGCTACGCAGCCTGATGCGCACCCATGAGGATTTCTGGCAGGTCACCGGAGACGCGCTGGACTATGCGATGGCGGCAGTCGGGATTGACGACTCCGCCCTGCGGCAAAGGCTTATGGACCTTTATCTTGAACTGGACGCCTACCCGGAAGTTCCCGGCATGCTGGCGGCCCTGAAGGCTGGCGGCCTGCAAACCGGTGTTTTGTCCAACGGTGCGCCGACAATGCTGCGGGCGGCGATCGATTCAGCCGGGCTCGCGAACCTGCTGGATCATGCGCTGTCGGTCGAGGATGTCGGAATTTTCAAGCCGGACCCGCGCGTCTATCAATTGGCAGTGGACCGCACAGGCGTGGCACCGGCCGAAATCTGCTTCATGTCTTCGAACGCCTGGGACGCTTATGCGGCGTCGCATTTCGGCTTCCGCGTCGTCTGGGTCAACCGCTTCGGCCAGCCACCGGAACGCATTCCCGGCGTGCCCGACCGGGAGATCGACAATCTTGCCTCCCTGCCCGGCCTGCTCGGTATCGCCTGAGCAATGGGCGCATACCGGGAATGCCGATATCTGGCCGAGGACGGGCTGTCGCTCTATTACCGCGACTATGGGGATCGGCTGACCAGCGCGGTTCCCGTTCTCTGCCTACCCGGACTCACACGCAATTCGCGGGATTTCCACCGCCTGGCGTCGAGGCTCGCCAGGGATCGTCGGGTGGTCTGCCCCGACTATCGCGGCCGCGGCCTTTCCGACTATGACCCCGAACCCTCCAATTACCATCCTACGGTCCATGTCAACGATGTGCGCCACCTGATGACGGTCGCGGGCCTGCATCGCGCCGTCATTATCGGCACATCCTTCGGCGGTTTCCTCGCCATGGGCCTGGCGCTGGCCGTGCCGGCCGCGATCGCTGCCGTGGTGCTGAACGATGTCGGGCCCGAAGTTGCCGACAGCGGCCTGAAACGGATCATGGATTATATTGGTCGTGATCATCCGCAACCCGACTGGCCGAGCGCGGCGGCCGAAATGAAACGCATGTTTCCGAATCTGTCCTTCGAGACCGAAGAGGAATGGCTGGCCGGCGCACACAATACCTGGCGCGAGGGCGATGACGGCATGCTGCATTTCGACTGGGATATCCGTCTGGCCGAAACCATCGGCAAGGCGCGCCACGACTTCGACCCCTGGTCGCTTTTCCGCGGCCTTTGCGGCATTCCCGTGCTTGCCTTTCGCGGCGGAAGATCGGATGTACTGAGCCCCGAAATACTGGAACATATGCAGCGTGAGCATCATGGGCTGAAGGCGATTACCGTGCCCAATGTGGGACACCCGCTCAGCCTGTCTGAACCGCAAGCCGTGGAGGCGATCGATGAATTCCTTGACCGATACAACTGAGGCACAGCCACATTACGCCGCCGGCTTCAAGGACATAGAGGCCGCCGCACAGCGGCTGAGAGGAGTGGCGCTGCGCACGCCTCTCCTTGAATCGCCTCTTCTTAATCAGGAACTCGGCTATCGTCTGATGGTCAAGGCCGAACCGTTGCAGCGCACGGGCTCGTTCAAATTCCGCGGCGCCTATAACACGATCTCGCAATTCAACGAGGCGGCGCGCAAGGCAGGAGTCGTCGCATTCTCCTCGGGCAATCACGCGCAGGGTGTGGCCGCCGCCTCATCCATGCTTGGCGTGCCGGCGACCATAATCATGCCGTCTGACGCACCTGCCATAAAGATCGCAAATACCCGTGCCTGGGGCGCGAAGGTCGTTCTCTACGACCGATACAAGGAGAACCGCGAGGAGATCGGCGCGCGCATCGCAGCCGATAGTGGCGCTGTCCTGGTCAAGCCCTACGACAATCCCGGCGTGATCGCCGGCCAGGGAACCGTCGGGCTGGAGATCGTGGAGCAATGCCGAAAGACCGGAATCGTCCCGGATGCAGTTGTCATCCCCTGCGGCGGCGGCGGGCTTTCCTCGGGCGTCACGCTGGCCCTGTCGCAGTTGTCGCCGGATACCGAAATCTGGACGGCAGAGCCAGAGGGCTGGGACGATACCGCGCGCTCATTGGCTGCTGGCGAGCGGAAGTCGGTTGACGGATCTGTGAAAACGATATGCGATTCCCTGCTGCCGCCTGCGCCGGGGGAGCTAACCTTCCCAATCCTGCGCGACCTGGCCAGCGGCGGCCTCGTGGTCGGCGACACGGCCGTCAAGCGTGCGATGGCAACCGCGTTCCTGCATTTCAAGTTGGTCGTGGAACCGGGCGGGGCGGCGGCGTTGGCCGCGGTACTGGACGGTCGGATCAACTGCCGCGAAAAAATCGTCGTTTGCATATGTTCCGGCGGCAATGTCGATCCTGCCCAATATGCCGCAATTCTGGGCGAGCAATCCGCATAAATAAACCGGCCGGGGGAAACCCGGCCGGTCAATCAATAGCGGCGCTGGCGGTTTCCCGCCGGCTGTATTTTAATTGGGCAAGCTCTTGCTGATATCCGCGTTCTTCTTGTCCGCATCGGCGGCCATCACCGGGGCAGACTTTATGTCTGCGCCATTTCCGGCGGGCGCCTTCAACTTCTGCTCATCGACATGAGTAAGCTGCCCCTGGATAAAAGCACCCGGCTCAATGGCGAGACTGAAGTGATTAATGTCGCCGGTGATCTTGGCGCTGCGGCCGAGTTCCACCACGCGCGCCGTGATCGAGCCATTCACTGTGCCGGAGATCCGGGCCAGATCGGCGGAGATCGCGCCGTTCACCACGCCGCTTTCGCCGAGCGTTATCTGCTTGCTCTGAACGTCGCCGTCGATCGTTCCGTCGATCTGCACGTCGCCGCTTGTGGTCATGCTGCCCGTAATCGTCAGATTGGCGCTGATGATCGAGGGAACATTCGATTTACCGGTCTTGTCCGGCGCCGCCATGGCAGTCATGGAGGGGGTATCCTTCTCAGTTTTTGAAAACATATCGTCCAGCCTTGATAAATTTGAGTGGGTCCATGGGTCTGCCGTCAAACCGAACCTCGTAATGCAGGTGCGGACCCGTGCTCCTGCCGCTATTGCCCAGAAGGGCTATGCGTTGACGGTGGCCGACGATATCGCCGACTTCCACGAGGGTCTTATTCAAATGTGCGTAGCGCGTGATGATGCCATAGCCATGGTCGATTTCCACAACATTGCCATAACGTCCCTTCGGGCCCGAATAGACCACGGTTCCCGGGGCTGGCGCATAAATGGAGGTATTCATGGCGCCGGCCATATCGAGACCGTGATGTTGCGCACGCTTCTTGTTCACGGGATCGACCCGGCTGCCAAACGTGCTGGTCAAGCGGTAATAGTCGATGGGCAGGCTGAGCGGCAGAGCGCGCAATACTTCTTTCAACCCTTCCCAACGCGTCATGTTGTTATCAAGTGAAAGCATGGTTTCGCCGAGTTCCTCTTCGCCGGTCAGTTCGGCGGAAGCCGCAATAAACGGACCGCCCTGCCCAATCCCGTTGGTTTCCACTCTACTCAGCAGTTTGTCGATATTAAGGCCGCTCATGGCCACAATTTTCTCAATTTCCTGGATGTTTCCGGCCGCGCGTTCGGTCGCACGCTCCAGCACCGCGTCTTCGATCGCCTGTTGATTCGACAACTCGGCCAGAAGACCATCGATCTGGTCGCGCAGCGCGCGCGGCGTTTCCGCCACTTCAGACGAGTCTCCGGTCACCGTCTGCAGACTTTGCGCCGCAGCCTGCATGTCTGCCTTGATCTCGTCCTGCTTGGATCGGGTCAAGATAAGTTCGCTGTCCAGCGCAGCGACCTGTTCCTGAAGCGACAGGCGGTCGTCGGAAAGATCCTGGTTTTCCGAACGCACGGCAGCCAGCGAAGCCATCAATTCATCCCTGCGTTCTTCCAGATTTCTGCGCTCTCCAGTCAATGCTACGACATTGGATTCCAGATTCCGGATATTCTGACGCAATTCCTCGCGTTGTTTGAGAAGCCCGTCGCGCTCGGCCGTCGTGACCTGCAGGTTTGTGGAAAGCGCCGCATTTTGCTCTTCGACCTTAACATTCTTGTCGACCGTTGCCGCCAACCGGGTCTCGAGGCCTTCCGCGCGCTCCTTCAAACGGGCACGGGCGCGCTCGACAAGTTGACGGCCGTCATCACTGCCGGCCAAATCCGAACGGATCTTCGCCAGCATGTTTTCCAGTTCCTCGCCGTCATTGGCGATGTTGGCCAGCGAACCATTGACCTGGTCGAGGTGTCCTTGCAGCACTTTGCGTGATTTGGCTACCGCGGCGCGCGGTCCAGCGAGCGCATCGCCAGCCTTGGCCAACTGGCTCTCCACGTCGCGCGCTTCCGCCAACTCCGCCTCAAGCTGCTGTCTGCTGCTATTCAAGGCCGATGTGACGCTGTCGACGGTATTCTGATACTGAGTAACCTGATCCAACAGGTCCGCATAGGCTAGTTTGGCCTCAAATATCTGCGACTCATTGGTTGAAATAGTCAGGAATTGCGTCAGGGTTACCGGAACCGCTGTCGCCGCCCAAATGGCGCCGCCGATCAGCAGGCCGGCCGCGGCCATCTGCATGCGCACACTCAGGCGGAGAAAACGCACCTCGCCATCGCTGCGGATCAGCAGTTCGCGTTCACGGAAAATCCGGGAGAGAACCCGGCGCACGCCCGTCGACTCGCTATCGCGGCCAAATGGGTTCGAGTTTTTGTCGGAGCCCCAGGAAAACATCACTGCACCCCGCAAAGGGTTCGGGCGGCGATCGCAAAACAGGAGGGAAACTTCGTAAAATCCATAATCAGTAGTTATCCGGTTCTAGTAGTCCAACGTTACAGTCAATACCGTTTTTCCCCTATAGCGCCTGGCCACCCAAACCAGCAACAGAGCGTTGTAACCCAGCTATCGCGGAAGGTTCAAGGCTGCTGAACCGCGACACCGCAAAAAGCCGAAAACAATTGTCGCGAAATATGGACAAAAGGCGTGCATCCGGTTATTCCGACAACCCGAATATCACTGTAATAGCTTTAGATTTCGTAAACGATAACGAGACTTCCCTGTTGGTCTCGAATAGTCAGCCGCTCTGGTTAGTCCGCATCTCCTGTCGCCGGCGAATTTTGCTGGGCCAGCGCGATTTGATATAGGCCAGCGATGCCAGGATTTCCCGTTCGCTCAGAATATCCCCGTAAGCCGGCATGCCCGACTTCACGCCCTGCGGCATGAACGCCTGACCGCCAAGTTTTACAGTGGCAAACAGAATCGCATCGGGATGATGCCAGGTATGGCCCTTTTCGTTATGCGGCGGAGCCGGCAAAATGCCATCGGGCCCACGCTGTTGCCAGTCTGGCTGCCCTTCCAGACTGTAGCCATGGCAACTGGCGCAGTTCGCCTCATAGACTTTGCGGCCCTCGATCACCAGATCGACATCACCGGCATCGATGAACATCCAGTCGGCCGGCATGGGGTCGTCCTTGGCCAGGCTTGCAGCCAACTCATCGCGCTTCTGTTTGAGAAATACACTCATGCCAAAACCGGTGACCACGGCGATCACGAGACCGACGGCTATAAGTGCGACAATTCGGAAGTCAAATCCGTTGCGGCGATCTGACCCTTCCTTTTCTCCACTCATTATTACTTTCTCCTGTCCGCCTGAACGTCGGGACGGCCTGTGTAATCATTCCAGCGGCAGGAAGGTCAAGCATCTTCGGCCCCGGCCCGCGTCGCCAAGCCCATCAGGAAGTTGAGGACCATCATCGCCCCCAGATTGCCGGTCATATTGTTGATGTCCAGTGGTGGCGATATTTCCACGATATCACAGCCCAACACGCGCGGGTCCCCCGCCAGTCGCCGTAGCGCGTGCTGCAGGTCACGCCCGTCAAGGCCACAGGGATTGGGTGCGGCGGTGCCGGGCGCCTGGCTCTGGTCTATACAATCGATATCGACCGAGACGTAAATCCCGTCGGTGCCGTCGCCGGCCCGTTCCAGCGCGATATCGACAACGCGATCGATGCCGTCGCGGCGCACCGCCAACCCGGGGATTACAGTGACGCCCATTTCCTCGGCATAGTTCGCATGGATGGGAGAGTTACAGAATTCGGTCATACCGATCTGCACCAGATTCCTGCCCTGCACCGCGTTTTCGGGAAACTCCAGCGCCTTGCGGAACGGCACACCGCTGGACTCGGCCCCGAAATGGGCCTGGCGCAGGTCGTGATGTGCATCGAAATGAACCACGCCGACGTGTCGTCCCGACCGCGCCGTTGTGATGCCCTCGAGGATTGGCCAGGCGATCGAATGGTCGCCGC
>Ga0210122_1000404_pt1 | contig 14857 bp, 10 predicted proteins | sample Muzzi_CordB_D2_FD_185530 | JGI IMG/M metagenome (GOLD analysis project Ga0210122, IMG submission 185530) | Wetland microbial communities from San Francisco Bay, California, USA, that impact long-term carbon sequestration - Muzzi_CordB_D2 (SPAdes) | ecosystem: Environmental > Aquatic > Marine >... | reverse complement strand
TGTTGTGGGGGGGCCGGCCGAAGGCGGTTGCGAGTTCGACGGACGCGCAGCGGACATCACCTCCATTGCCGAGGGATTAGGGATGCTTAAGGCCGGTCGAATTGACGAAGACACATACAACCGGCTCGAAGATCAAGTCATGCCGACCTGCGGCTCCTGCTCATTTTTGGGCACCGCCAATTCAATGGGATGCGTGGCCGAGGCCCTGGGCATTTGTCTGCCGGGTACAGCGACTATCCCCGCGACCCATGCCGATCGGCTGCGCGCCGCGCAGCTTTCCGGACAGCGAATTGTGGATTTGGTTCAGCATGGCGTTTCGGCCCGGCAGATCATCAACCGCCAGGGGATTGAAAACGCCATCCGGCTGACAGCAGCTATCGGCGGCTCCACCAACGTGGCTTTGCATTTGCCGGCTATCGGGTATGAGGCCGGCGTGACCGTTACCATGGACCGGTTTGACGAGCTGTGTCGCAGCACCCCCCAGATTGCCAAAATTAATCCGGCTGCCGCGCCGAATGTACCGGATTTTCATCGAGCGGGTGGTGTGCCGGCCGTCATGCGCGAGATTCTGCCTTTGCTGCACGGAGCGGCCCAAACGGTGTCAGGCAGGACCCTTGCAGAAAATTTGACCAAAATACCCAAAGGCGATCCGGCAATCATCAGATCCCGTGAAAATCCCTGGCGCAACGAGGGCGGCCTGGCGGTTCTGCGCGGAAATTTGGCCCCGGATACGGCCGTCACCAAACCGGCGGCGATTGATGCCGGCATGCATCTGTTTGCAGGCAAGGCCAGATGCTTTGATTCCGAGGAGGCTGCCAACCAGGCCATCATGGATGGGCAAATTCAATCCGGGGATGTGGTGGTGATCCGATACGAGGGACCCCGGGGAGGCCCGGGCATGCGGGAGATGGCAACCGCAATGAAACTGCTCTACGGGCGGGGCCTGGCCTTGAAAACGGCCATTGTCACCGACGGGCGGTTTTCAGGGACCAACAACGGCTGTTTTGTCGGCCATATTTCTCCGGAGGCCGCCGCCGGCGGGCCGATCGCCGCCGTCTGTGACGGCGATATGATCACCATCGATATCGCCAAACGCAGCATCCGGCTGGAGGTCGAGGACGACGAACTTACCGCCCGGCTGTCACGGTGGCAGCGGCCTGCCAGTAAGGTTACCAGCGGTTACCTGGGCCTATATTCCAGACTGGCTTCATCTGCCGCGGAGGGGGCCATTCTAAAGATTGAAGATTGAAAATTTAATATTGAATATTTGTGGTCCGCCTCCGGCGGATCTATTTTATTTTCGCTTTCTTCATGATTAATGCAAGAAAATCAATTAAATAGATCCAAATCCTTAAATCTTCATTCTGCAATCTTCAATATTCAACTGAATCAGTTACCCTCTTTGTACTTTCGTGTCTTAGCGGCGGCTTTTCTTTTAAGGCGTTTCTGATTGCCTCAAGCCACCGGTTCATGCCATAGGCTCAGGCGCCGAATAGGTTTCAGCTGGGTTTTCTCCAAACTGGTAATCGGGGGTCAGTTCCAGGTCGTTTATTTTGGCCAGCAGTGTCTTGTAGCTGATTCCCAGTATTTTATTTGCCCGGCTGCGGTTCCAGCCCGTTTTATCAAGAACATAGGAAATGACTTGCTTTTCAACAAAATCTGAAGTTCTTTTCCCGATTTCTTTTAAGGACAACGATTTTAATTTGGGTTCCTCACCATTGAGCCCTAACAGGTTTATCAAGTCCGGCACCGGCTGACTGCGGAATGGCGCTTTCGCAGCAACTTTTGGATTTTCTTTGACCATCATTGAATCGAGGATATCTTCGTCTTCATTTAGGATTATAATTCGTCGGAGCACATTTTGTAGCTCGCGCACATTTCCCGGCCATTGGTATCTGCACAATCGATCAAGCATCCCATTATTGAGGGCTGTGGGACATTTTCTGCCGAACTCCAGCGCATACTTATTTCCGTAATATTTTATTAAAAACGGGATATCTTCCGGTCGATTGCGAAGCGGATCGATGGGTATGATAGTCTCGTTTATTCTATAAAACAGGTCCGCGCGGAATTTTTCTTCACTAAGGTCTTGCATTAAATCATGATTGGTGGCCGCAATCACCCAAACATTGCTCTGGAAGGAATTTTCCGAGCCCAGGGGGGTAAATTCGCCATCCTGCAGGGCATGTAAAAGTTTGGCCTGCAGGGGAAGCGGCATGTCTCCAATTTCATCCAGAAACAGCAGTCCGCCATTTGCCTGCTCGAATTTGCCGCGCATTTTGCGAACCGCACCGGTAAAGGCGCCGGGTTCATAACCGAACATTTCACTCTCAAGAAGCGTATCCGGTAAGGCGGCACAGTTGACTTTCACAAACGGTTTGCCGAACCTTGGTGACTGCTCGAACAACATCTTAACCACCAACTCTTTTCCGACACCGGTTTCGCCGCAGACAACCGTATTGAGGCCGGCTGCAGCAACCTGTGAAATTTGCTTCTTTAGTTTCTCAATATTGGCGCTCACTCCGATAAGTTCAGTTTTCATTTGATTATCTCGACAGTCATTAGATTTATTAAATCGATTCCAAGAAACTTTAGTCCGCCACAGGCGGATAAACCCTCCAAAGGCGGACAAGGGTTTAATTCCCAGCCCCTTGGGGCGTTTAAAATTTTCCGATTGATACCCCGTCGTCTGCGGCTGGGTGGTTCATTCCCCGGAAAAGTTGTTCGTATATTATATCGGCAATTATCAAAAATACTTAAGAAAATTGTTGTCGAGGATGGGTTGCGCCCAGAGTGAATTTTATCATAATCGTAATGTTCTACTTCTCATTCCAGGACTGCTAAATTATATATCCATATCTTCTTGCATATCCCGAAAACGGATATATATTCCCCGTAATCGATGGTCTGCTTCGCTGGATGATATATTGTTCATTCATCCCTACCGAGTTTTTCGATTTATCTCAGTAAACGAAACACTGATCACAAGCCCAAGAAAAGGAGGTTCGAATATGGAAATAAACTTATCCAATTTACTGGCTAAAGTATACGAGTTGTTGACTGTTTATGGTTTGAGGGTGATCGCTGCCGTCATTATTTTTATTGTGGGTCGCTGGGTAGCCCTGGGGGTGGCCAAGCTCATTAAACGCATCATGCTCAAGAGCAAAGTGGATGAAACCCTGGTGTCATTTGTCCGCAATCTGTGCTACATCGCCCTGCTGGCTTTTGTCGTCATCGCGGCCTTAAACCAGCTGGGTATTCAAACGGCCTCATTTATTGCGGTTTTGGGTGCGGCCGGTCTGGCCATTGGCTTAGCACTGCAGGGTTCGCTGGGAAATTTTGCGGCCGGTGTGCTCATGATCATATTTAAACCTTTTAAAGTGGGCGATTTTATTGAAGGCGCGGGTACCGCCGGAACCGTCGAAAAGGTTGAGATTTTTACCACCCAGTTAAAGACTCCGGACAACAAAACCGTTATTGTGCCAAACGCCAAATTAACCGGCGACAATATCACCAATTTTACCGTCAAGGGAACCCGCCGGGTGGACTTTGTGTTCGGTATCGGTTACGGGGATGACATTGACAAAGCCCGCGGCATAATCAAAGAAATTATCGACAAAGATGAGCGCGTTATGAAAGAACCGGAGCCGATGATCGTCCTGTCGGAGCTGGCCGACAGCAGCGTCAACCTGACAGTGAGGGCCTGGACCGCTGCTTCAGATTATTGGTCTTTTTACTTCGATACCATGGAAAATGTCAAAAAGCAGTTTGATGCCCAGGACGTCAGTATTCCCTTCCCACAGCGCGATGTACATGTGTATGACCATAAAGGAGATGCACATGGCACATGAAATATTAAAACTCAACAGCGTCCATCCCACCATAGGTTATTCCCACGCGGCAAAAGCGGGTAACACTTTGTATATTGCCGGCCAGGTTGCGCAAGATGTGGCTGGCAATCTGGTGGGCCGGGGAGACTTCGAGGTCCAGGTTCGCCAGGTTTATGAAAATTTAAAGAACATCGTTCAGGAAGCCGGCGGCACCTTACAGAACATCGTCAAAATGACGACATTTCTGACCCATTACAGCTGCATTGAAACCTATCGCAGCGTTCGAAACCAATATTTCCCGGAGCCTTGTCCGCCCAATACATTGTTGATAATTGACAGCTTAGCACTGCCGGATTTCATGATTGAAGTTGAGGCCGTTGCTGTGTTGGATTAACCCCAATTCTAGTTCCTATTATCCAGCCAGGCATGCGCCTTTTTGAGTTGTTCGGCGATTGGAATACATTCACCCTTTGGAAGGCACCCCGGCCGGGTCCCCTGGCTGCGGATTTTTACTTAAGGCTTCCCTGACGGCATTTTGGACCTGCTCAACCGTGTAGAAGTCACTTTTGAATACCTGCTCACCTTCCGGTGAGAAGACCACCAGCAGCGGGATGGTCAGGTTGCCGACCTCTCTGAGCTTGGTCTTGCCTGCGGGGTTGTTGCCGGTGATATCCACTTTTATTGCTACGATATCGTCGCGTTTTAAAAGCGCCACGATTTCGGGATCATGCAGAACTGCCTGCTCAATCGCATTGCAATTCAGGCACCACTCGGCGGTAAAGACCATGACAATAGCCTTGCGCGCGTTAATTGCCGCTTCAAGTCGATTTTCGGTGTAGTGTACCCAATCTACGGGGCCATGATCGGTCAACCGAACTGCTCCCCAGGTGGAAAACGCAACCAAAAGTATGCCGAACCCGGTAAAGAAAGCCTTCAATTTTTTGCTGGATGCGATTTGAAGCGTGCGATATGCCAGCCAGCCGCCGGCCGCAAAGCAAAACAGCATCACCGGCCACCAGTATAATTTGCTGGTTGGATTCGGGGGGGATGACAAAACAGCTGCCAGGCCGACGCCGATAAAATAGGCGGCGGCCGCCAGCATGAGCAGGCCCATGACTTCTTTTATCAGCACACTGGCCGGTCCTGTCTTCGGCATTTTTTCGACTAAAGCCGGTGATGCCGCCAGCACGAGGTAGGGCAGGGCCATCCCGATGCCGATGGCAGCAAATGTCGCGAGGGTGGTCGACGGCGGTCGGGTAGCCGCCCAGGCGGCCGCGGCCCCCATAAATGGCGCCGTGCAGGGTGTCGACAGGATTGCGGCCAATATCCCCAGTCCGAAAGATCCGTGCAGCGTGTCCTGTTCAGGATTGATCATGTAAATAAATTTGGGCAGCCGCATGGAAAAGAAGCCGAACATGCCGGTTGCCATAATTCCGATTATGATCCCGACGATAATTGTAAAAGCCGGATACTGGAATAGCTGATTGGTAGCGCTGAATCCACTGACCAGGGCAATCATAACTCCCAGGGCAGACCAGAACACCAGAATACCCAGAAACATGGCCAACCCCAGCAAGAAGCATTGTCTGCGGTTTTGTGCGACATGGGACAGACTGATGATTTTAATCGGGATCAGGGGCAGAACACAGGGGGTAAAGTTTAGCAACATGCCGCCAAAGGCGGCCGTAATCAGCACTAAGATTAATCCCAACCCGGAAGTATTATCTATCGAGAAGCTCCAACCGAATAGGTCAAAGTCAACCCCCCCGGAGGTTGTCGCATTTGGCTCTACATCATAGCCTGCAAACAATTTCTGGTTGATCTTTGAAACGGTGGCAGCAGCCTTTACCACCACAAGCGTTTCCTTCAGCACAATCCTCTTGGGGAACAGACAGAAGGTGTCAGTACAGGCCTGGTATTGGAACCTTAAATGGAGATCCATGCTGCCGGGCTCCACCGTCTCTATCAATTTGATCGGCAGATAAATGATGATCTGCCCTTCGTATGACATCAGATCACCGGTTGCATATTGGGCTTTAAAGGGCACCGCCGGCGGGTACCGGGGTGCTTCGATGGTCATTGCATCCGGGGCTTCGATGACCGACACTTCCGTGGGAATGGGCTTGAAATCTTCAAAAGAGTTGATCTGGCGTTCGTCGGCGTTGATGTGAAATCCCTTTTTGATATCGGCCACAATTGCCAGCACCACAGCGTCACCAGGATGGGCTCGATCCGTCGACCAGGCCGTTCGGACCTCAACCGCCTCGTCGTCAGCGTTAGATGCCATGCATTGCGGAGTTAAAATTACTGCGGCAAATAAAGCAAGTCCTAAAAAGCCAAACCAGCGTTTGTTGATGTTTATCATTTCTATGATATTACCTTGGTTATCAAAAATAAGGGGAGGGTCGAAAAACCACCCCTGCATTATAATACCTCATTCGATGAAACTCAATATCGTATTGTCCCGACTTTGGTGGCCTCCGACTTCAAGGGCAGAGATCCGCCAACCGAACGCGTCATTTTTTTGCCCGCATCAGCTCTGAGTAACGAGGCCTGAGGACTGAGCAAAAAAAAACGGACGATGGAAACAGCCGACTCTCAGTCCTCAGCATGCATCACTTTTGAATTAGACAGAGCATTGCGACTCCCTGAACCCTTGAACCCGCTGAAGGCGGACAAGCCTATGAACATTGAACCTTACATCCGTTGAACCCCTGAACCTGGGCAACGGCAAGCTGGCTATTGACATACTTTAATTGTTGATTTAGAATTTGATGTTTTGAATATAAATTAAATATTTGAGCCTGTTTTGCGAAAACCGCGTAAGCATCCCGTCTGCTTAACTTCGCGTAAACTCCCAATTCGATCGGCAAAGTCAGGTGAACCCAGGGGCTTCAACTCAACTGGAACAAGGAGAACATTTATGGACAGCTACTTTTTTACATCCGAGTCAGTGACCGAAGGCCATCCGGATAAGGTTGCAGATGCCATATCCGATTCGATTCTCGACAGCATCATGGCCCAGGATAAAAATTGCAGGGTTGCCTGCGAGACACTGGTGACCACCGGCCTGGCGTTTATTGCCGGAGAAATTACCACTGACTGTTACGTTGATATGCCTCAAATCGTCCGGGAAACCATCCGTGAAATCGGATATTCCTCTTCCCGGATGGGCTTTGATTATCAAACCTGTTCGGTCATTACGAGTATCGATCACCAGTCCCCCGATATTGCCCAGGGCGTCAACGAGGGTCAAGGACTCTACAAGGATCAGGGGGCCGGAGATCAGGGATTGATGTTCGGGTTTGCCTCCGATGAAACCCCCGAATTGATGCCGATGCCGATTACTTATGCCCACAAACTATGCGCCCGGCTGACATCGGTTCGCAAAAACGGCTCCCTTGACTTTTTGAGGCCGGACGGCAAATCCCAGGTCACCATCGAATATGAAAACGGAGCCCCCAAACGCGTCGATGCTGTGGTCGTATCGGCACAGCATAAAGACGATGTGACCTATGAAGATTTAAGAGAAGCGATTATTGAAGAGGTCATCAAAAAAGTCATTCCCGCCGACATGACCGATGGCGACACCCGCTATTTCATCAACCCCACCGGAAGATTTGTTATTGGCGGACCCATGGGAGACTGCGGGCTGACGGGCCGCAAGATCATTGTCGATACCTATGGCGGCCAGGGCAGTCATGGCGGGGGATGTTTCTCCGGCAAGGACCCCTCCAAAGTGGATCGCAGTGCGTCCTATATGGGAAGACATATCGCCAAGAATATCGTTGCTGCCGGTATCTCCAAAAAATGTGAAATACAGATCGCCTATGCCATCGGTGTGGCCCAACCCGTCTCGGTAATGGTTGATCTGATGGGCACCGGTGTTATTCCCAAACAACGGGTTGAGGAAATTGTTAAAGAAGTTTTCGATCTGAGGCCCAGAGCCATCATTGAATACCTGGATTTGCTGCGTCCCATTTACCGAATGACCTCAGCCTACGGTCACTTCGGCCGCAGAGAGCCCGAGCTTAAATGGGAACATACGAATAAAGCTGATGTTATTCGTGAAATGGCTGGACTATAGCGCATATGCCTTTAAAATAATTTTTTGCAGTCTTAGCCGTTTGAGTGGTTTTTGTGAACTTAAGCGGATGTGCCGAAAATTCGAAATTCGAAATTCGAAAAACGAAACAATATCAAAATTCAAATGTTCAAATGCCCCAAACAGGAACAAGAATTTCAAATTTCTAAATATTAGGCCGACCTAGTTCCTCATGTTTTTGAATTTTTGTCATTGGGGTATCGGATTTGTTTCGGATTTCGAATTTTTTTTAAGATATATTATACGATTATTCTAAGGGACTTATATACTAACCTTACAAAATAAGGAGATATCGCGAACATGAACCATGACGTTAAGGACATTAAACTCGCCAAAGCGGGAGCCCTTCGGATCGAATGGGCCAATCAGAGTATGCCGGTTCTAAACCGCATCCGCAATCGATTTGGGCAGGAAAAACCTTTAAAAGGTTTACGGCTTGCTGCCTGCCTGCATGTTACCACCGAAACGGCATCATTAATGCAGACGCTGAAAGCCGGGGGTGCCAAAGTTGCCCTGTGTGCCTCCAACCCGTTGAGTACCCAGGACGATGTCGCCTCATCTCTGGTCAAAAACGATAAGATTCCGGTGTTTGCCATCAAAGGCGAAAACCACGCAACCTATTATTCGCATATCAATGCCGTGCTGGACACCCGGCCGCACTTCACGATGGATGACGGGGCTGATCTGGTTTCGGTTCTGCACACCAAACGAACCGAACTTATTGAAGGTTTGCGGGGCGGCACCGAAGAGACGACCACCGGAATTATTCGATTAAGAAGCATGGCGGCCGACGGTGTCCTGCGATATCCGATTATTGCGGTCAATGACGCCCAGACCAAACATTTTTTCGATAATCGTTACGGGACCGGTCAAAGCACCATCGACGGCATTATCCGGGCCACGAACCGTTTAATTGCAGGCTCCAATTTTGTGGTTTGCGGTTATGGTTGGTGCGGCAGAGGGCTTGCCATGCGGGCCCGGGGAATGGGTGCCAATGTTATCGTTACCGAGGTAGATCCGCTACCGGCCCTGGAGGCGGTCATGGATGGCTTTTCCGTCATGCCGATCCGCAAAGCCGCCCGCATTGGCGATTTTTTCTGCACCCTGACCGGGGATATCAACGTGATCCGCAAGGAACATTTCCAGATAATGAAAGACGGGGCTATCGTGTCCAATTCCGGCCATTTTAATGTCGAGTTGGAACTCGACGGGCTAGCGGCGATTGCCCAGTCAAGGCGCAACATCCGTGAATTTGTTGAGGAATTCGTGCTCAAAGACGGACGCCGGATCAATATCCTGGGCGAAGGCCGGCTGATTAATCTGGCGGCCGCCGAAGGACACCCCTCCAGTGTGATGGATATGAGCTTTGCCAATCAGGCCCTGAGCATCGAGTACATGGCGAAGCTCAAAAAACCGCTGGAAAAAGACGTCTATCCGGTGCCTGAAGCTATCGACAACATGATCGCCAAAGAAAAACTGGCCGCGATGGGCATTGCCATCGATAAGCTGACAGGGGAGCAGAAAACGTATCTGGCGTCCTGGCAGTTGGGAACCTGATGTGCAAAGCGCATCGAATTGGGAAGTCGGAATGCGGAAATCGGAAGTAAGGAATTAAAAGCAATTTAAAGATAACTGACTGAAAATTCATTGTTCATCAAATGGAACCGGCGTAAATAGCGCCGGTTTTTTCTTCAGTTCCTGATGCAACAGGTTCCTGATAGTGGAAGCAGCTTTGGCTTGCAGCCCGCTGTTTTTCAATCGGGGAACCCGTGAATCAGGTACGCATTGCCTAATCTTGAACCGGCATAACTAAAAGACGAGTGAAGACTTAATTGACAGTGTGGTATCGCAAATTTTGCACCTGAATCTGCCATCCCAATATCTTGTAGAAATCCAAATAAAGAGAAAAACTCGTTAATGTTGGATTCTACCTTCTGTATTTTTTCTCCTTCATGACAGATTTAACAAATTTCCCAAATATTTTATCTTTTCGCTTTTTCTCTAAATATGACATTTCATAAAAAGCAGATTCTTTATTTAATTTCATAAAATTTTGATAACGTTCCTGTGAAATTATTCCGTCCTTTAATGCAGTCAATATTGAACAGCCCTTCTCTTGTGTATGGGAACAATCATTATAGCGGCATTGATTTGATAACTCTGCTATTTCATCAAATGTACTATGGATACCATTATCAACCGCAAAATTTCCGAGTTCTCGCATACCTGGTGTATCTATGATCATTGCCCCGTTTCTCAGATTTATTAATTGACGGCGGGTCGTTATATGTCTTCCTTTTCCGTCTTTCTCTCTAACGCTATGGGTTTTAAGTCGCTCTTCATTCAGAAGGTTATTTATTAAGGTAGTTTTACCAACCCCCGATGATCCAAGCAAACAATACGTTTTCCAAGGAACCAATAATTCCTTAACAAGTTTCAGCCTCGTATGGTCTTTATTGCTAAAAGGCACTACTCGAATGTCAGGAATTAGAGCATGAATTCCAGTAACCTTTTTATCTATCTCATTAACGGGCAGCAGATCACTTTTACTCAATAATACAACAGGTTGGATATCGCTCTCATTTATCATGACTAAATAGCGTTCTAATCGTCTGAGATTATAATTGGAGTCAAGTGATTGAACGATTAAGCCAGTGTCGATATTAGCGGCTATTAATTGAAACTCGATTTTCTTACCGGATGTTTTCCGTTTCAGTACGGATTTTCTTTTAACAATCTCACTAATGATGGCGAAAGAATTTTTATCATAATATTGAGCAATCACCCAGTCTCCCGTGGCTGGGTAATCTATCGGAGAATCAGCACTGAACATGAGTTTACCAGTTACTTCGGCCGCCACATCACCTTTACCGTTGTTAATGGTATAACTATCCTTATTGACAGTAATTACCCTTGCAATTTGGTGGTCAATTAATTTTGTAGGATCAATTCTATCAGAAAACCACTTATTGAAACCTAATTGTTTTATCTTCATTGGCACATCTTTCATAAATATTGCTCAATTGCATAAACTATGGTGGATGCCACATATTGTGGTTGGCCTAAGGTCATAAAAACCGGTGATTTATTGAGATTCTCATAACCGAGGCAGAATTGAAGATATGCTCCAAATTTCCACCCTTCTTGAAAAAGGAGGCGTACGATGAGTACGGCGGACTGACGAAAAATGAAGCACAACGCAGAAGATGGGTTTATTACAAAGCCGTCACATAGGGTCCAGGACGATGATTACCCGGCACTCCCTTAAAAACAACAGATGCTCCGAGGCGCTGCGCAGTTTGGCGGCATCCGAATTGCTGATGATAAAATCGCTGCGATCCGGCCATGTCGCTTTCAAGGCCTTGACTATGATCGGATTGTCGGAAACCCTGAGATCAAATTTGGCCTGCCAGATATTTGCTTCATAGCTGACCATGCCATGCTGAACCGCAAATTCGCGGCTGGCGTAGGTCGGTCCGAAAACTTCTTCCAGGTTTTCATCTAAAATTCTGGGTGCAATCACGGGGATCGCCTGGATACCCCTGGCATCGACCACCATTCCGGTATATATTTCTGTTGAACGCGAGCTGGTGCGCCGCTGTACGGAATTTTTGCCCGGCATAACCTGTTTGATGGATTCGATCTGCCTGATTTCAGGGGGCAGGATGAGCTGGCCAAAGCCGCCGTTCAGCTTCAGCTGTGACCAGACCTCCACGGAACCGTCGTACAGGTACCGCCTCAAGCTATCAACTTCCGGGGCCTGATAAGTCATGTCCCTTAATTGAGACATCATGGAGGGATAATTTTCGACAACATCGATCACCCGGTATTCAGCATTAATCCGGATGCCGACAATGGTTTCCAGAAGATTATGCCGGGCCTTGTTCATGGCTTCGGCCAGGACCTGTCGGCGCAGCCCCTCGGATTTTTTGTTATAGCCGTACGTTGTGGGATCCCCGACGCCTCTGGCGGAGACAACGCCCTGGGTCCAATCAATAGTGCCCTTGTCCCTGAATTCAATCAGGGATCGGATGTCAGCCGCGGATCCGGTACCCGCTGTAACAATTAAAATAATTATCAGAGATACTATAACAATAGTCAGCCCTTTCGTCTCATCTCCCAGACACCGATGAATGAGCATCCTCATCACATTCTTCCAGGTTTCATCGTAGTTAATATGGTTGACCATCGACTTCTATATATTGTAAGAATTAACGTAAGTCAACCATCCGAAATGGAATCATTTGACCATTACATGAAGCCAAAATATTAATTCGCTTGTCCGGAAAGACCAGGTTACCATAAAGTGAACTGCGGGAGCGGCTTGCAGCCGCGAAATTAAATGATCGCCGCTGCAAGCCGCTCCCACAACCCATACAACTTATTTTTTCCGGATAACCGGGAAATTTGAAAATACGGATTGAATTATGAAAGTCGCCAAATGGTATAATAATAAAGATATTCGAATCGAGGAAGTGCCGACACCCAGACCCGGCGCCGCTGAGATGCTGGTCAAAGTCATGGCGTGCGGGATCTGCGGCAGTGATATCGTTGAATGGTACCGTTTGCCCCGGGCACCGCTGGTTCAGGGGCACGAAATCGGGGCTGAGGTGGTTGAAGTCGGGCAGAATGTGACGCGATTTAAACCCGGCGACCGGGTTTTTATTGCTCCCAAAGTGCCCTGCATGCAATGTGACTACTGCCGGAAAGGGCATTTTCCGGTGTGTTCGGTTATCAAGGAAAGGCTGCCGGGCGGATTTGCCGAGTATGTTCTGGCGCCCCCAACGCTGATCGAACACGGCACCTATCGTCTGCCGGAAAAATTCACCGATGATCAAAGCACGTTTATCGAACCGCTGGCCTGTGTTGTTAGAGCCCAGCGCCTCGCAGAGATGCACCAAAACCCGACCGTCATGGTGATGGGTTGCGGGATGTCCGGCTTGCTGCATGTTAAGCTTGCCAGGGCCAATAATTGCAGCGTCATTGCCACGGATATAAACCCCAAAAGACTGGACCGTGCCAAAAGCCTGGGTGCGGGGATTACCATAGATGCCGCCGCAGATCATGTCGTTGAACGGCTGCTGGCTGAAAACGGTAAACCGGCTGACGTCGTCATTTTGTGCACATCAGCCATGAGCGCTGTTGAGCAGGCCTGGCAGTGCGTGGACCGGGGCGGTGTCGTTGTCTTTTTTACCGTGCCCGGCCCCGAAAAACAGGTTACCGTTCCCATTAACAAATTCTGGACCCGGGAAATCAGAATCATTACTTCCTATTACTGCGGGCCGCCGGACATTGTTGACGCCATCAACCTTATCGAAACCGGAAGCATTATTGTGGATGACCTGATTACCCACCGGCTTCCCTTGACGGATATCGCTAAAGGGTTTCAACTGGTCATGGACGGCAGTGAGTCGATCAAGGTGATTATTAAGCCAAACCAATAAAGTTAAATATTGGATGACGAAATAATATAAATGCCATATCAGTTGTTTCAGAAAATTTTAATAAGCAACAAAATCTCAAATCTTAGGCACCAAATTACAAATAAAACTCAATTTTCAATATTCAATGACCAAAACCTTCACCATAATTGTATCGAATCGATTCGTAAACTAATATTTGCCGATTATGATGCCGTTGGGCAATACCGCAAAAGGATTATTTGTTTAGAATTTTGAATTTAGAGTCTTAATTGTGCAATCTTTGCCCTCCTGAGGCGGATCTACGACATTTAATGCAAAAACTTTTTATTCAATAGACGGAACACCTTAATTCTTGTCCGCCTTTGGAGGATTAGTCATTTTAGACACTTTAGGCATTTTAGGCATTTGTTGGAAAACCCAAGCAGCTAATTCGAAGCAAAATGGTTATTTCAACCTGTTTGGTTCTCCGCCTCCGGCGGATCCGGGTTAGGTCATTGAGGTTTGTTTGAAATTTGTTTTTTGGTACTTGGAATTTATTATGTGAGGTTTCAATGTTATTAAAACATGTGGGGCTGGCGTGTCGTACTGAAGCCAATGCGGATAAATTCTATCGGGATCTGTTAGGCCTGAACAAGTCGGGGCCTAAAACGTTGCCTTCGAATCTATCCAAAGCGATTTTCAACTTCGATGCCGAACTGCAAATTATCGACTACATCGATGAACAGGTCCACTGCGAGGTGTTTATTACCGGACCGGTTGATAATCTTTCCAGACCGATTGCACATCTGTGCCTTGAAGTCAACGATCTATCCGAATTTATAGAAAAATGCCATAGGTCAAACGTCGAGACCGCCCAGATTGCGAAAGGCGATAAGACCCTGACGTTTATCAAGGATTTCGATGGAAATTTGTTCGAAATAAAAGGACGGTTTAATGGACCCGGTAATATCGATTAACACGCTGGCCTATGAGGGCTATGATCTGACCACCGCCTTTCAGGAAATCGCAAAAATCGGTGCCGGCCATGTTGAGCTGGGTTTCACCCGCGGCTGGACTGAAGGCTTGACCGAAGCGCATTTCAGCGAGGCGTCGGCCATGAAAATCAACCGTCAATTATCTGATTTAGGCTTATCCAGCATCGCGTTGTCGGCCCACATCGATCTGACGACTGAAGATGCCGTCGATGAGCTTAAAAGAAGAATAGATTTTGGCAAAAGACTGGGGGCAAAAATAGTCAACACCAAAGTCGGCGACCAATCCGGCCGGACAAGATTTGAGAAAAATATTGAACCCATAGCAGATTATGCCGGATCGATGAAGATGATCATCGGATTGGAAAATCCGTCCGAAGGAACAGACCAGATCATAACATCCGGCAAAACCGGCGCCGAAGTCGTTCAGAAAATTGACAGTGATTTTATAAAGCTGAACTATGATTTCGGCAATGCTTTTACCTATTCGAAAGGGGAGGTCGACCCGGCGTCAGATTATAAGGAAGC
>Ga0210122_1000400_pt1 | contig 14930 bp, 14 predicted proteins | sample Muzzi_CordB_D2_FD_185530 | JGI IMG/M metagenome (GOLD analysis project Ga0210122, IMG submission 185530) | Wetland microbial communities from San Francisco Bay, California, USA, that impact long-term carbon sequestration - Muzzi_CordB_D2 (SPAdes) | ecosystem: Environmental > Aquatic > Marine >... | reverse complement strand
CCGCCTGCTCCCACTGCGGTGGCCAGATGCGTTTCGTCAGCAGCGAGCCGCACCCCGTCGCGCCGGGTGTGGACCAGCACACCTATGGCTGCACCCGCTGCGATTTCGTCCAGATTCTAACCGTGCCGAACCCGGCACCGACTGCAGCCGCCTGACCGCTTCGCCGGCCGCTGTCTCACAGGCGCCAGCGCCGGGCTTGCGGGCCCGGCGCTGCGCATTCCGATCGGGATTGATCCACCGGCGGATCAGGCGGCGTTGGCCGCCTGCGGCTGTGGCGCCGGCTCCTCCGCCGTCTGTTTGCGCTGCAAGGCCATCACCTCGCGCATCACCCGCGAGAAGTCTTTGCGTGCGGTTTCCAGCGCGCCTTCCACCACCGATCGTTCCATCTGTTCGCGGCGCAGCGCCGCGTTGAGATCGTCGATGGCCTGTTCGGCGTTCTGCTTCTCTGCCGCCATGAATTGCTCGAACGCGGCCAGGCGCTCATTGAGCGAAACGATCGTCTCCTCGGCACGGGCGAGGGCGGACTCCTTGGCGTTGTACGCACGCGCCAGCGAGGACGAGCGCTCGGCCAAAGCATTGTGTGTCTGGTCCAGCTCATTTAACGCGGATTCGCGGTCGATGCGCTCGGCTTCCAGATCGGAGACGCGTGTCTGCAGTGCATCGCGCTCCATGGCGATCTCGTTGTTGCGGCGGTCGTGCTCGCGGATCTCGTTGGCGCGGTCGAGCAGATGCTCGCGCGCCTCGCCCAGGAGCTTCTCGGTCGCCTGGGCGCGCGCCTGCAAGGATTCGAAGCGCATGCGCTGACTGTTGAGTTCGTGCGCATAGCGCTCGTTGGCCTCGTCGAGTGCGCCGGCGAGCCGCGTGCGCTCGGTCGACAACTCGGCGAAATTGGTTTCGACGTGGCGCAGCCGGCCCTGCGCAGCATGGAGGCTCGCTTCGGTCTCCGCCAGCTTGCGCGAGAGGCGGGCGGCTTCCGTGCTTGCCTTTTCCAGCATGGCCTGCTGCGCATGCTTTTCGTCCTCGCTCATCTGCAGCCGCTGGCGGGTGCCATTGAGATCGGACTCGATCGCTGCCACGCGCTTACTGGCGCTTTTCAGGCGCTCGTCGAGCCGGCGGTTTTCTTCGCGCAGGGCGTTATTTTCACCGGTCTCGTGCGCTAGCCGCGATTCCAGGTCGGCGACCTGCGCGCGGCGGCTGGAAATGTCGATGGCAATCTCGGCCTTGGTCGCCTCGGCCGTCTTCAACAGCCCTTGCGTGGTGGCGAGCTCCTGACGAAGCGCGCGGTTTTCCCGTTCGGCGACATCGGCCCTCTTTTCCAGCTCGCCTGCCTCATTGCGCAGCTTTCCGTAGGCGGTGCGCGTATTGTTGAGCACCGACTGCAGGGCGGCCTTTTCCGAGCGCTCGGCTTCAATGGTGCGCAGCGCCTTGCCGACCGGATCGACCAGCTTGCCGACCGCGTTCTTGATGGTGTCGAGCTCGCCGATCTTGGCGTTGGCGTCGAGCAGCAGGTTGCGCAACGCCTCGTTTTCGCCGCCGAGCTGGATGCCGAGCGCGGAGAACAGTTCCTCGTCGAGCTCGAGCGGGTTGTCGCTGGCCGGTGTGGGCGTGAGCGCGTTATCGGGAACCGGGGTCTTGCGGCCGAGCAGGCCACCGAATTTTTTCATTGCATGATTCCCTGAGTAGGAACGCCGATCCGCCCGGTCGAAGCGACGCCGAATCACCAAAAAACATTGCTAACGGACTCTGAATCGCGGCGGTAAACGAGTGGTTAACGCCTCCCGCGCATCTTCTGAATATCTTTTTTGATCAGTGGCTTAAACCAGACGGACAAGGGCTGCAGACAGACCCGTCGCGGTCCCGCTTGGGAGGACGGGCGGTCTGTGCATAACTTCGTCGCCGGCGGCGCCCCTCGCCTTGCCGCCCGTCGCGGCCCACAACGCCCGCTGGGTCGAATACGAGGCCATACAAGGCCACGGCGCTCACGAGACTAAGTGGAGATAAGGGAATGAACCGGATGCTCGCCATGCTTGCCGCACTGGTTGCGGTGTTCACCTTGGCCGCGGGGAGCGCCGAGGCCGGCTCGCGCGCAATCGACGCGCGCGTCCGGGCGGTCTCGGTTGGCGTCGGCGCTGCCAGCACCGCCGGCTATTTCGCCATCAACCGTTGGCGCTGGAGGTGGAACGCGGAAGCTGCCGGCATTTCGCAGGCCGGCGCCGCCATCGGCACCACGCTGGGCTGCGCCGCGGTCTCGCCCATGGTCGCCACTGTGGTGCTCAACCGTCCGCTGAAATATCGCGAGGCGCACATCCTGATCGGCTCCTGCGTCGTTCCGTTGATCGGCGGTTGGCTGGTCAACGAGGCCTACAACGCGGGCTGGATCACCGCGCCCGACGAAAAGCCGGTGCGCAAGGTGCGCTATCGCAAGAAGTAGGTGGCACGCCGGTCGCTCCCCGTGCAGGGACCGGGTGGGGTCTCCTTGGCGAACCTGAGATTGCCGGCGAATTGATTGCCCCGTCACGGCCGGTTGGCGACGAACAGTCCTTCGCACAAGCGAAACGTCATTCCGCCCTGTGTTTCCTTCGGCTCCAGCGCGGCCGCCACCGCCGGCGTCGCCTCGGTCAGCATCGCGTGCAGCAGCGCTTGCATGGTGGCGTCATGGCGCGCTGCCCACGGGGTGAACTCCATGGTCTTGAAGATCTGCTCCTCGTGCGACACCGCGAAGCCGTGCGCGCCAAGTGCGTCCCGCCATTCTTCCATGGTCCAGGCGCGCAGATGGCTGGGATCACGGAAGCGCTCGAAGGCGTTGATGTAGTCGCCGACGCTGCCTGCCGGGACCACGTTGTCGACCAGCGCGAACACGCCGTCACCTTTCAGCACCCGGCGCACCTCGTCGAGGAACTGGACGATCGAGTCGAAGTGATGCGGCGCGATGCGGCAGGTGACCAGATCGAAGCTCTCGTCCTCGAACGGCAGCGCTTCTGCCTTGGCGTAGGCGGTGCGCACATTGGCGAGCCCGCGTTTTTGCGCCTCGCCCTTCACCAGGTCGAGCATTTCCTGGGTGATGTCAGTTGCCCACACACGCGCCACATGCGGCGCGAAGGCGTAGGCGACATGGCCGCCGCCGGTGGCGACGTCGAGCATGCGCCAGTCCGGCTTGGGCGCCGTGAGCGCGACCATGCGTTCGAGGCTCTTGCCCAGAGCGTGCGGTTTGCTGGTGAGGTAGCTGGCGGCGGTCTTGCCGAACTGTTGCTGAACCAGGGTCTTGTTCATGGAGTTTTTCCCGAAAAGCGAGCCGGCGGGGTGCATTCATAGCCGCTCCGCGGTCGGTGCGATATGGGCGCGGTTCGTAAGAAATGTTTTGGGGGACCATCGGCGGCTAGTCGGCGTCGCGGTTCAAGTCGTCGTAGCCGTGGCGGCTGGAGTAGAACGCCAGCGCCATCAGCCCGCCGCCGACCAGCAGCGAGAAGAACACGCCGCCACCGATTGCCAGCCAGCCGTAGAGGGGGATGGCATTGCCGCCGAGATGCGTCCAACTGGCGGCCGCGAACCACAGCGCCAGCCCGAGCAGGGCGAACAGCGGCAGGAACCAGATGAGATTGCGCATGATGCGCATATAGGGGAGGGGACCGGCCAAGTCACGCTACCCGCGCTATGCGGCCGGGCCCGCGTTCATAGAAACGGCGCCCGGTCAGAGACCGGGCGCCGTCCTCCACGCCAGCGATTCAGCGTTACTTGTTCTGATTCTGCTGGTTCTGCTGATCCTGCTTCGGCGGGTTCTTCATCGGGGTCCCCAACCGGGCACCCGGCCTGTTGTTCGGGCTGGCGCCAGTGGTCTCCGCCTTCCCGCCATCGAAATAGGCGAACTTTGGCGCGTTCTTCAGTTCATCCTTCGAGTACGTGACTGTAATCTTCTCGATCGCCTCGGAGTTCGGCTTGCGCTGCACGTTGAGCGCGTCGAAGGGGATGGCAACGTCCTTTTCGCCGATCCCGAGGAAGCCGCCGACGCCAACGACCACGGCCTCAACGCTGCCGTCGTCGGCGATCAGCAACTCGTTGATGTCGCCGATCGACTCGTCCTTCGGACCGTAGACGCTGCTCCCGATCAGCTTGGAAGCGCGCCACTCGCCGGCGTCCTGTTTCTGCACGAAACCGGGCTGTTTCGTGCCGGCGTTGGTATTCTTCGCCATGGAATCCCTGGACTTGTCCATGGAACCGGCCGCCTTGTCAGCCTTGTCCATGGAATTCGTGCTCTTGTCCGCGTTCTTGTCCATGGAACCCGGGCTCTTGTCCGTCCCGCCCGTCTTCATGTCGGTGGAACCGGGGTTTTTTTCCATAGTGCCCGCCTTGTCGGTCGTCGAACTCTGACCGGTGGTCAGGCTCTTGCCGGACTTCGGCATGGTGGACTGATGCTGCTGCATCGTGTCGGTCTTGGGTTTGTCGGTCTGCGACGACTGCGCGAAAGCGGGCGTCGCCAGGACAGCGGCCAGAGCGGCGGCGGTCAGCGTCTTGTTCAGCATTGAATTGCCTCCTCGTTGTGTTGGTATTTGCGTTGAAACGCACGGAACAGGCGGCGCGTGCCTTTACCCGCGCCAACCAAAAGCAAAACGCGGAACTTGCGTTCCGCGTTCCCAACTAAGATGAAACTTTCTGCTGCGGCGGGGTGTCGCCGTCGGCGGCTCAGGATTCGCCGTCGGTATCGGCGTGTTCCGCCTGCGGCCGCTTGCCCTTCGGCGCCGGTTCCGGGGCGTCCTCGTTGGCTGCCTCGGGCGGGGCCACCGTCACCTGCTCGAGCGGCAGTCCGCGCCGCAGTGCCGAGCGCAGCGCCGCCACCTCGCTTTGCAGGCGGGAATTGTCCTTGCGCGCGGCTTCCAGCGCGCCCTCGACCACCGCGCGCTCCATGCGCTCGCGATGCAGCGAGATGTTGAGCTCCTCGATGCGCTTTTCGATATTGGTGCGGCTGACCTGCACGTCGGCTTCCAGATGCGCGTTGCGCTCGCTGAGCGCGGCAATCTTCTCCTCGGCGCGGGCAAGCGCGGTATCGCGCGTCTTCAGCGTCTTGCTCAATGCGGTGCTGCGCTCGGTCAGGGCGGTGCGCGCCTGCTCGAGGTCCTTGATCTGTCGCTCGCGCGCCTCGTGCCCGGCCTCGATCTGGGCCAGGCGCTTTTCCGCGTTGTTGCGTGCAATGGTGGCTTCCACCGACTTGCGGTCAAAGGCGCGCACTTCCTCAGTGCGCGCGATCAGGTTCTGTCGCGCCTCGGACAGGAGCCGCTCTGCGGTGCCGGCGCGCGATTGCAGTGCGTCGAGCCGCATATTCATGCTGTTGCGCTCGGCCTGGTACTGCTCCTTGGTCTCGTCGAGCGCGGCAGAGAGCCGGGTGCGCTCGGCATAGGCTTCGGCGAAGCTCGCCTCGACCTTGCCCAACTGGGCGCGTGTCGCGGTCAGCGTGTTATCGCTCTCGGTTAGCCGACGCGTAAGGCGGGCGATCTCGTTGAGTCCCTGGTCGACAGCAAGCTGCAGCGAGCGCTTCTCGTCCTCCAGGAGCGCCAGCTTCTCGCGCGCGGCGGCGAGCTCACCTTCCAGTTCGATGATGCGCTTCTCGGCACCGTCATACTGCTCCTGCAGGTTGCGCCGGCTTTCTGCCAAGGCACGCCGTTGCGCACTCTCCTGCGCGAGTTGGCGCTCGAGCTCGGCGATCTGCGCCTGGCGCGTGGAGATTTCGTTGCTGAACTCGAGATTGTTGCTTTCCAGCCCGCGGTTGGATTCGCGTGCTAGCTCGAGCTCCTCGCGCAGCTTCTCGGTTTCCGCTTCCAGTGCGGAGGCCTTGCGCTCGATCTGGTAGAACTCGGTGCGCAGAGTCTCGTAGGCGGTGCGTGAGTCCTGCAGCATGCCGGTGAGGCTGTGCGTCTGAGATTTTTCCTGTTCGAGCGCGCGCAGCGTCGAATTGAACGGCTGCACCAGCTTGTCGAAGGCCTGCTTAAGCTCGTCGAGCTCACCGATCTTGCGGCCGGTGTCGCTCAGCAGGTTGCGCAGCACCTCGTTTTCCTCACCCATGCGCGAGCCGACGTCAGACAGGTTTTCAATCTTGATCGGCGGGGCGCCGTTGCCATTGCCGCGGCGTGGCTGCGAACCGGGCGCGGGACTGACTTCGCCGGTTTCGCCCTTGCGGCCGAACAGGTCCGACAACTTGGCCATAACAACGCCTCCAACCCACGACGCCACGCGCGCTGCAATATTGCGAAGTTAAGATATTATATACCATAGGTCTTGGGAACACTCGCGGCGGTCTGCGACCCGCATGAGCAATCCTGCTCATCATCATGGTTAATGACCGAAATCATTGGTAGAATTGGCAGGACGGGTGGTGTCGAACACATGGAAGGCATGAACGGCGACGGTCCGGGCTCGGCAAACGGGGGCGAGCCTGTCTATTCCTTCCAGGCCTCGCTGCTCGGCGCCCCGGCGGTGTTCCGGCTCGGTCCCGGCGGTATCGAATGGACACGGGGCGCCAGGTCCGGTCACGTGCCCTATCGCAATATGCGCCGCCTGCGCATGTCGTATAAGCCGGTGAGCATGCAATCGCACCGCTTCGTCACCGAAGTGTGGTCGGAGGGCGCGCCCAAGCTGCAGATCGTTTCCACCTCGTGGAAAAGCATGGTCGAGCTGCAGCGACTGGATGCGCCATATGCTGCCTTCGTTGCCGAACTTCACCGCCGCGTGGCGCGCGACGCCGCCGCGGCGCGCTACGAGCAGGGCGTCAATGCATTCGCCTATTGGCCGGGCCTGGCGCTGTTCATCGTCGTTGGGCTACTGTTTGCCGGCCTCGTCGTGCGCGCGTTGCAGTCGCATACGCCCATCGTTACCGTTTTCATCGGCGCCTTGTTCGGGTTGTTTCTCTGGCAGGGCGGCAACTTCTTTCGCCGCAACCGGCCGGGCCACTACCGGCCGGACGCGCTTCCGGCTGCGTTGATGCCGGGCGGCGGACGTTAAGCCGCAACGACATCTCTTCGAAGTCCGGCAAAGTTTCGAAAGTAACCGCACTAAATTATGCGATTACCGCCGCCAGGATGCCTCCGCATCTCCGTCGTCGGCATACGCCGCCATCAGCGATCCAGGCGACCCTATTAGGGTCGCTTGGTTGTCGTGTCCGCGTTGCGCACGACCAGCACCGAACACGGCGCGTAGCGCACGACATGGCCGGCATTGGAGCCGAGAAAATAGGTGCGCATGGCCGGCCGGTGTGAGCTCATGACGATCAGGTCGGCCTCGATCGCCTTGGCCTCCTCCAGTACTTCGTGATAGATGCCCCCCTGTCGCACCACGTGGGTGACACGCTCCGCGCCGCATTCGCCGGCGATCTTCGCGAGTGCTTCCTCCGCCGACTTCCGCTGCTGCACGTCGAAATCGGGCGGCACGTATTCCGCCAGCATCACCGGCGTCATCGGCAGTACATTGACCAGCCGCACCGATCCGCCCGACGCGCGTGCCAGGGCGCAGGCGGCGTCGATGGCGGACTTGGCGAGATCCGTGTCGGCGAGATCGACCGGAACCAGAATATGTTTGTACATGACAGCGCCCCTCCCTTCGCTGCGAGGTGGCAATCATGCCACGATTTGGCACCGACGTTGAGGGATGCTTTGCGGCTTTAGCCGCCGTCCAGCGATTTCGGGGTCACGAAACGTTCCAGCCGGCCCGAATGCGGATGCAGCTTGTCCCAATGGTCGACGGCGAAGTCGATGATGACCAGCCCCGAGGTGGGCAGCTTCTCGCGCAGGCTTTCGCGTGCCTCCACGTCGCCGGAGGCAATCAGCATCAGCGCCAGTTCCTGCAGGCCCGGATTGTGGCCGATTACCAGCAGCGTGTGAGTGGTATTCTTCCGTATGTCCTGGATGGCGGCAAGGATGGCGTGCGGAGTGGCGTCGTAAAGCTGTTCCACCAAGGTGGCGGGCGGCGCCGGCTTGAACGCCTTGGCCACATGCTTCCAGGTTTCCTGGGTGCGCGCGGCGGGAGACACCAGCACCCGATCGGGAGCCAGGGTGTGGACCGCCATATAGGCGCCGATGCGGGCGGCGTCCTTGCGCCCGCGCTCGACCAGGTTACGTTCTCGGTCCGGCCCGCCGGGAATCGAGCGTTCGGCCTTGGCGTGGCGAAACAACAACAGTCGGCGCATGTCGATCCGTCACGGTATGGGGTATGGGTGACAATCGGCGGCGAAATCGTCGCTTTCGATTCTGCCGCACTCTAGCATGGGCGCCCGCGCTGCCGCAGCGCCGCATTGAAGTCCGATCATGAGCGAACCCGACAGCGAAACGGCCGGCTGGTACGATGAGTCGCGGGTGGAGACCCGCGAGCGCTGGCGGCTCAACGTTGACGTCGACGTTGACCTCTGCGTCATCGGCGCCGGCCTTGCCGGGCTGACGGTGGCACGCGAGGTGGCGCGGCGTGGCTGGTCGGTGGTGGTGCTGGAAGCCGGCCACGTCGCCGGCGCTGCCTCCGGGCGCAATACCGGATTCGTTCTGCCCGGATTTCATGAGGACATCGACAGCATGGTCGAGCGCATCGGGCTCGACCACACCAAGCAGCTCTGGGCGTTGTCGGAGCAGGGGCTCGACTATGTCCGCCGCACCATCGACGAGACCGGCATGCCCGGCGTCGATCCGGTGCCGGGCTGGCTGCACGTATCCAAGACAGACAACGATCGCGAGATCGGCGGCGAGGTCGAGCGGTTGCGCTGGATCGGCGCCGACGCCGAATATTGGCCGACAGCGCGCGTGCGCGAGAGCTTGCGTAATGCGCGCTATTTCAGCGCCGTGCATTTTCCCAAGGCCTTTCACATCCACCCGCTCAATTACGCGCTGGGTCTCGCCGCGTCGGCGGAATCGGCCGGTGCGCGTATCTACGAGAAAACGCCGGCGCTTTCCATCGATCCGACCGGAGTGCGCAAGCGCATCGTCACCGCCAACGCGCGCGTGCGCGCACCGCATGTGGTGCTCGCCGGCAATGTTGATCTCGGCGAGCTGATGCCGCCGCTTGCGGCAACGCTGCTGCCGATCACCACTTTCGTCATGGTGACCGAACCGCTCGGGCCGCAATTGCACGAGCTGATCCGCTTCCGCGGCGGGATCAGCGACACCAACCGCGCCGACAACCACTACCGCATCGTCGGTGGCGACCGGCTGCAATGGTCCGGGCGCATGCGGGTGTGGCCGGCAAATCCACGTGTGGCCGCGCGCGGACTCAAGCGCGACATTCTGCGCAATTTTCCGGAACTTGGCGTGGTGGAAATTGCCCATCTCTGGCACGGCACGTTCGGCCGCGCAGTGCACCGCATGCCGCAGGTCGGCGAACTCGAGCCCGGCCTGTGGATAGCCAGCGGCTTCGGAGCTCACGGGATCAACACCACCGCCATGGCCGGCGAACTGATCGCGCGCGGCATGATTGAGCGCGACGAGACCTGGCGGCTGTTCGCGCCCTACGAACTGGTCTGGGCCGGTGGTCTCATCGGCCGGGCGCTGGCGCAGGGCATTTATTGGGGTTCGCGGCCGCTCGACCAGGCGGCGCAGTTGTTTTCGCGCTACAGGGAAGGGGCGCGATCACGCAGGGCAGCGCGCCGGCTTGCGCGCAAGGCCCGCGGTCCGGCAGAGCAGGGGGCGGATGGTGGTGTCGGCGGCGCGGGATAAGCTGTCCTGAGCGCTAGTGTTTGAGTGGTTGCCGCCGGGGCGGTCGCCGAGAGATAACGATGGTCAGGCGTCTGGTCGCAGTTGTGGGAATTGCCGTGTTGCCGTTCGCGGCGCCGTTCGCCCGACCAGGTCACCGTCGGGCCTGGCGCCAGCCTTGCCTTCGACGTCAAGGGATTTGACCTGCCATTCGTGAAGTGAACGGCTGTTCGTCGTTCCCGGCGAAGGCGCGCGCGTTAGCGCCCCTCGCGCCGTGCCATGAACGCCAGCCGCTCAAACAGATGCACGTCCTGCTCGTTCTTCAGCAGCGCGCCGTGCAATGGCGGGATCAGCTTCTTCGGGTCGCGCTCGCGCAACAATTCCGGCCCGATGTCCTCGACCATCAAAAGCTTGAGCCAGTCAAGCAGTTCCGAGGTTGACGGCTTCTTCTTCATCCCCGGCACTTCGCGGATCTCGTAGAAGAGCCGCAATGCTTCCGACACCAGCCGCTGCTTGATGCCGGGGAAATGCACCTCGATGATCGCCGCCATGGTGTCGGGATCGGGAAAGCGGATGTAGTGGAAGAAGCAGCGGCGCAGGAAAGCGTCGGGCAACTCCTTCTCGTTGTTGGAGGTGATGACCACGATCGGCCGGCGCCGCGCCTTCACCGTCTCGCCGGTCTCGTAGACAAAGAACTCCATGCGGTCGAGTTCGAGCAACAGGTCGTTGGGAAACTCGATGTCGGCCTTGTCGATCTCGTCGATCAGCAGCACCGGGCGCTCGTCGGCGACGAAGGCGTCCCACAGTTTGCCGCGCTTGATGTAGTTGCGGATATCCTTCACCCGCTCGTCGCCGAGCTGGCTGTCACGCAGCCGCGAGACGGCGTCGTATTCGTAGAGCCCCTGCAGCGCCTTGGTGGTCGACTTGACGTGCCACTCGATCAGCGGCGCGCCGATCGCCTGGGCGATCTCCAGCGCCAGCACGGTCTTGCCGGTGCCGGGCTCACCCTTGACCAGCAGGGGCCGCTCCAGCGTGATCGCCGCGTTGACCGCCACCTTGAGGTCGTCAGTCGCCACATAGCCCTGGGTGCCTTCAAAACGCATGAAATTCCCTCTAATCCACCCTCCTGACAGGGCCTGGCGCTGCCATCCCCGCCTTCTTACCTGCATAAAAGGCGGGGATGGCCGGCACAAGGGCGGGCCTGCCGCGGCATTGCCTCTCGCCAACGTGATGGGAGGGTGAGGCCAAAGTGAATAGCGGATGGGGGCAAAGCGTATATGTCAGGGCGTACGACATACCATTTCCGGAGGTCCTGATGACCCGCCTGCTGCTCAGCCTGGCCCTCGTGCTTGCCGCCGCCGGCTTCGCCGGCGCGCAAAGCGCGCAGCAGCCGAATCCCAACCGCGCGGTGGCGACCTTCGCCGGCGGCTGCTTCTGGTGCGTCGAATCCGATTTCGATCACGTGCCGGGCGTCATCTCCACCGTCTCCGGCTACACCGGCGGGCAGGTGAAGAATCCGACCTATCACGAGGTGTCCGCCGGCGGCACCGGCCATGCCGAATCGGTCGAGATCACCTACGATCCGAGCAAGGTCACCTATGCGCAGTTGCTCAACCATTTCTGGCACAACATCGATCCAACGGTGAAGGACCGCCAGTTCTGTGACGTCGGCCACCAGTACCGCAGCGCCATCTTCGTGCATAATGCCGAGCAACGGAAGCTGGCGGAGGAATCGAAGAAGAAGACGGCGGCCGAACTCGGCAAGCCCGTCTATACCGAGATTGTTGCCGCCGGTCCGTTCTACAAGGCGGAGGAATACCACCAGAATTTCTACAAGAAGAGCGAGTTGCGCTACAAATTCTATCGTTGGAACTGCGGTCGCGACCAACGATTGAAGCAACTGTGGGGCAAACCGAAGGGAGAAAGCTGATATGATGGATCGGCGCGCCCTGTTGACGGCCGGCGTGGCGTTTGCTGCGCTCACGGCCGCGGGCAAATCTGGCGAGGCAGGACAAATGGCCACGACCGAACAGGACATCGACTGGCGCAACCTGACCGATTCCGAGTGGCGCAAGCGGCTGACGCCGATGCAATACAATATCCTGCGCGACCACGGCACCGAGCGTGCCGGCACGAGCCCGCTCAACCATGAAAAACGCAAGGGCACCTTCGCCTGCGCCGGCTGCGATCTGCCGTTGTTCTCTTCCGAAACCAAGTTCGAGAGCGGCACCGGCTGGCCCAGCTTCTACAAGCCACTGCCCGACGCGGTGGGGACCAAATCCGACCGTTCCTTCTTCATGACGCGGACGGAGGTGCATTGCGGCCGCTGCCTCGGCCATCTCGGCCATGTGTTCGAGGACGGCCCGCCGCCCACCGGCCTGCGCTACTGCATCAACGGGGTAGCGCTGAAATTCGCGCCGGCAGCGGAAAGCGGCAATTCGTAACGCCGCCGTTGATACTCGCATGACTGGTCGTGGCCGGGCTCGTCCCGGCCATTGACGTTTGTGGGCCGCGCTCGGTGCTGCAGGCACTTCGGTCTGGACGACTCAGGCGCACTTTTCTACCTCTCGGCTCTGGGTCATTGTCGAGATGCAGCAGCCACTCCCAAAAGCACCGTCGGTCAACGTCGCGCAGGCTCTGGCGCAGGCGCTGGCGGCCCATCAGCAGGGCCGCCTCAATGAGGCCGAGCAGCTCTATGTGCAGATCCTCGGCGTGCGGCCCGAGCACGTCGACGCGCTGCAGATGCTGGGGCTGATCAAGCTCGCCAAGGGCCAGCCCGCCGAGGCGCTGCAACTGGTCTCGGCGGCCATGAAGGGGCGCAAGCCGTCACCGCAGATCCTGCTCAATCATGGCCTCATCCTGAATGCGCTGGCGCGCCATCAGGAAGCGCTCGTTAGTTTCGACCAGGCGCTCAAGCAGAAATCGAAATTCGCCGAGGCGCACAACAATCGCGGCGCCACACTGTCGGCGCTGCAGCGCGACGAGGAGGCACTGGCGAGCTTCCGCAAGGCGTTAGCGCTCAAGCCGGACTATGCAGAAGCCCATTACAATTACGGTTCGTCGCTGCGCGTGCTTGGCCGCTACGAAGAGGCGCTAAAAAGCCTGGATCGCGCCCTCGCGCTGCGCCCCAATTATGTCAAGGCGTACAATAACCGGGGCGCGGTGATGGAGGGCCTGAGCCGTCTGCCCGAGGCGTTGGCGTGTTACGATCGCGCGCTCGCGCTCGCGCCGGACTTTACCGAGGCGCGCAAGAATCGCAGCCGGGTGCTGATCGGTCTCGATCGTGCCGAGGAGGCTGTCGAGAATTTCACCGCCGCGCTGCGGCTCAATCCGCGTGACGCCGAGACCTGGTACCAGCGTGGCAAAACCCTCCTTGATCTCAGCCGCAACGAGGAGGCGGCCAACGATCTGGCGCAGGCGTTGGCGCTGTCGCCGGGGCATGCGGATGCGCGCATGGCCGCTTGTTTCTCCGAACTTCCGGTTGTCTATACAGACGCGAGCGAAATCCCGCGCCAACGCGCGGCGTATGAGCAAAAACTGCGCGCGTTGAGTAACGACGTTGATGCCGGCCTGCTGAAGGGCGATCTCCTCAAGGCCATCGGCACCCGGCATCCCTTCCTGCTCGCTTATCAAGGCGAAGATGACCGGGCGCTGCAGCAGGTGTATGGCGAGATGGTCGGCCGCATCGTCGCGAGCCGCTATCAGCCGGCAGCGCCGCCGCCGCCGCCCGCGCCCGGAGAGCCGATCCGCGTCGGCATCGTCAGCAGCTTTTTCTACCGCCATTCGAACTGGAAGATTCCAATTAAAGGCTGGGTCAGCCAGATCGATCGGCGCCGCTTCCGGCTGACCGGGTATCACCTTGGCATCATCCATGACGAGCAGACCGATGCCGCCGCAGAACTGTTCGACCGTTTCGTGCATCGCACGCTCGACACCGATGGCTGGCGGCGGGAAATACTCGCCGACTCGCCGCATGTGCTGATTTATCCCGGCCTGCTCATGGACACATCCTCGCTGCAACTCGCGGCACAGCGGCTTGCCCCGGTGCAATGCAATTCATGGGGACATCCGGAAACCAGCGGGTTGTCGACCCTCGACTATTTCCTGTCGAGCGATCTGATGGAGCCGCCGGAGGCCGACGCATGTTACACCGAGAAACTGGTGCGTTTGCCGAACCTCTCGATCTATTACGAGCCGGTCGAAAGTGAACCTGTCTCGATCACGCGCGAGGAACTGGGCCTGCGCAGTGGGGCAACCGTGTTCTGGAGCGCGCAATCGCTATTCAAATACCTGCCGCAGCACGATGACGTGTTCGTCCGGATTGCACAGGCAACCGGCGACTGCCAGTTCGTATTCCTGCGTCATTTCGGCGTCCCCAGGGTCACCGCCATCATTCGCGAGCGGCTCAACCGGGCTTTCGCGACGGCCGGTCTGCGGGCCGACGACTATTGTGTCTTCCTCGATCGCCTGAGCCAGAGCAAGTTCGTGGCCGCGGCCGGACTTTGCGACGTATTCCTGGACAGCATCGGTTGGTCCGGCTGCAATTCCGCGCTCGAGAGCCTGCCGCACGATCTCCCGATCGTGACCATGCGTGGCGCGTTCATGCGCGGCCGTCACAGTGCGGCGATTCTGGAGATGATGGGTGTCCGCGACACCATCGCGGAGACGACGGACGACTACGTTTCGATCGCGGCGCGTCTGGCGAACGATCCGGCGGAGCGAAACGCGTTGCGCGGCCGTATCGCCGACAACAAGCACAAGGTCTATCGCGACCGGACGACCGTCACGGCGCTCGAGGAATTTCTCGAGCGCGCCGTGCGCGGTCCGGCCGCCTGACGCGGCACAGCGCTTCCAGCAGGCGCGACTTCCGACACTGGCTGGTCGGCAAATTCTGCCGCTTCGAGGCAGAAAGCGCCCCCGCGGCCGGCTCGCGAGCCCCTTTAAATATATGAAATAAAACAACAATTCGCTTGGCACGAGGATTGCGTCGCCCTCGCCGAAGGATCGTCCGCAGCGGCTGCGTTGTGGCTGCCGGGTATCGCCAGTGGAGAGGAAATCATGGGTCTGTTTAACGCGCTGACGTCTGCGGTGAGTGGTTTGCAGGCGCAATCCTTCGCCATGCAAAATATTTCGGGCAACATCGCCAACTCCCAGACGATCGCCTACAAAGGCATCAACACGAGCTTTCAGGATCTCATTCCGGGTGCGTCGACGCCGACGAAGCAAGTGGCGGGTGGCGTGGTCGCGCTTTCATCGCCCACGAACACCGTTCAAGGT
>Ga0210122_1000395_pt1 | contig 15015 bp, 15 predicted proteins | sample Muzzi_CordB_D2_FD_185530 | JGI IMG/M metagenome (GOLD analysis project Ga0210122, IMG submission 185530) | Wetland microbial communities from San Francisco Bay, California, USA, that impact long-term carbon sequestration - Muzzi_CordB_D2 (SPAdes) | ecosystem: Environmental > Aquatic > Marine >... | reverse complement strand
TGGTTGTATTCGCCGGCGGCATTGCCCAACGGTCCGATCAGCGTCGCCTGACCAGTTTGCAAATCGATCTGATAGAGGTTGGGTGAATCGGTCGAGCCGTCCTCGAATTGCCCGTTGCCGAGCCCGTACATCCTGACCGGGTTGCCATACGCGGCGATGGCGCTGATGTTTACGCCCAGCGCCCCTTCGCTGCCGATCACTTCGCGGCTGCCGTCCGACAGGTCGATCCTGTAAAGGGTCTGCGTGCGAACGGACGTGACATAGGGGCCGCCGTCACAGGTGAAGGTCATGCCAAAATCGTTTCCGCCCAGCCCCGGGAAGTCCTGCAGCGTGATTTCCTCGCCGTACTTGACCGTGCCGGTTGCCGGGTTGATCGGGAAAATGGTCCGCGAGTCGTCGTCGACACCCCACAAGGTGCCGTCGGGGCCGAACGCCAGGCCTTCGGTGTCGAGACGGGTCTCGATACCCGTGAACAGTTCGCCCTTGCGTTGCTCGACGCCGGTGGCCAGGTCGATGGCCCAGAGACTGTCGGTAATGGGTGCCGGGCTGCCGCTGTCCGAGTTGACGCTGAACGCCATGGGGGCGGCGTTCGCACCGGCGGCAAACACCGAAAGAAGCAGCAACAAGACAAGGCGGATCGTTTTCATTACGCGGGCGGCACCCACCCTCAATGCTTTGGTAGCGGAAGGCCATGCTAGCAGAAAAAACTGTTATTACAAAGTCTTATATCTGTTTCGGCGACGCAAAGCCGGCGCTCGAACCCGACTGTTGCAAAGCTGCAACATGACCGGTTTGCAGAACGGCCGCGGTTGCGGCGCGCTGGCTGGGACGAAAAGTATGTATAACCATGACTTTGATAAGCCCCGTGCCTCACAATGGGCTAGAATAGACCGGCTGCGGGCTGCGGAATCCATCGCGGTGTCGTATTTTAGCAACATTTTTCAATCAATCGAGGAATGGAAGGACTTATGTCTGATAACGGGGTCTTGCTGGTCAACCTGGGAACACCCGCTGCGCCTGAAAAGGGAGCGGTCAAACGGTTTCTCACCGAGTTTCTGTCCGATCCGCGTGTGGTGGACCTGCCGCGGTGGTTCTGGCTGCCCTTGCTCAAGCTGGTCATTATCCCGTTGCGCAAGCGGCGTGTGGCCGAGGCCTACGAGGCGATTTGGCTCGACGACGGCTCGCCGTTGATGGTTTACTCGCGGGCATTGTGCGAGGGCTTGAAAAAGCAGTTGCAAGACCGCTGCGACGTGCGCCTCGCAATGCGGTACGGTGAGCCCGGTGTGCGCGGCCGTCTCGCCGAGATGCAGGCCGCAGGTGTCAACAAGCTCCTGGTGATACCGCTTTACCCGCAATATTCCGCGACCACGACGGAGACGGTATTTGACGCGGTGTCAGCCGCGCTCGGCGAACTCGATTACGCACCCGAACTCAAACAAATGAAGCGCTACCACGACCAGCCCGGCTGGGTGCATTCGATCGCCAGTTCGGTACGGAACTTCCAGATGCAGCACGGCAAGGCGGAGAAGCTGTTGTTTTCAATGCACGGGATACCACGGCGGCTGGTGGATGCGGGTGACCCGTACGAGCAGCAGTGCCGGCAGAGTGTCGCCGCCATAGCAGAGGTCCTGAAGCAGGATATCATGCTGGTTTACCAGTCGCGGGTCGGTCGTGAAGAGTGGTTGCAGCCGTATACGGATGAAGTCATCCGGCAACTGGCTGCTGACGGTGTCAGGCACATCCAGGTCGCCAGCCCGGGTTTTGCGGTGGATTGCCTGGAAACGCTCGAGGAGATCGCGATTCGTTACCGGGAACTGTTCCTTGCTGCCGGTGGCGAGAAATTTGAATACATACCGGCGCTCAATGCTTCGGACGAACACATCGGTGTGTTCTCCTCGATCGTCGAGCGGCATTTCGGGACTGACCAGGGCGGCTGAGCACATGGACGTATTCCGGGTATTCCAGGTCGAGGCGGCACACCGCCTGCCGAATGTTCCGCCGGAACATAAATGCGCACGCCTGCACGGCCACTCCTTCCGTATCGAGGTGCACGTTAGCGGCGCACTCGATGACACGCTGGGCTGGGTGATGGACTTTGCGGATCTGAGTCGGGTTTTCCAACCGGTATACGAGCAGCTGGACCACCATTACCTGAACGATATCGAAGGGCTCGAAAACCCGACCAGCGAGAACATGGCGCGCTGGATATGGGCACGGCTCTCAGGAGACCTTCCGGGACTGAGTAAAATTGTCGTGCAGGAAACCTGCAACGCGGGGTGCGTTTATCGCGGTGATCAGCCGCTGCCCTGACTGACAATGCCGGTGCGCCCCGTAAAGCGCGGGCGGTATCAGCAGCCGGCACAACCTCCGGCGTTGCCGTCACAAAACGGCTTCTTGCTGGACTTGCCGCATCGGCACAGGGCACCACTCATGGTCACGCATTCCTGTCCCTTTTTGTTATATATGCGCAAATAGCCGCGGAACTTCAGCGGTCCGTTCTTGATGCAGGTGACCGTAATGGTTTGCGGCCGGTTGACCGGCATCCAGTCCGAAGCCTGTTGAATGTTGCCGGGATCCAGGAACTCGACTTCCAGGTGCTGATCGTCGCACAGGGGTTTGCTTTTGGATGCACCGCAACGGCAAAGGTTGATGTGGTTCGCGTGGGTGACCGAGCCATCTTCGGCGATCAGGGTAATATTGCCCGTCAGCTTCAACGGGCCACCACTTGTGACCAAGGCTTCGTTTGGTAAGTCGAGCCGTCTCGGCACCCGCTTTTTGTCGTGTTGTTCACGGAACCAGCGATCCAACGCTTTCTCGTCCGTGGACTCGGGCTGCTCTGCTTCGGGGTGAGTTTGAGGGATCTCCGGCGATGTGTCGGAGTCAGGCCAACTGTAGGGTTTGGCGAGTACCTTGAGTGCGTCATCCATGACTTAATTCCTCCAGGACATGCTCACGTCGATTTTACTTTTATCCACAGAATACGCTATTTGTATATAAATACAAGGGCTTTGCCGAAAATACAAGAACTTTAATGAAAAAATTATAAATCAGTCCGCCGCCGTTTGCGGTGGCTTTCGTGATACTGTCGAGGACGACACCGTGAACGACGCCAGGATCCCGTTGGCGGATGTCAGGACAATCGTGCTTCGGGCCCGGGGCGAACGCAATTCGCTGAACCATTTCGTGGTATCCGCGTTCCAAGACTGCGTCGGGCACCGACACTGGGATCCACCACTACCGACACGGGAATGAAATGAAAATGAAAAAATGGTTGCTCTTGCTTTTCACCGCCTTGTCGCCCGCCCTGGTCATGGCTGCCGGCAGCCCTGCCGTGGGCTCACAGGCGCCGGCGTTCAGGCTGCAGGACCAGAACGGCGACTGGCATGCGCTGCAGGACTATCGCGGCCAGTGGCTGGCGTTGTATTTCTACCCGAAAGACGACACCCCCGGCTGCACCACGGAGGCCTGTCACTTTCGTGACAATATCTATGCGTTCAAGGCCATCGGCGCAGCGGTCGTCGGCATCAGCGTCGATGACGTGGCGTCACACAAGAAATTTTCCAGCAAGTACAAACTGCCGTTCACGATCCTGGCCGACGAGGGCGGCGACACGGCCAGGGCCTATGGTGTGCTGCGTGACTACAAGCTGTTGAAGCTCGCCAGCCGGCAGTCATTCCTGATCGACCCCGACGGTAAGATCGTCAAGCATTATGACAACGTCGACCCGGATCAGCATACCGGGGAGGTGCTGGCTGACCTGAAGGTCCTGATGGCCGGCGCAAAGAGCTGATACGCCACGCGGGAGTCTTTTCGCCTGTGGGCGGAGTCATCCCCGCGGCAGCGGGGATCTCGCCAGGCTGCGATCCCGTGCGGGCCGCGGGCTATGCTGAAAATACGAGCCGCGGCCGGTTGAACAGCGTGGCTGCGAGCGCGGCCAGCACGACGCCGAGCGCGAGCGTGCTGGCCATCGACATGCCCAGCCACAGCCAGTTGGTGGCCTCGCCACGGACGAACTCCCCGATCAGCAGGTTCTGGGAGAACATCGGGATCGACATCATCCAGGTTTCCGGCTTGACCGGATTGGCCATGAACATGATGCTGGGGATCATCGGGATCATCAGCACCAGCCCCATGTAGGACTGCGCTTCGCGCAGGCTCTTGGCCAGCGCGGCCAGCGTGGTCAAGAGCGCCGCGGCCAGCACGACCACGGGCGTGATCGCGGCCAGGATGCCGGCAACGGCCCCGCCGCTCAGGTTCAGGTCGATACCGAGCGCCCCGGTCGGCATCATCGGCAGAGTGAAGCGGAACGAGATCAGGGTCAGCGCCAGCGAAGCGAAAGCGTAGGTCGCGGTTGCGCCCATTTTGCCCAGCATGATTTGCCAGCGCGGTACCGGGTTGATCAGCAGCGGTTCCAGCGACTTGCGGTCTTTTTCCCCCGCGGTGGTGTCGATTGCCAGATGCATGCCGCCGGTAAACGCGGTGATCATCAACACGTAGGGCAGGAAAATCATGAATAGCAAACCGCGGCTCTGCGGCGTCGACAGGTCGACGTCCTTGACCATGACGGCCGTCTGGATCACGGGAGCCACACCCCGCAGTTGCAGCCGCAGTCGGCCGATTTGTGTGCCGTAGGCGGCCAGCAGGCCCCTGATCCGGCGCATCGGGATCTCCGCCTCGCGCCTGGACGGGTCGGCGATCAATTCGACCAGGGCGGGTTTGCCGCTGCGCCATTGGCTGGCAAACGTGTCCGGGATGCGCAGTATCACGGGCACTTCCTGTGCCCGGATCATGGCCTCGGGGTCGGCCGGCGGGGCCTGGATCACAACGCCCTGCTGTTTCAGGAAAGCCACCAGGTTGGGCGCGTGTTCGGCGCCGACCACCGGTACCGTCAGCGTCTCCTCGGCGCGTTCCTGCTGTTTGCTGGTGCTGAACCACGCCAGCCCGATAAAAAGAACCGGAAAAAGGATCGGGCCCAGCAGCAGGGAGTTGAATATGGCCCGCCGGTCGCGCAGGTTCTCACGCACCTCCTTGTGGTAAACGGCACCCAGTCCGCTCATGCCAGTAAGCCCTCCTCGCTGCCGATCAGGCGTACGAAGGCATCCTCGAGAGTGTCGCAACCGCTCTGCCCGAGCAGCTCATCGGCGGTGCCGTCGGCAGCGATTTCCCCCCTGGAAATGATGACGATGTGGTCGCACAGCGCCGCGACCTCCTGCATGATGTGGGTGGAGAGCACGACCGAGCGGCCGCTCGCTTTCAACGCCAGCATGTAGCGCCTCAGCGCGCGGGTCGTCATGACGTCGAGACCGTTGCTGGGTTCGTCCAGCAGCACGGTTTGCGGTCTGTGCACCATGGCGCGGGCGATGGCTACCTTGACACGCTGGCCCTGGGAGAAGCCCTGGGTGCGCCGGTCGATAAAATCACCCATGTCGAGTGTCGACACCAGTTCGTCGATGCGGCGTGATATCCCGGCTCTGGTCATACCGTGCAGCTTGCCGAAATAGGCGATGTTTTCCCGCGCGCTCATGCGCCCATACAGACCACGGCTGTCGGGTACGACGCCGAGGGTCCGCTTGATGGCCAGGGCGTCTCTTGTCGGGTCGAGGCCGTCGATTCGGATTTCACCCTTATCCGGCGGCAGCAGGGAATAGAGCATCCTGAGCGTGGTGGTCTTGCCCGCGCCGTTGGGGCCCAGCAGGCCGGTGATCTCGCCATCGCGCGCCTCGAACGAGATACCCCTTACGGCCGCTACGTCACCGAAGGATTTGTACAGTTTGCGGACGCTGATCATGGTTCGGGCCCCAGCAGGCTGGTGAAAAACGGTGCGGGCATGATATCGGCGACGCATTTCGTGTCGAGGCCGGCGACGCTGGCGCGGTCGATGAATTCGGCGGCGATCTTGCGCAGGCAGACGTTTTTCAGCACCGAGTGCGCCTGGCCGCGGGCAACCAGGTTGAGGCTGTTGGGAAAGGCCTTTGCCGTTTGCGCTGCGTATCGGGGCGGCGTCACCGGGTCACGCTCGCCGGACATGAGCAACACCGGGACCTCCGAGACCACCGGCTGGTGAAAATTCCCGGGCACTGTGCCATGGGGCCAGACCTCGCATTGCCGCTTGATGACCTCGAGGAACAGGTTGCCCATCAGCGTGTCGCCGTCGTCGGCGCCGAAGTCGATGAACGGATAGTCCTCACTGCAGATGACCGAGAGTTCCATGCCGTGGGCCAGCATCTCGTTGAGACCGGACATCACCAGGAGCGCCTGGCTGGCCAGGCGCGACAGGTCACCGCTGGTCAATGCCTCGTGGATCAGCAATGGCAGCAGGGCCTGGGTTTCGCTGGAGTAACTCAAGAACCGGATGGCGGCCGCCAGCGTGTCGGCGCCCAGGCGCATCTGCTGGGGCTCTCCGCTCAGTGGGTTCACGATGGTGATCCGGCGAGGATTTTCCCTCAGCCGTGCGAACAGGGCGGCCAATTCGTCGGTTTGCCGCGGAAACAGGGAATTGCAGGTCGGGTCGTGCGCGCAATCGTCCATCACCTTGCGCAGGCTGCGGTCCAGCATTTCCGCGTGTTGCTGCCCCAGCGCCAGTTGCATCGGCACGACGCTGTCGAGTGTCATCGTGCGCACGGTCTGAGGATACTCACGCAGATAGACCTGTGCGGACCGCGTCCCGTAGGAGACGCCGATGAGGTTGATCTTGCCGTAACCCATCGCCTCGCGCACCGCGTCGTAATCCCCCATGGCGATGCTGGTCGTGTAGAAGCGCGGGTCGCCGTGTAGCATCGCGAGGCACTTTACGGTTTCCTTTCGGATCAGGTCGAGATCCACTTCCCGGTTCAGGTCCGCGGCTTCGTCCTCGGGGCAGGCCAGCTTGTTGGACTGTCCCGTGCCGCGCTGGTCGATCATTACGATGTCACGGTGTTTGCGGATTTGTCGCAGCGTCGACTGCAGCAGTATCCAGGTTTCGCTCGCCGCCTGGCCCGGACCGCCGGCAAATATGAACACCGGGTCCGGTTCCGGGGACTGATCCGTGGCCGGTGCGACAGCGATACGAAGCCCGATCTTGCGGCCCTGCGCGTCGCTCGGGTTTTCCGCGACTTCGAGGCTGCCGCAGCGAGCCGGCGCCGTGAAAGGTGTGCCGGGAAGCGTCAGCGTACAGTTGCTGAACGCGATGCGGTTGGCATCGGGCAAGGCCAGGACCGTCGATGGCGACGCCAGCAGCAAAGTCATATATATAAGGTATCTGTGCATGGACGGGTGGCAAACTGACCGGGCCTACAGACTAAAGAAAGGAAGCCTCCCCGTCCATAGGCTGTTTGTCACGGCGCTTGGCGGGCGTGAAGTTTTTGGCGGGCAGTTTGCGTGACACAGCATTGCAGTTCACCCGTATAATACCGTGCTTGTCGATTGCAACCGGTCATTTGATGTACGCACTAGAAGTCGAGCGCCTGGCGAAGACCTATGCCAGCGGAACCCAGGCCCTCAAGGGTATCAGCCTGAATGTCGCGCAGGGCGATTTTTTCGCCCTGTTGGGCCCCAACGGGGCTGGCAAGTCAACGCTGATCGGTATCATCAGTTCCCTGGTCAATGCCACCTCGGGAGAAGTCAGGGTGTTCGGCGCCAGCGTGCAGAGGGAACGTTCCAGGGCCATGTCTTACATTGGCCTGGTGCCCCAGGAATTGAATTTCAACCAGTTCGAAAAGCCGCTCGAAATCGTCGTCAACCAGGCCGGCTACTACGGCATCGGCCGCAAGGTCGCGCTGGCGAGGGCCGAGAAATATCTCAGGCAACTGCAATTGTGGGACAAGCACGACAAGCCGTCGCGCGGGCTTTCAGGAGGCATGAAACGGCGCCTGATGATCGCCCGTGCGATGGTCAACGAGCCGCGCCTGCTGATCCTCGACGAACCGACCGCGGGCGTGGACATTGAAATCCGCCGGTCCATGTGGGAATTTATCCGCGCCATCAACGAGGGCGGCACGACCGTCATCCTGACGACGCACTACCTCGAAGAGGCCGAGGAACTGTGCCGCAATATCGCCATCATCGACCATGGCAAAATCATCAAGAACATGGACATGAAGTCACTGCTTGCGACACTCGATGTCGAGACCTTTGTGCTCGACATGCGCGAATCACTCGAATCCGTGCCGCGGATCGCGGGTATGGATATACGTATGCGGGACGAAAGCACGCTGGAGGTGTCGGTGCCGAAACAGAAGTCACTCAACGCGTTGTTCGGGGCGCTGGATGCAAAAGGACTGCATGTGTTGAGCATGCGCAACAAGGCCAACCGGCTGGAGGAACTGTTCCTGCGCCTGGTGGACAAGGGGGCCGGCGCGTGAGATCGGCTGGCAGCGCGACGCAAGGGGGTTTTGAGATGGCTTCTACCAACTGGATCGGCTACAAGACGATCGTGCGCAAGGAGGTCGTGCGCATTCTGCGGATCTGGGCCCAGACCGTGGTCCCCCCGGCCATCACGATGACGCTGTATTTCATCATATTCGGTAACCTGATCGGGCGCCGTATCGGCGACATGGGCGGGTTTGACTACATGCAGTTCATCGTGCCCGGTCTCATCATGATGTCGGTCATCACCAGTTCCTATGGCAACATGGTCTCCTCGTTTTTCGGCGCCAAGTTCGGCCGGCACATCGAAGAGCTGCTGGTATCGCCGCTGCCGAGCTGGATCATCCTGGCCGGTTACGTGACCGGCGCCCTCGCCCGCGGCATCATGGTCGGCTCGATGGTGATGCTGATTTCGCTGCTGTTCACCCGCGTTCACGTATTGCACCCGCTGATTACCGTGTCGGTGTTGTTGCTGACCTCGATCGTGTTTGCCATGGCGGGTATGGTCAATGCCATCTTCGCGCAGAAATTCGACGACATCGCCATCGTGCCGACGTTTATCCTGACACCGCTGACCTATCTGGGCGGGGTGTTCTATTCGATCAACCTGCTGCCGGACTTTTGGCGCGGTGTTTCGGCCTTCAATCCGATTCTGTACATGGTCAACGGCTTTCGCTACGGCATCCTGGGTGTTTCGGACGTCGGTTTGCCGTGGTCATATGCCATTATCGGCGTATTCACGGTGGTGCTGGCCAGTCTGTGTTTGTGGCTTTTGCACCGTGGTACCGGCATGCGAAGTTGATATCGCCTGAAACGCCGCCATCTTTCAGTTGTGGCAGAAACTTGACCACTTGCGGCGCGGCCTGCGCTAAACTGCAATACTTCCCCCCTTTTCAGAGACACTGGATATTGATGACGACCGACTACAAAACCGAGCACCCGGGTCTTAACTGGCCGGTTACGCTGACGCTGGGGCTTACGTTCCTGGCGGCGATCACCGTCGTACCCTGGTACGGCATCAGCCACGGCTTCAGCTCCTGGGCATGGATTTTCTTCGCGATCTTCCTCGTCCTCAACGGGATCGGGATCGGCAGCGGTTACCACCGCCTGTGGTCGCACCGGGCCTACGAAGCCCACTGGCTGCTGCGCGTGTTCCTCGCCTTCATCGGCGGCATGGCCCTGCAGAACAGCATCCTGGTCTGGTGCATCCGCCACCGGGTGCATCACCGCGACGTGGACGACAACGACAAGGACCCGTACTCCATCGGCCGCGGATTCTGGTTTGCGCATATCGGCTGGATGCTGCGTGACTACAAGAGTGGCGAACTGGACTGGCGTGTCGCGCCGGACCTGGAGCGCGACCCGGTGGTGGCCTGGCAGCACCGCCATTACTGGTCGCTGGTGATTTTTTCCAATGTCTTCCTGCCGCTGCTGCTGGGCTGGCTGGTGGGCGATATCTGGGGCACCTTCCTGTTGGCCGGTGTGCTCAGGCTGGTGGTATCCCATCACGTCACGTTCTTTATCAATTCCCTCTGCCATATGTGGGGCAGCCGGCCGTATACGGACGAGAACACGGCGCGCGATAACTGGTTCCTGGCCATCGTTACTTACGGCGAGGGTTATCACAACTACCACCACATGTTCCAGAACGACTATCGCAACGGTATCCGCTGGTGGCAATACGACATCAACAAGTGGTTCATCGCCGGCTGTGCCTGGCTGGGCCTCGCGCGCAACCTGCAGCGCGCACCGGACTTCAAGATCCAGCGGGCACGTCTGAACATGCAGTTCAAACGCGCGCAGAAGCGCCTGGCGGACCGGGCCGAAAACTCACGCTGGCGGGCGTTGTTCGAAGAGGAATACAAGCAATTCAAGACGACCATCGCCCAGTGGCAGCAACTGCAACTGCAGCGGGTGCAGGAAGGTCGGCAGAAAATCGCCGACGCCCTCGACAACAATGTCCTGAGGACACGTTACCGCGAACTGGAACGGGAGCTGAAGCTGCAACGCAAGCGCGTGGCGCTGCTGATGGCCCAGTTCTATGGTTGACGCACAACGCCTGTAACGGGCTTGCGTCACCGAAAAGGGCCGTGAGGCCCTTTTTTGTCAGCCGGGCGGCAGGTGAAAAAACCGCCTGGCGTTGCGTGTCGTCGCCGCCGCCAGGTCTGCCGGGTGTTCGCCCCTGCACGCCGCCAGCGTGCCGAGTATCCACGGCAGCAGCCGCGGCTCGTTGCGGTGGCTCTTTATCCTGGGTCTGAGGTTGCGCGGCTTCAGGTACGGCGCGTCGGTCTCGATCATCAGGCGTTCGGACGGGATGTCGGCCATGAAGTCTTTCATGTGCGTGCCGCGCCGCTCGTCACAGATCCACCCCGTGATGCCGACGTGGCAGTCCAGGTCCAGGTAGGTGTGCAGTTCGCCGCGGGTCCCGGTAAAACAATGCACGACCACTTGATGCAAATCGTCTCGGTATTGTTTCAGGATGGCGACGAAGTCGCCGTGCGCGTCGCGCTGGTGCAGGAACAGCGGCAGGCCCGTTTCCACGGCGATGCCGATTTGCTGCTCGAACGCGGTCCGCTGGTCGGGTCGCGGGGAAAAATCCCGGAAGTAATCGAGGCCGGTCTCGCCGACGGCGACGACCGGTGCCTCTTCTGACAGTTCGCGCAGCAGCGTGTCCGTGGCGTCGTCGTAGGCCGATGCCCGGTGCGGGTGCACACCCGCGGTGGCGAACAGGACCCCCGGCCGGTGCTCGGCCAGTTGAAGCGCCTTGCGGCTGCCCTCGGCGCTGGCCCCGGTCACGATCATCTGGCTGACGCCGGCCGCCTGTGCGGACGCAATCACTTCGTCACGGTCCGCATCGAAGGAGTCGTGTGTGAGGTTGCAGCCGATATCGATCAATTCCATCTTGTTCGGGCCGTTGCTTCGGTGGCGCAGATTGTACTGGTTTGCGGCGCTTTTTTTTACTGCCGGGCCATCTGAATGGGGGAACCGGTACGGTCAATGTCGTACAATCCGCCACTATGAAAAAGCGCTTGAATGCCTATGTTCGCCTGATGCGGTTCGACCGGCCGATCGGCATCCTGCTGCTGCTGTGGCCGACCATGTGGGCGCTGTGGATCGCGGGCGACGGCCGCCCCGCGCTGAAAAACGTGCTGATATTCGTCACCGGCGTGGTGCTGATGCGGGCGGCGGGATGCATCATGAACGATATCGCCGACCGGAATTTCGATCCGCACGTCGAACGCACCCGCTCCCGGCCGCTGGCTGCCGGGGACCTGACCTTGCGCCAGGCGCTGGCAGCCTTTTGTGTCCTGATGCTGCTGGCCTTCGTTCTCGTGCTGATGACCAACCCGCTGACGATCGAGCTCGCGTTCGTCGGTGCGGCGCTGGCGGCGAGTTATCCCTTTTTCAAACGCTGGACCCATTTTCCCCAGGTGGTGCTGGGTTTTGCTTTCGGTTGGGGCATTCCCATGACCTTTGCGGCCGAAAACGGTTACGTGGCCCACGTAGCCTGGCTGGTGCTCCTGATCAATGTCGTCTGGTCGGTCATTTACGACACCCTGTACGCGATGGTGGACCGGGATGACGATCTTTCCATCGGTCTGAAATCCACCGCCATATACTTCGGCCGCCACGATCTGCTGCTGCTGCGTATGCTGAAATTGCTGATGCTGGCCCTGCTGGTAGTGCTCGGTCTCCACCTGCGGCTGGCATGGCCCTGGTACGCGGGAGTGGGCGTTGCCGCCGTCTTGTTCATCCTGCAGCAGGTCCGGATCAGGGAACGGGAGCGGCAAGCCTGTTTCAGGGCGTTTATGAACAACAACTGGGTTGGGCTGGTCCTGTTTGCCGGTCTGCTGGCCGCTTACGCGCTGGTTAACCGGTGAAACGGACCAGGCAGGTCTTCAGAACTTATATCAGGCCGCCGCGGGCGGACGACGCCAGGCCCTTTCTCGCGGCAATGCGCAAAAGCGAGGCCCTGCACCACCCCTGGGTCTCGGCGCCAAAGGACCGTTCCGGCTGGCAACGCTACCTCAAGCGGCTGGCGCGTGACAACGAGGCGGGTTTCCTGGTCAGGCTCAAGACGGACGACGCCATCTGCGGTGTTATCAATCTCAATGTCATCACCTTCGATGCGCTTTGCAGTGCCTATATCAGCTATTACGGCGTGGCCGGCTATGTTGACCAGGGCTATATGAAGGAAGGGCTTACGCAGGTCGTGCGTCATGCCTTCGACGAACTCGGCTTGCACCGCCTGGAAGCCAATATACAGCCCGGGAACACCGCCTCGATCGCGCTGGCCCGGGCCGTGGGCTTTCAGTACGAGGGCTACTCGCCGCGGTACCTGATGATCAGCGGCGAGTGGCGCGACCACGAACGCTGGGCGATCCTGGCGGATGGAAGGGACTAGGGCCCCTCCATCGGTATGAACCCGGTGTGGCCTGGTACCGTCACGGCCGGGGTCGGCCTCGTCCGTTCAGCCTCGGTGGCGCTGTCGTGCGGGCGGTCACCCAGACATCGACGCGAAGGGCGCCAGCGCGGCGGAGCACGCGCGCGCACTCGGCGACGGTCGTACCGGTGGTCATGACGTCGTCGACCAATGCAACGTAGGCCGGCGGGCTGGTGCGGGCACGCCAGTAGAACGCACCGCGCATGTTGTTGCGCCGTTGCCGGCGGTTCAAACCGGATTGCGCCGCCGTGTGCCGGTGTCGTCGCAATTGCGTTGCCAGTAGCGGAATATCGAGGTTCCTGCCGAGGTGAACGGCCAGTTCCCAGGCCTGGTTGAAGCCGCGGGTGTGAAAACGCCAGTTATGGAGCGGCACCGGGACCAGTGCCCGGGGCAACTCCCCGGCGCAGGCGGTGACCCGCTCGCAAAGCAACTGCGCCAGTACCCGGCCGGCGGCGTGCTGGCGCCGGAACTTGAAGGCCTGGACCAGGCGGTCAACCGGGAACCGGTACTCGAGGGGGCTCAGCGTGCGGCTGTACGGCGGAGGTTTCCGTAAGCAGCGGCCGCAGACGGTGTCGGCCGCGTGGGCCAGCGGCAGGCCGCACCGCCGGCAGTGGGGCCCGGTCCAAGGCAGGTCGGCCCGGCAGCCCCGGCACAGGCAGACCGAGTTCACTGCACACCCGCACAGTACGCAGCACGGCGGCAGCAGCAGGTCGAACAAGGACCTCAGCCGCCGTCGCGCGGAACCCGCGGCTGCGGATATTTGACAGCCTCGGGTCAGGTTTCCATACTTCGTGCCCTGGTCGGCGGGGTGATGATCGTCATGCGGCATACGAGTATCTATAGATGAAGACGCGGCAATCCGGAATCAGCCAGTTGGCCGACGCGGTGGCATACCACTGCGGTGGAATTCGTAGGTATTCGTACCGGGCTGCACGGTCATGAGTCTTACGCCCCTGGACAAAAGGTTTCTGTGGCAGTCGTTCCAGCGCGCGGCGGCCAGCTACGACCGGCATGCCGTACTAGCGCAGGCAGTCGGCGGACGGCTGCTGGAGCGCGTCGAATACCTGCGCTCCGAGCCGGCCGGCGTGCTGGATCTTGGCTGTGCGACCGGTCGGCTCTGCCTCGAACTGAAGAAGCGGTTTCCGGGTGCCCGGGTCATCGGTCTGGACTGGGCACCGGCCATGCTGGCCCTGGCGGGCAGAGGGCAGGCGGCGGGACAAGGACCGCTGAGACTGTGCGCCGACATGCATGCGGTGCCGCTGGCCGGTCAGAGCCTCGACCTTGTCTGCTCCAACCTGGCCTTGTCGTGGAGCCGCGACATACCCGCGTTGTTTGGTGAGATGAGGCGGCTCATGAGACCCGGAGCGATGTTCGTTTTCACCTGTTTCGGTGCAGACACGTTACCCGAACTCAAACGGGCCTGGAGCAGCGTTGACGACCTACCGCACAGCTACGACTTTCCCGACATGCACGACATCGGTGACGAGTTGATTGCGGCCGGGTTCCGTGAACCCGTAATGGAGGCGGAGCACCTGCTGTTGGAGTACCGGGAATTGCGGCGGCTGTTGGATGACCTCAAAGGCAGCGGCGGACGAAACGCGGCGCTGGAAAGGCGGCGCACGCTGACCGGCAAGGCGCGCTTCGAGGGCATGCGCCGTGCCTATGAAACAAAGGCGGGCGGAGGCATCTGGCCGGCCAGCTATGAAATCATCTACGGCACAGCGTTCGCACCGGGCGAAGGTCAGCCGGTGCGCACCACGGGGGGCGATGTGGCGACATTCTCGATCGACTCGCTCAAGGGCTCCCTGGACAGCGGCAGGAAGACTTAGCGGCAAGGCGAATATGAGATCCAATACAATGGCCCCATATATAAATGTTGCAATAATTGGGGTATTATTGGCCCCCAAGGGGCTATGGAACAACACGAACATAATCTACGAATCTGACCCGCGAGGGTCGGCAGCATCGAAAGTGGCATTCCCCCTTATGTCGCTTTCGTATTGAGGCCCAGCGCTCCCCTTGCGCAGGACCTTGATGAAAGGACCGGTTGACCCCTTGCCGGTCCTTTCTTTTTATAAGGACCCTCGCTCACCCCGTTTTCCGGGTTTCCTTGCGTCCCAGTGACGCGCCGGCTGCGTTGCACGGCTTGGCAATAGCGCTGCTATTGCCTGCGCCGCGCGCCTGGCCGGGACACGCCACTGGATCCACAATGAAACCCCCAAAACGGG
>Ga0210122_1000392_pt1 | contig 15104 bp, 14 predicted proteins | sample Muzzi_CordB_D2_FD_185530 | JGI IMG/M metagenome (GOLD analysis project Ga0210122, IMG submission 185530) | Wetland microbial communities from San Francisco Bay, California, USA, that impact long-term carbon sequestration - Muzzi_CordB_D2 (SPAdes) | ecosystem: Environmental > Aquatic > Marine >... | reverse complement strand
GAGCTGGTCGATGGCCGCCGGGCGATAGACATCGCAGCTGACGAGCATGACCTTCTTCTTGGACTGTTCCTTCAGCAGCCTTGCGAGCTTGGCCGCCGTCGTGGTCTTACCCGCGCCCTGCAAACCGGCGAGCAACACGACGACGGGCGGGCTGGCGTTGAGATCCAGCCCGGCGTTTTCCTTACCCATGATGCCGACCAGTTCATCATGCACGATCTTGACCAGGGCCTGTCCCGGCTGCAGGCTGCCGATGACTTCCTGGCCCAGCGCGCGCGCCTTGACCTGGGCGATGAACGTCTGCACGACCGGCAGTGCGACATCGGCTTCCAGCAACGCAATGCGAACTTCACGCAACGTGTCCTTGATGCTGTCTTCGGTCAGACGACCCTTGCCACGCAGCTTTTGCATGCTCTGGGTCAATCGCTGGGTCAGGTTGTCAAACATTCGCTACTCCGCCATCAAGCAGTCGGGTATTATAACGGGTGAGCAACAACAATAGACCATAGAATGTCCTTACACGACCAGATACTGTTTGCTACCGCGGCCGCTTACCTGCTGGCAACCGGTCTGCTCTATCTGGCAGTCGAGAACGGCTCCGCGCGCACGCACAAAATCGCCGTCGCCTTTACCCTCGTCGGTGTTTTGCTGCACTCCTGGGCGGAATCCCAGCACTGGCTGCTGCCGTCCGCACCCGAGGTCAGCCTGACCAATGCCTTGTCGCTGTGTGCGCTGGTGACCGTGGCCATCCCGCTGATCTCGGTGCCGCTGAAGAACAACCTCTTCGACGCCAACCTCGTGGCCCTGCCGCTGGCGGTCGTGATCCTGCTCGGGGAAGGTTTGCTCGACGCCCCGTTACTGCAGATGAGCCATGCATCGCCGGCGATGACGGTGCATATCGTCACCTCGGTGGTGGCCTTCGGCGTGCTCAGCATCGCTTCGGTCTATGCCCTGTTCATTGCCATCATCGACCACTTGCTGCGCCGTCACAGCGTCAACCGCCTGGTGCAGGCCCTGCCTGCGCTGGACACGCTCGAAGCCCTGCTGTTTCACCTGATCAGGACCGGTTTCGCCATCCTGACGGTGTCGCTGATGACCGGCCTGATCTTCGTCGAAAACCTGTTCGCCCAGCACCTGGTGCACAAGACCCTGCTGTCGATCTTCGCCTGGCTGGTGTTCGCAGTGCTGCTGTGGGGCCGCTGGAAGCGGGGCTGGCGCGGGCGCCTGGCCGTGCGTCTGACCCTGGCCGGCATCGCGTTGCTGCTGTTGGCGTATTTCGGCAGCAAACTGATCCTGGAAGTCCTGCTCCAGCGCACCTGGGTCAACTGAAGCACCGCCGAGGCTGCATGGAACGACCGTCTGGACGCCAAATCACCGTTTTGCTGACAGCCCGCGGGTGCACCGGGGACCAACCGACGAGGCTTCCCGCCCCGTGCCCGCGGTCCCTGGATCATGGTATGCTGCGGCGCCCTGACACGGAGGCCCCCTGACTTTGGATGACATTCCGCTAAGTACACTTTACACCGTACTGGTCATCCTGATCGTGCTCTCCGGGTTCTTCTCGAGCGCCGAGACCAGCCTGATGGCCATCAACCGTTACCGCCTCAAGCACCTGGCCAACAGCGGCCACCGCGGCGCTCGCATCGCGCAAAACCTGCTGGCCCGGCCGGACCGCCTGATCGGTCTGATCCTGCTCGGCAACAACATGGTCAACATCCTGGCGGCCACGATCGCCAGCCTGATCGCGATACGGCTGTTCGGCAGCAGCGGTATCTGGATATCCACGCTGATCATGACGGTGGTGGTGCTCATTTTCGCCGAGGTGGCCCCCAAGACCCTGGCCGCGATACACCCCGAACGCGTCGCCTTTCCGGCTGCGTTCGTACTGGTGGTACTGCTCAAGGTTCTGAACCCGGTTGTCTGGATGGTCAATGCACTGGCCAACGTGCTGCTCAAACCCTTTGGCGTGAAAATGGACGTGGAGGCGCTGGAACGCCTGAACCGCGAGGAATTACGCACACTGGTCACCGAAGGCGGCCAGATATCCAATGCCCACCAGCGCATGCTGGTCAATATCCTCGACCTGGAGCACGCCACGGTGGATGACATCATGGTGCCCCGCGGTGAGATCGTCGGAATCGACCTCGAAGACGACTGGGAAGACATCCTGGCGCAACTGAGCCAGACGGTATACACGCGCCTCCCGGTCTACCGCGAGACGCTGGACAACGTGGTCGGTTTGCTGCATATCCGCGCCGTCATCGCCAAGCTGACGCTCGGCGGCCTCAAGTTCGAGGACCTGCGACGCGCTGTCAGCCGGCCGTACTTCGTGCCCGAAGGCACCTCCCTGACGCAACAACTGCTGGAATTCCAGAGCAGAGAGCGCCGCATGGCGCTGGTCGTGGACGAATACGGCGATATCCAGGGCCTGGTCACACTGGACGATATCCTGGAGGAAATCGTCGGCGAATACACCGACGAAGGCAGGGAGCGGTCGCACAGCATCCGCTGCCTTGACGACGGCAGCTACCTGGTCGACGGCTCCGTGAGCCTGCGTACGCTGAATCGCAAGCTGGGCTGGGAATTGCCCTTCGAAGAAGCGCACACGCTGGGCGGCCTGATGCTCGAGGAAATCCAGGCGATCCCGACCGGCAAGTGCAGCATCCGCGTCGGTGCGCACACGATGACCATCATGGACATCCGCGACAACGCCATCCACAAGGTGCTGATCAAACCCGACCAGGAGTAAGGCGCCTTACCGAGCGGGCCGCGGCCCCGGGCCAGGAGGGAAACAGCGATGGAAACAATGACTCCAATGGCAGGCGCCATACCTGCACCCGGCAGTTGCAGCCGGCGGGCCCGTCGTGCTCGTTAACATCCAGTTCCTGCGCTTCGCCGCGGCGATGATGGTGGTCCTTTACCACACGGCCGCGCGCGTGCCCCCCAATCACACCGTCCTGGGCGGGCTGCTGGAGACCGGGCAAAGCCTGGGTTTTGGAGGGGTCGATATTTTCTTCGTGATCAGCGGTTTCATCATGGCGCACACGACGAGCGGTCATGCCGGCGCTATCCAGAGCCTGGATTTTGCAAGACGCCGGCTGGCCCGGATTTTTTCCGGTTACTGGCCGTTCTATTTCGCCGCCCTGCTGATCTTCTACCATTACCGGCCGGAACATTTCGCGGAGTCACACCTGTTGGCCTCGTTCTTCCTGTGGCCGCAGAGCCTCAACCTGGTCTTGCTGGAAATCTCCTGGACCTTGTCCTACGAGTTGTATTTTTACCTGCTGTTCTCGATCCTGATGCTCGCCACCGCACCCGGGCGGCGTTTTGGGATCGTCGCCGGCGCCCTGTTCCTGCTGCTCGCCTACAATTTTTACCGCCACTTCATCAGCCACGCCTTCAGCCCCGAACATATCTATTTCCAGCCGATCTGGCTGTTATTCCTGAGTTCGCCCTTCCTGCTCGAATTCTTCGCCGGGTCCCTGATCGCGTGGTGGCTGGCAAAGCACGAGACCGGCCCGGCGTGGTCGTGGTTCACGGCCGGCTGCATGCTGTTTTTGGCTGGGGGCTGGATCAACGACCACCTCTACGGCGGCCGCATCGAGCAGGGCTTTCACACGCTGCCGCGGGTGCTCGTTTTCGGCATACCGGCCTCCATGATCGTCGCCGGCCTGGTGCGCCTGGAGCGAGCCGGCTGGCAGACGCCGGAAGGCTTCAGCCTGCTCACGGGCGGTGCGTCATACGCGATTTATCTCAGCCATATCCTGATCCTGACGCTGGTCTGGAACAGCGGCCTCGCCGGTCTGGTCAACGGCTGGCCGGCCAACCTGATGGTTACCGCCTATTTGCTCGTAATGCTCGCCATACTATTGTTCAGCGTGCTGCATTACCGCTGGCTGGAGCAGCCGCTGCACCGGTCTTTCAAACGCTGGCTCGGCGTGGGCGCAAAGGTCCGGCGGCCGGGCTAAAATACCGCGGCGATGGCCTCGGCCAGGTTGCCGACGGCTTCGACTTTAATGCCGTCGATCGGTTTGCGCGGCCGGTTCGCCTTTGGTATGACGGCCCGCTCGAACCCGAGACCGGCGGCCTCCTTGAGCCGCTCTTCCCCGTTGTAGACCGGCCGCACTTCGCCGGACAGGCCCACTTCACCGAACACCACCATCTTGCCGGGCAGGACGCGGTCGCGAAAACTCGAGAGTATCGCCAGCAACAGCGGCAGGTCAGAACCCGTTTCCGTGATGCGCATACCGCCGACGACGTTGGCGAAGACATCCTGGTCACCCAGGCTGATGCCCGCGTGTCGGTGCAGGACCGCCAGCAGCATCGACAGGCGGCTGTGCTCCAGACCCACGGTCACGCGCCGCGGGTTGGCAAGGTGACTCTCGTCGACGAGTGCCTGCAGCTCCAGCAGTATCGGCCGCGTGCCCTCCCGGGTCACCGTGATGACGCTGCCCGCGGCGGGTTCGGCGTGACCGCTCAAGAATATGGCCGAGGGGTTGCTGACTTCCTTCAGACCGCTGCCGGTCATCGCGAACACACCCATTTCGTTGACCGCGCCGAAGCGGTTCTTGAAGGCCCGGATCACGCGATACCGGCTGCCTTCGTCGCTTTGGAAATAGAGCACGGCGTCGACCATGTGCTCGAGTATGCGCGGGCCCGCCAGCGAACCATCCTTGGTCACGTGCCCGACCAGCACCATCGCGCAGTTCATCTGCTTGGCGTAGCGCACCAGGCAGGCCGCGGTCTCCCGTACCTGCGCCACCGAACCGGGCGCCGACGGAACCTCGTCGGAGAACAGCGTCTGGATCGAGTCGATGACCACGAGTTCCGGTTTCTCCTGCTCGAGAATGCCCAGGATTTGCCCGACGTTCGTTTCCGTCAGGCAACGCAGCGCACCCACCTCCAGGGACAGCCGCCGGGCCCGCATATTGATTTGCTGCAGCGACTCCTCGCCGCTGACGTAAAGACACTTGACACGTCCCATCAATGCGGCCAGCACCTGCAGCAGCAGCGTCGACTTGCCGATGCCCGGGTCGCCGCCGATCAGCGTCACGGAAGCAGGCACCACGCCGCCGCCCAGAACACGGTCCAGTTCGCGGATACCGCTGCCAAGGCGCACGACCTCCTCGCTGGACACGCTCGCCAATTCGGTCGCGGCCCGCCCGCCGGAGCCGCTGTAGCCGCCAGCGCGGGCCGCTTTCCTGCCGATGCTTTCGCGGAACTCCTTGACCGTGTTCCAGGCCTTGCAATCCGGGCATTGGCCGGCCCACTTCGAAAGCTGGCTGCCGCAATCGCTGCAATAGAATGAGCTTTTCGTTTTTGCCACTGTCACTTCCCGTTCAAACCGCCTGCACAGGCCCCGGCGGGCACGGCCGGCGGCGCTGCCGCACTTTTAGCAGATCGCGTCCATGACCTCCAGCCCAAGACAGCAATAGATATATTACTTACAATAATGGCGGCACAGTTCACACTGCCACCATGGGTCACCGCAACCAGCATATCGCGCCAGTCGGAGCCGGGCCCAGCGGTGTGTCGATGAAAACATTGGGGTTAAGGCAAATATCCATGGTCCTTTCGCAAGTCAAGAAGCCGCCGGGCCCGCCGCCCTCCCTGGCCGTGGCCCGCTCACCTGCGCCGCGTTCGAGGATACCGGTCAATACGCAGGCTAACACATGAACAAGCCCCAGGATCAACAACTGATCGGTGAGTCCCCCGCTTTCCTGGAAGTGCTGGAGCAGGTCTCGCGGGTGGCGCCGCTGAACCGTCCTGTCATTGTCATCGGTGAACGCGGCACGGGCAAGGAATTGATCGCGATTCGTCTGCATTATCTTTCCGGGCGCTGGGATTTTCCGTTTATCAAGATGAATTGCGCGGCCTTGGCGGAATCCCTGCTCGAGACCGAACTTTTCGGACACGAGGCCGGGTCCTTTACCGGTGCAAACAAGCGCCGGCTCGGACGCTTCGAACTGGCCAATAACGGCAGCTTGTTCCTGGACGAGTTGTCCAACACCTCCTCGGGGGTGCAGGAGAAAATTCTGCGGGTCATCGAGTACGGCGAATTCGAACGCGTCGGCAGCAGTGAAACGATCCGCACCAACGTACGCATCATCTGCGCCACCAACGAGGACCTGCCGACGCTGGCGGAGGCGGGAAAATTCCGCTCGGACCTGCTCGACCGCCTGGCCTTCGATGTCATCACCCTGCCGCCCTTGCGCGAGCGCCCGGGCGACATCATGACGCTGGCCAACCATTTCGCCGTGCGTATGGCGGGCGAACTGGGCGAACAGGTATTCAACGGCTTCGCCGACGCGGCCGTGGACAAACTGACGGGGTATCCGTGGCCGGGCAATGTGCGTGAACTCAAGAACGTCGTGGAACGCGCCGTGTACAACGGTCTCGGTGACGACCGGCCCATCGGTGAAATTTCGTTTGACCCGTTTGCCTCGCCGTGGCGTCCGGTCACGGCCACGGCCGCGCCGGCCGTCGCAGCGGCGCCCGCGAGTGAGCCTTACGATTTCAAGCAGAGCATCCAGGACGAGGAGATACGACGTTTGAAGGAGGCGCTGGAACTGTGCCGCTACAACCAGAAAAAGACGGCCGAGTTCCTCGGTATGACCTATCACCAACTGCGCGGCTACCTGCGCAAATACGAACTGACGGACAACGAAGACTGAGAGCCCACGGATGCCTGCTGCCGCGGCGGGCCAGGCCGGTGACTCAAACGCTCGTTCTCGGTACCCGGCCGGTAACCCCGCAAATCAGTTCATACGGCAGGACCCGGGCCCAGTCCGACACCGTCTCGACGCTGAGCCCCTTGCCCCATAGGACCACCGGGTCGCCGGTTTTCGCCTCGTCGTGTCCACGCAGGTCCAGCGTGATCATATCCATGGACACGCGGCCGGCCAATCGCGCTGTCTTGCCATTGACCAGCACCGGCGCGCCAGCGGGAAGCGAACGCGGATAGCCGTCGCCGTAGCCGATCGCGGCCACGCCGACACGCATGTCCTCGTCGCAGCGGTAAGCCGCGCCGTACCCGATCGTTTCGCCCTTGCGGCAGTGGTTGATCGCGATCAGTTCGCTGCTCAGCGTCATCGCGGGCCTGAGGCCGAGCGCCGCCGCCGGCCGGCTGGGGTCCGGCGATATGCCGTACAGGAGCAGCCCCGGTCTGACAAAGTTGCGCTGCGAATTCGGGTAATTCAACAAACCCGCCGAATTCGCCAGCGATTGCTCAGCGTCCAGACCCGTGACCGCCTTGTCGAATGCCGCGATCTGCTTGCCGGTCATCGGATTGTCTGCCTCGTCCGCGCAGGCGAAATGCGTCATCAGCCTGACACCGTCACGTCCGGCTATGGACTCCAGTTGCCTGAACACGGGCCCGGCATCCATCAGCGGAAAGCCCAGGCGGTGCATGCCGCTGTCGATCTTGAGCCAGAACCGGGGCGGTTGCCGCAATCCACGCTGCCGTAACATCTCCAATTGCGAAGGGTGGTGTATCACGACCTCCGCCCGCAGCGACTGCGTCAGCTCGAAATCATCCGGGTTGGCAAAACCTTCCAGTACGAGTAAGCCATCCTCCCAGCCGCCGCCGCGCAGCACCGCCGCCTCGTCGGCCGTGGCCACGGCAAGCAGGTCGGATTCCGCCAGGGCCGGCGCGACACGAGTGATGCCGTGACCGTAGGCATCGGCCTTGACGACACTGACGATCTTGCTGGCGGGCGCGAGCCGCCTGGCGATGCCGAGGTTGTGTTCGATCGCGGCCAGGTCGATCGCGGCAATGGTGTTGCGGCTCATGGGTAAAGACGTTCGTGCGCTGATTTCGAAAATACGACCCGGGCTTCAGTCGTGGTCATATTGATAGGCGCTTTCCGGTGCCAGGTTGACGAACCGCAGCCACGGCCCCTGGAAGGCCAGGCTCACGGTGCCGGTCGAGCCGTTACGGTGCTTGCCTATGATGATTTCAGCCTTGCCTTTCTCCGCGCTTTCCGGGTTGTAGATTTCGTCCCGGTAGATAAAAACGATCAGGTCGGCGTCCTGCTCGATGGATCCGGACTCGCGCAGATCGGCCATCAGCGGACGCTTGTTCGGCCGTTGCTCCAGTGCCCGGTTGAGCTGCGACAAGGCCACGACCGGCACTTTCAATTCCTTCGCGATGGCTTTGAGCGAACGCGAAATTTCCGCGATTTCAGTCGCCCGGTTCTCGCGCGTGTCGGGCACGCTCATCAACTGCAGGTAGTCGACGACGATCAGGTCGATATCGTGCTCGCGTTTCAGCCTGCGCGCCCGGGCGCGCAATTCGGCCGGGGACAGGGCCGGCGTGTCGTCGATGAAGATCTTGCTCTTGTGTAGCAGGTTCATGGCCGACGTCAGCTTGGGCCAGTCATGCTCGTCGAGCGAACCGGTGCGGATGCGCGTCTGCTCGATCTGGCCCAACGAGGAAAACAGACGCATTACCAGTTGCATGGAGGACATTTCCATGCTGAAAACCGCCACGGACTTGCCGTGCTTGATTGCGCCGTGCTCGGCGATATTCATCGCGAACGTGGTCTTGCCCATGGCCGGGCGGCCCGCCACGATAATCAGGTCCGAAGGCTGCAGACCCGCGGTCAGCCGGTCGAAGTCCTGGAAGCCGGTCGGTATGCCCGTGATCTCGCCTTCCAGGGCGTTGAGTTCCTCGATCCGCGCCATTGCTTCGGCCAGCGTATCCTTGACGGAAACAAAACCGGAACCCCTGCGGCTACCCTTGTCGGCAATGGCGAACACCAGACGCTCAGCCTCTTCGAGCAGGGTTTTGCTGTCCCTGCCCTCTGAGGAAAACGCGCTCGAGGTGATTTCCGAACCGGCATCGATGAGACTGCGCAGAATGCTCTTTTCGCGCACGATGTCGGCATAGGCGGTGATGTTGGCCGCGCTCGGAGTGTTGTTGGCCAGCAACGAGATGTAATTGCCGCCATCGACCTGGTCGACCTGCCCGCGCGCTTCGAACCACTCGGTGACGGTGACGGCGTCACAGGCCCTGCCCGCATCGTGCACTTCGCTGATGGCCTTGAAAATAAGGCGGTGGTCTTCGCGGTAAAAATCCGATTCCGTGATGATGTCCGCCACGTTGTCCCACGCAGCCGAACTCAGCATCAGCCCGCCCAGCACCGACTGTTCGGCTTCCAGTGAGTGTGGAGGAACCTTCAGGTTCTCAACCGATGCCAGTTTGGGTGCGGCCATTTGCAGGTGTCACGGGTCAGGGAACGAAAAAAACCGCGGGCCACCTGTTGGGCAACCCGCAGTTCAGAGGATAGATGGAACGGCCCCGGGCCGCAAGCGCCGGGATGGTTATTCCGGGTTTACAATGACTTTGATCGTACCTTCGACGTCGGCGTGCAGTTGTATCATCACGTCGAATTCACCGACCATCCTGATCGGGCCCTCGCCCATGATGACCTCGCTCTTGTTGATCTCATGACCGAGCTGGGAAGCCGCCAGGGCTATTTCCCGGGGCCCGATCGAACCATAGAGCTTGCCTTCATCACTGGCATTGGCGCTAATCTCGACCACGAGTCCGGCCAACCCGGCATGGCGTAACTGGGCCTGTTTGAGCTTTTCCCCTTCCGCTACTTCCAACTCCGCCCTGCGGGCTTCGAATTCGGCAATGTTGGCCTTGGTGGCCGGCGCCGCCTTGCCCTGGGGTACGAGATAGTTACGGCCGTAACCGGCCTTGACGCTGACCAGGTCACCGAGGTCACCCAAATTCTGTACTTTTTCAAGCAGGATAAGATCCATAACCGTTCTCCCGGGTGATCAGTGGTTGTCGGTGTAAGGCAACAGCGCCAGGAAACGCGCGCGCTTGATCGCCGTCGCCAACTGGCGCTGGTATCTCGCCTTGGTGCCGGTAATCCGGCTCGGCACGATCTTGCCGGACTCACCCACGTACTGCTTCAGCATGCTCAGGTCCTTGTAATCGATAACGTCGATACCATCGGCCGTAAAACGGCAGAATTTTCTGCGGCGAAATTGACGTGTCATGCTGATTCTCCTGTTTCCGGCTTCGCGGCAGCTTCTTCCTCCACTGCCTCTGTCTTGGCGGCGACGGCTTCCTCGGGCGCGGATTCGGCTTCGGCCTCTTTCACGTCTTCCCCAGCCTCGGCCTGCTCTGTGTCGTCCGTGTCCGCCTCATCCCCTGCTTCGTCAACCGACGGCCCGGCTTTCGAATCCCGGCTCTCCGGCTGCGGTTCGCTGGCGCGGCGCTTCTCATTTTCCTGGTCTGAGCGGTCTTTTTCTTCCCGGGCCTTGAGCAGCTCGGTCTGTTCGGTCAGGGCCGTCTGACGGCGAACGGTCAGGTGACGCAGGACCGCGTCGTTGAAACGGAACACGCTTTCAAGTTCGGCCAGCGTTTCGCCGTCGCACTCGATGTTCATCAGCACGTAATGCGCTTTGTGCAGCTTGGCAATCGTATAGGCGAGTTGCCGGCGGCCCCAGTCTTCGAGGCGGTGGATGTGACCGCCCTTGCCTTCTATCAGGGTGCGATAACGTTCCAGCATGGCCGGAACCTGCTCGCTCTGGTCCGGGTGGACCAGGAAACAGATCTCATAATGTCGCATTGTCAACTCCTTGTGGATTATCCGGTCCGACGGGCGCGACCCGGCGGGCTTTCAAAGCCTCCGCCGTCCAACGTGCGTTGGGCGCGTGAGGCAAGGTCATACATGGCTCTGCCAATTGCAGAGCCGGCGAATTATATCAGTGCGCGCCTGGCAAGAGCAAGACACACACCCCGTGCGAGCTAGCGGGAGATCGTAAAACTCTCGCCGCAACCGCACTCGTCGGTTGCATTGGGATTGTCGAACTTGAAGGTACTGTTCAGGCCCTGGGTGACGAAGTCGATGCTGGAGCCCTGCAGATAAGGAAGGCTTTCGGGATCGACCACGATGCGGACACCGTTGCTCTCGAACTGGCGATCTTCCGGCGCGACCTCCCTGGCGACGCTGACATCGTACGCCCAACCGGAGCAACCGGTCTTGCGGACGCCCAGACGCAAGGCCTGGCCGCCTTCTTTGCCAAGGAAGTATTTAACGCGTTGTGCTGCCTGTTCGGTTAACCGGATACTCATCTGCTGCCCGCCTGGAGAATAAATGCCCGTGACTATCGTAAAACACTGTGCGCATCGCCGCAGGTGTTTTATCATCTGGGGTCATTTCAACAGAGATCAAGCATCACACCATGTCCAGAAGCCATCTCAACCGCCCCCGCGCGTCACGCTGTCGACTGATTTTTCGAGCCAGCGGTGCCGGCGCGGAGCCGATGAACCTTGGCGGCACATCGAGGAGCGATGGTCCGAGCAGCACCAGCAGGCCCCATGCTGGCCCGATCGCGGTATTGGTGCGCGTGCCCCGTGGACCGTGTTACCGCGACCCACACGCCGCCCGGCACGCGATCCAACCGACTGGTGACGCGGCATACGGGAGTATTTGAGATGGCCGCCAGTATCAACAAAGCGCTCAGCGGAGCCATTGCGGTGGGTGACAAAATCATTATCAGGGGCTGGGTCCGCACACGCAGGGACTCCAAGGCCGGATTCTCATTCATCAGTGTCAATGACGGATCCTGCTTTGACTCCATGCAGGTGGTCGCTCCCGCCAGTCTCGCCAATTACGGCGATGAAGTGCAAAAGTTGACCACCGGATGCGCAGTGGTCTGCAGCGGGACACTGGTCGAATCCCAGGGACGCGGACAGAGTTATGAAATCCAGGCGGAGGACGTCACCGTCACCGGCTGGGTGGACGACCCGGACAGTTACCCGATCCAGCCCAAACAACACAGTTTCGAGTTTCTGCGGGAAGTCGCCCACTTGCGTCCGCGCACCAACACCTTCGGCGCGGTAACCCGGGTACGGCACGTCGCCGCGCAGGCGATCCACCGTTATTTCCACGAGCACGGTTTCTACTGGATCAATACGCCGATCATTACCGCCTCGGATGCCGAAGGGGCCGGGGACATGTTCAGGGTGAGTACGCTGGACCTGGCCAACCTGCCGCGTACCGAAAGCGGCGGGATCGATTTCAGCAAGGACTTTTTTGGCCGGGAAACGTTCCTGACCGTGTCCGGGCAGCTCAACGTGGAGGGTTATTGCCTGGCGCTGTCTAACGTGTACACCTTTGGCCCGACCTTCCGGGCGGAGAACTCCAACACCGCCCGCCACCTGGCTGAATTCTGGATGGTGGAACCGGAAATCGCCTTCGCCGACCTTGACGACCTCGCCGGCCTGGCCGAGGAGTTTCTCAAGTACATCGTCCGGGCCGTTCTGGACGAATGCCCCGAAGACATGGCCTTTTTCAGTCAAAGGATCGAAGCGGCCGCGATCGAACGCCTGCAGGCATTGCTCGACGCACCTTTCATTCAACTGGATTACGGTGAGGCCGTCGATATCCTGAAGGCGTCGGGGCGGAAATTCGAGTTCAAACCCGAATGGGGACTGGACCTGCAGACGGAACATGAAAGGTATCTGACCGAAGACCATTTCAATGCGCCGGTCGTGGTCAAGAATTACCCCACGGAAATAAAAGCGTTTTACATGCGACTCAATGATGACGGCAAAACCGTCGCTGCCATGGATGTGCTGGCGCCGGGTATCGGGGAAATCATCGGCGGCTCACAACGTGAAGAACGGTTCGATGTGTTGCAACGACGCATGGCCGAACACGGTCTGAACGCGGAGACCTATCACTGGTATCTGGATCTGCGGCGTTTCGGCACCGTGCCCCACGCGGGATTTGGACTCGGCTTCGAACGGCTGGTCAGCTACATTACCGGAATGTCCAACATCCGCGACGTCATACCTTACCCCAGGGTGCCCGGCCGCGCTGATTTCTGAGCATCGAAGAACGCTGTTGCTCAACAAGAACACTCCCGCATAAGAAAAAGGCGGCGGGGATATCGTCCATAATATCCCTCACCGCCATGCGGACGTGTCGCCACCCGCCAATGCACTCCTTGCGCATCAAGATCCAGCTATTCCCTTAGCTTTCGCAGGTCCTTCTGCTAACGAAATGTTCGCTTTTCCTTGCCTATTTCGTCTCTTGATGGTTCCATTATAGACAACTCTGGCTAAAAGCACAAGTGTCTAAATGCAAAAATGTCTAAATACTTTTTTGTCTAAATACAGAATCGTCTATAGACATCCGTGGCTATACTTGATATCGTAGCACAACAAGCTCGGACCAGTCCGTTCCAGACACGCATGTTGCGATAAAAGCGCATGGCGTCGTGGATCGAGCACAACGGATCGGGCAGATGTTTTGTTCGACGCAGAAGAAGGATTGGGGAGAGAACCGGTCAGGGGATGCCGGTAAGAGAAAGCATGGATGCCAGGAAAGTGGGCCTGGATGGCCCTGTCATAAAAAAGCACGGACGCGGGTAAATGGGCCTGGATGGCCGGTTATAAGAAGCATGGAGGAATCTATGCAGGAACCAAGAGGTTCCAATAAAAGGACATGGACTGTTCGATTTGCGGAAGGGTTCGCCCTTTCCGCTTTGGAAATGGTACCCACACGGATCGTGGGTACCTGTTTTAATTTGTGCGCGCGGCTCGTCCGTCGAGCTTGTGCATTGCGTGAGGAGCTATATGAAATAAGTTAACAAATCAGTGCAAGTCATTGAATAAAGTACTATCCTGTTAGATGGGCGATTTTGCGCCTGTTTTCGTTTTCATGCGGAAACAGAATGCAAGGCTTGTGTGTAAATGGATTTGGCTTCAGCAACGAGAGGGAAGTTGGAAAGTCTTAATGTCGAGTAATTTATTTAAAAAAAGTATTGATATGCCAGCCGATGCAAAATCCATTACGGAAGTACTCCCTCTCGTACTAAGAAAAATAGTCCGCCTCGTTGTAGGTACCATTTCCTTCCCGGCCTTGGTGGAGATGTTGCGATCCGTCTACGTAGAAGAAGGCAGAAAGAAGTTACTTCGCGACGGATCTAAGCCAACAAAGAGCGCGCTAGCTTTGATAACTGGCATGGATACACGTGTGGTTTCGAGTGTTCTGGATCGAGGCTCTGATACATCTTTCGACCCGAAACAAATTTCGCCGGAATTCACATTAATTGACATGTGGAGCAGTGATCCATTTTTTGTTGATCCTGAAACTGGGCAGGCCGCTACCATACCTATTGAGGGAAAGGGAAGAACATTCCAGGGTTTGGTCCTTAAGTCAATTGGAAGAAATATCACAGTAAAAACGGTATTGGACCGCTTTTTGCAGTCGGAGACTGTGGAAGTGATCGACGGCGATATCCAAAAAGTGAGGCTACTTTCAAAAGAGTACACCCCCATAACAAGCGATATCGCGAAATTGACGGACATAACATTTCTAGAAGCCTCCCGAGTTATGAGTGCTGGAATTCACAACATGAATTCCATTCCAGAGGAAAGGGTACCGCAACAAGGTAGGTGGACATACAGACTATCACCCGAAAAGTACAGGGATTTTAGGCGAGATGCTCGCAATCTACTTTTAAACCAGATTAAAGAAGGGGAAGCCCTACTCGAGAAGTATGAGGAGGCACAAAAGCAACCTGGTCAACTCACAGTTGGTATCGGTTGGTACCAGTGGGGAGATCTTAATTCAGACGACCTAGGAGAATAGATATGACTCGTTGGACTATCGAAAAAGATGGAACCGGAATAGAAAAGTCCGGGACTGGGATCGAGAAATCCGGGACTGGGATTGAGAAATCCGGGACTGGGATTGAGAAATCCGGTACCGGTATTGAGAAATCTGGCACTGGCATCAAGCGAGCGATACTTGCTCTTTCGTTAGCAACTATCGCTGTGACTTCGCAGGTGAGCGCTATGGGTATCTCGCCTCAAGGTGCTATACAGGTCTATGTAGAGAACGGCCAGGTGACTGTGGCCTGGTACTTTGATGGATCACTTTACACCGGAACGGCTGTTCAGGAAGGAACGTATGCCAATTCGGGCGTCACAAATCAGACTTTAGTTGTCGGTGGTGGCACTGGCGCCGATGTGGTCGGTGGTGGCACCGGTTCCGAAGTCGTCGGTGGTGGCACTGGCGCCGAGGTCGTTGGTGGTGGCACTGGCGCTGAGGTCGTTGGTGGCGGCACTGGAG
>Ga0210122_1000390_pt1 | contig 15129 bp, 8 predicted proteins | sample Muzzi_CordB_D2_FD_185530 | JGI IMG/M metagenome (GOLD analysis project Ga0210122, IMG submission 185530) | Wetland microbial communities from San Francisco Bay, California, USA, that impact long-term carbon sequestration - Muzzi_CordB_D2 (SPAdes) | ecosystem: Environmental > Aquatic > Marine >... | reverse complement strand
ACTTTCGGGTCGGACACTCCAGTAGGTGCTTTGGGTATATCAAAGACTGGGTGGCCAAAAAGATCAGACGTCATTTGATGCATGCGAGAAAACGCCGTGGCTTCGGTTGGAACAGGTGGAGTAGGGCCTGGATGTATAAGACTCTGGGGTTGTTTAACGATTATGGAGTCCGATATTACAAGGCCTGAAAGTGCTGCCAGTCCGATAGGTCCCATAAATTTTCAGATGAAGTTAACAGAGAAAGCGTAGTGCGGGAAATCCGCATGCTGCGTTTGACGAGGCGGGAGCTGGAAACGGGCTCATAGGGCACCGCGCCAGTTCTCGACCCTACCTGTGTGGGGAGGGCGCCGCGTAAGCGGTGCCTTTACCCGGAACACGGACGGGAATTCCGCTGCGCTCCATTCCCACCGGTGATGGCCGCGTTGGCCCAATTGACACCTTGACAATATGCCCTCTATGATGTACAGTTGGATGCACACTTATGGAGGTTCGCAATGAAAACAATTACATTCACTGATTTCCGTAAAAAAGCTTCCGGATTCATAACCGAAGTTGAACATGGTGAAACGCTTGTCCTTCTCCGTCGTGGGAAACCGGTAGCTGAAATAGTTCCATTTTCAGATAGGGCCCATAGTCTTCCAGTTTGGAAACAACCCGCAGCTCGATTACGCATAAGAGGAAGTGACTTATCATCGGCTATTTTGGAAGAGCGTGAGACGGTAATATGAAACTGGCGATTGATTCATCATCTTTTGCCAAAAGGTATGTGCAAGAGGTTGGTAGCGACAAGCTGGATCGTCTCTTGGAAAACGCTTCGGAGTTGGCTTTCTGCGTCATTTTAGTACCTGAGATTGTTTCTGGTCTTAACCGCCGTCTGAGAGAACAGGTCTTGACCATTGCAGACTATCGGGCTGTTAAGAAGCAATTGTTGGAGGATGTTCGCGACGCAACAGTTTTACAGATCACACCTTCCGTCGTCTCGCGTTCTGTAAAACTATTAGAGGGCCATGTTTTACGTGCGCTGGACGCCCTCCATGTTGCATGTGCTCTTGAGTGGCAGGCTGATCTCTTTGTGACCTCGGACAAAAGGCAATTTATGGCCTCCAAGAAGATGGGTCTTCGGTCTGAATACATAGGCCAACCAATCAGTTGAGCTGACGGCGTGAAGATGGCGGTTTTACGTATAGGCAATGCAAGTTTGATGCGCATTTGGGCCGCAGCTCACTTCCGCGTTGCTTAGTCTTACAACCATTTAGGAGGTAGGTTTCCATTGCGAAAGCCCATAGTCTTCCTGAGTTGCGGACAGCGAGGTGCTGAGAAGAAGGTAGCCTTCGGCAGCTAAGCAAAAAAGACCGACGAGGTTTTATAATAAATCGAAACGCCTTGTTTCGGTTTTGTGCAGCTAATCCTAAAAGTTACCGAATAAAACTCCAACAAACCCGGAATAATTAAAGGCCAAAATAATTTGTGATATCGTTCAATCCGGATATTGAGGTCTAAAAAATAATATCTAAATAATTGAGTCTGTTTCCATTATTCCCAACCTATCCATAATAGCATTTAAAATGCCAGTCCAGTAATACTTCGAAAAGCTATCCCTCTAAGCTGAAATCAATAAAAAAAACATAAATTTAGCTTGACATGTAGTGCCACATTGTATTATTTGAGAGCATCCTTTCTAATTGGAATAACCTTGAGAAATACCGTTGGAATCTCTATCCTTTTTACCTAATCGATAATTCAGGGAGGAAAAAATGATACGAAGAACACTTTTGATGGTAACTCTTTTGCTCTTTGGCAGTTTCGCGGCAGCAAGCATGGCTGCCGAAGTTCCGAAAACCCGCATTGACCAGATACTGGCCATGAGCCCAACGGAAATGGCGAAAAGCGGAGCTTGGACCTCCGCTGCTTACGACCGTCTTATGGGCTATATATACTCCATCCAGGACCAGGAACTACGCAACTTTGTCCTCGATATGTACACCAATCCAAAATCAACAGTGTTTAACGGCGAGGCGTCGCCAAACGCCCTTCGCACAGCACCTGCGACCGGTGGCCCGGGCCATCATCACTATCCAGGTGGACTTGCAGTGCATTTGCTGGAGAATATCGAAATAGCATTGGGGTGGATGAACACGTTCCAGAATGTACACGGCATCCACACGACCGACCGCGACCTGATCATCGCTGAGTTGGCCCTGCATGACTGGAGCAAGGTCTGGTACAATTGGGACGAGAGCGTCGGAAAGGTCAAAAAGCCCGACTGGTTCCCGAAATCCTGGGGCGGAAAAGACGGAATTGCCAAGTGGGGCTGGATGGGCGAACACGGCGCTGTTGTTTATTCCGAAATGTTGAAGCGCAAGGCACCGCAGAAATTGCTGTTTGGCGCTGCATCGGCCCATTTCGATCCGCAGTGGGATGTAGAAATCACTGACAAGGACGGAAAGGGGCAAGGCTTCAACCCGGCGATGGCGGAAGCAGCAAAATATGCCGGAACCGATGCGCCGAAATTGAATCTGGATCAGCGGCGGGTTGAATGGTTTTTGTCCAACTATTCGGATGGCAGCTGGTCCTTCTCACACTATGTTGCCGGAATATCCGCCCACAAATGGATCCGGATGGTGGCAAAAGATCTGGGGATCGATCCTGACTCACCCCAGGCTGCGAAGCTGGCGTGGTTCGTCTTGACGCGAATTTCGGATTTCAAGCTCTACAAGAAATATCAGGATGACGGCTTCTCGGTTGATGCCGTCAAAGGAATAATAAATTCGGTTCTGGCGGACTCCTCAGCCTATGAAGTGAAGTAGCCTCCCCGCTGGCGTCCGGGCAAAGGACACCGGCGGGCTTCCGTCTGATCTCCACATCTGCTCCCCCTGGGCCAACCATTTCTTCAGATAGCGGCTATCATTGTTCTCTCGAACTATGATATAGAGATCGTGGATTTACGTCAAAATTCCACTTTAAGTGACTTCAGAATTACATTGAATACCAAGCAAATTTAACTGGTCTAATTTTTTGAAATGCGATAGTAAAAGACAATTCTCATCTAAAATGGGAGTAGCTAATCATGTCCGCCAAAAAGAGAAACATTTCAAGGAGAAATTTTATTAAAGCGGCTGGTGCCGCCGGTTTAGGATCGGCGCTGGGAACCCTATGCTCATTGACACCGGCACATGCCGGCGCTTCGACAGAGGCGCCGGACCATATGACGGTGCCGACGCGACCTTTCGGGAAAACAGGCGTGGATGTCCCGATTCTTGCGCTGGGTGGGGTATTAAGTGCTTCTGATCTGTTAATATTCAGGCAGGCCTTTAAAATGGGGGTCACATATTGGGATACGGCGAATTCATATGGATGGGGAAAGAACGAAAAGGCAATCGGCAAATATTTTGCCAAGTTTCCAAACGATCGCAAAAATATTTTCCTGGTATCCAAGGCAGGTACTTCTGATCCGCAAAATTTAACGGAGGAATTAAACACCTCACTTCAAAGAATGAATACATCGTATGTCGATCTGTATTTCATTCATTATGTGAGCAATGTAAAAAAAGAGTTGACGGATGAAGTCAAAGCCTGGGCTGAAAAAGCTAAATCAGAAGAAAAAATACGTTTTTTTGGATTTAGTGCCCATAAAAATATGGAAAGCAGTTTGCTTGCGGCAGCTAAACTCGGGTGGGTCGATGGCATAATGATGAGCTATAACTACCGCCTGATGGTAATAGATAAAATGAAAAGGGCGGTTGATGCCTGTGCCAAGGCGGGAATCGGTTTGACAGCTATGAAAACACAGGCCGCTTTTTCGGCCAACTTTTATGCAACCATCGGTTCTAAAACTGATGATGCGCTGAAAATGACGGAAAGCTTTTTAAACAAAGGGTACACCGCTGAACAGGCCAAACTAAAAGTGGTGTGGGAAAATCCAAATATTGCCAGTATCTGCTCGGCTATGCCCAATATGACTATTCTGCAGGCAAATGCCGCCGCGGCCATGAATAAGATCAAACTGTCTAAAGCTGACAAACAACGCCTGGAACTTTATGCCCGTAAAACGGCTCCCGGATATTGTGCCGGCTGTTCAAATATCTGCGAATCAGCTGTCGATGTTGACATTCCGATCAGTGATATAATGCGCTATTCCATGTATTATCACAGCTATGGAGATCGGGAGACAGCGTTGTCGTTTTTTAATGCGCTGTCACCGGATACCCGGTCAAATATTCTTAAGGCAGACTTTTCCAGGGCTGAAAATCTTTGTCCCCAAAAAGTTCAAATTGGCAAAGTTTTGAAAAAAGTACATGAAAATTTAAGCTAATTTCTAATGCGGCAGTAATTATTTAGACATTATTCATTATTTTTTAAACTCCGGCTTTCTTCTTTCCAGAAAGGCCGAGATACCTTCTTTGGCGGCCTCGGTGCAGGCGATCTCGCCAAATCCCCCGTAACCGATCTCCAGCGCTTCAGCCAGATCATCGGTTGAGGCCCCTTTTTGAATGGTTTGGGCGGTGATCGTTACGGCTTCTTTACTTAACAATTGCTTACCTGCCATGGGTTGGTCCGGGATGATCAGTTCCGGTAAATCCACTTTGCCATGCGGGATTCCCGTGACCTTGTCTTGTAAGCTGTCGACTGCATCAACAGCGGCCTGAATAAGTCCCTGATAATCGTCTGCCAGACTTGTCACGATTCCGATTTCAGCCGCTTCCCTGGCTTTCAATGGTTTGCCGAAACAGATCATTTCATGAAACAGGGCCGCACCCTGGGGCCATTTGCGATAGGGTACCACACAGCCGCCGATGCCCGGCAAAATACCAAGAGTGATTTCGGGGAATTGCAGGATGGCATGTTGCATCGCCACGATTCCGTGACAGCGGATGGCAACTTCCAGGCCGCCGCCCATGGCCAGTCCGTTGAGGGCGGCCACCACCGGTTTTTGCATGCGGTCCATAAATACCTGCACCTTGGCGCAGTCCCTCGCATACTGGGCCGAGGCGGCCGGGTCGCCCAGCATCGACGGAAATTTGCCGATATCGGCTCCGGCGGAAAAGGCGGCGGTGCCGTAGCCCGTAATGATAAATCCCTTGACTGCGGCATCGTTTTCATATTGCCTCAAGACATCCAGGATTTCGTCGGTCAACTCGTCATTGAGGGCATTCATGGCCTGGGGGCGGCGGATGGTAATAATTTTAACGCCCGCGTAGTCATCGACCAGTATAAACCGCTTAAAATCCTGGTAGTCTGCCAGTGATTTTACCGGCTGGGGAAAACCCGGCCGTTCCTGCTGAAATTTTTGCATGATGCGGCTGACTTCCGCCTCGCCCAGTTCGCGCATGAGATCCAGGGGGCCTTTTTTGAACCCTAAAGCGACCTGGCAGCCAAAATTGAGATCCTGCGGGGTGCCGATGCCCCGGTCGATAATGTCAAAGGATTGGGAAAACAGGATTCCCAGCAGTCGGTCGCGAACCGTGCTTTTGACTGCGGGGCTCACTTCAACCGGGCTTCCCGGGCGATGGGTCAGCCAGCGATTCACCGAAGCCAGAAGCGGCGCCGGTTGGTAATGATCGCCTTCTTCCATCTGAAGCGAGTTGGTCTCGATGATAATGGGATTGCCGTTGGCCATATTCAAAACAAAGAACGGTCCGGCGAATACGAATTCTTCCGCTACTTTATCGATCTGGCTGGCGGTGGCGCTTTGCAGCAGGTAGGCGGACTCGTTGCACCAGTTGTCGAATATGCGATCCAGAACAAAGCAGATGGCATTGTCGGTAATGATCGGGGCTTTGCCGGTTTGGGCAAAAAACCAGAACAGGTAATCCAGCACTTCCTGACTGCCGCGTTCCCAGGAGATGACCTCTACCGGAAGGCTACGCCAGGCCGGCGCGAAAAAGTGGGTAATTGAGGTGCGCTCGGGCTTTGCCATTTTTGAGAAGATTCTGTCGGCCGGAATCGAACTGGTATTGGATGTGATAATCGTATCGTCGCCGACGATTTTTTCGACCATGCCGAATATTTTTTGTTTGAGCGGGATGGCTTCGGTGGCGGCTTCGATAACCAGTTTACAATTCTTTATTTGCGCATATTCGGTCGTGTAAACGATATTTTCCAGAACGGCAGCGGCTTTTTCCGGCTTCATCTTTTTTCTGTCGATCGCCTTTTGCGTGTAACCCACAATCCGCTGTTCCGCCCGCTTTAAGGGCTCTTCCACGACATCGAGCAGATACAGCCGGCAATCCGGCATTGCGCTTTTCAGATAATAGCCGATATCCGGCCCGATGGTACCGGCGCCGATTACGGCGACTTCGTCCGGCAGCGGCCGGGTGGGTTGGATGAGCAGTGGATTGAATGCTGTGCGGTAAAGATTTTTTTCGTGCGACATGCTGTCGTTCCTTTCTTCTCGAGGTCAGTGATAATTTTCTTGACTAAGTAATGTATACAGTATACACAATGAAGTCAAGACAATTAATGAACGGCTTTCAGACGTTCAAGTGTTTAATATCACAGAAATTTGATGTTGTTGATACCGAACACGAAACCCCCAGGAAATGATGATTTCTTATTTCCGAAATCATCATTTTCAGCTCATTTTCCCCGGATTGGCCGGGTTATGTTGTCGCGATTGTTGATCGCTTACCAAACTGCAAGGAGGGCGCAATGGAAACCAAGAAAGTTTTCTTGACCGAAGATGAAATTCCCCGTCAATGGTACAATGTTCTCGCGGACATCAAGATGAATCCCCCCCTGGGACCGGATGGAAATCCCATCAGTCCTGACATGCTGGCACCGGTTTTTCCGATGAACCTGATCGAGCAGGAAGTCAGCAGCGAAAGATGGATCGATATCCCGGAGGAAGTATTGCGAGTTCTAAGAATCTGGCGCCCGTCTCCGCTGGTACGGGCTTTTGAGTTGGAAAAGGCGTTGGATACGCCGGCCAGGATTTATTACAAATATGAAGGTGTCAGCCCTCCCGGCAGCCACAAACCCAACACCGCCGTGGCCCAGGCTTACTATAACAAGGAATTCGGGATCAAGCGTTTAACCACCGAGACCGGCGCCGGTCAGTGGGGCAGCGCCCTGGCATTTGCGTGTTCCCAATTCGGGCTGGAATGCAAAGTGTTTATGGTCAGGATCAGCTTCGACCAGAAACCCTATCGCAAAACCATGATGGCCACCTGGGGGGCCAAATGTATTGCCAGCCCCAGTACGGAAACCAAGGCCGGTCGTCAAATTCTGGAGCAGTCCCCGGATACGCCCGGCAGCCTGGGTATTGCCATCAGTGAAGCAATTGAAGCTGCCGTGACCGACGAGTCCGGTGAGACACGTTACTCGCTGGGCAGTGTCCTTAACCATGTCATGCTGCATCAGACGATCATCGGGCTGGAAGCCAAAAAACAGATGGAAAAAATCGGCGAGTATCCGGATGTCATTGTCGGGTGTGCCGGCGGCGGCAGCAATTTTGCCGGCCTGGCCTTTCCGTTTGTGTATGACAAAATCCACGGCAAAGACATCGCCATTCATCCGGTTGAACCGGCGGCCTGTCCGACATTGACCCGGGCACCGTTTGCCTATGACCACGGCGATACCATCGGTATGACACCGCTGCTGGCAATGCACAGCCTCGGTCACACCTTCGTGCCGCCGCCGATGCACGCCGGCGGTCTGCGCTATCACGGCATGGCGCCCACGGTCAGCCAGCTGGTCGATGAAGGGATTTTAGAGCCCAAATCGTATAACCAGCTTGCCACCTATAAGGCCGGCCTGTTGGTTGCCAGGAGCGAGGGCTTTATTGCCGCTCCGGAAACCAACCATGCCCTGGCCTGTGTGGTCGACCTGGCCCAAAAGGCCAAGGAAGAAGGCAAGGAAAAGGTGATTTTGTTTAACTTCAGCGGTCATGGTGTGATTGACCTCGGGGCATACGAGCAATTCCTGGCGGGCAATCTCACTGATTATGAATATCCGGCCGAAGAAATCGAAGAGGCGGAAAAGATACTCCAGCAATATCCCAAGCCGCAGCATGTGAAAAGTCGGTAGACAGTCTGAGCATAGACTATCTATGGCCAGGAAGCTGGAAGGCCAGAATGCTGGCAAACCTTTAACTAATCATCTGAACGATATATGCGGTCTGGTGCCTTTCGCTGGCGGGGATAAACCCCGCCACTACAAACGTCGTTTCACCGAATTGGTAGGGGCGGGATTTATTCCCGCCCGCGATACGGCCGGCATCAAAAGTAAAAGCCGACGGAAAATCGCTCAGATTAGGTTTCAGTTATTTTTACGCCTCCCAGCTTGCCGGCTTGCCGTCCGCTATCATATTTCGCAAATAGCTCAAAATAACTCTGACCGTGCAAAATAGACCCGGTATGGAAAAAACCTCAACTAAACTGGTACGGCGTTGCCCGCGCCTGGGCAACTCCGTACCATTTCATTATTGCAAGATCTGTGGTGACCACCAGCAACCATGCTTTAAAATTCTGGACTGCTGGTGGGAACACTTTGATGTGGTGGGCTATCTGAAAGACCATTTGCCCGAAGACCAGTTCAATCTTCTGATGGCGGCCCAACCAAAGCCGAAAGTCAGCAGTCTGGTTGAATTGATCGACTTGGCGAAGAAACGCAGCGATTGAGTGTCATGGAGGCTATTTTCCTAATTTTCAATCACCCCCGCGAAATACTCCGCCCTGAAAAATAAGTGATCAGGTTTGACGGTTTCGTATTAACTCTGAAGTTCCTATAAAACGTCAATGCGGCGAAGGCCGGCATCCAGCGAGTTTAGTAACTTCCAGATGCCGCATCGGGACTGTTTACGAGACCGTCAGGTTTAGATAAGCAGTATTTGGTATTTAAATTCTGATGAAAATATTTTGATATTGCCAACTAGTAAAACAGGTTTTGGATTTTTCGGCCATCTTAACAAGTAGATGAAATGCCGAACTTTTTTGGTGGAGGAGATTATGAAAATTCTGGTTAGCGACAACCTCGGCGAAGTCGGGATTAAGATGTTTCAGGATGAACCAGAAATGGAGGTGGAAGTTAAAACCGGATTGCAACCCGATGAACTCAAAGGTATCATCGGTGAATATGACGCACTGGTCATTCGAAGCGCAACCCGGGTGACCGAGGATATCCTCGAGGCGGCAACAAATCTGAAAGTCGTCGGCCGGGCCGGTATCGGTCTGGATAATGTTGACATTCCGGCAGCGACCAAGCACGGAGTGATTGTAATGAATACTCCCACCGGCAATGTCGTGACCACCGCCGAACACACTATCGCCATGATGATGGCACTAACCCGCAACATCCCCTGGGGCACTTCATCTTTAAAAAAAGGGTTATGGGAAAAGAAAAAACTGCAGGGCCGGGAAGTGTACAATAAGGTCCTGGGTGTTATCGGGATTGGAAAAATCGGATCCATCGTGGCCGATCGCGCACGCGGCTTAAAGATGCAGGTCATCGTGCATGATCCGTATGTCGCGCCCGAGCAAATCGAAAAGGCCGGTTTTGAGGCGGTTTCGCTGGAGGAATTATATCGAAGAGCTGACTATATCACCGTGCATGTCCCGAAATTGAAAGATACTGCCGGATTGCTGGACAAAGCCGCTTTCGATCAAATGAAGGACGGCGTGATGATCATCAATTGTGCCCGCGGCGGCATTGTGGACGAAGCGGATCTCAATGACGCCTTACGGTCAGGAAAAGTTGCCGGTGCAGCCCTGGATGTTTTCGAGAATGAACCGCCCGGTGTCTGTCCCCTGTTTGAAATCGACCGGGTGATCTGTACGCCGCACCTGGGGGCCTCCACTTTGGAAGCCCAGACCAACGTGGCGGTGCAGGTGGCTGAACAAATCATTGCCTACCTGAAAGACGGCACCATCATCAATGCGGTAAACGTTCCGGCCGTCAGCGGCGAGCTGTTGAAGAAAGTCGGACCGCTGCTGACCCTGGCCGACCGGATGGGCTGTTTGCTGGCCCAGCTATCCACCGGTCCCGTAAAAGAAGTCGTGATTGAATATGCCGGAGATTTTCAGGATCTTGACCTGTCACCGGTCACCACTGCCGTTTTAAAGGGCCTGTTGACCCCCATGGTCAAGGATACGGTCAATTTCGTCAATGCCGGAGTTGTGGCCAAAGACAGGGGTATCAAAGTCACGGAGACCACCCTGGCCGAAACGAAACAGTTCATCAATCTAATCACCGTCAAAATAATTTCGAGCGAGGGCACGAATAAAGTTGCCGGCACCATTTTCGGACAAAACGATCCGCGGGTGGTCAATATCAATAATTTCCGATTGGAGCTTCATCCCCGGGGGCGATTCGTTCTGATCCACAATCATGACCGGCCGGGGGCCATCGGCAGTATCGGGACGCTGCTGGGCGACAATAAAATCAATATCAGCCGCATGCGCGTCGGGCAGGAAGAAGGCGGCGATAAAACCATGATTTTCCTGCGAACCGATGACCGCATACCCGATGATGTCATGGAGAAATTGCGCAAGTTGCCGTTGAATATCACCGTGACGCCGTTTGAATTATAAAAAATGCCTAAAATGTCTAAAGTGCCTAAAATGCCTAAAATTGTGGAATCCTATCTGTTTTATGGTTGAAGGAATAGTCCGGTTTAGTCTAGACATTTGTTGTACTTTAGGCACTTTCACTTTTTTGCATCTAACTTTCGAAAATAAAGAGCAAAATTATCGGAGGTACAATTTTGACTGAACGCAGACTACTGTTGGGCAACGAGGCCATCGCGCGGGGATTGGTGGAAAACGGGTGTGCTGTTGCGACCTCTTATCCGGGAACACCGGCTTCCGAAATACTGGCGGCCGTGGCTTTTTTTCAGAAAGAAAGTGATATCTCCATGCATACCCAGTGGGCGGTCAACGAGAAAATTGCCTTTGAGATCGCCTATGCCGGCTGCCAGACCGGCTTGCGAACGGCAGTGGCCATGAAGCAGGTCGGTTTAAACGTGGCCTCCGATCCGCTGATGAGTGCCGCCTACATGGGGGTGAAAGGCGGATTTATTGTGATCAGTGCCGACGATCCCGGTCCCATTTCTTCCCAGACCGAGCAGGACAGCCGCCTGATGGCGATGATGGCCAGAATTCCGGTGCTGGATCCGGACACACCGCTTCAGGCCAGGGAAATGACGGGTCTGGCCTATGAGCTGTCCGAGACTTTCAAAACCCCGGTGATGTTGCGGCCCACGACCCGGGTCTGCCATTCGCGTCAGGACATAGCGTTGGAAAAGATATTGCAGCTGAAGCGTGAAGTTAAATTCGATAAAGATCCCAGTCGCTGGGCGGCTACCCCGCGTTTCCGGTTTCATCTTCACAATGAGGTGGAAGAAAAACTGACCGCCATTGCGCGGCATAAACCGACCCAACCGATTTGTTTCAATCCGGCAGTAAAATCTACCAAAGCAATTATCTCCTCCGGGGTTGCTGCCGCCCATACCCGGGAGATATTAAAAGAGATGGACCTGTGGCAGAGCATCCCCTTTTATCAGGTGCTGCAGCCGTTTCCGCTGCACAGCGATTTTATTGCCCATTGGATTGAAAATTACGAAGAGATCCTGGTGATAGAAGAGCCCATGGCGGTGATCGAGATGCAGCTGGCGGACCGGCACCGCGTCAAAGGCAAAATGTCAAAGACTGTCTCCTCCGTCGGGGAACTTTATCCCGAGAACATAGAGGAGATTGTCGGCAAATTTACGGGCAGGGAAACCAAAAAGCTGACCATACCCTTTGCGGGCGGCAGGCGCCCGACGCTTTGTGCCGGCTGTCCGCATCGGGCCAGTTTTTTTGCCATCAAAAAAGCGGCCCGCGGCGGGATATTTACCAGTGATATCGGGTGCTACACCCTGGGGTTGAATTTAGGTGCAGTGGATACAGTCCTTTGCATGGGAGCTGCCATCAGCCAGGCATCCGGCTTTTACCATGCCCACAAAAATAAAGAAAAAAGACCGGACATCGTCGCCACCATCGGGGATTCGACCTTTTTTCATGCCGGCGTACCGGCCCTGATCGATGCGGTCGTTCAGAATGTTAAATTTGTGCTGGTGATCCTGGACAACCGAACCACGGCCATGACCGGCAGTCAACCGCCACCGACCAGCGGGATTGGTGCCTGCGGCGAATCGCTGGAAGCGGTTGACATTGAATCCCTGGTGCGCGGCTGCGGCGTAAAATACTGCAAAGAAGGCAATCCCTACAACTTCAAAGAGTTCTCCGCGCTCATGAAAGCGGCCGTCAAGTACAGTCGTGAACACGGCCCGGCTGTGGTGATATCCAGGTATCCGTGCGTGATCGATCTGGCAAGAAAAGGCGAGGCCGTGGAGCCGATCCCCATCACCATCACCGACGATTGCGACGGCTGCGCATACTGCATCAAGCAGTTTGAGTGCCCGGCCCTGATTTACCATGATGAAAATGAGGATGATAAATATACGACGATCGATCCTATTTTGTGCATCGGCTGCGGAGTTTGTTTGAATGTCTGCCCAAAGGGGGCGATTGTAGTGGATGAGGATTAATTGAAGTCGGAAGTGGGAATGAGGAAGTCGGAAAAAATGGAATTCTGAAGTTGAAGAAATGGCGCATAGAGCATAGGGCATAGCGCATAGCGTAAAAGCGGAAGCTGGAAAATGGAGAAGGCGCAAGGTGAAAGGCTAAAGGATTAGGAAGGTGGAAACGAGAAGTCGGAAGTCGGAATGCGGAAGGTGGAAATAAGAATTCGGATTCATACCGTTTAACTTTTTGACCGATAACAAATAACGAATAACTCAAACGTTTTAAATAGAAGCTCATACGAATACTTAGGAGATTATATGGGGAAGTCAATCCAACAGCAACTGATCATCAGCGGTGTCGGGGGGCAGGGGGTTTTGTTTGTGACGCGTCTTCTGGCAGAGGCGGCCATAAATAAAGGTTTGCCTGTGTTTACCTCCGAAACCCACGGGATGGCCCAACGGGGAGGGACCGTACTGTCCCATTTCAAGGTCGGGGATTTTTCAAGCCCCTTGATCCGGCCTGAACAGGCCGATGGACTGCTGGTTCTCAAGGCCGAAAATTTAAAGCCCCATAAAAACTTTCTCAAGTCGGGCGGATGGGTCGTTGCCAACGCGGGCACTGAAAACAAACAGCAAAATGAAACACCGGCTTACAACATTGATGCCGATTTCCTGGCCCAGGATATCGGAAATCCGAAGGCGGTCAATCTTGTCGTTCTCGGCTTTGCCCTGGCCAAAGCCGGTAAACTCAAGGCCAAGCAGGGTAAATTGTTTTGCACCATGACGGATATCAAATCCGTATTAAAAAATCGGTTCGGCCGGAACAAAAAATTGCTGGAAGCATCTGTGAAAGCGCTGGAGGCGGGTTATAAATCATAAAATCGGACGGAACAGAATATCAGGAATTAAATCATTGATCTATCCAAGGATTTATTGTACGAGCTGAATGGTCGTAAGTGCGGTAAATTTATCCGTTTAAATTAAGACGAAGCAGTGACCATCTATGGAAGGATGGGATTAATGCAGTCTTATGACATTTGAGTCTAATTAAGACTATCAGAGAACTGCTCAGTCGCTTCACTCGTTCGCAGCAAGTCAAGGCTGCCGGCAGATGGCAGATACTCCAACGTATCTGACAATAAGTCAGCCTTTAAAAATGTCAGATACTGTAAACTTACACCTTCAACCTGAAAACCGCACGTGCCGCGATGAAAACCAAAAATTCAGCGCCTAAAAACCTTTGGATATACAAATTTTATCCCAAATGAAGGGCGGGATTCTGGCAATCTGAATCTTCCATTTTTGGCGCTCAAAACCCCATTTTATTGATTTTGATTTGACACCCGGTGCTTTGGCAAGATAAGGTCAATGTATCCATATCGTATCTGTAATAATTCAATAAAAACTGATAGTTGGGCTACTGGCAAGTTACATGAATCCGGACCTTCGTCAAATTCGGGGCGAATTTTAGAGCATATCACAACTTCAAACGAATTCCGGATACTCCCAATTTATGTTTGGGACATAGGGAAAAATTCTCTTATTTCAGATTATTAGATAATCTGCCTTATTTTTGTAGATAGGTCCGATTTTTATTGACATTTAAAAGCGTCTTATATAATTGCGTTTCATGATAGCTGAATTTTAAAATAGTGCTCACCTATGGCTCAATCTCCCGCTAAAAGCTAATTCGCATAAGATACCTTCTGATATTCCTACTCAGTGGCTGAACCGGCGCTCAAATTCTAAATCTCTTTCTCGCTGAAATTTAAACAGGTTTCTCTTAAATTTTAACTTTAAAATCAGGTGAAATTTCAATGGAGAACCCCCTCAAAATGTGCCTACCAAGCCCTGGCAGGACCGTAGTATTCTGTTAGGATAAATTTGAACTCAGTATGTAGCACACCCTTGAATTTCTGACCCTCTGTCTAAAATCATCAAGCAGGCACCCGCGGATTTTTTGAAGCATTCCAAGGGCCTGGGTTAGGTTCTGATCCTTTGGGTGAATCTTTTAGGGATACCTCGCTGACCTCAGGGCCAAGGAAGATAACCGAATGATGTAATGGTAATATTAGTAGATTCAAAGAAAGGAGGTTAATTATGTCCAAGTTTCTCAATGCCTTTAAGGGCGCTATTAGTCTCAGGTGTTGTTTACCGGTGAATGTTCTCGACAAATCAAAGAAACGGATGGTGACTATTAATGTTATAAGCAGATGGTCTCTGCTGATTTTGGGGCTTGCGGCACTCTTCACCCCAGTGGCGTTAGCCGGTAGCACCTCGCACTCAGGGGGGGGCCCCGGAATAACTGACCCTGTAGGCGAGTTTGATGGAGGAGCAATCCTGCCCACTGGCAAAATCATCACGCCGACGGCGGCCCCCGGTTCAACTTACATGGTCCTTGCAACCGAACTCCGCTCGGATGATAACGCTGATGCCAACGGGGCCGTTGCTACTGCCCTGAGTCCCGACGGCGAAACCTTGTTGGTCCTTACCAGCGGCTACAATAAAAACTTAAGAGACGAGACCACCGGCGAACCCATCAGTTTCCCCGTCCTCGACCCCGTCACTGGTTTACCCTCAGAAATGATGGTCAACAAGGCTGAGTGGGTCTTCATCTTTGACGTCAGCAC
>Ga0210122_1000384_pt1 | contig 15193 bp, 10 predicted proteins | sample Muzzi_CordB_D2_FD_185530 | JGI IMG/M metagenome (GOLD analysis project Ga0210122, IMG submission 185530) | Wetland microbial communities from San Francisco Bay, California, USA, that impact long-term carbon sequestration - Muzzi_CordB_D2 (SPAdes) | ecosystem: Environmental > Aquatic > Marine >... | reverse complement strand
GCGATTGGCGGAGGCCGGATTTGCGTGCCCCTGCCTGATGATGACCTCGGGCGGCAATCTGGTGACCATCCAGACGGCGCGAAGTTTCCCCGTTCGACTGGTGGAATCCGGTCCGGCCGGCGGCGCCATCCTGGCCGCGAACATTGCCCGCAGCCTCAATGAACCCCGTGTTCTCAGTTTCGACATGGGCGGGACCACCGCCAAGATCTGCCTGATCGACGATGGCGAACCCATGCTCAGCCGCAGCTTCGAGGTGGATCGTGCCCACCGCTTCATGAAGGGCAGCGGCATGCCGGTGAAAATCCCCGTCGTCGAGATGGTGGAGATCGGCGCCGGCGGAGGATCGATCGCGTCCGTCGATTCGCTGGGCCGGATCCAGGTGGGACCGCACAGCGCCGGCGCGGATCCGGGGCCGGCCTGCTATGGGCTGGGCGGCGAAAGGCCGACGGTAACCGACGCCAATCTGGCGATGGGCAGGATCGAAGCCAAAGGTTTCGCCGGAGGAACGATGGCGCTGGATAACGCCGCCGCGCGCGCCGCGCTGATGGCGCGTCTGGGCAAACCCATGGGCCTGGAAGCGACCGCGGCCGCCGAAGGGGTGATCGAGATCGTCGACGAGAACATGGCCTCGGCCACGCGGGTCCATGCGGTGGAACGCGGGACCGAGGTCACCGGCCGCACCATGATCGCCTTCGGAGGCGCCGCGCCGCTGCATGCGGCCCGTCTGGCGGAAAAGCTGGGCATCGGCCGTGTGATCGTGCCGGCCAATGCGGGTGTCGGCTCGGCGGTCGGCATGCTGCTGGCCCCGATCGCCTACGAAGTAGTGCGCAGCCGTTATATGCGGCTTTCTGATTTCGACGCCGGCGTGGTCAACGACCTGTTTCACGAGATGCGCGAGGAAGCCATTGCGGTGGTGCGGCTGGGCGCGGCCGAGGCGGATCTGCATGAAGCGCGTTTCGCCTATGCCCGCTATGTCGGCCAGGGGCATGAGATCAAGGTGGCGCTGCCGGAATGGGAGTTTGCGCCGGGGGCCGACGAATCGATCCGCAGCGCCTTCGAAGGCGAATACGAACGCCAGTACGGCCGTACCGTACCGGGGTTGGACATTGAGGTCCTGACCTGGTCGGCGACGGTATCGGCGCCCGCCCTGGAACTCGTGCCGCCCCGCCCTGAATCCATGTCGCCACCATACCCGCACCCTCATTTGGAAGGCGACGAAGCCGCGCCCGCCGGCACCCGCAAGATCCGCTTCCCTGGGACAGAAAATCATTTTGATTCATACAGTTACAGCCGATCTGCACTGGCGGTAGGTGCCCGCATCTCGGGCCCGGCAGCGATCGGCGAACCCCAGACCACCATCATTCTCCCTCCCGGTTTCGATCTTTCGGTCAACCGCCGCGGCGATCTGGTGCTCGAACGGCTGCAAACCGGCGCTCGTCCGGCGGTGGGCGCAACAGCCCACGGCATTCGCGACCAGGTAATCTGGGACCGGCTGATCGCCATCGTCGAGGAACAGGCGCAGGCGCTGATCCGCACCGCCTTCTCGACCACGGTACGCGAGGCCGGCGACCTTTCGGCCGGCGTATTCGACCTGGGCGGCCGCATGCTGGCCCAAGCGGTGACCGGCACCCCGGGCCATGTCAACGCCATGGCGGCCTCGGTCAATTTCTTCCTGGAGAAATACCCCCCCGAAACCATGGAAGAAGGTGACGTCTATCTGACCAACGATCCCTGGATGGGCACCGGCCATCTGTTCGACTTCACCTTGGTGACGCCGGCCTTCCGAGGCGGCAAGGCAGTGGCGCTGTTCGCCTCGACAGTGCATGTGGTCGATATCGGCGGCGCCGGCTTCGGGCCGGACGCGGGCCAGGTTTACGAGGAAGGGCTGTGCATTCCCATCCTGCCGCTGTTCAAGCGCGGTGAGCCAAACGAGACCCTGCTGGAAATCGTGCGCGCGAATGTGCGCGAACCGGTGCAGGTGGTCGGCGACCTCTATTCGCTCACCGCCTGCAACGCAGTCGGGGGAAGGCGTTTGGTATCGCTGATGGACGAATTCGGCCTGAACGACGTGGAAGGTATCGGCGACCGGATTATCGAGATTTCGCGCGCCGCCATGATCAGGGAGATCGCGAAACTGCCGGCTGGCGTATACGAGAACGAGATGACGGTGGATGGCTACGACCGGCCGGTGACCTATCGCGCGCGGCTGGAAATCATGCCCGATGCGATCGAGGTGAGTTTCGACGGGACGACAGAAATGTCGTCCTACGGCATTAACTCGCCGTTGACCTATACCCAGGCTTACACCTCGTTCGGCATCCGCTGCGTCGTCGGCAACATGATCCCGAACAATACGGGGTCGCTGGGGGTTATCCGCGTTACCGCGCCCGAAGGCAGCATCCTGAACGCAGCCCGGCCGGCAGCCGTCAACGTTCGCCACGTTACCGGCCAGATGCTGCCCGACGTGGTGCTGGGATGCCTTGAGAAGGCCAAACCGGGAATCGCCCCGGCCGAAGGCGCGTCGAGCCTGTGGAACCCGATGCTGTCGGGCGGACGCGGCATCACCGGCGAGCATGACTACGGCAATGCGCAGCCCTTCTCGGTGACCATCTTCCATTCGGGTGGAACCGGCGCACGGCCGGGCAAGAACGGACTCAGCGCCACCGCCTTCCCCTCGGGCGTGCGAAATACCCCCGTGGAGATCACCGAATCCATCTCGCCGCTGATCTTCCGGCGCAAGGAATACCGGCCGGACTCCGGCGGCGACGGCAAATACCGGGGCGGCGACGGCCAGGTGATCGAGATCGCCCATGCAGAGGGCGCGCCCTTTGCGATTTTCGCCCTGTTCGATCGCATCGACCACCCGGCGCGCGGCCGCAACGGCGGCGCGGACGGCGCGGCCGGCGCCATTCGCCTGGGCAACGGTGCGAAACTGAAGGGCAAGGGGAAGCAAATAGTGCCTGCCGGCGATGCGGTAATCCTGGAATTGCCGGGCGGAGGAGGATACGGGCCGCAAAGGTAACAGGGGTGCGGCGCGGCGTCGCAGAGGCTTTTACCGTAGTTAAATCTTTCCAAGTTATACAGGCCGGGATGGATCCACGATCCTGCCAACACATTAGGTCGCCTTGCCCAGCTTGCCCATAGCTGCACTCGGGGCGGCCCGGGGAGGGGTTGAGGTGATTTCCGACGCCCCTCCCCACCATATTCACCGCCATTCGCCGAGCCGGGAATTTACCGGATATAAAGCAAATGAAGCTATTAAGAAGCGCATGTGGCGGAAACAAGCATCTCCAGAAAAGCTGAGGAATGGCTTCGCCAGCGGACAAACGTTGGCACGACAGGATATTGGTTGAGGAAACCGGCCATATGAGCCTCAAAGGTAATGTTACCCTCGTCTTGTTTTTTCTGATCGCCCTGATCGGGAGTGCAGGAGGCACTGTTTTTGGCGGATTGCAGTTTGGCCAGACCTATCTGATGGCCATCGCCGGTGATGCGGAAACACTGGATAGATCGCGGTTGCCTCTTCTCATATCCGTCCGGACTATACAGGTCGAAGCACTTCACCTCACTTTGGATCGCAGCAGGGACGGCGCCACTCTGGAAGCCGCGCTCGATAAGGCGCGAAGCCTGATACGTGGCGCTAATATGGACGAAGCAGACAACCTGATCGGCGAGATCGACCGGGAACGCCGAAATCCGTCACCCGCGCTGCTGGACGCCGCCAACCGGCTGACTGCCTATGCGGAGAAGCGTGCCTCGGAAAGCGTCGCGGCGCTGAATGTCGATACGGCATGGCTGGGCAAGGCGAACAACATTCTGGCGTTTCTGGTATTGGGTTTTACCTTTGTCGGGCTGATCGGGGCGATCTGGGGCGCGGTGGCGCTTTATCGCAGGATTCGTAACAGCATCGCCTTTACCCAGCGCGACATCGCTGTTCTGACAGGCTACGCCGCCGAGAAAAAAGGCACAAACAACGACATTGAGTTGACGCTGGCCAGCGAGCAGTACACGGACGAATTTGGCGAAATTGGCGATTCGCTGGACGCACTGGCCAACTTCCTTGTCAGGGGCAAGAAGTTGGCGCGCGATGAGGAAGCGCGGGCCGCCGAAAACCTGCGCCATGCAGCACGGATCGAAGAGATTTCAACGGCCTTCAGCGCCGGCGCCGGTGAAATTATCCATTCGCTATCGTCGGCCTCCAGCGAGTTGGAGTCCACCGCCAGTTCAATGACGGCGGCGGCCAGCCAGAACAGCCAGCAGTCGGCCAACGTGGCCGCCGCCGCCATGCAGGCGTCGCAGAATGTCCAGCTGGTCACGGCAGCGTCCGAACAGCTAGGCGAATTCATTACAGAGATCGGTCGCGAGGCACAGCAGTCGGCGAAAGTTGCCATGCGCGCCGTGGCGGACGCGGAACGCACCGACGTGGTGATTCAGGATCTGTCGGACGCGGCGCTGCGCATCACCGAAGTCGTGGAATTGATCAACCAGATCGCCGGTCAGACCAATCTTCTGGCGCTCAACGCCACCATCGAGGCGGCGCGCGCCGGCGAGGCCGGCAAGGGCTTCGCCGTTGTCGCCCAGGAGGTGAAGAACCTGGCCAACCAGACCGCCAAGGCGACCGAGGATATCGCCGGGCAGGTCGGACGGGTGCAGGAGCAGACGCAGAACGCTGTCGGGGTCATCGAGACAATTCGCCATACCATCAACGAAATGAACAAGATTGCCAGCGAGATTGCGGCTGCGGTCGAAAAACAGCAAATGGCGACGTCGGAAATCGGCCGCAACGTGCGCGAGGCCGCGCGAGGCGTCGAGGAAGTGACGGCTAATATAGACGGGGTCAGCCGCATCGCCGAAGAGACCGGCGCCGCCTCTGCCCAGGTGCATCAGGCGTCATCGGAACTGAACCAGCAGGCCGAGTTGCTGAGGGCAACGATCGAGCGCTTTATCACCGACGTCAAGGCAGCCTGACCGATCAGCCCACGGGCAGCCTTTTATTTTGGCGGAGCCGGCCCGATCCTTATTCGCCCCGCGAACCGGCCCGCGGTCGCGACATCAGGCGATGCCCTACCTGGTTCAGCATCGGGCGCGAGGGATAGTCGATCGCCGCCATGCCTCCATCGACGATCAGGGTCTGGCCGGTAACGAACGAGGCCTCCGTGGAGGCGAGGAAGAATACGGCGGCCGCAATCTCATCCGGCGTGCCCATGCGATCCAGCAGCGACGGTGGCATATCCCACGATCCGTCGCCGCTGCCCGAAGCGGGCGCGTCCTTGTCCATATCAGTCTCGATCCAGCCGGGGCTGACGCAGTTCACGCGGATGCCCATGGGCGCGCCCTCGGCGGCGAAGGCGCGGGTCATGCCCTCGACCGCCGCCTTGGCGATGCAGTAAAGCCCCCAATTGCCATGCAGGGTGGCGGTAGACGAGATATTCACGATGGCGCCGCCACCGGACCGCTGTATCAGGGGCAGCGCATGGGCCGATACGAAATAACCGGAATCGAGATTGGGTCCGCGCATCTTGCGCCAGCGCTCGCCGGGACCGTCGTTATCCTCGACGCCGCCGCGCCGCGACCCCAGCCCGGCATTATTTACCACAACGTCGAGCCGGTCGAACCGCGCGTCGATATCGCCGATCAACGCCTGGACCGCGGCCTCATCGGCCAGGTCGATCGCGAAAAAGGCGGCTTCCGCGCCAAGTTCTCGCAGTTCCGCCAGGACCTTTTCGCCCTTAGCGGCGTCGCGCCCCGCAATAATAACCGTCGCGCCCTCGCGCGCAAACCGGTGAGCAATTCCCCGCCCAATCCCCGAATTCCCCCCCGTAACCAGGGCAACCTTGCCATGCATGCCTGTCCCTCCGCGTAATCCCGATGGTGCACTATAACCCGCGCAAGGGGGACATGCGACAACCGCCGGACGGCCGCTTGGGGCCGCCCGGCGGGGCCGGATAACACCGCCTATTATTGCGACGGGTTCAATATGATCGGCAAGCCGTCCTTGCCCGAACCGACGATGATGATTTTCGCGTTGCTGGACTCGGCAATCTGCATGGTGGCGTCTATGCCCTTCCAGCGCAGCAAATTGTCGTCGATACCCTCGCTGACGGTGACCTGGAAATCCCGGATACCCTCGGCCTCGATGCGCTTGCGCTCGGCCTCCTGCCTTTCCTTGGCCAGCACAAATTGCATGCGCTGGGCGTCTTGCTCGGCCGCCAGCTTTTCCTCGATCGATTCCTTCACGCGTGGAGGCAGGTCCACATTGCGCAGCAATACCTGCTGAACGACAACGGCCGTGCCGTCGAAATCGTATTGTTCCAGAATCGCGGCAATGCGATGGCGCAATGCTTCCTCCATCGCCACGGCCAGTTCCTCGCGCTTGGCCGCATAGGCGTCCTGGGCGGTAAAGCGGGCAGTTGCCTCGCGCACAGCGGTGCGGCTGGCCGAACGGATGATTTTCTGGACATAGTTGGGGCCGATATTGCGATAGACCCAGGCCGCGTCATCGCCATTCAGGCGATAGGCGATCGACACGTCGACCGGCATGCGCAACCCGTCGGACGACAGGGTGACGATCCCGTCGGCAGCCCCTGCCTTGCCACGGTCACCAACGGCCGAGCTCATCGTATAGACCTCGGTTCGCACCGACATCTTCTCGACCGACAGCAATGGATTCACGACGTGCAATCCTTCGGCCAGCGTGTAGTCCTGCACCTTGCCAAATAACACCGGCACGCCGACATGGCCGGCCGGCACCTGGGTAAAGGTCGATGCCAGGGCAGTCAGAATTGCGGCCACAACGAACAGAAACCGGAACGCCACGACACCCCCGCGGCTTGGCAGCAGAAACATGAAAACGGCCAGAAGGCCAAAAACACCAGCGATTATAAGTACCATGACTCATACCCTCCTTGGGCTCGTGCGCCAGGCCCGCCGCCCCACGCGACCGGCCGTGCGCACAAAACCAGCGCTTTTCGTTATTAGCGCTTTTCCTTATTTGGGAATTATCAGGACCGTCGGTAAGATTAAATCGGATTTCCTTGCGTCAATATCGTTATATTTCAAACTACTGGAAAATACGATTTCTTCACTGATGGGCTTGCCGCTCCTCAATCCTCGTCCTCATCCGGGTCCGCCGAAATCGGGGCCTCGCCGGTGGGGTCTTCTTCCAGCCAGTTGGCTACGATATCGTAGGTGCGGGCGTTCTGTTCCATCTGCTCCTGGATCTGCGGCGTATTGGCGCCGATATTCCGGAAGAATTCACCGGCGTTGCGCAAAAGTTTTGCCGCCAGTTCGGCATTCGTGGCCATTGGGACCCTCCAGTCAGTACAAGTTTTCCTGCGTCGCCTGGCAAATCACCGGCCGGACGGGACGGCCCAAACGCCAAACAGCCCGCCCATGCTAGCAGCCCAACGGGCAAAAACAAACCCACCACACCTATCCCGACATTTGCGAAAAGGTAATGTTTTGCTAACCCCCTGCAGGCAATATTATGAAACAATCAGGAGCGCTTGGCGGTATCCGGCTTCAGTCCATCCAGAATGACGGCATGGACCCCGCATTACCGGGACAGCCGGGCGCCGGTCATACATATGGAGCGACCATGTCGGAGACGACCGAAGACAGGATTTATTTCGACTATGACGGCGGAACCTTCAGGTTCGCCGGCGTGGTGCTGGCGAACCTGATCCTGCAAATATTGACCCTGGGCATATTCCGCTTCTGGGCACGCACGCGCGAGCGGCGTTTCCTGTGGAGTCATGTCAGCCTCGGCGACGATCGGCTTGAATATACCGGCAGGGGACTGGAGCTTTTCCTGGGTTTCATTATCGCAATGATCGCCCTGATCCCGGTTGTCGGAATCTATCAGATATTACTCCTGGCGGTCGGTTCTTCCATCGCAGGCCATATCATCGTGAACCTGCTTTACATGACCGTATTGATGTTCCTGGTTCATCTGGCGATATACCGGGCCCGGCGTTACCGCCTGACGCGCACCCTGTGGCGCGGTATCCGGGGCACGCTGACGGGATCGCCCGTGCGCTATGCGCTGGTTGCCCTGGCATGGCTGCCGGCGGTGATGCTCTCGCTGGGCCTGGCGGCGCCATTCATGCGCATCGCGCTGTTGAATCGCGAGCTTAACAACATGCATCTCGGCGACCGGCCCTTCGCCTTCAACGGCCAGGCCCGCGACCTGTTCGGCTACTGGCTGGTGCCGTGGGTAACGCTGCTGGCGGTGATCGCCGGCTATGCCTGGATTATGTATATCGGGTTCGAGGTCATGGATGCCGCCGGCGTCGACCCCTACAACCCGGACGCTGCCGAGCCGAACCCCGAAACGATGGACACCGACAGGGTCATCAGCGCCAGCGACCAGATGCCTGCCGCGGGCGCGTTGCTGGGAATCGGCGGCCTGCTGTACATGATATCCGTCGCCTGGTACCGGGTTCGGGAATTTCGCTATCTGGCGGGTCGTATTTCCTTCGAAGGAATGAATTTTTCCTCGGAAATCGGCCTGGGCCGCGTAGCCTGGATCTATATCTCTTATATTTTTACCGCCGTGATCGTTGGCCTCTCCCTGATGGTGGGCATAATGATCCTGGCGCTTGTGCTCAACGGCGTCCCGCTGGATCCCGACCTGGTAGGGACCGGAATGGGCGATATCCTCGGCGAGTTGGACCAGGACGTCCAGGGTCTTGTTACCTTCGGGTTCATCATGATAATTGCGATCCTGCTGCAGACACTTAGCCGCGTCATGGTTTTCCACCGGCTGGCCCGGGCCGTGGTTTCCAGCCTGGCAATTACCGGTGCACAGGATTTCAGTCAGGTTACCCAGGCGCTCGACAGCTCGCCACGCCTTGGCGAGGGGCTGGCCGACGCCTTCGACCTGGGCGATTTCTGACCCATGACAGACGACAGCAATACGTCGCCGCCGCAGGAAGACCCGCCGCAGCAGCGCTCGACGGTCGGATATCCGGGACGCTTTGCCGACGGCAAAAGCGCCGTAATCCGGCAAGTCTGGGTACAATTTGGGGGCGACGGCCTGCGCCTTATGGATGCAGGGGGGCTGGAACAGGCCGTGTGGCCCTATGACGATGTGCGCCTGGTCGACAAACCGGTCGCCGGTCGGCCGTTGCGGCTGCTGAACCTGACCCGGGACATGGCGCGGCTGGAAATCAACGGTCAGGAGCCTCTGGATATATTGCGCCGCCTTGCCCCCAGTATAGAAAAGACGGGCATGCGAGACCCCGCGCAATGGCGGCGGGCAGCGGCGTGGACCGTGGCGCTGAGCTTGTTGTTCGGCGGCATATGGTGGGGCCTTTCCAGTTCCGCCCCGCTGATCGCGGCGATGACGCCGATCGAGGTAGAGGAGCGGATCGGCAAATCGACGATCGAGCAGGTCACCCTGCTATTCGGCGGGTTTAGCGGAAGCGACGAGTTGACCTGCCGCGGCCGCAACGGACTGCGCGCGCTGAATACGATGACGGAACATCTTACCGCCGTCGACGAATCGCCATACGAATTCAAGGTCCGCGTGCTGGATATCGATATTCCCAACGCCTTTGCCGCGCCGGGCGGCTATATCGTGATCTTCCGCGGGCTTATCGATCTGGCGGAATCACCCGACGAGGTAGCCGGTGTACTGGCCCACGAGATGGGCCATGTCACCCACCAGCATTCGATGACCCACCTGGTTCGCACAATTGGATTTCAGACGCTGATTGTGCCTCTGATCACCGGCGGAGCAATGGCGGCGGATGTTCTGAGCGAGGTGGGCCAAGCTGCCCTGCAGGCGTCCTATACCCGCGAGATGGAGGAGGATGCCGACCGCGTAGCGGTGGACCTGATGAACCTGGCCGGCCTGAAGGCTGCCACCTTCACAGACCTGCTGTATCGCATCGAACGGAAATTCGGCGCGGTGCAGAAGGAGGGCGAAGAAGCAGCCGCCAATCAGGACGAGGAAGTGGCGGATGACAGCTTGTTCTCGATCCCCGACATGATGTCGAGCCACCCCTCGACCCCGGACCGCGCCCGCATGGCGCGCGAGCTTGCCGCTCCCGGAGGCGAGGCCGGTCTCGACGAGGCTCAGTGGGCGGCCCTGCGGTCGATCTGCGATACAAGAAAAAAGCGCAATTAACAGCAAATTAACCACATCGGCCTAAACTGCATGGAATAGTTGCCATCGCAACAGCGGTATTGAGAGTTGTCCATGGCCGAGAAGAGCCAACCGATGAACAAGGGTTCGAAACGCGACTCCGCTCCGCAGGAACGGGTGGCGGAAATTCTTGACCAGTTGATGCTGGGGATGGATCCGGACGCGCCGGCGGATGAAACGATGCGCCGCATGCTGGAAAACGCCATGGCTCGGGCGGCCCGCGCCGAAGAGGCCCTGGAAGCCGCACAGCGGCGCCTGGAATGGCTGGACAGCCGGAATATATACGACGAAGTGACCGGTTTGCTAAATCGCCGCGGCCTGCGCGATGCGCTGCATCACGACCTGTCGAGGGCGCGCCGATACGGCGATACCGGTGCGCTTATGCTGATGGATATTATGCGGCTGGACGCGGTGCGCGAAGAACATGGTGGAGACGCCGCCAACTATGTGCTGACCGCGATCGGCAACATCCTCCAGACCCGGTTTCGTGAGGTCGACCGGATCGGCTGGCTGGAAGGCGCCCGTTTCGCGATCGCGCTGACGCTGATCGGACAGGACGATGCCCGAAAGCGCGCGGCCATGCTGAAGGGCTACCTCGACGAGGTAGAGGTTCCCTGGCAGGGCCGCAATATCGGGATCAATGTCAGGATCGGCCTGGCCTTCTATGGCCAGCGCGATGCGGTGGACGACCTGTTGGAGCGCGCCGAGGCCGAACTGGAAGAACGCGAACAACGCATAGCCCGCCTCAGCCACCCAGCCGAATAAAGACTGCGTAAGGTTGCGGTCCGCTTGATCTCCAGCCATTCGCCGAATTTTGCCTCCTGAGTCGGAGCCGGGATCAGGAACCTCCTCCGTATTCTTACCTGTTTATATATGTGGCAACTCCGCTTGTACAATTTCGGTCGGTAAATTGAGCTGCATCATTCAAGACCGCCGCCTGTCAGGGTATGATAGCCAACGTCCGATAGAGAGAAATCGGCTGGGGGGGTGCTGTACCTTTGATGGAGAGGCTCTCATGCGTAACTTGTGCTCTATCGCCAGCGCTGTCTCGGTCGCTCTTGCATTGCTCGGCTGCGAGGCTGCCGCGCCCGACCTTACCGGAGTTGGAGGTAGCGGCTCGTCTGGAGATCCCTATGTATTGCCGGCGGAAAACCAGAGCGGCGTTACGCAGGGAATCGAAGACTATCTGGAGCAGGAGGGACATTGGAAGTTTCCCTATGACAGTATGACTCTCCTTGTGGAGGGCGCTGTACTGCCTACCTATGGCGACATCGTGTACGACACGCGCCTGGATCAGTGGACTGTTTCGGTCGGTGGTGTCACCTACATTCTGAGCCTCGCCAACGGCGGATATGATAGTCCAGCTTGCGGCGGCGTCGGCACCTGTGTCGTACTATCTTCGTATGACAACGATTCCTTAACGTCGCAGTACGGCACCTTCGGCGCCATCCATGTGGATGACGGGACCAACGTAAGCGTTGCCCAGATCTACTACGGGCTGAAGACACCATCGGCCGACATGCCAACAGGAAGCTTTACCTACAACGGCGACTTTGCCGGCGAGATCGTTCTGGTGGGCGGGACAACCTACGACGCGGCTTCGACCGCAACGATCAATGTCAATTTCGGCCTTTCAACAGTCAGCCTGTACAGCACGGGCGACGTGATCGACGATAGCAGCAGTGTCGTCGGCACATACGAACTGAGCGGCACCGGCGTGATCTCGGAAAACAGCTATTCCGGCAATGCCGCGACTGCCGTTTACTCGCCGGATGTGGGAAGCGACATAAACTTCAACAGCAACGGAATGATTGAGGGTGCCTTTTACGGTCCCGCAGCCGATGAAACCGCCGGCGCGGTCAAGACCGAGTCTGCCGGAGGAGATCTGCTCTATGGCGGATTCTGGGGAGAAAGATAGGCTAAGGCAGCCCAAGGCATAACAGTTTCCGGCATGAGTTCGTCAACATCTGAGAGGTCTGCTCGCCCGGCGGTGACGGGCCGCAGTCGGTTCTGCCGTAGCTTGGTCAAGATCCTGCTTCAACTGGTTATTGTCCTGTCGGCAGCGTCGTCACCGGCCGCGGAAGATTCTGATGCGGAGGCCGAAGGCAATCGTTACATTCCCGTCGAGGAACCCCGAGAGCAGGATCACATCCTGCGCTCGTTGGCTGCGGAACTGATCGCCAGAGGCAGGCCGGGCGAGGCGCTGAACATCCTGCTGGCCCTTGAGACGCACCTGCCGGACGATCGCGATCTGCAGATCGCGATAGCCCAGATGGAAATACGCCTTGGCAAGTACGACCAAGCAACGCACCGACTGAAAATACTTGGAGAACAGTACCCCGATTGGCCGAGGCCGCGTGTCGAACTGGCGCTGGCTTATGAGGGGGCCGGCCAGCTTGCTGCCGCCAGGACGGTCCTCATCGACGAACTGGGGCGCGACCCGCCACCGCCTGTTCGACGAAATCTGGAAGCCAGGATCCGCTCGATCGAAGATCGGATGCCCTTTGTTGGCCGCTTTTCGATTGGCGTAATTCCGGATAGCAACATCAACGACGGCACACATAACAGTAGCGTGGAGTTCCTGGGCCTGCCCTTCCAGGTAAACGACGATGCAAAGGCTAAGTCGGGCGTGCGTGCGGATATCGCAATTGGCGGCACCATGCGTTCCGCCTGGAAGGAACGCACCCGCCTGATGGCCAGTATCGACCTGGAACATTCGCAGCCGCTTACCAAAGCCGGCACGCCGGCAACGAATGCACGGCTGGCTCTGGGCGCGATGATGCGCGGAACGAATTGGAGCATGTTGACCGGCTTCGCCGTGCAACCCTTTGCAGACAATGGTGAACTCGAACGCCGCGAGTATAGCTGGTTCACTGCGGCTGGGCATCACCTGCGCGGGCCGATCGGGTTGGGGGGCAGCCTCGTCCTTACCATGGGCGAGTATGCCGCAAACCCGGACCGGGATTTCAAGCAGTGGGAAACGGCCATCGGCCCCAAAATGGCCTTGGGTCCCTCGGCCGTCCTTAAACTTGCCGGAATTGTCGGCCGCCGCAATGCGGAACTCAGCGTCTTTTCATATGACCGACGAGGTGGCTCGGCGGGTCTCGTAATTGCGCCTGGGAACGGCTATCGCTTCATGTTCACAGGCGCGATGGTTCGCGACCGTTACGATGAAATATCCTTCGGGTTCGACCGTTTACAGGATGACCTGATCACTATCGCGAGGGCAGGACTTGTAAAGGGCGATCTCGTGATCGGTGGATTCTCCCCCAGCATCGGATTTGGGTATAGCGAAACCCGCAGCAGCATCGACATCTACGACAAGCGCGCATATAGCATCGAACTGGGCCTGGCCAGACCTTACTGATGCATTGAATGCAATCCCCGGCTACCGGCTCAGTAGGCCCGGTCCACCGCGAAATCGACGGCTTCCATCATGGCGGCGCGAATTTCTCCGTCCCGAAATACGGCAAGCGCCTGCTTGGCGCGTGCGGCATAATCGCGGGCGCGGGTGGCGGTTTCATCCAGCACGCCGTGTTTCTGCAACAGCGCGATGGCGTGGGCCAGGTCACCCTCTTCCTGTTCCAATCGCGCTATGGTGCGGGTCCAGAATTCGCGTTCCTCGTCATCGGCGCGCGCAAAGGCCAGCACGACCGGCAAGCTCATCTTGCCCTCGCGAAAGTCGTCTCCGACGGTCTTGCCCAACTGTGCCTGCAGCGCGGAATAATCCAGCAGGTCGTCGATCAACTGAAAGGCGATGCCCAGATTCATTCCGTAATCGGCCAGCGCCTGTTGCTCGGCCTCCGGACGGCCGGCGACGACCGCGCCGATTTCGGCCGCGGCCGCGAACAGGGTCGCGGTCTTGCAGCGGATGACCTCCAGGTAATCGTCTTCGCCGGTACCGGTGTCATTGGTGGTGACCAGCTGCAGCACCTCGCCCTCGGCGATCACGGCGGAAGCGTTGGACAAAATCCCCAGCACCTCGAGCGAGCCGTCTTCCACCATCAGTTCGAAGGACCGCGAAAACAGGAAATCGCCAACCAGCACCGAGGCCTGATTGCCCCACACGGCGTTGGCGGAATCCTGCCCGCGCCGCAGCAGCGATTCGTCCACCACGTCGTCATGCAGCAAGGTTGCGGTATGAATGAACTCGACACAGGCCGCCAGCGCACAATGGCGTTCGCCCTCACCGTAGCCGCACAGCCTGGCCGCGGCCAGGGTTAGCATCGGCCGCAGCCGTTTTCCGCCGGCTGCGATGATATGGCCGGCAAGCTGTGGGATCAGCGCCACCGGGCTGTGCATTTTCTCGATAATCAAACGGTTGACCGCGGCCAGGTCACCTTTGACGAGTCCGTGCAACGTATCGAGCGACGGCTTGGCCGTCTGTTCCTTTTCCACGCCGACGATTGCCAACGGATTTCCCTTTTTCAATAGGCTTGCGAAGTCGCAGCGAGCATAGTTTAACCGAACGTATGGTCAAGTGTGCCAAAAAGCGCACCTGCATGAGGATTCACTCTAGGATAGGTCATGAAGGAAATTCTGCGCACCGGCGATCCGGTGAAATTGTCATGGATATCGGCCCTGATGGCCGGCGAGAATATCGAGACGGTTATACTGGACACGCATATGAGCTTTGCCGAGGGTTCGATCTCCGCGATCCCACGCAGAATAATGGTGGCCAACCAAGATTACGATGCGGCGATACGCCTGCTGGCCGACGCCGGGGAAATCGAGGCCGACACCGACAAGGCCGACACGCTGCTGGGTGGGCAAGTCGGCTTGTACCAGCCAGAGGGCGGCTATCGCGTGGCGGTGGACCCGGTATTGCTGGCGGCGTCGGTGCCGGCTGCCAGCGCCGAACGGCTGCTCGATATCGGGACGGGCTCGGGCGCGGCGGCCCTTTGTTTCGCCCACCGCGTACCGGGGTCGCGGGTGACCGGGCTGGAACTGCACCCGGAAATGGCCGCGCTGGCTCGCCGCAATGTGGAACTGAATGACATGAAGGGCTGCGTGGCCATACTAGAGGGCGATTTGCTTCGCCCG
>Ga0210122_1000381_pt1 | contig 15236 bp, 11 predicted proteins | sample Muzzi_CordB_D2_FD_185530 | JGI IMG/M metagenome (GOLD analysis project Ga0210122, IMG submission 185530) | Wetland microbial communities from San Francisco Bay, California, USA, that impact long-term carbon sequestration - Muzzi_CordB_D2 (SPAdes) | ecosystem: Environmental > Aquatic > Marine >... | reverse complement strand
ACGAGATCCTCATCGAAGACATCGCCTCCATGGTCGACGGCCACCCGGACCGCCGCCTGCGCGACGCCCGCGAGGTCGCCGAGCGACTGCGCACCCTCGCAGAGCGCAGGGCCCAGCAGGAGGCCGAGCGGCGCGAACGGGAGGAGCGCGAGGCGGAGCGCCGGGCCCTCGAGCGCGCCCAGCGGCGGCGAAAGATCTCCCTCCTCGTGGCCGGGGTCGCCACCGTCGTCCTGCTCCTGGTCTCAGTTCTCGCCTACCAGGCGCTGGAGGCCCGCAACGAGGCCGAGAGCCGCCGCGCCCAGGCGGAGGGCCTGATCGGCTTCATGGTCGGCGACCTGCGGGAGAAGCTCGAGCCGATCGGCCGCCTCGACATCCTGGACGAGGTCGGCGATCAGGCGCTCGCCTACTTCGACGCCGTGCCCGCGGACGACCTTACGGACGACGAAGTCTTCCGACGGTCCCAGGCGCTCTACCAGATCGGAGACGTGCGGGTGAGCCAAGGGGATCTGGGTGCAGCGATGGTCGCCTACCAGGAATCACTCGAGCTGGTGGAACCACTGGCCTCGCGCGATCCCTCCAACCCAACCTGGCAGAACGCTCTCGGCATGAGCTACTTCGGCATCGGCTGGGTGCATTGGCGAAGGAGAGATCTGGACGCCGCCGAGAGGTCGTTCCGCGATTACCTGAAGGTGGCAGAGAACCTGGCAGCCCAGGAACCGGACAACCCCGAGTGGCAACGAGAGCTGGCCTACACTCGAAGCAACATCGCTTCCATCCTCGAGGCCCGTGGTGACCTCGATGGAGCTCGAGAGGAGCTGAAGCGCTCCCTCCTGATCCGCCAGCAACTCGTCGCTACCGAGCCGGCGAATGAACAACGGCTGCTCGACCTGGCCGTCGGGCACAACAAGTTGGGCGCCATCCTCGAAGCGTCCGGAAGGCTCAGCGAGGCCCTCACCGAGTACCGACAAGACTTGAAGATCGTCCAGCGTCTGGTCGCCGAAGCTCCCGAAGACCGTCGGCTGACAGAACGCTTGGCTACCAGTCACACGTTTGTCGGTTTCGTCTCTGAAGCGTTAGGAGATGTCGACGGCGCGCTCACTCACCATCGCCTCGCCCTGCAGGAAATGAGCGCGTTGGTGCGCTCCGACCCGGCGAATCTACGCTGGCGCCGGAACCTCGCCACTGTCCATCTCCGGCTCGGTGCCACCCTGCTGATGGCCGGACAGCCCCGCGACGCCGGCTCAGACTACCGGCATGCTGTGAGGATCTTTAGGGAGTTGACCTCCGAGGACGACTCGAACGCGACATGGCGACTCGAGCTCGCAGGCGCACACGTCTCTCTGGGAGAGACCCTGCTCCGAAGCGGTGCCTGGTCAGAGGTCGAGGAACACATCGATGCAGCGCTGGAGATCCTGCATGAGCAGCAGGCTCTGAACCCAGACGACCGACAGATTCTCCGGTACCTGAGCAATTGCCTCACGCTGAAGGGACGCTGGCTGTCGGCAACCGGCGAGCCTGAGGCCGCCAACGAAGCATGGGAAAGCGCAGCCGCCACGATCGCATCAGTCGCAGCGAGCTCGAGCGATCGCCTCTTCCTCACCGCCTGGGCTACTCCCCTCTTGCTGCTCGACCGTACGCAGGAGGCAGAACCGATCGTCCGTCGCCTCGAGGAGATGGGCTACCGAGACCCTTTGTTCTGGAGCCTCTGCCAGAAAAGAGGTATTGGCGTTGGTCTGTAGAAACCGGAAGGATCGATTCCCCGGAAGTCCCTCAAGAACCACTCTCAAAGGAGGAGTCCATGGCCCTCGAAATCTTGGTCGGCTTCAACCAAAACCTACAAGAGGTCACCGTAGTCCCCCCGCGCGCCAACGTCCGCACAACCGGGGAGACAACGGTGACGTGGAAGCCCAAGAACGGCGTCGACATCGCGTTCGTGGGCTTCACAGACCCTGTCGGAACTGGACGTCCGATCGGAAAACCGACGAAGGACGGATCGACCGGTGAGTGGAGCGCGTCCGACCTCAACGATCTATCGCTCGGTCAGTTCTCCACCTACTTCAAGTACACCGTCTGGGTCGAAGTGGACGGTGTGATCTACTCCAAGGATCCGGAGATCGTCAACGACCCTCCAACAGGGAGCTGAGCCTGGGAAACGGTCATGCCCGGCCAGCGATGTCTTTCAGCCGGTCGTTCTGACTTCCAACCCGTCCCCTGCGTGTCACAGCGATGAGCACCCAACTGGGGATGATGGGCTGTCCTCAAGTCGCCAGTGCCCGCTCACCGGTGCGTGACGACCAGCAATGCGTCGGCGCGTCTCTCAACACACCGCATCGCTTGCTCGAGACTCTCCGGATCCAACGCTCCGAAGCTCTCGTCGAAGACGAGGAGGCTTGGGGCTTGAAGTAGCGCACGGGCGATGAAGAGGCGGCTCGCCTCACCGTGGGACAACCGCCAGCCCATCTCGCCCACCATCTGGGAGAGCCCGCCAGGCATCCTCTCCAACAACGGACCGAGCCCGAGCTCGTGGCATACCTGGCGGGCCTCCTCGATATCTCCCGACTCCGGCGGCCAGCGCCGGCCCATCAGGAGATTGAACAGGAAGGTCTCCGCCAGCACGTGGTTGTCGTGAAACTGGGGCGTGGAGGCCGCTTGCCGCCGCCACGTGCGGCGGCTCGACGAACGGCAATCGAGCCCGTCCAGCAGGATCAGACCTGCGGCCGGCAAGCGCCGGCCTGTAAGGAGCGAGACCAGTGTGCTCTTGCCACCCCCGGACGGTCCTTCGAGAAGCAGGCGGTCTCCGGCTTGGATGGCCAGGTGGCAATCGCGGAGGGCGGGCTGCACCCGCCCCGGATACTGGTAGGCAATGCCGCGGGCCTCGAGGAGAGGTTCCATCCCCTCCTGGCTGGCTGCGCCCGGCGTCTCCTGCGCCGCCAGGAACTCCATCGGCGACGGAACATCGACCTTGGCCGCTCGGAATAGACCTTCGATTCGACGCCACGAGATGAGAGCCGAGGAGAGCTGGGCAAGGCCAACCGCCAGCCCAACCAGAGCCCTGTAGACGAGCAAAACCCCGCCTAGGCTGACTGCGAACCGTCCCCATGAACCGAAGCCATCCACGAAGACGGGGACCAAACCGCTGATCCCCAACAGAAGCCAAACCCGCGGGATCAGTGCGAGAAGTACGCTCGTGCGGTCCATGGACCGGGAACTCTCGAGGTATTGCCCAAGAGCGCGGTCCTGGCCCTCATGCCAGCGGAAGGGCGGTTGCTGTGCAATCAGAGTCCGATGCCCTACCATCCGCTCGACGAGGTGGTCGGTCAGGTCCAGACGCCGGTCCGTCCAGTCGACGCGCTGCCGGTAGTGCCGCAGGGTGAGGCCGAGGATCGCGACCAGGACGAAGCCGAGCGAGGCCAGGTGCAACCGCGGAACGACTCCCAATCCCAGGACCCCGGACGAGACGAGGAGCTCAACCACGGCCACGACCGAAACCAGACCTCCGGTCAGCGCCAGCGACTCCAGAGCCTCAGACTCGATGACGCGCCCCAGGATCTGGCCCTTACCCTCCTTTCGGATTTCGTCAGGGTTCTGGCACAACGCCGCATTCAGCAGCCGCCTCCTGAGCAGCGCTCCCGCCACAAGTGAGAACCGGCCCTGAAGCCAATCGACCACCAACCGGAGGGGAACGAGGGCCGCCAGCAGCAACGCCCAGCCCGCCACCAAACCAGGGTCGAACTGCCCGTGGAGAGCTACACGCCCGATCAGCCACCACGAGCAGACCCAGGCGACATACTGTGCCGCATGGGCGCCGGTGAACCCGGCGAGCGCACCCATAGCGCCAGCGCCCCGGAGCTGCGCCCAGAGGCTGCTTCCCGGCGGCAGGCGAACCAACCACCCCAACCGAATCCGCTCCGAACGACTCAGCTCACGAAGGATCGCCGAACGGGCCTCCGCGTAGCCCTCGTCGTCCAGCCCGAAGTGCTCCAAGACGGCATCCGCTTCCCTGCCGAAGCGCCGTTCTACGCGCTCGCCGAGAGCCGAGGCGATCCTCGCGACCGCCACTCGGACCACCTCCCCCGACGGCGTGAGAAGTCCCACGCTCCGGGAACCCCTCCCGACGAGAACCAGCAGTTCCTGCCAATCTCCGAGAGCAAGAATCGCTGGCGCTGCGCCGGACACCGCTCGGCCCAGCTCCTCGAAACTCCCCTCGAATGCCTCGACCTCGACCCCTGAGACGCCAGCCCAGGCGTCCAGCCGCTCGTCGAGATCCCAGAGAGCGACTCCGTTGTCCAACGAACGCGCTACCCATGGAATCCCGACCCCCGGTCGAGAGAAGCAGGTTCGGGCCAAGGCATCGACGGCCTCCCCCGCCCTTGACCTGGGCCAGACACAGTCGCTCGGAATCACCCGTCCCCCTCTCCCGGTTCGTCCAGGCATCCCTGGTCGATCCACAAGTGCCGCCAACGGTCTCCGTCCCAGATCTCCCGCTGGACCCGCCGTTCCGCCTCCAGGAGCATCCGGTACCGGGAGCCGGCCCGCTCCATGAGCTCCAGCGGAGGCCCGTCCTCGATCACTCGGCCGCCCTCGATGATCAGGACCCGGGGGAAGTCCAGCGTCTCTTCCAGGTCGTGGGACACCAAGAACAGCGTCGCCCCTGCCCAGATCCGTCGAGCCCGCTCGAGAAACCTCCGCCGTGTCCCGCGATCCAGTCCTCGGAACGGCTCATCCAGGATCACGAGGCGAGCCCGAGATCGCTGAAGAGCGCGCCCGAACCGAACCCTCTGCCCCTCGCCGCCCGACACGGAAGCACCACTCTCTCCGAGCCGCGTCTCCATCCCCTTCGGCATCCGCTCCAACGGCTCCACGAGCTCGGCGGCGCTGAGGGTCGACGCAAGCGAGAGGCCCTGATTCCCGTCGTGTCCGTAGAGGAGATTCTCGAGAAGGGAACGGTTCCAGATCTGAACCTCGGAATCGACCCAGGCGGTCTGTTGCCGGAGGCGATGGAGCGCTCCGCCGTCGAGGAGTTCTCCATCGGCGAAGACCGCGCCCAACGCGGGCCGGTGCCATCCGAGCAGAGCCCCCATAAGAGTCGACTTGCCGGCTCCCGATGGACCGACCACCGCCACGTGGCTCCCGCCGGGAACGGACAGATCGACCCCTGTTACGATGTCGTGCCCGGAGGAGCGGAGCGTCATGGCCTCGAAGCGTAGCGCGACTGCTCCCTCCGCAGCATCGCCTTCGAGACTCTCTGGAGACGGCTCTGCACCCTCCGGCGCTCCCAGGGGCTCGGTCAACCGGAGAGTGATGCTGCGAAGCGCCGGCAGCCGACGCGCCGCGAAGGCGACCTGCTGCCCTAGGGTCGGCAGGCGAAGCGCCCAGTATGCAAGCAGCAAAACGCCGACGTCTCCGCCGGTGCCGAGGTGTTCGGTGACCATCGCGACCGCGAGCAGAATGCCAAACCCGAGTTGTATGCCATGGGCCACCACGGAAACCCGCAGAAAGTCCGTACCCGCCCTCAGCCACTCCCGGAGCACTCCTTCGTGCTCCGTCTGGAGGGCCTGTTCTCCGCCATGGCTCAGAATGGGAACCAAGCCGGAGAGAGCATCGAAGTAGTAGCGGCTGAGCGCTCCCCCGTGGCTGCGAACACGGAGGTCTCGCTCCCGCAACGCTGGGTAGAAGAAGACCGGAACCGCAATGCTCACCAACGCCGCGACCATCGACAGTCCCAGAACCCCGTGCCCGACCCAGGCAAGCCCGGCTACCGTGAACCCCACCTGGGCCACCGACTGGACCAACTGCTGACCCACGATCGGAAGCTGGCGAATCCGGTGGACAGAGTGGCTCCGCTCCGCCATGTCCGATACCAAGCGGCTCGCGAGGTAGCGATCTTCCAAACGGGGGATCTTGCGGTCGAAGAGCATGCGGAGGCGTATCTCGAGCTTCCGTCCGATCTGAAGGGAGCCTCCGGCGATCCCGGCTTCGAGGACGAGGAGCAGGGTGCTGCAGCTAACCACCACCGCCGCCCCGGCCAGACGCTGTAGCGATGTCCCCAGATCTCGCCCGAGGTCAAGCAGGCCGCGGAAGAGCAGCGCCTCGAGGACGACGGCGGCTCCCGAAAGCACGATCGCTGCGACCAGGCCGGCCGGCGCGCTCCAACCATCGATCAGAAGCAGCTCCAGAACGCAGTGGAAGGGGCGCGCATCATCCTCCTCGAGGGCAGCCGTCAGCTCGGGAGAGCGCAACTCCGGTGACGGCGAAGTAGGCTCGCCCGGCGCCGCTTCTCCGGGTGTTTCCACTCGTCTTCCCTGTACCCTGACGAGCACCGCCCCCTGGAGCACAACCTGATCCCCCTTGGCGCCGGCCCCCGAGGGCGCTGCGGCAAACCAGAACCTACCTGGAATGGCAGCTGGCCCCTCAGACAGGGCTCGGCGGAAGAAGCTCGCGATCAGCTCCGGGCTGCGGCGCTTCAGGACCGCAGGGCCGTGCTTCGACAAAGTGGCAGCGGTCCTGACCGCGGCATCGAGTGCCGCGAGAGAGAACCACCCGGGGTCTGCCAAAGCCTCGCCCATCAGCTCCGAGATGCGGGTCGGCGGCGCACCGAACTGTTCCATCCGCTGCCGGAGCCCAACCAGGAACTCCTCTCCTGATGCCCACTCCCTCCAGGCCTTCGCCGAAACAGAGTGGCGGTGAACATGGACCTGGCCAAGAAGGGCACGCTCTGACAGCCCCCGCCGACCGGCCACCGGGTCCATGATCTCGACCCCGCCGAGCCGCTTTCGCCACACCACCACGAAGTGGACCAGACCGCTTGGCAGGCGAACCACTAGAATCGCCGGCAGCGTTCGGGCACTCGGAAGGAGCAGGTGGTCTACCGGGAGCATGACCTGTTCCGCAGCCAGACCCAAGGAGCTGGCCACCTCTTCAAGCGCGTCGATCGATGTGCCGTCGACATCGGTCTGGCACGCCTCGCGTAGCCGCCCGTAGCTCACTCCGATTCCGAACCCTTCGAGGAGCGCCTTGAGGGCAGCCGGGCCACAGTCCATCGCCGAAGACTGGATGACCTCCGGAATGCGCCGACGCATCCCCGTCGGCAAGCCGGAGGTTGAGAGACGCCGCAGAGGTCAGCCCCCCGCGCGCGAGAACGACCGAACGCTGGTTGCCGTCCCCCCGCCTCCGGCTGCCCGAAGTGCCAACGCCGCAGGCGAAACGGCCTCGATCTGCACTTCGACCGTCGCGGGCAACCCGTGACTCAACCGAGGACTCCCACCGGGGCTTGGAACCGCTCTCAGCTCTACCTCCACCAAGTCCCCCCGGAGCTCCGAGGCCACCCGGGTCACGGCGGCAGGGACGGTTCCGAACTCGGTCCACGGGAAGCCATGAAGGCGGACGACGGCCGGCTGCCCCGGCCGGAGCCGGCCAAGTCCGTCGGCCGGAGAAAACCAGGCCACGATTCGGAAGCCCCCATCGGGCACGATCGTCGCCAAACGGTCCCCCGGGGACACGAACTCTCCGGGACGGAGGGCCGCGACCTCGGCGACCACCCCCGCGACCGGGGCTCTCGCCGAGTACCGCGCGATCTCTCGCTCCAGGCGACGGATCGTCACTCCGGCACGGGCCAGGTCTCCGTGCAACCCAGCCAGATGCGCCTCGAGGTCATGGATCCGAGCCTTCCTCTCGCTCTCCTGATCGCGATGCACCCACTTGAGCCTGGAAAGCGCGACTTCGGACGCGGTCAACGCCGCCCGCCGTTGGCGCTCTTCACTCCCAGCTTTCTCGAGCTCGGCGTCGGAAAGCAGTCCGGCCTTGTGTAGCTCCTTGGCTCGCGCGGCTTCCGAGGTCGCAAATCGCAGCCGAGCCCGCGCTTCCGCGAGCCACGCGCGCTCCTCTTCAAGGGCAGCGGCCCGCTCTCTTTCGGCCGCGTGAAGAGCCACTCGTTCAGCCTCGAGCTTCCGCTCCAGGAAGGCCAACCGATCGTCCAGCCCCTCGGCAGTTGACCTCTCCTCCTCAGCTTGAAGGCGGAGCGATCGCCCATCTAGCTCGACCAGAACGGTGCCCGCTTGAACCCTCTCGCCGACTCGAACCTCCACTCTCGAGACGGTGCCCGCTACCTCAGCTTCGACCGGGTGCCCACCGTCCGCGGCCTCGATGCGAGCGTGCTCGCTCGTGACCCAGACTCCAATCTCGACGAGAAGCGCCCAAGCGATTCCGGAGCCCAAGAACAGTGCTCCCACCACTGAAACGAGAATCCACGGTCTGGAGGAATCGCTCTTCAACGAACGGAGCGTCTTAGAGTATGGCGTGGCCACGGGTTCACCTCGCTTTCGGAACGTGGAAACGGACCAAGCCATACGGAGGGTTCGAGAGGATTTTCATTGTAGGGATGTGGCGCACAACTGAGATTACCAATCGAGAGTAAGAAGCTTCGCTGCCACTCGTTGACCGCGAAAGTTATTGTATGTGTTATGGTGATCCATGTGAATACCCGGAAGAGCACGCGAGAGCTAAGAACTGCCAAGAACTCGGTCAATCTGGTCGCCTGGATTCGAGAACTTCCCGGTCGGGGGGCCAGGTCTTGGACCGTTCGCATGCCTTCGCCCTTGGCGCTGGCAACCTATCAATGGCCGCCAACCGCGGCAAAACACGAAGGGATTCTCTGATGAAGATCAAGACGAACCTCAAAGCCGGACCTGAAGTTGAGAACGGACCGCCCGGTGGTAGTTAAGGCGGCGGCTTGACTGCCAACCCTGGGAGAACACGCAGATGGACGTGAAGACGAACCTCAAGGCAGGATCTGAGATCGTGAACGAGGCCCAGGGCGATAACGACTAACGATACGCCCGGCGCGGTTTCGGTTCCTCCGAAACCTGCGCCTCCAGCTTTGGGTCGGCCCTAACACAAGGGCCGGCCTCTTTTTGATTGGTCGGATCCGCTACTTGCCCCGTCGCATCATCCCCACGTGGGGGATCCCGTCCTCGTCGAACGGCTCGCCGCGGGTCTCGAACCCGAGCTCGCGGTAGAAGCCTTCGAGGTAGGCCTGGGCGTGGATGAGGACCGGATCGCCCGGCTGCTCCGCGGCGATCCGCCGGAGGGCCTCCGTCACCAGCTCCCGGCCGTGGCCCCGGCCGCGAACCCGGGGGCTGGTGACGATCCGCCCCAGGCGGACATGGTCACCCTCCGGGTACCAGCGGGCGTAGGCCTCGACCCTCCCCTCCTCCACTCCGAGGAGATGGACGGCCTCGCGATCCAGACCGTCCAGGTCCTGGTAGGGGCACTCCTGCTCCACGACGAACACCTCCGCGCGCAGGCGGAGGAGGTCGTAGAGCTCGTCCGAGCTCAGCTCGTCGAAGGACTTCGCCAGGAAGCGCATCGCGGTTGATTCTAGACCGCGCGCCCCAGGGGCGCCCTGATCAGGCCGCCGGCCGTTCGGCCAGCGTCTCCGACCTGCCCCGGTCGATCCGGTTCGACTCCCGGATGTGCTCGGGCACGTCCTTCAGGTCCCAGACGATCCCCACCGCGGCCAGCACCTTGAGCACGTAGTAGGTGAGGTCGATCTCCCACCAGTAGAAGCCCTGGCGGGTGGAGCTCTTGTAGTAGTGGTGGTTGTTGTGCCATCCCTCGCCGAGGCAGACGAGGGCCAGCAGGAGGCTGTTGCGGCTGTCGTCGCCGGTGGCGTAGCGCCGCCGCCCGAACATGTGGGTCAAGCTGTTGATGGCGAACGTGGCGTGCCAGGTCAGCACCGTCGGGATGAACAGACCCCAGACCAGGGCCGGAAGGCCGCCGAGGGCGAAGAGGAGAGCACCCAGGGCGACGCCGGGCACCAGGTGGTGCTCGTTGAGCCAGACCATCTCCGGGTACTTGGCGAAGTCGGCGATCCGGTCGTAGTCGGTGTCGTCGTGCTCGGTGGTCAGAATCCATCCCACGTGGGCCCACAGGAAACCGTGCCGGCCCGGCGAGTGGAGATCGTCCGACTGGTCGCTCGCCCGGTGGTGGTGACGATGGTGCGCCGCCCACCAGAGCGGGCCCTTCTGAAAGGAGAACATGCCGAAGCAGGCGAGCACCACCTGGAACACGCGGCTGGTCTTGAAGCTCCGGTGGGAGAAGTAGCGGTGGAAACCGGCGGTGATGCCGAACATCCGCACCAGGTAGAGGCCGGCGCAGAGCGCCACCAGGCCCCAGGAGACCGGCAACCAGAAGGCGGCCAGGCAGGCAACGTGCACGAGGAAGAAGGGAACGATCTTCACGTTCCACCGGATCTCGGGGTGTCCTTCGAACTCGATCATGGGTCTCGGGTCTCGCTCGATGCAGGGTTGGGTGGCTGGGGTCGCTCGGGCAACCGCCTGGATGTGATTGTTTCGGCACGAGCACGAACATGCCATCGCGGGAGGGTCAGGTCTGTGTCACGCTTTCGTCAGGAGCGGCGGCTCGGGATACGATGATCTCCCCAGCCATGGTCCGACTCCGTTTCACGCCCATCGTCGTCAGCTATGTGGTCTCGATCCTCGTCACCATCGCGCTGCTGGTGGTCTGGGTCGTCTACACCATGCAGGCGCGGGCGCGGATCGACGAGCTCGCGGACCGGGTCGGGGTGGCCGTCGGCAACCTCCACTGGGCCGTGCTGGTCGTCGGCTGCGGGCTCGCGGCGCTCCTCATCGTCGAGCTCACCTCGCAACTCGCCAGCCGCGTCGCCGAGGTGCGCTACGCCCGCAAGCAGGAGGAGTTCATCTCCATGGTCACCCACGAGCTTCGGTCGCCGCTCGCGGCGATCAAGCTCCACGCCCAGACCCTCCAGGACTCGGACATCGGGCGCGAGCAGCTCGAGCGCTCGCTCGACTTCATCCTCCAGCAGACCGACCGCATGGCGACCCTGGTGGACGACGTCCTCGAGTCGAGCCGGCTGGTGGCCCGCAAGCGCCACCTCGACCTCGAGCTGGTGGGGCTGGCCGACTTCTTCACTTCCTACTTCGAGGAGGTCCGGCCGCGCATCGAGTCCTACGGCGTGGACCTCTCGGGGAGGGTGAATACGACGGGCACGGTGCGGGCCACGGAAGAGGGCCTCCGACGGCTGATGGACAACCTGCTCGAGAACGCCGCCCGCTTCTCCGAGACCGGCGGCGAGGTCCGCTGCCGGGTCGAAGAGGAGGGCGAGTGGGCGGTGATCCTGGTCGAGGACGACGGCGTCGGCATTCCGAAGAGCGACCTCGCCCGGGTGTTCGACCGCTTCTACCAGGTCGGCCGCCAGCAGACGGGGCGGCGGAAGGGCACCGGCCTGGGTCTGTTCATCGTCTCCGGCCTGGTGCGGGAGATGGGGGGCACGGTCCACGCGTTCTCCCACGATGACCAGCCGGGGACCACCTTCAGGATCGAGCTGCCCCTTCTTGCGATCGAGACCGCGGCCCCGACCGCGGCCGTGCCCGGGAACGACCGGAGAGACGACCCGTGAACGGCGAGGAGACACCCCGCCTCCTGGTGGTCGAGGACGAGGAGGCGATCGCCCAGGGCCTGGTGCTCAACCTGGAGCGCAAAGGCTGGCACGTGGAGCTTGCGACCGACGGCCCCGGCGCACTCGACAAGGCGGCCTCCGGCGCCTTCGACCTGATCGTGCTCGACGTCCGCCTGCCCGGCATCGACGGGTTCGAGGTCTGTCAGCGCCTGCGCCAGCGGGCCGATTTCACGCCGATTCTCATCCTGACCGCCCGCAGCCAGCCGGACGACGTGGTCTACGGCCTCAAGCTGGGGGCCGACGACTACATGGTCAAGCCGTTCGACCTGGCCGAGCTGCTGGCGCGGATCGAAGGGCTGCTCCGGCGCCAGAGCTGGCTGCGGACGGAGGAGCCGGACGAAGAGGGGGCGAAGCGCGCCGAGCCCCCACGGGAACGCCTCTCGTTCGGGGACTTCTGGGTCGACTTCACCAGTTGGCGCGCCCAGACCCTCCACGGAGTGGTCGAGCTGTCGAAGAAGGAGCTGGCGGTGATGCAGGTGTTCGCCCGTCGGCCCAACCAGGTGATCAGCCGGCGCGAGCTCCTGGCCGAGGTCTGGGAGCTCCCCGACCACCCCAACACCCGTGTGGTGGACAACGTGATCCTCGCCCTGCGCAAGGCGTTCGAGGAGAGCTCGTGGCGTCCGCGCCACATCCAGACCGTCCGGGGCGTCGGGTACCGGTTCGTACCCTGAGCCGCCCGCGGCTCGCCCCTCCGGGGGACCGCCGCACACCCGACCCCGGACCGCCGGACCGAAGGAGCCAACGATGAAACAACTGATTCGCTTCACCGCCACAGCCATTCTGCTCTCGACGCTCGCCGGGCCCGCGGTCGCCCAGCTCGAGATGCCGCGCACCAGCCAGGCCGCGAGCGTCAGCCAACGGATCGGCGTGACCGACGTGACCATCGAGTACCACCGCCCCGGGGTCAAGGGGCGCCCCATCTGGGGCGGCCTGGTGCCGTACGACCAGATCTGGCGTGCCGGCGCCAACGAGCGCACGACCTTCTCGGCGACCGACGACGTCATGATCGAAGGCCAGCCGCTCCCGGCCGGCACCTACGGCCTGGTGACGATCCCCCATGTCGACTCCTGGGAGATCGTCTTCACCAAGACGGCGGACGCCTGGGGCGCCGGCACCTATGATCCGAGCGACGACGCCCTGCGGGTCGAGGTCACCCCCCGCGAAGGGCCGCGGACGGAGTGGCTGGAGTACCGCTTCGAGGATCTGGCGGACGACGCGGCGACTGTGCTGCTGTGCTGGGACAAGCTCGTGGTGCCGTTGCGCGTCTCGGTCGATCTCGACGAGCGCGTGATGGAGAACCTGCGTGCCGTCGTCCGCTGGGAGTACCCGTACCAGGCGGCCACCTACGCGCTCGAGCACGATCGGTACCTGGACGACGCCCTGTCCTGGATCGAAGCCTCGCTCGCCCTCGATCGCAACTTCTGGAACCTGGCGACCAAGGCGCGCCTCCTGGCCCGGACCGATCGCACCGAGGAGGCGATCGAGCAGGCGCGCGAAGCGCTGGCAGTCGCCCAGGAGATGGATCCACCACCCGCCCAAGGCTTCCGCGACGCCCTCCTCCACGACATCGAAACCTGGCGCGCCGAAGGCGGCTCCTGAGCGCGCGACACCCAGACCGTTTGACCTGACAAGGAGCACCCATGCAATCAAAGCTCGACGCCCACGGCCGCCGCGCCCCGAGGCGCCCGGTCCGCTGGCTCGTGTTCGTCGTCGTCCTCGCGATCGTCGCCCTGGGTGCCTTCGCTTGGCTCCGCCTCGGTGACCCGAGGGTCGAGATCAGCGCCGATCGGGACGGCATCGGCCGCCCCGGCACCACGGTCACCGTGCTCCTGACCGAGCCCTCGCGCGGCCTGGCCGGGGCGCGCATCGAGGTGGTCCAGGAGGGGGAGGCGACCGTCGTCGAGGAGCGTGCCCACGCCGCTCCCCGGCCGTTCTGGGCCTTCTGGGGACCGCGCACCGTGGACGACACGGTCGAGGTGCTGGTGGGACCGGAGACGGTGCCCGCGCTCCGGGAGGGCGAGGCGACGATCCGCGTGGTGGCCGAGCGGGCGAGCACACCCCTTCGGCGGGGCACACCGGTGGTCGAGGAGCTGACGCTCCCGGTCCGGCTCCGGCCGCCGCTCGTCACCGTGCTCTCGCGCCAGCACTACGTCGCCCAGGGGGGAAGCGGCGTGGTCGCCTATCGGGTCGGCGACGCCGCGCTCGCCGCGGGAGGGCGCGACGGCGTGCGCATCGAGCTCGGCGAGGTGACCCGGTTCTTCCCCGGCTACCCGCTCCCCGGGGGCGAGGCCGGGGAGCGCTTCGCCCTGTTCGCCGCGCCCCACGACCTGGAAGACCCATCGGCGATCCGGCTGGTCGCCGCCGACGCCCTGGGCAACAAGGCCGAGGCCGCCTTCGTCGATCAGTGGTTCCCGCGCCCGCCGCACCAGGACACGATCCGCCTGAGCGAGCAGTTCATGGCCAAGGTGGTTCCCGAGATCATGGCCCAGGTGCCGGAGCTCGAGGACCGGGGAGACCTGCTCCGGAACTACCTCCAGATCAACGGCGACCTGCGGACCCGCAACGCCCAGGAGCTCCGCGACCTCGCGGCGCGCTCCCAGCCCCGGTTCCTCTGGCACCGGAGCTTCCTGCCGTTGCCGGGAGGCCAGGTGATGTCGACCTTCGCCGACCGGCGGACCTACACCTTCGACGGCGAGCCGGTCGACCACCAGACCCACCTCGGCTTCGATCTGGCCTCGACGCGCCACGCCAAGGTCCCGGCGGCCAACGACGGCGAGGTGCTCCTCGCCCGCTACTTCGGGATCTACGGCAACACCGTGGTGCTCGACCACGGCTACGGGTTGATGAGCCTCTACAGCCACCTGTCGTCGATCGGCGTCGAGGAGGGCCAGCGGGTCGAGCGGGGCCAGGAGCTGGGCCGCACCGGCGCCACGGGCCTCGCCGGGGGCGACCACCTGCACTTCACGATGATGATCCGGGGCGAGCCGGTGACGCCGGTCGAGTGGTGGGACGGAGCCTGGATCCGCGATCGATTGGCGGCGAAAATGGGAGATCGCTCCACGCTCTTGACCGACCGTTGAGGCCCGCGCCGGGGCCGTTTCGGCTGGTACACTCGAACCCCTCATGGCATCGATCTTCGAGCTCCTCGGCTTCAAGAGCAACAGCGGCGCGGTGCGCCCGCCGGACGCGGTCCACGAGATCGCGTCGCGGCTGGAACGGCTCGGTCCGGAGCGCTCGCGCTACGTCGCGTCCTTCGCCGTGGTGCTCTCGCGCGTCGCCCACGCGGATCTCGAGATCAGCGCCGCCGAGCGCCACGCGATGGGGGAGATCATCCAGAAGGTCGGGCGCCTGAGCACCGACGAGGCGACCGTGGCGGTCGACGTGGCGATCCGGCACAGCAACTCCTCGGGCGGTACCGAGCACTTCCTCGCCACCCGCGAGCTCGCCAGCCTCGCCTCGGTCGAGCAGCGGCGCGAGGTGCTCGACTGCCTGTTCGCGCTCTCCGCGGCGGACGGCTCCATCTCCACCGCCGAAGAGAACCGGGTCAAGCAGATCGCCAGCGAGCTCGGCTTCACTCACCGGGAGCTCGCCGCGGCACGCTCCCGATGGAACCAGTACCGCGAGATCCTCAAGTAACCCGCTAGCCTGGACTATTCATGAGTCACCTACTACGAGCCGCAATTGCATGCAATCTCAGGGCGTACTCGCTCTTTGCTCCTCAACGGAATGCCCAGTACGC
>Ga0210122_1000377_pt1 | contig 15285 bp, 13 predicted proteins | sample Muzzi_CordB_D2_FD_185530 | JGI IMG/M metagenome (GOLD analysis project Ga0210122, IMG submission 185530) | Wetland microbial communities from San Francisco Bay, California, USA, that impact long-term carbon sequestration - Muzzi_CordB_D2 (SPAdes) | ecosystem: Environmental > Aquatic > Marine >... | reverse complement strand
GCCCAGCCACAGGGGTGGGTGGGGGTCGCTGTCAGGACGAGGCTCGATTTTGAGGCCCTGCACCTGATAATATTTGCCTGTAAAATTGACTTCTTCTTGGGTCCACAACAGCTTAATCAGTTGGATTGCCTCTTCAAAACGTGCACCGCGTTTCTCCAAGGGAACCTGATATAGGGCAAACTCATCCGGTTTATAGCCGATGGCTGCCCCAAGAATAAAGCGTCCTTGTGACATGACATCCAGCATTGCCACATCTTCTGCCACCCGTACGGGATGGTAAAACGGCAAGACGATGATGTCTGTACCAAAGACAATACGCTCCGTACGAGTAGCGATACCGGCCAAGCCTACTAACGGCGACGCCCAGTAATGATTTTTGACGCCGTGATGTTCTTCGAGCCAGACCGAGTCAAAACCCAGTTCTTCTCCCAACAAAACTTCCTCAAGGAATTCTTGGTAGTAGGCTCCCCCTTCAGTGGGGATAAATCCAAACCTCATTGGACTGTCCTTTGCAAGGCATTAAGGAAGTTGCTAAACAGTTGTGGCACTGCCTCGGAAGGGTGTGCCTTTGCCATCAACTCTTCATAGCGCAAACCATAAGTCTCATAAAACTTGCGGGTTTTACGCAGAAAGTCCCGCCCCGCTCGAGGTGTCACTTCAAGGTGAAACTGAACCCCCCAAACCGGTTTATGGTCCACTCGAAACGCTTGTACTTCTGAGGCAGCGGAAGAGGCCAGTACCCGCATTTCTGGTTGGGGCAATACTTCCTCGGTGTGAAACTGAAATGATATAAATCGCTCTGCTATTTGCTCAAATAGCAAATCAGCTTGCTCAGTTTGTCTCACATAGTGCCAGCCAATTTCTACTTGCGAACTTCTTCGGATTGCATTTTTGCCATAGTAGGCTCGAGCCAGCAATTGCGCCCCAAAACATACTCCCAGCACCGGCATCTCACGCCGACCAGCTTGTTTGATGATATCCAGCTCGCTCAAAACCCAGGGTGCATCTTCAGTAGCCGAAGCAGGCGACCCCCCGATTACCACCGCATCGAATTTGTCGAGCCTTACTGTCCAGGTTTTGCGCTGGAAGAAGTAGGTATGCACCTTGCAACCCAATGGCCGAAACCACTTACCAAACCAGTAAGTTCCCAGGCGACGGGGACTATTGTCTAACAACAAGATACGGGGAGGAGTTGTCATATTAATTCACCTGCCCTACAAACTCTTGCGGTTGATCAAAATCTTGGTAGCCACCTGCGTCAAAGGATGGCCCGGGAAACCCAATGCATTCCCAGGTATCAGGATGGGTACAATAAAGAAAGACGACATCTTCCCATAAAGCGCTAAAAAAGGATGAAGGCTTGACCTGGCCCCAGATATTACCGTTGACCTCATCCTGCCGAACTGCATCCAGCAGCGTTGTGCGCTCCGAGGCTGTCAAGTCGACAAAGCCTGATTTGCTAAACATCGTTTGAGCCATCTTGTCAACGGCATCGAGCGCGGTTGCATAGAGTTGCTCACGCCCTGCTTCGTAGCGAGCACGCATTTCTACCATGCTGACAAAACCCCTATCTTTAACCCCCTCATCAAAATCATCAGTTGGAAGCATTGTAACGGCCAGGGCCTCCAGGGTTTGGATGCGCTCTTCATCCCGAAAGAGAGTCGGGGCCGGTTTTGTAGAAGAAACTTGTTGCGTTGGCGCTCGAGCAGCCTGTTTACCGAAAATATGTGTCCACAAGCTTTTGAACCAGGCCACCAACCCACCGACTTTGGCCCTTTCAGGCGGAACAACCGGCCCCCTGCCGGTGCGCTGCAATTCAACCACGCGCTCACTGAAAGCAGCGATCAATTTATCGGTCTTATTCTGGATATATTTGCCGGTCATCCGCAGCAACCATTGGCCCCGGTCGGAGGTTTCAACATGAATGGTTAAGATCACTTTGGTCTGCCCCGGTGTGTCATCATCTGCGATAAGCCAACTGCCGCTTAACACATCCACCGGCCCATCGACCAACTCAAAGGTGACAGAGCGACCCACAGTCTTGGTCACCGTCACCGTAGCCGGTATCGTCAAAATGGCGGCCCTGGCAACGAATTTGTACAAATCCCCTTCGCGTTTAACAGAGATGAGGTCATTGATAAATTCGGGATAAGCTTCCATATCGGCCAGCACCTGGTAGACAATATCTTTCGAGGCTGCGATGCTGTGGGTGATCGAAAAATCAAATTGGTTGTCGGTGGTTTGCCATGATGCCATACTATCGATTCATCCGTTGAATTTCAGTTCAAATGGCCTACTTTGGCCTGCTCAATGATGTATTGCGAGGCACGCAGAGTGATTGCCATCGCTGTCAGGGTAATGTTGGCCCCCCCTCCCGTCGGAAATACGCTGGTATCGGTTACAAATAGATTGGGGATATCGTGAGCCTGGCCGTAGGGGTTAATCACAGAAGTTTGTGGATCGTTCCCCATTCGTACAGTGCCCATCGGGTGAGCCGACGAGACCGGACCGGCCTCTACTCGCCATGCCCCGGCGGCCTCTAACGTTTCTTTGGCTTTTTGGATACCATGTTGGATGAGTTGCCGGTCATTTTCGGCCCAGCTATGCTTGAGGTGAGCAACCGGCGAGCCATACTGATCTTTTACCTCGGCATCAAGGGTGACCGTATTATCATCATTGGGCAAGCCCTCGCCGCAGACCCACCATCCACCAGCATAGGCATAGTAGCGAATCATCTCTTTGAGATCTGCGCCCCATAAATTCATCATGTTTGAAGCATAGAAAAAGGGGCCAGGTACAAACTTTTCCAGCGTATACCCACGCGCAAAGCCTCGCTGCCCGTCTGTCTCGTACCAATCTTGCACCAATAAATCGCCCATCGTTGGCCCTTTGAAACCATTTAGCGGTTCGCGAAACAATCCGGTCACGGTGCAGGTTGGATGGGCCATGAAATTCTTCCCAATCAAGCCACTGGAGTTTGCCAGCCCTTCAGGAAAGGTGTTGTTAGCAGATAATAACAATAAGCGCGGTGTCTCAACGGCGTGCGCAGCTACAACCACCAGCCGGGCCTGGATCTGATGAACAGCGCCGTTGGCGTCAAAGTAAGAGACACCGGTAACCCGGTTACGCTTGGCCTCATATTCAATCCGAAAGACCGTGCATTCGGGCAAAATTCGAGCGCCCTTAGCCTCTGCCTGTGGCACATGGGTGAAAAGTGTGGTCGATTTGGCCGTGCTGCGGCAGCCCTGCATACAGAAACCACAATTGATACATGCTTCACGTCCCTGATAGGGAATAGAAGCAATTGCTAGCGGACCGTGCAGGGGATGCCCCCCTAACTTTTTAACACCCTGCGCCAGGGTCTGGGCGTGATAGCTAAAGGGCAAAGGTGGCATGGGAAATGGCCCGCGTGGCGCTTCCCACGGATTTTCACCGACCTGTCCTGATACGCCAAAATCACACTCAACCTGATCATAATATGGAACCAGGTCGTCGTATGTTAACGGCCAATTAACGCCGACCCCATCTACCGAAGCTGTTTTGAAATCATTGGTGTGGAAGCGTGGCGTGACAGCACACCAAACCAGCGTCCCACCGCCGATACCAGTTCCAGACCAGGGATTAATCGGGTCTTCACCACTCGTTACGCGATCACCGCTCCACAATAGTTTCAGCATCTCGGCTTCGTCATTCTCAAAGTCTACTTTTGGATTGTAACGAGGGCCGGCATCCAGGCCGACAACCGAAAAGCCGGCCTCGGCCAACTCTTTAGCCATCAAACCTCCACAGGCACCGACGCCAACAATGCAAACATCGACAGTTTCTTGCATGTCACCCACTTAAATTAGCTCCATGAACTCGTTCCGTTCCCACGGATCAACCCGGCCATGCCACTCGGGCGAACCATAATCGGATATAGCCTCTTTGACTTTTTCGATTTCGTATTGCTTATCGACGATAAAGGTCTGCATACCTTCCCGTGTTAGCAGATCCAATAAGGCTTCATCGGCTTGCAAGGCTTCCAATGACTCTTCGATCGTGGTGGGCGTTTTGGCTAGATCATCTCGTTTGTAGGCATTGGTCGAAATCGGCTCCGGCGGTTCGGTCTTGTTGCGAATACCATCAAGCCCGGCAGCTAGGCTGGCCGCGGACACTAGATAGGGATTGCTGCTGCCACAGGCCATCCGATTTTCAATGTGAGTTCCTTTACCGCGCCAGGCCTTCACCCGAACACCAACGCTGCGGTTTTCGTGTCCCCAGGAGATAGTGTTGGGGGCATAGCTGTTGGGTTGGTAGCGCTTACAGCAGTTGACAGTTGGAGCCAAGAAAGCTGCCAAGGCCCGGGCATGGGCCAGTTGACCTCCAATAAACCAGCGACAAATATTAGATAGACCATCCGGGCTGTCCGGGTTATAAAAAACATTCTCGCCGGTTAGTGCATCCAGCAGGCTAATGTGAAAATGGCTCCCGTTTGCGCTCTTATCGATCCAGGGCTTGGTCATTAGAGTGATAAGTAAACCATGCTGTTCCGCAATCTCTTTTAGGCCATTTTTCCAGGTAAAGGCTTGATCCGCGCTAGCGATACCCTCGGCAGGTTGGTAGTTGATTTCATATTGCGCCGGACCCCACTCGGTGTTGCAGGTGGTTATCTCTATGCCCATCTTGGTCATGTGGCGCTGAATATCACGCAGAATCGGGTGGGCTTCATGCTTCAGAGTGGTCATAATCTGATGTCCCCCAAAAATCGGCTGTTTGGTTTCGGGGTCCAGGATATAAAATTCATATTCATGCCCGCTGCGGCAGATAAAGTTCATCTCTTTGGCTATATCAAGCATATGTTTGAAGATATGGCGTGAGGAGCCCATCGCCGGGCGACCATCGTAAAAACGCAAATCACCCAAAACGCGAGCGGTGTGATCGGCCCAGGGAACAATTTTAAAAGTGGTCAAGTCTGGGTGAAACACGAGGTCTGAGAAGGTGAGGTCTTCGGCATAGCCCGTTCCCAGCCAGGCCACGTCGGCTTGTGGGTCCCAGGTCAGTAAATCGCTGACCATAGCTAATCCTTTTTCAACAACTCGCTCGAAATTAGCCAACGCAACCAGTTTGCCCCGCGAAATGCCGTTAATATCGGGGGTTTCAAAGCGAATGAACTCTATGTTGTTTTGCTTGACAAGTTCCATAACCTCAGAAAGATTCATCGGCAGGTACTCCTTCTCTCCGGCACATGATTGACAAGTTAAGTTCTCGGCGGCGCGGTTGATTTCCGAACAACGAGGTGATGGGGAAGGGTAATGGCGTCGCTATTGGTTATTTCGCCATTGCGCAGCTTGATCAAACTTTCCATCCCCGTCGCTCCCAGATCATATAGAGGTAACGAAATGGTGGTTAGCGGCGGGTCAACAAACTGAGTGGTAATAATATCATCAATACCCATCACACTGATCTCTTGAGGAATACGGTAGCCAAGCTCTTTTAGCCTGACCAAACAGCCAATGCCCATCATATCATTTGAGGCCAATACCGCAGTTGGTTTTTCAGGTAAAGCATCGAGGCTTTCGGCGACCCTCAAGCCTGATTCATAGTTGTAGTCACCCTTAAAAATCAACTCTGAAATCAAATCTAAGCCGTGATCCTTAAGCGCCAACTGGTAGCCATTGAGACGAAGCCGGGTGGTCGTTAGCAACTCCGGCCCGGAAATATATGCAATTGATCGATGTCCCAAACCTATCAAATAATCAAATGCGTCCTTGACCATTTGTTTATTGTCAAAAAGGACGGCAAAGGATGGAAATAGATGTTTGGCCAGCGAGACACAGACTGCCCCTCTTCTCTGAAAGTTTTCCATAGCCTGATTGATATTGTTGAGATACTCATCATCCGTCAAACCCCCACCGGCAAAAATAATGCCATCTATCCGGTAACGTCTGAGAGTATTCAAGTATTGTATTTCAATAGCAGGGATACGATCAGAGTTACACACAATCACCAGATATCCCTGTTCGCGGGCAACATCCTCGATCCCTCGAACAATGGCAGCAAAGTAGGGGTCCGTTGCATCGCCAATGATAACGCCTACAATATGTGTGGCCCGGGTAACCATTGCCTTGGCCAACGCACTGGGGGAGTAATTTAGTGTCTCAGCTGCTTCCAAAACCCGTGCTCTTGTCTTCGCACTTACGGGATGTGAACTCCCGCTGAGTACCCGAGACACTGTAGAAATTGATACATTGGCTTTTTTTGCAACGTCAGTAATTGAAACCATCTCACAGCCCTATAAAACTTGTACAGTTACTCAGTTCTCAGAACAATCCTGACTGAATTAAAGGATTTTCTCCTTCTTTGAGGGGGAGAGAAATAGACTTGCCATTTTCTATAGTCGATTGGTAAGCTGCCATGAGAATTTCAACTCCCATTCGGGCAACTTTAGCATCGCTGTCTGGAGCTTTTGACGTTTCAATAGCTTGTGTCAGTTGTTGAAACGGGGTCAGACATACATAACCATCCAAATAATCCTCAATTGGGATCTGGGTACCGTTGTGGATTAGGGTGTTATGAAAAGGCATCACGGTTAGGTTATGTTGTTCAAACTGCATTTCCAGAACATTATGCCAATTTCGAGGATTCAGGGCCTCGGTCACATCCATCGTGGGCAAAGTTTGTAGGGGTTGCTTGCCAGTGGATAATATGGCGAAGAAAATCCCATAATCAGCAATTATTTGACCAAAATTCTCGATTCCGGCCGTTTCATAAATATCCCAGTAATTATTACTTTTCGCCTGGATAGATTGTGGTAATCCCCATAATGCCACCATATAATCGATGGCATAACTACCCAAATTTGTCATCTCCCCTCCCCCAGACTGCGCTGGAGGGTCGAGACGTTCAGGCCAAACTGTGGGCAAAGGAAAATCAGTGGAAAAGGTCATGCTCCAACTATGGGTGTGATTAATGGGCTTTCCATACCGGCCATCTCTTACCTCATCGAGAATTTTGGCCGTAATTGGATTAAACCTAACAATAACGGCAATATCATGAACCAACTGAATATTGCTCTCAGTGACGGCTTTTTCGATTCTTCGAGCTGAGGAAAGGCTTTCGGCGAAGGGTTTGTTGAGGAAAATGTGTTTACCAGCTTGGATGGCTTTTTCAACCCAATCGGCTTTTTGGTGGGGAGAGCAAGCTAAGGCGATAATCTCAATTTCTGGGTCGTCAAGTAGTGCTTCAGCCGACTCTTTCAAAGGCATGCCGATGGCTTCTGACAGACCTTGTTTTCGCCTTGGGTCTTCTTCCCAGCCGGCAATGATCTTGGCTTCAGCTTCTTGGTGAAGCGCGGCGGCTACAAATTCCCCATGTGTACAACAATTCCCTAAAATACCAACGCTACGCTGTTTGATTGTGCCGTTCATGCCTACCTACCCTTCGCCTTTGAGAGTACTCAGAAATAAAACTTGAACTGGTGACCTCCAACAGCAATTTGGAGAGTTTCTGCTTTGCTCTACCTCTTTAAGAGCGTTTAAAATGAGATGGAAAACCTTTTCTGGAAAAGGTTTTCCTATATTAGCATAATAGGCGTAGAACGTCAATTTTACCGGTGACTTGGGATATATTTCACTAGCCTTTCCTCACAATCAATAACAACCTATTGCCTCAGCCAGTGATACGAACAGTTCAAGTTTCTATAGTTGAATTAATTTGCTACGTCCGCTAATAGCAGTAGAAGATTACCCCCTTCGATGCGCTCAATATCTGCCGTATCTAAAAATGGCATATCGGCAAACAGGCCAAAGGTTTGGGGGAAGCTCACCCATTCCAAACCGGGGCTAAAATCTGAACCCCACAGCAGCCGGGACGAGCCAAAATCTGCCAGCAATGCTTCAACATAAGGCCAGGCGGCCCGATGAGGATAGTCATAACCGGGCTTGGTCAAAGCATAAAAACCACTTAACTTGATTCGAACCCCTGGAAACTTTGCCAGCGCGAGTACCGACCTCAACGCTTGACGCACTGTGGTCTCGGTAGGGACTTGTTCCACAGCCGGGGGTAGGCCAAGATGAGAAACAATCAAACGTAACTCGGGATGACGTTCCAGCACAGGCAACCAGGCGGTCCAATTTTCGCCACGAGAATTTACACTGGCAAGCCAATGGTGCTGCTCCAGCCAAGCCCATACCTCCTCTAGTACCTGATTGATGGTTGCCACCATTGCCTCATCGAAGACGTAAATGCTGAGGCCAACAAAGTGTTCCTGTTGCCAATGTTCCAGAACTGGTATACTTAAACGCTCCGGCTCGTGAACAAAGGCTACTGGTCTCACCCAAGAATGGCTGGCGGCTATTTGAGCCAGATGTTGATTGTTACCAGCCGCCCAGCTTTCCCCTTCATACCCAACAGCTAACACCTGCTGCACATCATATTGCTGGGCCAACGCTTTGTAGAGTGTTACTTCATCCGGCTGAATCCGGCGGCAATTCTCTGGTAGTGTAGCCACATAACCGGGTTGAAAGAAATGTAAATGAGCATCAGCCCGGACTGACATGATTCAGCGCCTCCTCTAGTTTATGCAAAAATTTCTCCACATCAGCCATTGTGTTGTAACCATGTATAGAAACACGTAGGCGACCGGCGTGTGTCATGATATGGATGTTCTCGGCATGCAAGTAACGATAAATTTCATCGCTGGCGGGGTGGCGGAAAGCGATAATACCTGCCAGGGCATCCTTCTCATCGGGTGTGAGCAATTCAACCGGCAGCTTGGTTAGACCTTCCAGGCAGGCATGGACCAATGGCTGGGCTGCTTGAGCAATCGCCTCAATCCCGACGCTCTGAATATACTCCAGGCCCGCCCGAATCGCGTAAATAGCCGGGTAGTTTGGCATGCCCACGCTAAAGCTGGCGGCTCCCCCCAGGCTGACCGCCCGTTCAAAGCGATCCGGACCAAATGGGTCCTGCAAATTGAACCACCCTCCTGCTGGCACTGTCCAATCTTGGGTACGGGCCGCTGGAACGCCAACCAAGCCACCACCGTGGCTGGACAGAATCCATTTATGCGTACTACTGACGACCAGGTCCACCCCGGCCAAATTCAGCGGCACACGACCTAATGCCTGGGTCACATCTAGGGCTAACAAAGCTGGAGAATGTTGGCGTACTGCTTCTACCACAGCGGGCAATGAGATCATAAAGCCGTTGAAAAAACTGACCAGTGATACTTGTACCAACCGGGTATGTGTACTCAACAATGGAATGAGGTCTTCAACTCGCAAGCCCCCATCGCGTGCCTGCCATACCTTGACGGTGGCTGGACAGATCGGTTGAAGCCAAGGGGTGGCTCCGGCTGGAAAATCTAGGTCGCTGATAACAATTTCATCGCTGGGCTGCAGTTGCAGCGCCATCATCGCCAGGTTATAGGCTTCGGAACTGCAAGAGCAGAGGCCGATCTCGTCGGCAGTCAAACCATACATCCGGGCAGTCAATGCCTTAACTGCCTCTCGCTGGGCGTCATGCAACTTTCGACCATCCATGCCGAGTTGGTGGTCGTGAAAGTATTGTTCTAGAGCCCGGCCAACCTCCACTGGCGGAATTCCTTCAGCAGCGGTATTCAAGTAAGTCATATTTTCCATCGTAGGGAAAGATTTTTGGCGAGTTGAATCGGTTAGCATAAATGCCCCCTATTTTCTAAGGAATAGTCAAACTACGGTCCGTCATACCCCTTATTTGTCAATAATTCGGCAATTTTTGTGCCGGTTACGTTGCGTTCGACAATTTCAACCGGCACAATAATCAACTGTTCAGCGGCTTCTCCATAAGGCCCCTGGACTAAAACATGGCCACCCGGCCCCACGGCTAATGAACAGCCGATACACTTATATCCTTGCCACGGTCCTCCGCGAAGCCAGCCCACGTTACTGACCCCCACAATGGTCATATCGTAAAGCTTGGCTAACGTTGTGTATGAACCTTTCCAGAGGTCGCCGTAAGGTTCTTGGTTGTTGTCATGGTCAGGTTCCATAGCCCAGGCTGACGGCGATAGCAGAATTTGAGCGCCCATCCGGGCCAGTGAATGCCCTAAAGTCAGGGAATTGGGGAAATTATCGGCGCAAACATTGAGGCCAATAGTCCCTAAAGGTGTTTGAGCCACAGCCAGGGAGTCGCCGGTTGCGTATAAATCCTGAGCAATATCCATGACGTTAATCTTCCGGTGTTTCAATAAGATTTTGCCTTCTGGCGAAACCAGGATGGCGGCGTTATAAATTCGATCTCCAACTCTTTCGGTCAGCCCGGCAGCCACATAGATTTGAGCCTGTTGAGCAGCCTGGCACAGCATCGCGCTATGTGGGCCGGGGATGGGCCGGGCCAGATCACGGGTCGCCGGATCAGCCCAACCGACATCAAGACATTCGGGCAACACAACAACTGCGCACCCCTGTTCAGCGGCCCGCTCAATCATCTGAACGGCCCGCTTCAGGTTTTGGCTAACTTCGCCGCCCTCCACCAGCATTTGTGCCATACCTAGCTTGAAATTGATATTCCCCATTTTTTACCTCATGTCTGCAACCACTGGTCAAACCAGTCGAAAGCCTCTGCCTGCATCTGCAAGTCGAACTTGTGGAGGCCCGGATAGAACGTGCAGCGGTAACTATCGCCGGCACCAACTTTGGCATATATGCCTGTCAAGATAGTGTCGGCTCGCTCCATTTCGGCCAAAGTAAAAAGTTCATCGTGAATATTATTCAGCACTAGTGTTGGCAGTGGAGCCCGCAGCCCCAAAATTTCCGGATAATCGAGATCACGGGGTAGGAGGGGCACGTAAACCATCCAGGTATGGGTATAAGACTTGTACAGCAAATAATCGCGCCAGGTGGTCATCATGCCCACACAAACGGCACAACGGATCCGGGGATCGACCCCGCTCAGGAACACCGTCCGCATCCCACCCCCCGACAGCCCACCGCATCCGACCCGCTCCGAATCTACATCCTCGCGGGCACAAAGCACATCCAAAGCTCGCTGGTCCTCGGCTAAGAAGACTCCGGGCCAGGTAGTTCCCGCACAGAAAAGCGACTTGGCCATAATCGTCTCGTGCTCCGCCGCCCAGTTGTTGTAAGCGTCGATATCCGACTCCCCACCAGTAGACGCTGCCAGAATTTCCTGGGGCACATCCTCCAGAAGCACGCGCCGGCTGGCAAAGGGAAAAGCATCCGGAACTAAAACAACATAGCCCCGCTTGGCTATCTCGTTGGCCCAGGCCACGCCACCATAGTACTGGTTGTGGTGCTCAAGCATCGCCGGGTGGCATATTTCAGCAGTACGGGTAAGTTTTTGCTTACCAAAAACCTTGTTCATGGCGTGGTCATGCAGCGCCAGAATTGCAGGTAGTTTTCCGATGGCATCGGCTGGCTTTAGAAGAAACGCTTCCGTCGGCGGCCCGTAGGGGAGTTGCCAGGAGAGTTCTTCAATGTGGAGACCATCGTAGGTCAAGTGCCGCTGAATGGTTACTTCGGGTATATCACCGGTATCAGGTTGGGCCAGGCAATCGAGCAGCCGCTGCCGGGCTACCGGACGCCACCTTTCCACATCTGTCCACTGCTCCCGCCGAAACGAGAGCACCGCTGGTTCATCGCCCACAATGGAAGCGGCCCACGGACCATAGGCACCGATCATGTTTGGTTGCATCAATAGACCTCTCAGATCAAAATATGTATGCCCAGTCCATTATGTTAAAGCATGTTGGCCGTAATCGGATCATTGCTGCCTTCGCTGGCAACAAGTGGATTTCGTAATGGGCGACCAAATGGCGGCGCTGAAATCTCAAAAATGTCGCCGGGGTTGGGGCTAATTCCGGCGGCAAAGCTGATAGTGTCCGCGCCGAAAAAGTGGCAGTGAACGTCGCCGGGTCGACGGAAGCCCGAATATTTAAAGTGATGGTGCTCGATATTGGCGATGCTGTGTGACATGTTGGCTTCGCCGGTCAAGAAAGTGCCGGCCCATATCTCCTCATCATCGCGTATCAGACGGACCGAGCCAGAGATGCTATCAGGTAGTGCGCCAAGAAGTAGTTCCGGCCCAATCGAACAGTTTCGTAGTTTGGAGTGGGCCAGATAGAGATAGTTTTGCCGCTCCAGCACATGATCAGAGTATTCGTTGCCCAAGGCAAATCCCACCCGCAGCACAGCGCCAGACGGAGCGATAACATAAAGACCAACAATTTCTGCCTCCTCACCCCCATCAAGGGCAAATGGGGGCAGTTCAAGCGGCTGGCCCGGAGGCACAATAGAGTCGCCATCACCTTTATAAAACCATTCCGGCTGAACCCCTACCTGGCCTTTTTCCGGCTTGCCACCTTCCAACCCAAGCTTAAACATCTTCATTGAGTCGGTCAGAGTGTTTTGTTCAGTGGCAAGTTTGGCATGCATCTCATCACGAGCCTTGGCGCTACCCAAATGATCGAGTCCGGTGCCGCTCACGGTGCAATGGGCAGGGTCGGGATGATCGAGTGGGGGGAGGAGTCGGTTTTCTACAATAATTCGATCATAATCGACCATTTCATTACCAACACGATCCCTGACCATCTGTTCCAAAGCTATCCCTGCCTCACCGGCCTCCAAAGCCAGATCATAAACGCGAGTCGTTTCGCGTAGCACTTGTAAAGAAAGACCATCCTCACTCACCAGGCCAACCTGGCGAGCACCATCGGCCGTTTTGAATTGGACCAGTCTCATTTTCGTCAATTCCTTTCTCCAGAACTTTCAATTTCACACATCAGGGCAGATAGTGAATGGTCAGATTTCCCCAACCAGCCCCACCGTAACGCTGAAATGCTTCGGCATAGCGCACACCTGCCTGGATACCACGATAGCGTGCTACCGTCTCGATCTGTTCCAGCACATCAAAATCAAAATATTGTTTGAGGAAACCAATCTGGCTGCGAAAACATTGCATCATCGCCAATTTGGTCTCAATCGTCTGGCTGATATCGACATAGTTGGTAGGCTCAAAGTAGCGCCCATTAAGGGTATCCATAAAATAGAGGGCCGGATTGTAGTCTAAGGCCTCGCTATCGGTTTCATACTGGGGGATACCCAAGACGGGACCGGTCCACTTGACCAACTCGGTTACATTGCAGTGATCAGTATGATAATCCGTCGGGGCGTGAGTGACAATGACATCAGGACGTGTTTGCCGGATTAGGTCGGTAACCTGTCGCTGTTGCTCCGGGTCGTAGGGGTCAACTCCATCGTCAGGGACCATCAGCGCCCGGTATTCTGCCCCGATGAGGGCCGCCGACTCTGCCGCCTCTGCATGTCGCAGACGTGAACATTCCTCCAGCGACAACTCGTAGCTGCCAAATTTGCACCAGGTTGTTGTGGCCATCACAATATGATGCCCCGCCTTGGCCCACCGGGCCAATGTCCCGGCACAGAGTAATTCCAAATCATCCGCATGCGCGCCGAGCGCCAGGATCCGTAGTTTTTGTTCGGCCATAGTTTCTCCTTGCCGGCCCCTTTTTCGTCAACCGTTTAGTTGTACTGACCGTATTCCTTGGCGGCATCCATCAAGGCCATAACGTTGTCATCCGGCGTCGTGTAAGGTAACGTACAACCAGGGCTAAGAATAAACCCCCCGTTTTTGGCTAGGTGTTCAACATCATAGCGAGCTGCTTGGCCTACATCTTCTGTTGAACCTAGCGCCATAACGCTACTGGGGTCTACCGTGCCGATTAATGTGGTTTTCCCCTCAGTGACTTGCTTGCAGGCATCGTGATCAATCTTGTAATCGACCTGCAAGAAAATTGCCCCGGTATCGACCATAGGTTCAATGATTTTGGTCGCATTCCCGCAAATGTGCAGCCCAATCTCTTTGCCTTCGGCCCGCAAAGTTTCTATGAGTCGTTTTTGGTAGGGAAAAGCAAATTGCTGGTAAATTTTGGGCGAGCACACGTCGGGGCCGGAGATGCTCTCACCCATCATGGTTAAATGCGCGCCTGCATCAATTAGCGCCCGGGCATAGGCCAGAACCTGTTCGTACGTGTACTCTAACAAGCGATGAACAAGCTCCTCTTTGCTAGAGTCAAGCAGAGCTATAAGAAATTCTTGGGGATCGACAATCTGAGCGGCCAGACTAAAAGGACCTTGGTCTGCCTCGGAAAGTAAACAAACGTGTTGACCTAGTTCTTGAGCAATAAGGCGAGTGGCCTTAAGCATCTCCGGAAGCGTAGCATCTTGGTGGGGGTCAATGGGTTTGAGGTCATCAATTTGTTCGATGCTTTCCAGGGCGGGTCCGGCTACCCATGGTGGGGATATGTCGTCAAAAAAATCGACCTGGCAGCCAACGGCCTGGGCTAAGGCAGTTACTCCGTTTTCCAGATCAATCATATCGTGACGATATTTTTCCCAGGTGGCAATATGTGCCGCCGCCATCTTCTCGCCATCCTGGCAGTACTCTCGCACGGTATAGCCGGCAACAGATGCGGCATGCATAAAATTCTCCAAGCAAACCGGTACCCGGTCGGGAATGCCTCCTTCCAATACCGTCAGACATCGCTCCAAAGACGTCATTTGAGCCATAATAAGGCCTCCATTATCCTATATTAAAGCGGCGGACGCTGCCATCCCCCCAAAGCGGTCTCGATGTGCTGCGCGACTGCCAAAGCCACATCCTCGCGCCAGGGACGAGCCACTATCTGAACCCCAATGGGCAAGCCTTCCGGCGAAGTACCTGCTCGCACCACCGCGCCGGGCCAACCGGTCAGATTGTAAGTCATTGTATAGCTGAAAATTGGGGCATAAGCTGGATATTCTTGTCCTTCAAAAGTGGCTCCATGCGGCACAGCCGGATGAGAACTGACCGGACAGAGGATGACATCGTACTGCTCCATAAAGGCAAGCATGGTACTGCGGAACATGTCTAACCTGAAGAGCAATGCCCCAAATTCAGCACTGGTCAGTTCTTTTTTTCGCTGCACTGCCTGAAGCTGCTGCAAAAAGGGATGGGGGTTGGTGGTGCCGGACGTTTGTAGTAACCCCTGCATCCCGGCTCCGCCATCCGCGCACAAGAGGCCGTAGTAGATTTCATGAGTCTGCTCGATACCGGGTGGGCGATCTTCTACCACAACCATACCGGCCTCGGAAAGTGTTTTTGCGGTTGTTTGTACTGCTTCAACCGTTTCCGGCGTGGGGGATACAATGTCGTTATCTGTATGAAAAGCCACCCGCAGACTCTTGAGATCAACCTCGGCAGGATCACCAAGGGGTATCGGCACAACTGCCGGATCATGCCAGTCAACGC
>Ga0210122_1000376_pt1 | contig 15294 bp, 14 predicted proteins | sample Muzzi_CordB_D2_FD_185530 | JGI IMG/M metagenome (GOLD analysis project Ga0210122, IMG submission 185530) | Wetland microbial communities from San Francisco Bay, California, USA, that impact long-term carbon sequestration - Muzzi_CordB_D2 (SPAdes) | ecosystem: Environmental > Aquatic > Marine >... | reverse complement strand
CGTCGAAGCGGACGAGGAGGTCCGCGTGCGCCGGGCGATCGGCCGGGGGATGGACGAGGCCGCAGCACGGGCACGGCTGGCCGCCCAGGGGTCCGGCGACGCCCGGCGCGCCGCCGCCGACCGGATCATCGAGAATGACGGCGACCTGGCGGACCTGGAGCGGAGCGTCGACGAGCTGGCCCGGGAGCTGGGGCTGGGAGCCCGCGGTGGGTAGCGCGTAGGGTGCGCTTCAGCGCACCAGACCATGGCCCGGTGCGCTCAAGCGCACCCTACTTGGTATCACCCGGTATCGAGCCCGGTGCGCTGAAGCGCACCCTACGCGGTATCCGCCTCGCCGTCCGAGCCCCCGAGGCCGAGCTGCTTCACCAGGTCCCGCCACGCCTTCCCCCGGTGGCCGATCCGGTCCTTGACCTCGCCGGGCAGCTCGCCGTAGGTCCGGCTCTCCCCTTCGGGCAGGAAGACCGGATCCCAACCGAAGCCTTGGTCGCCCCGGCCCGGCAGCACCAGCGTCCCCGGCTCCACGCCCTCGCCGATCACCCGTCGCGTGCCGTCGGTGTAGAGGAGCTGGCAGCGGGCGACGACCCGCGGGGCCCGCCGGCCGGCCGGCCCGCCCCGCTCCTCGCGGCAGAGCGCGATCGCCGCCCGGGCGATCCCCTCGGCGCCCATGGCCTCGAGCATCCACTTGACCAGCGGTCCGGGGAACCCGCCGAAGACCTCCACCTCGAGCCCGGTCTCCTCCACCACCACCGGCCGCCCCAGGCGCCGCCACGCCTCGTCGGCCTTGGCCTCCAGGACTTCCGTCAGGTCGAGGGATTGGATCTCGGGCAGGTCCAGCGCGACGGACTCGAGCGCCGGCAGATCCGCGGCCTCCGGGCCACGGAAGAGCCGCCGGGCCTCGTCCAGCTTGTGGGGGTTTCCGGTGACGAGGGTGAGCATCTCGGGCGTGGGCATCGACCGATGGTAGCGCCTTGCACCCACGCTCTGCATCAGCTCGTCAGCCGATCAGCCGATCAGCCAATCAGCCGATCGAGGGGCGGGTCTCGTCGTCGATGTCGAGCACCCGGTAGACCATCACCCGGTCCTCGAGCCCTTTGAGCGCGACCTCACCTAACGGCTCGGTGCGGACCCTCCGACCGACCAGGCGTTCCGTCTCGGCGCCGATGACGATCTGCCCGGGCTCGGCCACGGCCTGCTCGAGCCGGGCCGCCACGTTCACCGTGTTGCCGAGCACCGTGTAATCGACCCGGCGAGCACTCCCCACGTCGCCGACCACCACCGGTCCGCTGTTGATGGCGACCCGCAGATCGAGCACCGGCAGCCCCTCGGCCCGGCGCGCCCGGTTCCAGGCCGTGATCCGGCGCTGGATGTCGACTGCCGCCTCGACCGCGCGACGGGCGTGATCGGGCTGCTCGTACGGGGCTCCGAAGAAGGCCATGACGGCGTCGCCGATGAACTTGTCGAGCGTCCCACCCGCGTCGAAGATCGCTTCGACCGCGTGGTTGAAGTAGCCCTCGAGCAGGTCCGCCACCTCCTCCGGGTCGAGGCGCTCCGCGAAGGCGGTGAACCCGACCAGATCCGCGAACAGCACCGACGCGTCCGTCGCCCGCAGCTTGCGCACGCCGGCACCGTCGACCTCGAGCTCGAGCGAGGTCGCCGTCTCGGTCTCCCGGAGCATCGACTCGATCACCGACGGCGAGTGATAGCGCTCGAAGCGGTTGCGGATGCGGCGCTCCACCTCCGCCTGATGGGCGTTGCGCAGGCGCTCGATGGCGACCGCCGCGTAGTTGGCGAGAGCGGTGAGGAAGTCGAGGTCCCGTTCGGTGAAGGCTCCCGCCTGGACTGGCGAGTCGACCTGCATGACACCGATGATCTTCTCGCCCGACCAGAGCGGGGCGCTGATCGCGGCCCGGATGCCGTGGATCTGGATCGAGTCGCCGATCGCCAGCCGGTCGTCGGTCTGGGCGTCGAAGGTGAGCAGGGCGACCCGGTCCTCCATCACCGCTTCGAGGATGGTCTGGGAGACCGGGACCCCCTCCTGGGGGCGGTGCTCCAGCCGATCGCCCTCCCGGGCCAGCTCGCAGACCGTGCGCCCGTCCCGGTCCTGGAGCAGAATGAACCCCCGCTCCACGGGCAGCGCATCGAAGGCGATCTCCATCACCCGCTCCAGGACCTGGGGGACCTCGTCGGCTCGGATCAGAAGCTGGGCCAGGCGTGTGAGGAACCCGAAGACCCGGTTGCCGTACGCGATCTCGGAGTCGTCGCGCCGCTCGGGCTCGGCCGGCCGCTCGGCCTCGGCCAGGCCGTAGGCGCTGGTGAAGTCCCGCAGCGGACGGACGATGCTCGCGTTGGGGACGCGCGCGATGTCCGGCGCCGGCGACCGGAAGGCGGGCGTGGGCGGTGGACCGACGGCCGTCTGCTCCGCCTGGTCGACGGGCTCGATCACCGTCCCCCCTTCGGTGACCTCCTCGACCTCGAGATCGAAGGCACCGATCTTGAGCCCGTCTCCCGGGCCGAGCTCCCCCTGGCGCACCCGCTCCCTGTTGACCCGGGTGCCGTTGGTGCTTTCGAGGTCCCGGATCGTCCAGCCGGAGGCTGTCCGCTCGAGCAGAGCGTGGTGGCGCGAAACCGAAGGGTCGGAGAGACGGATCTCGTTGTCGGGCCCGCGGCCAATGCGGACCTTCTCACCGACCAGATGGAAGGTACGGTCGGCCCCGTCGATCCGGCACCGGAGCTGCAGCATGGAGCGATCCTACAGCATGCGCCGGTCCTCGGTAGGGCCACCCTCCGGCCGGCGGCCCGGATCAGTCGACCACCACCTCCTCGGAGTCCTCCTCCGGGAAGAACATGGGGGGCGCCGGGCCGGTGACCGTGCCGAAACCCCCGAGGACCCACTGGTCGATCCCACCGTCCATCAGGATCGACTCGTCGAAGCCGGCCTCGCGGAAGATGCGCAGGCCCTTGTCCCCGCAGTCGTCGTGCCCGCAGTAGACGAGGAAGGTCCGGCCCTTGAGGCCGGCGAGCTCCTTGAGGCGAAACGGCAGCTCTTCGAGCGGCACGTTCCGGGCCCCGCGCAGGTGCCCCACCGGGCCGCCGAACTCGGCGGGCGTCCTGAGATCGAGCACCGGCAGGTACGGGTTGTCCCGTAGCAGCTCGAAGGCGATCGGGGGCCGCACCATGTCGAAGGCGGCCGGCTCGTCGGCGCTCTCCTCCGGGGCGACGGACCGACAGGCTCCGGCCAGTGCCGCCAGGGCGAGCACCGCCACGGCCAGGACAGCCGCCGGCGTTACCGATCGGGCCCCCCTCCTCCCCGTCCGTCTGGTCACCGCTCCTTGAAGACCGCTCATCCCGCGCTCCCCCCTTCCCCACTGTCGTCGCCGAGCCCGGCGGGCGCCTCGAGCTCGAGGTCCGGCTCCAGACGGCCGACCAGAAGCCCCCGGTGGTTGCGCCGCTCGGGGCGATGGAACTCCTCGAGACGCTCGAGCTCGTGCCCGGAGAGAGCCCCGAGCAGCCGGAGCGCCTCGAGCACCACCCCGTCCCGGCACCGGTCACCGCCGTCGGCGATCTTGAGCGCCAGCCCGAAGGCGGCGGGGCCGCGCACGGCGACGGCGTAGACCCCCTCGGCCCCCTCCTTGCCCACCAGCCGCCCGCCGGTCTCCTCCATCAGCCTTGTGGTGAAGCGACCCGGCCCCGCCACCATCTCGGGCGCCGCGGCCATCGCCTCGATCACGCGCCGGGCCGGCGGCCGGTCGTCGGCGGCCAGGTGCCCGGCCCCCTCCGGATGGGCGAGGGCGGCGTAGCCCCTGGCCAGGGCGGCGAGCGGCAGCCGATAGGTGGGCACGCTACAGCCGTCCACGGCGATACCGATCACGGAGGGCTCGACGCCGCAGAAGCGCGCGACGCGCTCGAGGTTCCGCTCCTGGAGCGGATGGTCGGGGGCAACGTAGTCGGCGGTGGGGAGCCCGAGCCGGCGGCAGGCGAGGAGCATGGCGGCATGCTTGCCCGAGCAGTTGTTGTGGAGCGGCGTCGGCTCCTGCCCCGCCTCGCGCAGCCGTGCCGCCGCCCCCTCGTCCATCGGCGGGTGGGCGCCACAGAGGAGATCGTCCACCGTGAAGCCTCCCCGCGCGAGCAGCGAGGCGGCCCGCTCCGCGTGCTCCGGCAGGCCGCCGTGGGAGGCGCAGGCGAGCGCCAGGTCGGAATCGGTGAGCTCGAACGGCTCCTCCCCACCGGCGGCCAGAAGAGCCATGGCCTGGAACGGCTTCGCCGACGAGCGGACGAAGGTGGCCAGCTCCGGGTCCCCGACCCGGGCCACCAGCCTGCCGGCCGGTGTCACCGCCGCCAGGACGCCCATGTGCCAGGACTCGGTCTGTCCCGCCCGGGTGGCGCGCCCCAGCGGCATCATGCCCGAAGCGCCGGGAGCGGCGGAGCGCTCGGCTGTCTGGATCGGGCTGCTGGCGGGGAACAATGCCACTGGAGATCGTTCGGTGTCGCGCCGGAATTGGGCGGACGATGTCAGTCCTTCGGTCTCGCCTTGCTCTCCGACTCCATCGCCTCGTCGATCGTGTCGTAGATCGAGAACAGCTCGGCCAGGCGCGCGACCTCGAGCAGCTTCAGGATGCGCTCGGTCGGATTGATCAGGATCAGCTTCCGGCGCCGATCCCGAAACTGGCCGAGGTAGCCGACCAGCTCACCGATCCCCGTGGAGTCGATGTAGTTGATCTTGGAGAAGTCGACCAGAACGTGCCCCTCCTCCTCGGCCAGGGCCCGCTCGAGGGTCTGGGCAAAGAACTCCGCGCTCTCGCCCAGCTTGATGACTCCCTCCACGTTCAGGAGGATGTACCCGTCCAGGTGACGCTTCTCGACGATCATGTGCTGGGAGACCTCGCGAGAAGTCTAGCAGCGCGCGGCGCCGGTGTGCACCCGGCCGCCGCCGCGACCCTCGCCTGGGCGGGGCGGTTCCGCCTCACTCGTCGCCCTCGTCGAGCGGCTCGTCCGGCCCGCCGGGCTCGTCCGTGGTCGAGCGGTCGAGCGCGAGCGGCCCGGCGAAGTGGAGCGTGCGTTGGGGGAACGGAATCTCGATCCCGGCCTCGTCGAGGGCGATCTTCGCCAGCTCGGTCATGGCACAGGTCGCCTCGCGCTCGGCGAAGGGATCGCGCAGCCAGACGCGGAGCTCGAGATCGACCGAGGAGGCGCCCAGGCCGGTCACGACGACGGCCGGCGCCGGGTCGTCGAGGATCAGCTCGTGGCCCGCCACCTTCTCCAGCAGCACGCGCCGGGCCTCCCGCGTGTCCTCGCCGTAGGCGATCCCGACCGGGATGCCGAGGCGCATCATCGGGTTCAGCGTGTGGTTGACGATCGTGGCGTTGATGATCTCGTTGTTGGGCAGGATGGTGTCGAGCTGCTCGACCGTGCGGATGCGGGTGGTGCGGAGACCGATCTCCTGGACCTTGCCGAAGGTGCCGGCCACCGTCACGTTGTCGCCGATCCGGAACGGCCGGTCCCAGAGGATCGTGATGCCCGCCACCAGGTTCGCCAGGGAGTCCTGGGCGGCGAGGCCGATTGCCAGGCCGACGATGCCGAGACCGGCGAGGAGCGACGCCACCTGGATGCCGAGCTGGTTCGCCGCCATCACCAGGCCGATGGCGAGGAGCGTGTACTTGGTGAGGCGGAGCGCGATGTCCCGGGCGGCGGGCTCCGCCCCCGCCCGGGTGATCACCCGGCTGAGCATCCCAGCCGCCAGGCGGTTGAGGAAGAAGAACGCGATCAGAATCAGTCCGGCGGCCAGAAGTGACGGCAGCCAGCGCACCACCTCCGAGAGCATCTCCTCGGCCAGGTGTTTCCAGGTCCCCGGATCGAGCAGGTCCTCCTGCAGCAGGGCCGGCTCGGGTGGGGCCTCGGGGAAGATGCCAGCGGGCTGCTCCTCGCCGCCCTCGCCGCCCTGATCCGGCGGAGCTTCGTCGCTCTCCTGCGCCGCCTCCTGCCCGCCCCCCGTCAGCCCTTCGACCGCCTGCTGGACCGGCGTCTGGGCACGGAGCGGCCCACACAGGGATCCGAGCGGCAGGCCGAGGAGAACGAGCAGCGCGAGCAGCACGCAAAGCGCCCGGCCTCTCAGGATCGAGCGCCCGTCGAGGTGGGCCGGCCCGCGGCTCGGGGGGGTGGCAGACATTGGGGGAATGCTACCAGGACGTCGTCGCCCAGGGGCTTTCTAGACGCCGACCGGCTCGGCGGTGGCGACGAACATCCCCGGCCGGTAGGTGGTGATCTGGCCGGTGAACGCCGAGGCCGCCACCGTCAGCGGCGAGGCCAGGTAGAGCCGGCCTGGACCGGAGCGCCCCTTGTAGTTGCGGTTGATCGCCGACACGGTCACCTGGTCCGGGTTCTCCGAGACCCCGGGGCCGCAGCCGATGCACGCACCGCAGCCGGGCTGGATGAGCTCCACGCCGGCCTGCTCGAAAGCCTCCAGCATGCCCTGCTCGCGGCAGTAGGTCTCGACCGCCTCCGAGCCGAACTGGATCAGGAAGCGCACACCGTCGTGGACCCTCAGGCCGGCGTCGACCGCCTCCTTCACCACCCGGTGATAGAAGACCAGGTCGTCGATCTTGCCAGCCGTGCAGCTTCCGCCGTAGGCGATGTCGATCGCCACCTCGCCCAGCTCGTCGACGAAGGCGCCGTTGGTCGGATCGGACGGCACGCCGTGGTCCGGGTCGCCGGGGTGGGCCACCATCGGCCGGATGGCGGTGAGGTCGATGGTGTGGACCCCGCCGTCGTAGACCGCCCCCGGGTCGGGCGAGACCGCCCGCCGGCGCATGCGCTCGACGTCCGCCCCCGGCCGCCACTCGGCGAGCCAGCGGAAGGTCTCCTCGTCCGCCTCGACGATCGCGGTGCGCGCTGTGCACTCGGTCGCCATGTTGGTGAGCGTCGCGCGCTCGTCCATCGACAGACTCGCGAGGCCGGGCCCGGTGAACTCCATCACCCGGTTGAGGGTCGCCTGGGGCTTGGCGTACTCGAGCAGGATGTGGAGCATCACGTCCTTCGCCGTGACCCCGTCGGCTAGCTCGCCCACCAGCTCGAAGCGGATCGACTCCGGCACCTCGACCTGGGTGAAGCCCGAGTGCAGGAGGTTGGCGTACTCGGTCGCTCCGACGCCCCAGGCCAGGGCGTTGTTGACGCCTCCCATGCAGGTGTGGCTGTCCGTCGCCTGGATGAAGTCCCCCGGCTCGATGAGCGACTCCCGCGCCACCTCGTGGCAGATGCCGGGCGACACCCGGTCCTTGGCCGAGTAGTCGCGCACGCCGGTGTGCTTCTGGAGGTCCCGCTGGAGGTCGCGCAGGGTCTCGATCTTGCCGATGAAGGCGCGCATCTTCGGCACGTCGTCCGCGTAGATCAGGTGGTCCTCGAAGACCGCGAACTTCGACGGGTCCCGGACCTCGTAGCCGGCGCCGTACTCCTCTTCCAGGAAGTAGTGAACCTGGGCGGTGGTGAACTCGTGGCTGTAGCCGCCGTCGACCGACACCACCACGGCGTCCCCCGGCTTGACGGAGCGCTCGCCGTCGCCGTCGAGAAGGTGACGCGCGAGGAGCTTCTCGGCCATGGTCATGGGCCGGGGAGCGGTGTCCGGCCGGGGCAGCTCCACCTCGCCCGCCGCGAGCGCCTTGGCGAACGGGAAGAGCCCGCCCTGGCGGATGACGATCTGGCTGATCGGGTCCCACCCCTTGCAAAACCCGTCGAGTGGCACGCCGTCGCCCGCCTGGAGGCGGCGGAGCACGTCGTGGTCGGCCATCAGGACGCCTTGGTTGACGTTGTTCCGGGCGTGGATCGGCGCGAACGACGCCGCGATCGCGATCCGGATGCCGCTCCACTTCTCCGCCTGGACCGCCGTCTCCCGGGAGCTGCCGACCCCCTTGCGATAGCCGGAGACGATCACCTCGAAACCGCCGTCCCGGAGCGCATCCCGGGGGAACAGCCGCTCGCCGTCCACGATCAGCCCGGCGTAGGCGTCCCGGGCGATGTCCGCGGGCCGGTGGCTGAAGCAGACCCAGGCCGGGGTCATGGCGTCCGTGTTGATGTCGTCGAGCAGATCGTCGACCCCGAGGTCGTCCATGGTCAGGTCGACCTCGCCGGCGAGCTGCCGGCGGATCAGGTCCGGGTCCTTGGTCAGGAACAGGACACGCTTTCCGGGGGTGAGACGGACGATCTCGGGAGGCTTCATCGGGCAACCACCTCGTGCTCGGTTTCGGTCGATGGGTCGATGGGTCGATGTCGGGCGATAGGTCGTGCGCTGACGGATGCGAACCGCAACGGGCCCGGCACGCCGCAACGCGGGGCCGAGCCTGGGTCCGATCGTGATCGATCGTGATCGATCGTGATGGGGGGCCGGTCACGGCCCTGTGAACAGGCGTTCACTGTATCACCGGGCGGGAGCCTCCGAGGACGGTCGTCCAGGCTCCTAGCCTCGGGTATCGTAGCGGCCATGACGACGCCGCACCATCTTCCGGACGTCGAGCTCCTCGCCCGTCTGGTCTCGTTCGATACCGTCAGCCGCAACTCGAACCTGCCCCTCCTGGACTTCCTGGCCGACTACCTGGAGCGGCCCGGAGCGCGGGTCGAGCGCCTCCCCTCCGCCGACTCCTCGAAAGCGAACCTGGCCGTCTGGATCGGCCCGGAGGAGGTGCCGCCCGGGCGCGCCGGCCTGGTCCTCTCCGGCCACATGGACGTGGTCCCCGCCGACGACACCGACCGCTGGGAGAGCGACCCGTTCGAGCTCACCGACCGGGGCGACCGCTGGGTCGCCCGGGGCTCGGCCGACATGAAGGGCTTCCTCGCGCTGGCCGCGAACCTCGCCCGCGAGGTCGACCCGGGGAGCCTCCGCCAGCCGCTGGTGCTCCTCTTCACCTACGACGAGGAGCTCGGCTGCCTCGGCTCGGAGCACCTCGCCCGGACCTGGGCCGAGTCCTGGCAGGGCCCGCCGCTGCCCCGCGCCACGATCATCGGCGAGCCGACCGGCCTCCGGGTCGCCCGCATGCACAAGGGCCACCTCAAGCTCCGCGTCACCTACCGGGGCACGAGCGCCCACAGCGGCTACCCCCACCTGGGGACCAACGCCATCGAGCGGGCCGCCGAAGGGGTCTCGGCGCTGGCCGAGCTGCGCCGCGCGCTCGAAGGCGAACGGCCGGCGGCGGCGGAGCACTTCCCCGAGGCACCGTACGCGCCGCTCAACGTCGCCGTCATCCGGGGCGGCTCGGCGATCAACGCCGTCCCCGACCGCTGCTCCATCGACCTCGGTATCCGCCTGCTGCCCGGCATGGAGACCGAGCCGGTGCTCGACCGGGTGCGCAGCGCGGTCAAGCCGTTCGCCGCGCCCGAGGGCTACGAGCTCGAGGTCCTCTCGGCCAGCCCGCCCATGGAGCTGCCGGCGGACGCGCCGATCCACCGCTTCCTCTGCGAGCTCGTCGGCCAGGAGGAGAGCCGGTCGGTCTCGTTCGCCACCGACGCCGGCTGGCTCCAGCGGCTCACCACCGGCAACGAGGGCGACCGGGGGCTCGACTGCGCCATCTTCGGCCCCGGCTCGATCGAGGTGGCCCACAAGCCGAACGAGTGGCTGCCGAAGGAGGACCTGGCCCGCGCCCGGCCGCTCCTCGAACGGACCATCGACCGGTTCTGCCGCGAGGAGGCGCCGTGACCGCCCTGCCCCAGAGAGCACCCCGGACTCCCCGCCGGACGATCGAGGCGGACTGGACCTGGACCGGCAGCCGGTTCGAGCGAGGCGTGCGCATCACGGTCGGGGACGACGGCCGGATCGCCGCCCTCGGCACCGAGCTGCCCACCGGTCTGCCGGACGAGCCCACCCTCCGCCTCCCGGGGCAGGCGCTCCTGCCCGGCTTCGTCAACGCCCACTCCCACGCCTTCCAGCGGGGTCTCCGCGGGCGGGGCGAGACCTTCCCGGCGGGCCCCGCGGGCGCCACGAGCTTCTGGAGCTGGCGCGAGGCCATGTACGAGCTGGCCGGCACCCTCGACCCGGACCGCTTTCGAGAGATCACGCTCCACGCCTTCCGCGAGATGCGTCGCGCCGGCATCACCACCGTCGGCGAGTTCCACTACCTGCACCACGCCGGGGCTCAGACCGGGACCCAGACCGCAGCGGGGGACGCCGACTTCCTGCTCGACGAGGCGATCCTCGACGCCGCCACCGAGGCCGGCATCCGGGTCGTGCTGCTCCAGGTCTACTACGCCGCCGGCGGCCCGGGCCGGCCGGCGGAAGGGGCCCAGCTCCGCTTCCGCTCGCCGTCGCTCGACGCCTACTGGCGGCAGATGGACCGCCTGGCCAGCCTGCTCGACCCGGAGCTCCAGAGCCTGGGCGTGGTCGCCCACAGCCTGCGGGCGGCGACCCCGGAGGAGGCGGCGGCCCTCCACGCCGAGGCGGCGCGGCGCGATCTCCCCTTCCACCTCCACCTCGAGGAGCAGGTGCGGGAGATCGAGGAGTGCCTGGCGGCCTACGGCGCGCGGCCCATGGAGCTCCTCCTCGACCGGGTCTGCCCGGACGGGGTGTCACCCCGGGTGACCGCGGTCCACTGCACCCACACCGACCCCAGGGACATGGAACGCTTTGTCCGGGGCGGCGGAGGCGGCAACGTCTGCATCTGCCCGACGACCGAGGGGAACCTGGGGGACGGCATCGCCGACGTGCCGGGCATCCGTGCCGCCGGCGGGTCGATCTGCCTGGGTACGGACTCGAACGCCCGGATCTCGATGCTCGAAGAGGTGCGCTGGTTGGAGCTGGTCCAGCGGCTCGCCCGTGAGCGCCGCGGCGTGGTGCGTGACGGCGAGGGGCGCTCGGCGGCGCCGCTCCTGACGACGGCGACGACGGCCGGCGCCCGGGCCCTGGGGCTCGACGGCCGGGTCGGCGTGCTCGCGGAGGGCGCCTGGGCCGACTTCGTCACCGTCGACCTCGACGGCCCGGACCTCGCCGGCTCGACCGGCGACACCCTGGCCGAGTCGCTCGTCTACGGGGCGGGCAACCGGGCGATCACCGCCACCGCCGTCGGCGGCCGGTGGGAGGAGGTCACCGCCAGCCCTTCTCCTGCCGCTCGAGGGTGACCGGATCGACGATCCAACCCTCCACCGGATCGGCGTCGCCCGGGATGCCCCAACCACGGTCCCGGCGCTGCCAGCACCAGGCGGCCTGGACGGCGGCGAAGGCGGCGTCCAGAAGGTCGCCCCCCTCGTCGGCGATCATCTCGTCGGAGAGGAAGTGGCCGCAGTCGAAGCCGACACCGTAGCGCTCCCGGACCGGCTCCCCCAGGATCGCCGCCACCAGCTTGCGCCGCGCGTCGGCCCTGTCCTGCCTCCGCTTGGCCCCACCTCGGGAGCGCGTCTTCTTGTAGCTCCGCTTGCCGATGAACGCCCGGGCCACCAGGGCCGGGTAGGCCTCGACCGCGACCCGCGGGTCGTCCGTGGGGTGGCAGGGCAGTATCGAGACGCCCGAGCGCAGGAGCCGTGGCGCCCCTTCGAAGAACATCTTCGCCACCGGCACGCCGTAGAGCTTCATCGGCGAGACCGACTGGGCGACGACGTCGGTCCTCCTCCGGTGCTCCTTGTCGCCCGACGGGCGGGCCGCCTTGTACATCTCGAGCAGATCTTCGTACTCCGGGCGGGAGAGCTCCGCCACCCGACTCACGTAGCCCTCCCAGCCCTCGGGCCACCCCAGGTTGCGCAGGAGCTTGCGCGGCTGGCCGAACGGGAAGTCGAAGCCGGCGATCCACTCGCCCGAGGCCCGGAGGCTCCGCTCGAGCTGGTCGAAGCTCCGCAGGCGGAGCAGATCGGTCAGGTGGAGGGTGTCGCCATCGAGGCGGCACTGGGCGACCACCAGGGGGCGCCGCGGCTTCGGTGAGCTGGTGAAGTCGATGCCGTAGACGAGCATGGACGAATTGTACCGATCGCTCGGCACCGCGGAGCGCTCGACCCTGTAGACTCCACACCATGACCGAGCCCGCGCCCCGTTCGGCCCAGCCCCTGATCGAGGCCGAGGGGATTACCTTCGGCTACGGGCGGGCCGCGGTGCTGACCGACGTCGACTTGACCATCGGCCGGCGCGACTTCCTCGCCATCCTCGGCCCGAACGGCGGCGGCAAGACGACACTGGTGAAGATCCTCCTCGGGCTGCTCGAGCCCTGGTCGGGAACCGTCCGGCGCCACACCTCCGAGCGGCGCGGCGCCCTCGGGTACGTACCCCAGTTCGCCGAGTTCGACCGCTCCTTCCCGGTGCGGGTACGCGACCTGGTCAAGATGGGGCGCCTCGGGCTGCGCGGCCCGCTGCGGCGCTACCGCCCGGAGGACACACGCCGCGTGGCCGAGATGCTCGACGAGCTCGGGCTCGCCCCGGTCGCGAACAACACCATCGACCGGCTCTCCGGCGGGCAGCTCCAACGCACGCTCATCGCCCGCGCCCTGGTCTCCGACCCGGAGGTGCTCTTCCTGGACGAGCCCCTCGCCTCGATCGACGCCGAGTCCCGCGACGCCCTCCTCGACACGCTCCAGGAGCTCCACGAGAGGATCCCGATCGTCGTCGTGACCCACGACCTCACCCCGTTCGGCGGCGTGGTGCGCCAGATCGCCTGCGTCAACGGCCGCCTCTTCTACCATCCCCACGGCGAGGTCACGGCCCAGATGCTCGAGGAGGTCTACGGCTGCCCGGTGGAGTTGGTGGCCCACGGCGTGCCCCACCGGGTGTTGCAGGATCATGAGTAGTCATCAAGGGATCCGTGCTTGTGACGATTGACTCGGGTCGCCAGGCGTCACCACCGATCCCGCTCCGATCAACCTTGATGATCTACCGGATCACCCCCTCATCCCCTCGATCCCCTTCCCCCCTCCAGGGAGGGAAGGGGACGCCCCCACCCGGGAGGCGGTTCTTCTCGTCGATCGAGATGGGTGCCGGAGACTCCCGTTGCTAGACCTCCTGGCGTACGACTTCCTTCGCAACGCGGTCCTGGTGGGACTCTTGGCCTCGGTGCTCTGCGGCATCATCGGCACTTTCGTCGTCGTCAAGCGGCTGGTCTTCTTGGCGGGTGGGGTGGCCCACGCGGCGTTCGGCGGCCTCGGCGTGGCCTACTTCCTGGGGGCGGACCCGCGGCTCGGCGCCGCGATCACGGCTGCGCTCGCCGGCCTCGCCCTCGCCAACCCGGCCCGCTCCGGCGCCCTCCAGAGCAGCCGCGGGCGCTCGGACGACGCCCTCATCGGCATCCTCTGGGCCGCCGGCATGGCGTTCGGCGTCGTCTTCCTGGCCAAGGTGCCCGGTTACGCCCCGAACCTCATGGCCTACCTGTTCGGCGACATCCTGACGGTGCGGACTGTCGACGTGGTGCTCGCCCTGGGAGCGGCCGTCTTGGTCGCGGTGTTCTTCCTGCTCTTCTTCAAGGAGAGCGTGGCCGTCGCCTTCGACGAGGAGTACGCCGCGATCCAGGGTGTGCCGGTGCGGTGGGTGCGGGTCGTCCTCATGCTGCTGACGGCGCTCTCCGTGGTCTTCCTCCTGCAGCTCGTCGGGCTCATCCTGGTGATCGCCCTGCTCACCATTCCGCCGGTGATCGCGCTGCGCCTGGCGACGAGCTTCCCCGCGGTCATCGCGCTGGCCATCGGCATCGGCGCCGTCATCACCGAAGGGGGCCTGGCCCTGGCCTACGTCTACGACCTGCCGGCCGGGCCGGCGATCGTGCTCCTCGGGGTCGCGCTCCTCCTGATCGTCGACCTGGCCCGGCGCGCCGGCGGACGGGTCCCCTCGGAGGATTGAGAGCGGAGTGAGGCCGGCCGCCCGCGGCTCGGTGGATTCGGCTTCAACGTTTCGCGTCCCGCTCCGGTATACGGGGGTGAGGACGCGTGATGACCACATCCAACCCAGCGATCGCGGGAGACGAGGTGTCCGGCCCAGCACCGGCGGCTCCGGTCCCCGCCACCGCGCTTCTCGTGCGCCGGGCGGCGACCGGGGACCACGACGCGTTCGAGCGCCTGGTGCGATCCCAGGAGCGGCGGGTCCTCGCCCTGGCCTGGCGCCTGCTGGGTGACCGGGCCGACGCGGAGGACGCCGCCCAGGAGGCGTTTCTCCGCCTCTACCGGGCCCTCGGCCGTCTCGACCCCGCACGACCCGTTACCCCGTTCCTCAACCGCATCACGGTCAACGTCTGCCACGACCTGGGCCGTCGGCGCACCCGCCGCCGCGAGGTCTCCCTCGAGCCCGAGACGGACGATCCGGGGCAGGACCGTCCGGCACCACGGGACGGCCGTGCCGACCCGGCCGCCGACGCCGCCCTCGCCGAGGCGCGGCGGCTCGCCGCCCGAGCGCTCCGGGAGCTGCCGTTCAAGCAGCGCGCGGCCTTGGTGCTCCGCGAGCTCCACGGCCTGACCACCCGCGAAGTGGCGGCGGCTCTGGACGCCACCGAAACCACCGTCCGTTCCCACGTCTGCCGGGCCCGACTGGCTCTGCGCGACCGCCTGGCGGCGCTCCGGAGCGGAGCCCGTGCAAACCCCACGAAGGAGACCCCGTGAGCTGCTCCGACCCGCGCCGCTGGCAACCGAAGATCGCCCTCGAAGCCGGCGGCGACCTGCCGCTGGAGGAGCGGGCCGCGGTCTCCGCCCACCGGGAAGCCTGCCCGGACTGCCGTGCCCTCGCCCGGGAGCTGGCCGCCGATCGCGACGTCCTGGCGGATCTTGCCGCCGAGGAGCCCCGGCCGGAGGCGTTCGACCGCGTGCGGCGGGCGGTCATGGTCGCCGTCCGGGAAGAGGGTGCGGACCGTGTGCGCTCTGGCGCGTTCCGGGGCCGCCGGCTCCGGCTCGCCCTGCCGCCCCTGGCCGCCGCCCTCTTCGCCCTGGCCATCGGCCTGGCCCTCTGGCTGCCCCGCCCGATCCTGCGCTCACCGAGCGAGAGCCCGGCCATCGAGAGCCCGGCGACCGGCGGCGAAGCACGCGCCCCGCAACCGGCGGAGGCTCCGCCGGCCGAGCCCGGGGCCGCCAGCGTCGTCTCCGAAGCCGCCCCGTCGCCGGACCGTGGCACCACGCCGACGCCGGCCGAGCACCTGGCCGCTTCCGGCCCGATCTCCGAGCCCGCTTCCAACCGAATCGAACCGTCCCGACACGAACCGTCCCCGGCCCTCGACACGGTCCCGACCGCGGGCGAGCCCGCGATCACGATTCAGATCGTCTCCGAGGACCCGGACATCGTCTTCTACTGGCTCACCGACCAGCCCCAGGAGGAACCCGATGATGCGACCGTTTGAACCGACCCGTTCCACCCCGAGCCACGCACGGCTC
>Ga0210122_1000374_pt1 | contig 15344 bp, 9 predicted proteins | sample Muzzi_CordB_D2_FD_185530 | JGI IMG/M metagenome (GOLD analysis project Ga0210122, IMG submission 185530) | Wetland microbial communities from San Francisco Bay, California, USA, that impact long-term carbon sequestration - Muzzi_CordB_D2 (SPAdes) | ecosystem: Environmental > Aquatic > Marine >... | reverse complement strand
AGATGACTGAGTGACATGCAGGCCTTATGGTCTGCCAATACCAGTGTGGCGCATTGCGACGCCGGTACGATGGATGGAGGCGTCCATCTCATCACCCACCTTTTTACGAGGAACGATTTATGCGGGAGGGGTGTGGGTGTCCTGACTTCTGTCCTAACTTTTCACAGTGTTAAACACGATGGTAGTACGATGGGGTTGCGATGCAGACCTGGCGGTATCTGGGTTTTGGCAGGGTGGCAATTTGGGCAACAACCCGAGCATGCGGAACAGCCAATGGCGACAATTGGTGTACACCATGGATTAGATTTAGGTGTCCAGGTTTTGTGATAGGTGTCCAGGCTTTTTCAGGCTATTGAGCAGCAGAAGTGACAGTACCATTGTGGAAAGGATGCTGTGCCAGGAGGCCGTGGGGTAAACCGTGGTAGCGTTGGTCCGCGAATTCCAATCTTCGCCGAACAGCATGAGCCGGCGTGAACGCGCCGGCTCATGCATACAGCTGAAGTAGTGCTGTTAGTATCCCCAGGTGTAATGCCGTGGTACGCGCACGACTGGGCAGTTCACGACCACACCGGGCTCCGGGCCGACCGTAACCAAATTAAGCTGTTCCAGTTCGTCGATCTGGGCCGTGGAACGGATCAACGGATAGTTATGCTTGACCTGATCGACGAAAACCACCGGTACCACATCCCACAGCGGACTGTATTGAGGGTCCGTATTGCCGGGGCCGATTGGCATTGGAGCAGAATCCAGGACATTGCGTTGAGCCGGATTGGCATTGCCGAAGACCGGGAAGATATCTGCCTCGGCACCGCTCGCGTGGGTTAACGCCAGTTTTGGCGTGTAGTTGGTGCCGTCCGCAGCAGCAACACCCGGATCCGAGGCTTCGGTATTGATGTAGAAAACCGTCTTGCCGTTCACGAAGCCCTTGGTCAGCGGCAAGGTGATCGTGCTGGTTTCTGCCTCACCGTCCTGGATATTTACTGCGACTGCATTGGGTATTGTTTCGTCTTGCGTAGCCACGACGGGGCAGTTGACGACGATCTGCGTCGGTGTCAAGGTCAGCATGCCGGCGTCCTCGGCGGCCAATATGGCGGCCTCGGAAGTCAGCTCCGTCGGCGTAGATTCCTCCTGCCAGGTAACCAGTGTCACGCGCCATAACGGGCTGTAGTCCGGATCGGTATTGCCCGAGCCCAGCGGATAGGGAATCGAGTCGACGATGTTATGTTGCGCGAAATTGGTCACGACATAAATGTCCGCGGTGGCGCCGACATCGATGGCAATGCTCAGTTGGGGCACGTAGGTCGTGCCGTCGGCGAGCGCGACATTGAGGTCCGATGCCTCGGTATTGACGTAGTAGATTTCCTCGCCGTCGTAAAATCCCGTCACCAGCGGCATCGTGATGTTCGGTGCCGCGTTTGCGATCCCGGCCATAGCGACAAGGGCGGCGCCCAGTAGAGCGGTTTTTAAACGCCATAATTTCATGTCATCGACTCCTTAAAAATGTGTATGAATCGGCCGGGACTGTCTTGCCCATGGCCAGAATTACGCTTTTTGTAAAGCTGCTTCTATCTGTGTGACTGCCGTTTACAGGTGGCGGTGCACCAACCCTCATGGGTTTGGAAGCGGATTCGCAGGGCGCGGAGGAAAAGTTACAAATACGCCGAAAAATTGTATTTCAAGATACCGGCGGGCTTATTCGAGTCTGCGGCTGGCCGGGACTGCCGCGGCGCCGAGACGGCATGTCACGTTGACAAAAGCACTCAAAAGCACGACAAAAACACGGACACCCACCTCTCTCCGAACGGGAATGTGGGCGGAAAGGGTTGTGGGTGTCCAGGCTCTTCCTCCAGGCTCTTTCCAGGCTCTTTGTCCTGATAAAGACGCCGTGATGATGCCGGTCAGAATTGGTTAGCCAGCAGCCTGTATCTGATAGCGAGCAAAACCACCCGTGCGCGATATCTCGCCCCGCGTTTGCACATATACTAGGGGCATGATTTTTATTGTCCCTTCGGATTTGTACAATAATGGCATACCTGCAATTTGTGAGCACAACTATCGCCAGAAGGCCCAACATATCATCGCAGCGAATGTGGAAAGGCCCGCGCCACCGGATTTCACTGTCAGGCACAGAAGAGACAGGTGCATGGGCTGCTGGCACGTGGGCGGTGTGTTCGCAGTTGCATGAGCGCGCAAAAGGCACATCCGAGGATGGTGGATAGCGACTCGGTAGCGGTTCCCTGTACTCCGCACTTGGAGGCCCTGGAGGAACTGGTTTGCCGCCACCCGCGGCTGGTGGCCCTGACCGGGGCAGGGGTTTCCGCCGGTTCCGGCATTCCCACCTATCGCGACGATGATGGTCGCTGGCAGCGCAGTGACCCCATCCAACACCAGGAATTCATCTCCGATCCGTGCAGCCGCAAGCGCTACTGGGCGCGCAGCATGGCCGGTTGGCGCTTTGTCGCCGATGCGGTTCCCAATGCCGCGCACCATGCGCTGGCAGCCATGGAGAAGACTGGCCGTCTTGAGTTGTTGATCACCCAGAACGTCGACCGATTGCACCAGCGCGCCGGTCATCGAAAAGTGGTCGACCTGCACGGACGCCTGGACAAGGTGCTGTGCCTTGAGTGCGGCGCCCGGCTGGATCGCGCGCTCTTCCAACAGAAACTCGAGGCCCTCAACCCCGATTATGCCAACGACGTGCTCGCGGTACGTCCGGATGGTGATGCCGAAGTGACGGACGAGCGCCTGGCCGGCTTCAGGGTGCCGGCCTGCAGCGGCTGCGGCGGTGTGCTGATGCCCGACGTGGTGTTCTTCGGCGGGACGGTGCCGGCGGAACGAGCAGCAGGCGCGGTCGCCGCCGTCGAGGCGGCCGACGCGTTGCTGGTCGCGGGTTCGTCGCTAATGGTTTACTCCGGCTTCCGTTTCTGCCGTCTGGCCGCGCACCTGGGAAAACCCCTGGTCGTAATCAACCGGGGCAGCACGCGTGCCGACGATATCGCCACGCTCAAGGTCGAGGCGGATTGCGGGGCGGTGCTTGGGAAGCTGGCGGCGCGGCTGTCGGACGAGACGAGATGGTGACGTTAAACCAATCCCTGATCAGCCCGCCGTTCAGAACAAAGAGCCAGCGTTAAAACCCAGGCACTATGGCCCTGAACTCATTACTCAGACCGCTTGGCAATGTATCTAGACAAGATCAGGAACATTTCCCGGCCCATTCGGGCCATTTGGTTTTTATCGCCCTGACCTTTGATGGCACCGTGCATTTGTAAGGATGCAATTCTAAGAATTCTAAGAATTCTAAGAATTGTAAGAATTGAAAGGAGACCCACCTCTTTACGAGGAAGGACTTACGTGGGAGGGATGTGGGTGTCCTGCCTTTCTCTACCTTTCTTCTATCTTTTTTCGACCTTTCTTTTCTTCCCTTTCTGCCGAAAGGGCTGACCCCGTGGCTCGGGGTCATCAAAGCGGTAATTCCAGCCCACACTTCACAGACCGCAAAACAACACTGGTCTCAAAACGTGCGACACAATGGTCTTCGATGAATAGGCGGTTCGAAAACGCCTCGTAGGCGTCGATACTGCGAACGGCGACGAGCAATACGAAATCGCTTTCACCGGTGACATGGAAGCATTGCATCACCTCCGCAGTCTGCATCATCAGGTTCCGGAATTTATCGATCGAATTCGCTTTCGTTCGCGTCAGCTGAATGTTTACCAGAAACAGCACGAAGTTGCCCGCGGCTTTAGGCGACAGGACCGCCACTTCGCGGTCGATGATTCCTTCCCGGCGCAGGCGGGTAAGTCGCTTTTGCACCGCTGAAGGGGAGAGTCCGACATCCTGCGCGATATCGGCAGCCGGTCGTCGACAATCAGCCTGTACGAGACGGAGAATTTGCGCGTCAAAGTTATCCAACATGATTAAGTCCATATTCTAAATGGTAATAATGTACGATATTTATCGCTTAGTAACCATATTGATATCAAAAACACTCTACTGATTTGCTAGTATGGTGATTCCGAACAGCGAAGAGGTATCAACATGCGTACTTGCGCGATCATTCTGGCGGCGGGCCTGCTGGGCGTGTCCGTTGCGGTCGGTGGGTGGGCCGCACAGGGGGACGGCGCTCAAGACGTCTCACCGCTCAGCGAGATGGACGCTGCGCTGAAGCGCAATGCGTTCCCGCAGACGACAAGTATCGTCATTGTCGTCAACGATACGACCGTGTTCGAGCGTTATTACAACGGTGGCGGGCCGGCAGTCCTGAACAACACTCGCTCGGCGACGAAGTCGATCACGGCACTCGGCGTCGGCGCTGCCATCGCCGATGGCGCCATCACGTCGGTTGATGTGCGTGCCTTCGATCTTCTCGGTGATCTGGCGCCGTTCAAGAATGACAATCCTGCCAAGCGCGCGATAACGCTGCGCGATCTCCTGACGATGTCGTCAGCACTTGATTGCAACGACAGCGATCCGGAAAGCCCGGGCAATGAAGAAAACATGTATCCACTGGCCCAGTGGGCGCGCTGGGCCGCTGACCTTCCAACCAATGATAGCGTCGCTGGACACTGGCGTTATTGCACCGCCGGCACGGTCATTCTCGGCCGAATTATCCAAAATGCGGTTGGCGAGCCCGTAGACCGTTATATCGATCGCCGCATCCTGGAGCCACTGGGGATATCCGAGCACAAATGGTTTTATTCGGCAGGCGGCGAGGCAATGACCGGCGGCGGGCTTGAACTGACATCACGCGACCTTGCAAAACTTACGGAGCTCGTTCTGCATCGTGGTGTTTGGGGCCGCCAGCAGGTCGTTCCGGCGGAGTTCATGGATGATGCCTTGACGATTCACAAGCAGGCGAACAAAGAGCAGGCCTACGGATATCTTTTCTGGCGGCGCAATTGGAAGACTCGCTGCGGCGTGGTCGAAGGCTGGTACATGGCGGGCAATGGCGGCAATGCGATCGTCATGTTCCGTGATCTGAACGCGGCGATCGTCGTTACACGCACGCGCTACAACACGCGTGGTATGCACCAGGAGACGATCCGGTTGATCGAGGACTATGCCCTGCCGGCTGTTTTGTGCCGGCGATGAGCAAAGACGCCCATGCATTCACCCCCACCCATCCGCAACGACGTGCTTGCCGGCATTTGAAGTTTTTCCGGGAGATGCGTTAGAGAGCGATCACGAGCTTGGCTGGACCCGGCGCGGGACTGGATATGGGTGTCCGCATTTTCGGATATGGGTGTCCGCACTTTCGCTCCCGCCTTTTTTCCCCACTTTTTTGGATATGGGTGTCCGCACTTTCGCTGGACCCGGCGCGGGACTGGATATGGGTGTCCGCACTTTTGTTTGCACTTTTGTTTGCTGCACTTTTGTTCTTTCCTTTTTTACACTTTTTTCCCCGCACTTTTCACTTTCCGCACTTTTGGCAGCACTTTTGTTGGCACTTTTGGCACTTTTGGTTCGCACTATTGGTTTTTAGGCTCTTAGGCTCTTTCCCCAGGCCATTACGGTGCGTTGCCGGAGGCAGGTCCGCAGAGATCGTCGAACAGGTGTTTTATACTTACTTTCCGCGGGGTGCTCCCCTGACCGGTGCGGAGAAACGATGACGATCAATGGACGGGAACGATGCTGATTGACCTCGAGCAAGCGTCGCAGGATCTCAAGCTGGAGGCCGAGGTCTGCATCGTCGGAGCCGGCGCCGCCGGGGTTGCACTGGCGCGGGATCTCATGCAAGGCGGCAGGGAGGTGTGTCTGCTCGAGGCCGGCGGGATGGATTTCGAGGATGCGACCCAAAGTCTTTTCAAGGGCGAGAACGTAGGCGCGCAGTATTACGACCTGGACCATTCCAGGCTGCGTTTTTTTGGCGGCACGACCAATATCTGGGGAGGGCGCAGCGTTCCGCTGGATCCCATCGATTTTGAAAAGCGCGATTGGATTCCATTCAGCGGTTGGCCCATAACGCTGGACGAGCTTGAACCCTATTATCGTCTCGCACACGCCTCACTCGAGCTGGGTGAATACGACTACGGGGCGGGTCTTTGGCAAAAACTGGGGTTGAACCCGCTGGCCTTCGATCCGGCGGAGATCGAAACGCGTTTCTGGCGCTTTGATGATCTGGCCGAGCGGTTCAACAAGCGCCGCTGTGATGACTTGGTCGGGTCGGAGAAGGTGCAGGTTGTGCTGCACGCCAATGTGACGTCCCTTCAGGCCGCCGAGAATGCCGCGGCAATCAGCCACCTGGAAGCGCGGACAATGGCGGGACGCAGATTGCGGGTCAGGGCGCGGCAGTACGTGCTGGCCTGTGGCGCGATCGAAAATTCGCGCCTGTTGCTGTTGTCTGATTCGGTGGAATCCGACGGCATCGGCAATGGTCACGACTTGGTGGGGCGTTTTTTCATGGAACACCCGCACGGCCGGATCGCACGCATCGACACCCCCGACCCAGCCGCTCTCTGGGCCCTGTACCGTAAGCGTTACCCGGCGGATGGGGTGCCGCTGGCGCCGGCGCTGGTATTGCCGCCTTCGCGGCAACGACGATTGGGCGTGCTCAACAGCGCCGCGACGTTCAAGCTGCAGAAAGACCCGAGCCACGGCGCGACCCTGAGCAAGCGTGTTTATCTGAATCTGAAACACGCCCTCTCCCCAACACGTTCGGGGCGGCGCCTGTGGCAAACGTGGCGTGGCGCGCAGGACTGGCTGCAACGGCATGTTTCGATGCCGTTGTTGCGGTTCGGCACGAAGCTGAACCGTATGGGCGTGTACGTGATCGCCAGGGCCGAGCAGGCGCCAAACCCGGATAGCAGGGTCCGCCTCTCGAGTGAACAGGATGCGTTGGGTTGCCGCCGCGCGGACCTCGATTGGCAACTCAGCATGCTGGACAAGGAGACCATGTTGCAATTCGGCCAGGCGCTGAAACGCGAATTTGGCCGGCTCGGCCTGGGCGAGGTCAGCACGTACCAATGGCTGGAAGACGGTTCACCCGTCTGGCCGGTCGATGCCAGTGTCGGCAACCACCCGATCGGCGGATACCACCACATGGGCACCACGCGCATGAGCGACTCCCCCCGCGACGGGGTGGTGGACGCCAATTGCACGGTGCACGGCTACCATAACCTGCACATTGCCGGCAGTTCGGTTTTCACCACCGGCGGCTGGGCCAACCCGACCCTTACGCTGTTGGCGCTCGCGCACCGCCTCGGCGATCACCTGGAACACGTGCTGCAGCGCCGGTGATTTCGAGCAAGGGTTGCTCCGCTTATTGTTGGGTAGTTGTGATATTTGGGGTCAGCCTAAAGACGGTCGTTGGGGGAGACCGGGACAGCTGTATTCTGAAATTCAAAAAGTGATGGGTGTTCTAGCTCTTGGCTAACTCTTGCCGCGGCTTTATCTAACGGTTATTTACCCTGGCCGCAATTATTTGACCCTGGCGCCAAACTCGGCCCCGTGCGTTTGCTGCATGCAGTTTTGTTGTCGATGAGAGGATTTCCTCCAATCTATCACTTATTTGTTCAAGCGGCGGGAGCGTTGCCGTATCTATCGGCTGCTCCTCTCTGACTATATATGGATACGTTCTGAGCGCGTTTTTTCACAGCGGTCAGCCGCGTCCTCATTGGCGTTGCGGCAGAAAGACTAAGGAACTTTGGAGGACGACATGGATAAGTTTTCGAAAACGTTGATACACCCGACATTTGGTGCCTGCGAATTGCTCCCGGAAATTGTTGCAGTGAAGTGGAAAACGCCTGGGGGAAGGCGGGCTGCAAAGTCCAGGTTGTCATCGCATTCATTGGATGTTGCGGATACAAAGATCCAAGAGGGATCGCTAAAAGGCAAGGAAGCGGTCAATAGCTCGAATACACTGACCTGGGCGACCTCGACAAAACTCAATATTGCGAAACTGCAATCCGCCGACAACGACGAGGAAGTGGAGTGGGTGGGTCCTGTTTACCGGGCAAAATCCTCGGACAAGAGCGAACGATCATATTTTGCGATCAACCCGACCGTGCTGCTGCTGAGCGAACAGGCGGATGCTGCCATCGACGTCAAATCGTTTGAAAGCACGGCCTCCGTCAACGAGGTCCGTACAAGCCTCATGAGGGGGTTTGTGGTTTACGATTTCCCCAATGCAAACGCCATAAAGACCGGCCTTCAGATCAGTAAATCCGAGCAAGTGCAAAACCTCGGCAACGCGGTCAGTTTTGAGAACATACCTTATCTCTCACCCATTTGCGGTTGTTGTGGCCAAGGGAAGGAAATCAGAGCTACAGATGGTGTCTGTGCACCCTCTACTGCAGCCTACTTGCCGGACGATCCGTTTTTTGCTGACCAATGGGGCCTGCAACGGGTTAACGCGCCAAGTGCCTGGTCGATTACCAAGGGCAAATCCAACGTCGTGGTTGCAGTACTCGATCAAGGTGTTGAACTGGCCCACCCGGATCTTAATGTCTGGCCAATATCTTACAGCACCATCACGCACACCAATGACGGCAGTCCGGTGGGCAATCACGGCACGGCATGCGCGGGTATCATTTCCAGCCACATGGACAACGCGGTGGGCGTTGCCGGGCTCGCTCCCGAGTGCCCGGTGATGGCGATCGCGACAAATTTTGCCGACACCGAAGTTGCGGAAGGCTTGTATTTTGCCGCCGATAACGGCGCTCGCGCTGTCAGCATGAGTTTTGGTGTTTACCCCTCCTGGGGGGTTTGGAATTTTGCACTTATAGAGGCCGCGCTCCAGTACTGCCATGAGAAGAACGTCGCGCTTATTGCGGCGACCGGCAATGAAAACCAGGCAGTATCGCGCTTCCCGGGAACAGACCCCCGCACGCTCGGCATTGGCGGGTCAAACCGTGAGGACGAACGCAAGAGAGTGGGGGACGCTTCAAGCGAATCCTGGTGGGGTGCTTGTTATGGCCCGGCGGTGGATGTCGTCGCGCCCTGTTACAACATTCCTACCACCGATCGCCTTGGCGCTGCCGGCTATAGCGCCACCGATTACACCATGACGTTTAACGGTACTTCATCTGCGACGCCGCACGTGGCTGCACTGGCGGGGCTTATTTTGAGCGTCAACGATGAACTCACGAGCACCGAGGTTTACCAGGTAATTTCTGAAACCACGGACAAGATTGGCCTGGGCACTTACGTCTACCAGGCCACGGCCGGAAAGCCGTTCGGTAGCTGGAACGACGAGGTCGGCTATGGCCGCATCAACGTAGAACGGGCTCTCTTGGTGGCATGTGGGTATGGCTCCAGTTGTAAGGGTTCAAGTGCTTGTTGTGTTGAAATGCCTGAGCCGGACAGCTGTTGCGTCAGCCCTTGCGACCCACCGTGGCTTCCCGACGAAAGTTGCATCTATTGGTACGAAGAAAAGTTCCTGAGTCTGCCGCTTGGCAAGATAAGGGACTTGCAATCGATATCGCGCATAGACGTTGATGTTCCATCGATCGAGTTTCGCGTTACCTACGAACACAAGATGTGCCTGCTCGGTAAGCAGCATGGCCCGCTCTTGTACACAACCACCTTGCTGCCAGGCGAAACCATTCATTTGTACCATTCCGACCGGTACAGGCAGATAACGACGACCCAGCAGCGCTACTCGGTGCAGACGACTTTCAGGCAGTTTCTCTCGAAGGTCCACCAGGCAAGGGTGACCGGAAGGCTGGATGCACTGAATGAAGAACTGTCGAGCGCGTCCTCGCGCAGTTCCAGTAAATCTGGCGGCGGCTTTTTCTTCGGGTTGTTCGGCTGGGGCGGCGGTGGGTCCGATTCTTCCTCGTCCAGAACGACAAGCTTTTCCTCGCTCGGGGTCAGCGTCGCTTCTGACCAGTTCAGTCAGTCGGTTGAACAGTCTTCCCAGCTCACGCACGCTGAAAGGTCGGTTACGGTGAGCACGTATGAGGATTCGGAAACCAAGGACATAACCGTGCGGACGCTGCACAACGCCAATGAATGTAGGGCAGTTACCTACTTTGTCCGGCAAATACTGGAACTTTATGCCATAAGTTCCCGCGTAGCGGAGATTTCATACAGGATTCTCGCTCCAAACGCGCCGAAAGACTGGCGTTCCGTGGATGATACCGACTGGCTGCCGGACTCGATCCAGGAGATCATCAACAATATGGTGGGTTTGCTGCCAAAAGTCGGGCAGGTCATGCGCCGGCCCAGGCCATTCTCATTGCCCACCGATGGTGTGGTTTACGATCCTGAGCTGGCGCATTGCTGCTCCTGCGAGCCGGAACGTAAGGCCGCGATCAATATCCGGCTGGAGAAGGAGAAAGCCCAGGCACTGAAGGCTTGCATGGAAGTACAGGAAATGGAACTCGAGCTTCGACGCAGAAAATTGCTTTTGGCCGATAACGAACTGGGCCCGTTCGAACGTTCACCCACACCTGAGCCTGCTCCGGAACCTACGCCATAGCCACGACCTGGCTGCCGGGCGCATAGGTAGGCCCCGCCATATATGTGGCGGGGTCTACCTTTAACACTGAGCGGCAAGTCACGGACACCTATCTCCTTCACTACGTGCTTTCGCACGCAAGCAATGCGTGTCCATCCCAATCCCTCAGCCCCCTCGATCCTTGCTATAGTTCCCCGGTTCATGCAAGGCCGGCTGCAACGGCCGGCACTGACAGGAGATCGCGATGAGTATGGATTTGCGAGGCAGCACGGCGCTGGTGACCGGCGCGGCCCGGGGCATCGGCCTGGTCCTGGCCGAGGACCTGGCGCGCGCAGGCGTGAAGGTTTGCGGCACGGACGTCCGCGCCGAGGCCCTTAACGATGAAATGGGGCGCATCGGCCGGCAGCACGGGGTCGAAACCCTGGCGGTTGCCGCCGACGTGGGGGACGCGAACGCGGTGGCGGAAATGGTCAGCCGGGTATACGCGCGGTGGGGCCGCATCGACATACTGATCAACAACGCCGGGGTGCGCGAGGTGGCGCCGGTTTACGACACCAGCGTGGCGGTGTGGGACCGGATCCACGCCTCCAACCTCAGGGGGCAATACCTTTGCACCCGGGAAGTGCTCAGGCAGGGCATGCTGCAGCAGAACGAGGGCACGATCGTCTTCATCTCGTCCGGTTCGGGCAAACGCGGGGAGCGGGGAAGCTCGGCCTATTGCGCTTCCAAGTTCGGCGTGACGGGCCTGTCCGAATCGGTATCAAGGGACCTGAAGGAAACCCGCATCCGCGTCACATCGATCATGCCCGGTATGGTGTGGACGCCGATGGCGGAAGAATCGGAGATGGCCGACGAGGACGTCGAATGGCTGGACCCGAGGCACGTTTCCAATGCCGTGCTGTTCTGCATCCGGCAAGACCCGGACACCATCATCCCCGAGTTGCAGATCTACCACCGCTTCCAGCTTTGACCCGGAGCGCTTGTCCGTTCCCGGTCGAGACTCAGCTCAGCGCGTCGCGGGCCTTTTTCACCAAATCGAGCGGGAAGACAATGGTGTTGGTATTGTTGCCGGCGATCTCCGTCAGGGTCTGCATGTAACGCAACTGGATCGCGTTGGGTTCCTGCGCGAGTGTCCTTGCGGCATCCACCAGTTCCGTCGCAGCCTGCTTTTCGCCGCTGGCGTGGATCACCTTGGCGCGTCGCTGGCGCTCCGCTTCGGCCTGCGCAGCGATGGCCCGGATCATGCTCTCGTCGAGGTCGACGTGCTTGATTTCCACGTTGGCCACCTTGATGCCCCAGGCGTCGGTCTGGCGGTCGAGAATCGCCTGGATGTCGTGGTTCAGTTTCTCACGCTCGGCCAGCATGTCGTCCAGATCGTGCTGACCCAGCACCGAGCGCAAGGTCGTCTGCGCCAGCTGGCTGACGGCTTCGAGGTACCTCTCGACCTGGATGATGGCCTTCTCGGGGTCGATGACGCGGAAATAGACGACCGCGTTGACCTTGACCGAAACGTTGTCCCGCGAGATGACGTCCTGGGTGGGCACGTCCATTACGATGACCCGCAAATCGACGCGCACCATCTGCTGGACGACCGGGATCACCAGGATCAGCCCGGGACCCTTCACCTTCCAGAAGCGCCCGAGCTGAAAAACCACCCCGCGCTCGTACTCGCGCAGGATCTTGATGGCATTGACGAGGATGCCAAACAATACGAATGCCAATACGGTCCATAGATATTCAAACATCTTCCTGCTCCTGTGAATCCATTGAGGCCGGGCGAATCCTCAGCTTCAATCCGTCGAGCCCGGTGACGACGACGGCCTGGTCTTTCCGGACCGGCGCTTCGGCGATCGCGTTCCAGCGCTCGCTGTGTACAAAAACATGCCCGGCGCCGGTGAAATCTTCCAGCGCGACGCCGTTGGCGCCGACCAATTCTTCCCGCCCGGCCACCACCGGGCGCTGACGGGCGCGCAATGCGATCCAGACGATGGCCATCAGGCCCAGCGAACCGGCCAGCGCGATCGATCCGATCAGCGGTCTTGACACTTCAAAACCGGGCGCGTCGGTGTCGATCAGGATGACCGAGCCGATGACCATGGCGATGATGCCGCCGAAGCCGAGCGCGCCGAAACTCGGCGCCATGATTTCCGCGATCATCAGTATGATGCCGAGCACGATCAGCCCCAGCCCGGCGTAGTTGACGGGCAGCATCTGGAACGCGTACAGGGCCGTCAACAGGCAAATCGCACCGACCACCCCCGGCAGCACGGCGCCCGGGTTGTAACCTTCCAGGATCAGGCCGTACACCCCGATCAGCAGCAGCACGTAGGCAATGGTCGGGCTGGTGATCACCGCCAGGAATTCACTGCGCCACCCCGGCTCCAGGCGCTCCGTCACGAGGCCGCGGGTTGCCAGCGTGACCTCGCGGTCGTTCACCTCGACAACGCGGCCGTCGGCCTTGTCGAGCAGGTCGCCGATGTTGACCGCGATCAGGTCGATCACGCCCAGCTCCAGTGCCTTCTCGCTGGTGATGCTGTCCGCATCGCGCACCGCGCGCTCGGCCCAGTCGGCGTTGCGGCTGCGCTTCTCCGCCAGGCCGCGGATGTAGGCCACCGAGTCATTGACGGCCTTCTTCATCATCGCGCTTTCGGCGGCGGCAGGCGGGGGCCGATTCTCCTCTGTCTCATCTTGCGCGGCCTTACCGTCGTGGTTTTTCTTTGCGGCCTGCTCGCCCGGCGATTTTGGGCCTGGCTCGCCGCCGATGATCGAGACCGGCGTGGCCGCGCCGACGTTGGTGGCCGGGCTCATGGCCGCGACATGGCTCGCATAGAGAATGTAGGTGCCGGCGCTGGCCGCGCGCGCCCCGGCGGGCCCGACCCAGGTCGCGACCGGCACGGTCGAATTGAGAATATCCTTGATGATTTCGCGGGTCGAGGCGTCCAATCCGCCGGGCGTGTCCATGCGGATGATCACCAGCGCCGCATCACGCTCGGCCGCCTTCGCCAGCGAGTGCGAGACGAATTCGCGCGTGGCCGGGCCGATCGGGCCCTTGACGTCGATGACGAACGCGACGCGATCGGTCGCGCTCTGGTCAGCCGCGTCGGTTCCCTGCGCCATGACCGTCGGCGCCCCGAGCACCGTCAGAATGAAAAGCAGCAGGTAACCGACCACTTTCCTGAGACCGTCCGCGTATGCATGCATGCCAGTCTCCCGTATTGCGGAGTTATTTCTACTGTAATTGAGCTGGCGTATTTATGCCATGTTTCGTTTCAAGCAGAAGCAATCCGCCCGAGGCGGGTTTCGCGTAGGTGAGGATCACCACGGCACGCTTTATAGCATATATATTCAGTCGCCCTCCGATAGCCATTAGCAAACACCAGTCCTGCTTGTTGATAGAACTGCTCAGGAGTTTGGAAGGAATATGCCGTGAAAATTCGTACTCGCATTCATAGCGGCCAGCAGCGTCTTGGCGACCCAGCCAGTTTTCGCTGGGGCGCTTAAGCCCCACAATTTTTCTTACGATCATGTCTAAAGCCGCGCTGCTGGACCCCATCGAGGCGTTGCGTCATGAGTAACGTTCGCCAGACAAGTAACGCGCGCAACGTGGGCTCACTCCGTGCCTTTACTCTGACCCCATAACTCCTGCCTCTGCTTATTGCTATCCGCCCCCTTTTCCCGCGTATACTCTCCCCTGGTTTTCCAAACGGGCGATACCGACATGAACCCACGCTTTTCGTTTAGCTGCCTTACCCTGGTCCTTTTTTGCGCGCACGCCTTTGCCGCGGACCTCGATCCGGGCCAGCAGGAATTTCGCGAGTTGTACCGTGAACTGGTCGAGACCAACACCACGCTTTCCAGCGGCAGTTGCACCGAGGCGGCCCAAAAAATGGGTGCGCACCTGGGCGCAGCCGGTATGCCTGCGCAGGACATCCATTTGCTGACGGCGCCGGATCACGCGAAGGAGGGCAGCCTGGTGGCCGTCTTGCATGGCCGCGACCCGGCCCTGAAGCCGATGTTGCTGCTGGCGCACATCGACGTCGTCGAGGCCAAGCGCGAAGACTGGACGCGCGACCCGTTCAAGCTGATCGAGGAGGACGGCTACTTTTACGCCCGCGGGGCCGTCGACGACAAGTCGATGGCCGCGATCTGGGTGGATACGCTGGCGCGCTTTCTCAAGAACGGCTACCAGCCGCCGCGGACGGTCAAGCTCGCGTTGACATGCGGCGAGGAGACGGGCGGCGCCTTCAACGGGGCCGAGAACCTCGCGGCGGAGCACGCCGACCTGATCGCGGCAGGTTTTGCGCTGAACGAGGGTGCCTGGGGTGTGCTCGATGAGAAAGGAAACCGGGTCATGCTGACCATGCAGGCCGGCGAGAAGCTGCCGGAGAACTACCAGCTCGAAGTCACCAACCCGGGCGGCCACAGTTCGAGACCGGTGAAGAAGAACGCGATCTACCAGCTCGCCGTTGCCCTGACGCGGGTCAGCGGCCTGGATTTCCCGATCCACCTGAATGACACCACGCGCACGTTCTTCGAGCGCATGGGCGCCATCCGTGGCGGCGAGATGGGTGCGGCGATGCAGGCCTTCGCGGCCAACCCCGAAGATACCGCTGCGTTGGCCATCGTCAAGACCGACCCGACCTACAATGCCGTGCTGCATACGACCTGCGTGGCGACCGTGCTCGAAGCCGGCCACGCCACCAACGCGCTGCCGCAGCGGGCGAGAGCCAACGTGAATTGCCGCATCTACCCGACCGATTCGGTCGAGGACGTACGCCAGGCGCTGGAACAGGCGGTCGCCGATCCGGAGGTCAAGGTCACGGCCATGCCCGTGCGCAGCCCGATCGCGGTCCCGCCGCCGCTGACGCCGGCGATCTGGGGCCCGATCGAAGCGACCGCGGCGGAAGTCTTCCCGGGCCTGCCGGTCGTGCCGATTTTCCAGGCC
>Ga0210122_1000371_pt1 | contig 15438 bp, 11 predicted proteins | sample Muzzi_CordB_D2_FD_185530 | JGI IMG/M metagenome (GOLD analysis project Ga0210122, IMG submission 185530) | Wetland microbial communities from San Francisco Bay, California, USA, that impact long-term carbon sequestration - Muzzi_CordB_D2 (SPAdes) | ecosystem: Environmental > Aquatic > Marine >... | reverse complement strand
TTGCTCCTCAACGGAATGCCCAGTACGCCTGCGTCGCGCATCGCTGTGTGCGCCCTGATCTCACACACACTTGCGGCTCTCGCTACGGCGCCTCATGAAGAGTCCAGGCTAGATGGCGACCTACGCGATCGGCGACGTCCACGGTTGCTTCCGCACACTGGAGGCACTGCTCGAGGAGCTTCCCTTCGACTCGGAGCGGGACCGGCTCTGGATGGTCGGTGACCTGGTCAACCGGGGGCCCGACTCCGCCGAGGTGCTGCGCTGGGCGCGGCGCACGTCCCGGGAGCTCGGCGACCGGTTCGTCTCCGTGCTCGGCAACCACGAGATCCACCTGCTGGCGCGGGCCCTGGGTGCGGACCCGCGGCGGCGGGACACGCTCGATTGCATTCTCTCGGCGCCGGACCGCGGCGAGCTCGTCGACTGGGTCCTCCACCGCCCCCTCCTCCACCGCGAAGGCGACGTCGTCCTGGTCCATGCCGGGCTGCTGCCCGAGTGGACGGCGGACGAGGCCGTGCAACTGGCCCGGGAGGTGGAGGAGGAGCTCCACTCACCGAGGTCGGACCGCCTGCTCGCCCGCTACGCGGTCCGGCCCCGTCGATGGCGGGACGGGCTCTCGAAACGGAACCGCCGGGACCAGGCCCTGGCCGCGTTCACCCTGCTCCGCACGGTCGGCACCGACGGTGCACCCCGCCACGGCTTCACCGGACCGCCGTGGGACGCGCCCACGGACACCACGCCCTGGTTCGACGTGCCGGAGCGCCGGAGCGCGGACCACACCATCGTGTTCGGCCACTGGGCGGCCCTGGGGCTCAAGATCGGCTCCGGGCTTCGGGCGCTCGACACCGGCTGCGTGTGGGGCGAGCGCCTCACCGCCCTGCGGATCGAGGACGGACAGGTGTTCCAGGCCGAGCGGCGACCGGAGAGCGAGCACCACGCCGCGAGCGAGCCGCGGACCATCGCCCTCGTCTGACCGGCGCTCTTCCCGACCAGCACGACGCCCATCCAAACCCTTTCCCAGCCGCGCGTGACCAGAGCCCACAGAGGCCAACCCAACCCGATCGAGGCGACCCCATGACCGATCCGAGCACACCGCTGGTCCGGACGATCGCCATGCTCGAGGAAGGAATCGAGCGCGGGCTCCACCTGGGGGCCCAGCTCTACGTCTCGCGAGCCGGCCAGGTGGTGGCGGACACCGCCGTCGGCGAGGCCCGGCGCGGCGTGCCGATGACCCGCGACACGCTCACCCTCTGGCTCTCCTCCACCAAGCCGACCGCGGCGGTGGCGCTGGCACGCCTGTGGGAGCGCGGCGAGCTCGGCCTCGACGACCCGGTGACCCGGTTCATCCCGGAGTTTGCCGTCGGTGGCAAGGAGCGGGTGACGGTCCGGCATCTCCTCACGCACACCAGCGGCATCCGCATGTTGGACGTCGGCTGGCCGCGGGAGGATTGGGATGCGATCGTCGCGCGCATCGCCGCGAAGAAGCTCGAGCCGCGCTGGGACCCGGGCAAGAAGGCCGGCTACCACCTGGCGTCGAGCTGGTTCATCCTGGGGGAGATCATCCACCGAATCGACGGCCGGCCCTACGAGCGGTTCATCCGGGAGGAGGTGTTCGAGCCGGTGGGGATGGTGGACTCGTGGGTCGGCATGAGCGCCGAGCGCTACGCGGCCTACGGCGGCGAGGAGGGGGAGCGCATCGCGGTCCTCTACGAGACGTCCGGTACAGAGCCCCGCCCCCACCGCTGGCATCAGGAAGACTACGTCACCCACCCCTCCCCCGGCGGCAACGGCCGGGGCCCGATTCGAGAGCTCGGGCGCTTCTACGAAACCCTCCTCGCCGGCGGCACCACGGAAGACGGCACCGTCCTCCTCCGCCCCCAGACGGTCGAAGCGCTCACCGCCCGCCACCGGGTCGGTCTTTACGACCACACCTTCCGCCACGTCATGGACTGGGGGCTGGGGTTCATCATCAACTCGTCGATCTACGACCAGCCCACCCTCCCCTACGCCTACGGCCCCCACGCCTCGCGCCGCACCTACGGCCACAGCGGCTACAAAAGCTCCACGGCATTCGCCGACCCCGAGCATCGGCTGGTGGTCGCCATCGCCACCAACGGCACGCCCGAAGACCAGGACCACCTCGACCGCATGGAAACCCTCTGCGCCGCGGTCTACGAAGATCTGGGGTTGACCGGCGAGCCGTAGGGCGGAGGGCGGACGCCTGAATGAGGCCGGCTGAAGCCGGGGATGGCCGCTCGCTGCGCTCGCACTCGGCCGGCTGAAGCCGGCCGCTTCATGCCAGGGAGGTGTTTCCGCAACTCAACTTCGAATCGAAGCGAACAACCTTCCTCGCCCCATCCACCGACCCGCCGAACACGCCACGCGCCCCACCCAGGCGGGATGTCCAGGGTCGGTCCGGGGGCTCACGGGCGCAGGTGTCAGCGACCGCAGGGGGGGAATCTGGATCGCCCTCCAAACCCCTCGGTCCCCTTCCTCCCGCACGGGAGGCAGGGGACGCCACCACCCGGCCCATCGCTTCCAACACCCCGCCCCCTCAGCCCGCCCCTTCTCGCAGCCCAGCAACGGCAGGGTCCGGGGTCGGAGCGTTCGGGCGACGGGTGCTCAGCGGGCGCGCTCACGACAACCTCACGGAGTCCTGCCCCGGCGAACGCGCCCGATGGGCAGGCGAGGCCTACGCCACGAAGTCCCACCAGCCGAGCCGGCCCTCGACCGAACGCCCCGACCTCGGACCCGGACGTTGTCCAGATCTCCGCCCAGCTCCCTCGATCCCTCTCCCCCCTCCCGGGGGGTGAGGACCGCCTGCCCCCGGCCCCACCCCAGCCCAGCACACCCCGTCCCCTGTAAGATCGCCCCTCCAACCGCGAGGCCTCCCACCCATGCCCAAACCCTACCGCCGAGCCCTCTTCCTCTTCCGCCGCGACCTCCGCCTGGCGGACAACCGGGCCCTCGCCCGGGCCGCGGAGCTGGCCGACGAAGTGGTCCCCTGCTTCGTCTTCGACCCCGCCCAGGCCGACCCGGCGAAGAACCCCTACTTCTCCGCCACCGCGTTCCAGTTCATGCTCGAGTCCCTCGAGGACCTGGGTCAGCAGATCACGAATGCCGGCGGCCGGCTCTACCTCTACCGCATCGACCTGTCGACGATCATCTCCAAGTGGATCGGCACGACCGAGAAGAACCTGGTCGCCGTCAACCGGGACTACACCCCGTTCTCCCGGAAGCGGGACGCCGAGATCGAAGCCCTCTGCGCCGAGCACGGGGCCCGCTTCCTCCAGGAGGACGACGCCCTGCTCCTCGCCCCCGGCGAGGTGATGACCGGAAACGACACGCCCTACCGGGTGTTCACGCCGTTCTGGAAAGCCGCCCGCGAGCTCGTGGTGCCACGCCCTGAGGGCGTGCCGTCCGCCACCTGGGCAACCGCTGACGACCCAGACGCGATCACCCTCGACGAAGCCTGGGAGCTCCTCCCCGGAGGTCGGAACCCTGAGCTCCGAGTCCACGGCGGCCGGGCGCGGGGGCTCGCGATCCTCGACCGGATCGGGAGCTTCGGCGACTACCTGGAGACCCGCGACCTCCCCGCCGATCAAGACGGCACGACCGCCCTCTCCGCCCATCACAAGTTCGGCACCGTCTCGATCCGCGAAACCTTCCACGCCGTCCGGAGCGCACTGAGCCCCGACCATCCGCTGCTCCGCCAGCTCTACTGGCGGGACTTCTTCACCCACCTCGCCTGGTTTCACCCCCGGATCTTCGGCAGGGCGTTCCGCCCCGAGTACGACGCGGTCACCTGGGAGAACGACGAGGAGCTCTTCACCGCATGGTGCCAGGGGCGGACCGGGTTTCCGATCGTCGACGCCGGCATGCGCCAGCTCGAGGCGACCGGCTGGATGCACAACCGGGTACGGATGATCACCGCGTCCTTCCTGGTCAAGGACCTCCACGTGGACTGGCTCCGGGGCGAGCGCCACTTCGCCACCCGCCTGGTCGACTACGATCCGGCGGTCAACAACGGCAACTGGCAGTGGGCCGCCTCCACCGGCGCCGACGCCCAGCCCTACTTCCGGATCTTCAACCCCTGGCGCCAGCAGCAGAGGTTCGACCCGGACTGCGAGTACGTCAAACGCTGGGTGCCGGAGCTCCGCCACCTGGATGCCGCCCAGATCCACCGCCTGGAGACCCGGCGCCCCGAGCCTCTCGACTACCCGGAACCGGTCGTCGATCACCGGACACGGGCCGAGGAGGCCAAGAAGCTCTTCCGGGCCATCGAGAAATGAGCGCACAGCCTTGAGCGACACCTCCCAAGCGACCGCCGCCCCCAAGGCGGAGCGCCCCGGCACCTTCGAAAGCCTCGCCCGAGCCCTGAGCTCGTGGCGGACCGCCTCGGTGGTGCTCCTCTCGTTCGCCTCCGGCATGCCGCTGGGGCTGGTCTGGATCGCCCTGCCGGACTGGCTCCGCTCCATGGGGGTCGACATCCGCGTGGTCGGGCTGATCACTCTCTCCCAGGCGCCCTGGACCTTCAAGTTCCTCTGGTCTCCCTTCATGGACCGCTTCGCCCCGCCCTTCTGGGGCCGGCGGCGGGGCTGGGTCGCCATCGCCCAGGTCGCCCTCCTGGTGCTCACCCTGATCCTGGCCGGCGTCCACGAGACTCCGGACGCCGCCTGGGTGATCGGCGCCATCGCCCTGGCTGTCGCCTTCGCCTCGGCGAGCCAGGACATCGCGTATGACGCCTACGTGGTCGACGTGCTCCACGAGGACGAGCAGGGCGTCGCGGCCGGCGCCAAGATCGCCGTCTACCGGGCGGCCATGTTCGTCGCCGGCGGTGGCGCCATCACCCTGGCCGGCCTCGTCTCCTGGAAGTGGACCGCCATCGGCCTGGCGCTCCTCTACCTGCCCATGCTCGTCATCACCTGGAAAGCACCCGAGCCGGAACAGGCGGTGGTCTCGCCCAAGACGATGAAAGAGGCGGTCTGGTACCCCTTCCTCGGGTTCCTGTCGCGCCACCGGTCGATCGAGATCCTCGCCTTCGTCTTCCTCTACAAGTTCGCCGACAACCTGGCCCAGGCACTGCTTCGGCCCTTCCTGGTCGACATGGGCTACACCTCCCTCGATCGGGGCCTGGCGCTGGCGACGGTGGCGATGGTGGCGATCCTCGTGGGGGCGTTCATCGGCGGCGCGCTCACCACGCCCCTCGGTCTGGGCCACGCCCTCTGGCTCTTCGGGTTCCTCCAGATTTTCTCGAACATCGGCTACATCCTGGTGGCCCAGAGCGCGGTCAACCGGCCGCTCATGTACGGCGCCATGGGCTTCGAGAGCTTCACCCAGGGGCTCGGCACGGGTGCCTTCATGACGCTTCTCCTGCGCATGACCCAGAAGCGGTTCTCGGCGACTCAGTTCGCCCTCTTCTCGAGCCTCTTCGGCATCCCACGAGTGTTCACCGGCCCGATCAGCGGCGTGCTCGTCTACGGCATGGGCTGGACGAGCTTCTTCTGGCTCACCATGGCCTTCGGCATCCCTGGCCTGGTGCTCCTCCAGCGGTTCTCGCCCCTCGGCACACGCGAGCCGCAGTTCACGGTGCGCGAGATCGAGCACAAGGAGCCGCTCGGGGCCGACGGCCTCGCCTGGCGGGGGCTCGTCGGTGGGCTCGTGGGGCTCGCGGGGGGAGCCGTGACCCTGGCCCTTCTCAAGGCGTTGAACGCACTCGGCGAGAGCCCGGACGCGGGGTTCGACTTCGGCACGCCGCTGGCGGGTCTCCTGCGGCCGGCCTCGATCGGCGACTGGGGCACGCTCCTCGGCCTGGTGGCGTTCGGCGCCATCTTCGGGTTGCTGGTCGCCGCCGTCTTCGCCGCCCGCCACGGCGCCGGTGCCGATCTGGCGAACGACGAAGACGCGGAGCCCAGGAGCGCGTGAAGGCCGGCCCCTGGCGCGACGGGAACATGAGAAAATCGCGCCGCCCCGACGATCGACCGAAACGATCCACCGAGCACCCACGGGAGGTACCCGCCATGGACCGGACCGCAGCGTTCACCCTGACCGCCCTCGTCGCGCTCGTCCTGACCGCTCTCCCCGCTCCGCCGGTGGTGGCGGACGACGCCGTCGACGCCGCCCGTGCCCACCGGGAGCACCACGCGGGGGAGATCCTCGCCGAGTACGCAGCGCTCCTGGCACTGCCGAACGTGGCCCGGGACACCGCCGCCATCCGTGCCAACGCGGAGGCGGTCCGCGACCTTCTGGCCGAGCGGGGCGTGGAGGCGACCCTCTGGACCCTCCCCGACGCCCCGGAGGCGCCACCGATCGTCTACGGCGAGCTCCGGGCCCCGGGCGCCACCCGCACCGTCGGCATCTACGTCCACTACGACGGCCAGCCAGTCGACGCGTCCCAGTGGACGACCACCGAGCCCTGGACCCCGGCGCTCTACGACGGCCCCGTCGAAGAGGGTGGCAAACAGGTCCCCTTCCCTGCCCCGGGGGACGGCATCGCGACCACCGGCCCCGAGTGGCGCCTCTACGCCCGCTCGTCCGGCGACGACAAGGCCCCGATCCCGGCGATCCTCGGCGCGCTCGACGCCCTCCAGGCCGCCGGCATCGCCCCGACGTCGAACCTCAAGTTCTTCTTCGAGGGGGAGGAAGAGGCGGGGTCGGTCCACCTGGGGGCCTACATGGACGCCCACCGGGAAGAGCTCACGGCGGACGCCTGGCTCATCTGTGACGGCCCGGTCCACCAGAGCCGCCGGCCCCAGCTCGTCTTCGGCGTGCGCGGCTACTCCGGCCTCGACATCACCGTCTACGGCCCGACCCGCTACCTCCACAGCGGCCACTACGGCAACTGGGCGCCGAACCCGGCACTGCGCCTGGCGCAGCTCCTCGCCAGCATGAAGGACGACGACGGGCGACCGCTGGTGGAAGGGTTCTACGACTCGACGGTGCCCGCGGGCGAGGCGGAGCGCCGCGCCATGGAGTCGGTCCCCGACTACGACGACGAGCTCCGCCGGGAGCTCGGGCTGGCGGCGACCGAGATGGACGACGCGCCCCTCGTCGAGCGCCTCCTCTATCCGTCGCTCAACATCCGCGGCATGGTGAGCGCGGCGATCGGCCCGGAGGCCCGGAACATCATCCCGACCGAGGCGACCGCCACCCTCGACATCCGTCTCGCCAAGGGCAACGACCCGGCCGGGATGATCGACCTGGTGGAGGCCCACATCGCGAAGCAGGGGTACTACATCGTCCGCGACGAGCCCGACATGGAGACCCGGCTGGCCCACCCCAAGATCGCGCGGGTGGTTCGCCGGCCCGGCTACCCGGCGGCGCGCACCGCCCTCGACTCGCCGTTCTCGAAGGACGTGATCGAGGCCGCGCGGCGAGCCGTCGGCGACGACCTGGTGGTCATGCCGACCCTCGGCGGCAGCCTGCCGCTCTACCTGTTCAACGACATCCTGGGCTCGCCGGTGGTGATCGTGCCGATCGCCAACCACGACGACAACCAGCACGCCCCGGACGAGAACCTGCGCCTCGCGAACCTCTGGTACGGGATCGACCTGATGGCGGCGCTCTTCACCATGGAGTGACGGCGGGCTCCGGCGGCTACTCTTTCCGGCGCGGCATGACCCGGAGCAGGATGCCCTCTTGCTCGGAGATGTTGAGCTCACAGAGGAAGTCGTGCTCCTTGCAGATCTGTTCGAGCACCGCGCGAGCCGGCTGGTTGTGGATCTCGACCGTCATGGTCCCTTGGACCTCTGGTGCGATCTCCACCTTCATGTTCGCGATCCGTCCGAACGCCTCCAGGACGTCCCGAACCGGTGCGTCCTCGAGCGCGAGATCGATCGGCTGGCTCAAGGGATCCGGCGCCTGTGCGTCGGGCTTCTCCGGCGGCGTGTAGTCGGGATCCGGCTCGATCGTCAGAACGCCATCGTCCAAGCGCCACAGACAGCCCAAGCTGTCGCACACGGCGCCGAGCACCGTCTTCACCCGGGCGTTGTGGAGCGCAATGGTGATGTCGCCCTTGATCGCCGGGTCGATCAGGACGTCCTTCGCCTCCAAGATCTGACCGAACGACTCCAGGACCTGGCGCCCATTGGCGTCTTTCAGCTCGATGTCGATCCGTTCGTCGAGGCCGCCCGCCACGGCGGCGGACGCTCCCGCCGCCAGCACGATCAGCACCCACAGCAAGGCCTTCTTGGTGATCCGGCTCATGGTCTCTCCCTTCGTTGAATGATGATCTGTCCACGCCAGGTCGCTTCGCCGGCGGCGGACACCCCGGACAGGAGAACGGTGCGCCCGTCAGGGCCCGTGTCGAGCACGATCACCGACCCCACGTTGGCCATGGAAACCCGCCCCTGCGAACCCTCCGGGAGCCGCTCGCGCCGCAAATGCGCTACGGTCCAGAAGGAGGCCACGGCCAGTACGACCGCCGCCGCGGCCAGCCACCGACTCCACCGGCCCCACCTGTCGGGCCGCCTCCGGCCCGGCACCTCGTCGAGTGCCCGGCGTACGACCCGCTCGACCACCAGGGCGGCAGGCTCGAGCCCGCGGCGTAGCCCCTCGTCGACGGAGCGTCTCTCGTCGTTGTCTGGAGTCATTGCGCCTCCCCCTCGAGGGCCTGCAGGAGCTGGGTGAGACGACCACGGGCCCGGTGGATGCGCATCTTGAGCGCCGAAGGCGAGATCCCCAGCACCCGCGCCGCCTGGGCGGTCGAGAGCTCACCGGCAACCACCAGGAGGAGGGCCTCGCGCTCCCGGGACGACAGGCTGCGAACGGCAGACAGGGTCCGACCGAGCTCCGCCCGACCGATCGCCCGGGCCTCCGGGTCCGCGCCCGGATCGACCTCATGACCGTTTCGGAGCGCGGCGAGCGGCGCCATCAGCCGGCGGCGGACCACAGCTCGCGATCCCCGCCGCCGTGCCACCGTAAACACGAACGCCTCCGGCGACTCCGGCGGCCCATGACGCCGCCACCTCGCCACCAAGGCCGACAACGCCTCCTGGGCCACCTCCTCCGCCAAGTCCGGCACCCCGAACCGCCCCAGGCAGAACCGGAGCAACCGCGGAGCCAGCTCACGCACCGTCGCTTCCATCTCCATCACGGGAAGAGTACCTGCGGAGGGCGAACGGTCACGTGGAGGAACGGCCCGCACCCATCTCCCTGTAAGCGATTCGGCCTCCGCTTTCCGTCCTCACAGTATGAATGGCTACGAACCGAACAGACCGCGTTCGCTACTCCACCTGGGGCCGAAGTCGGGGAAACCGGCTACCGAGCGCCCTTTACCCAAGAGGAGTCCCAGCCCACGTCACAATCAGCACGTGGAAGAAGATCGAGCGGTTCCGCAACTCCCGCTGGGCGCAGCTGGTCTACGACTCTTGCATTCGCGCCCCAGACACGCTCGCTTTCTGCGTGATGCCAGACCACCTCCATTGGCTGCTCAAGGATTCCAAGAGCATGAGCGAGTTGGTCAGGCGGCTCAAAGGCCGTACGACCAGACTCCTTCATCGCAGAGGCCTTCGCGGCCCGGTCTGGCAGAGGTCCTTCTGGGACCATGTGGTTCGTTCAAACGAGAACCTAGAGACCGTCGCCAGGTACATCATCGAGAACCCGGTTCGAAACGGACTGGTCGAACGGGTCGAGGACTATCCCTACTCGTACGTCCGACTCGGATTGGATGGTGGGTGACGGGTGAGTCGAAACCGGAGGCGGGTGGACGGTGGGCGAATCGATGTTGGAAGGGGTCTGGGTGCAGAGCGACTCGTGGACGGGTGCGGCTACGAGGGCGGCTACGAGTGAATGGTCGCTCGCTCTGCTCGCACTCGGCCGACTGAAGTCGGCCGCTTCATCGCAAGACGGTGTTTCCGAAGCACGATCTGGATTGAAGCGGCCGACTTCAGTCGGCCGAGTGCGAGCGTAGCGAGCGTCCTCACCCACCTCCCCAATCACCCCCGCCCAACTCCCCCTCCGCCGTCACCTCACTCCAGCCCCCGCCCGGTCACCAGGTACGTGGCGAAGCTCCCCAGCCAGTGCCCACCCTCGTAGTGCTCCCCGGTCACCGACGCCAGCCCAGCCTCCCGGTGGGCATCGGCCACCGCCCGGAGCGTCCCGACCCGCGGGTCCTCCTCGGGCAGCCCGGCCGCCATCCCCTCGAGCATCCAGGCCCGGGAGAGATTGAGACCATCCAGATGGGCCAGCTTCGGATCGCTCGGATCGGTGACCACCGCCGGCCGTAGCCAGGCAACCGCCTCCTCCGCGCCACCGCCGAACGGAATCCCGGGTAGAAACGCCCCCAACCACGCCGCATACTCGGCCGGCGCCAACACCCGCCGCACCAGATCCGCCTCGGCGATGCACGGCGAGAGGAAGTCCTGCCCCCCCGGCTCGTACGCCAGCGGACAGCTCCGGTCCCCCAGGTAGTAGTCCCCGATGCGCGACCTCAGCAGCTCGCGCATCCCCTCGTCCCCCGCCACACCTGCCCAGTCCCAGATCAACCCGAATGCGAACGCCGTCTGGGCATGCTCGCCGATCCGGATCGGGTGCGTGAGCTTGGGCAACCAGTCCCGGATGCGCTCCGCGGCAACCGCCTCGAGCGGCTGAAGCGTCCGCGCCCACTCCTGAGCCCGCGGGTCCTGCCACTCGCGGAGCTCCGCCGCGAGCTGCAGCAGCCACGCGAGGCCGTACGGCCGCTCGAACGACACCCTCCCCTCCCCGTTGAGGTACACCACTTCGCCGGCGATGTGCTCCGGCGTCAGGCTCTGGGCCAGGGCGGCCCGGGCCTCGGCGGCGAACGGCGCCTCCGGGAACGTCCGGGCGAGACGCGCCAGGAGCCAGTGGCCGTGGACGGACGAGTGCCAGTCGTAGCAGCCATAGAAGGCGGGAGAAAGCTCCCGCGGCGGCGCCACGTCCTCGTCGCTCCGAAGGACGTGGGCGATCTTGTTCGGGTACTCCCGGTGAACACAGTCCAGCGCCAGGTGGGCGAAGCGGGCGGCGGCATCGGCGGAGAGCCCTCCCGGTCCCCGACCGGCAACGGGACCGGACTGGGCGACGGCGGCCATCGGGAGCAGGGCTCCGAGCAGGAGAGCGGAGACGATCGGGGTCAGGTCGCAGAGTCTCATGGGCGCATCCTATCGACTCGCCGCGGCGTCTCGGCCCCGGAGCCTCGCCGGCCGCCCGAGCCGCCCCCGGTCCGCCCCGGTCCCGCCCGGTCCGCTGGCACCCGGCCCGGAGGCCGACCGCTTGACGTATCCTTCCGAGCACCATGTCCGTGCTGAACCACCGATCGCTCCGCTCCCTCCTCCACCGGTCCCGGCGACTCCTCGGAGCCCTGGGCCTGCTCCTCCTGCTTTCTCCGGCCTGGGCCTGCTCCTCGGCCCCGCCGGCCTCGAGCTCCCCGGCCACCACGGTCCGGCTCACGCCTCCGCTCCTGGCGCCGCTCCCCCCAACCGCTCCACGCGCCCTCGACGCCGGCCTGCCGGTCGACCCGCGCATCCGGAAGGGCACCCTCGACAACGGGCTGACCTACTACGTGCGCCACAACGCGGCCCCCGAGCACCGGGCGGAGCTCTGGCTGGTGGTCAACGCCGGCTCCCTGCTCGAGGACGAGGATCAGCGGGGGCTCGCCCACTTCGTCGAGCACATGGCGTTCAACGGCACACGCCACTTCGAGCGCCAGGAGCTGGTCGACTACCTGGAGTCGATCGGCATGCGCTTCGGCCCGGACATCAATGCCTACACCAGCTACGACGAAACGGTCTACCTGCTGCGAGTGCCGACGAACCAGTCGGGCTCCCTCGAGCGCGGCCTCGAGATCCTCGAGGACTGGGCCGGCGGCATCGCCTTCGCGCCGGACGAGATCGACAAGGAGCGCGGCGTGGTGATCGAGGAGTGGCGCCTCGGCCGGGGCGCCGAAGGCCGCCTGATCGACGCCCAGATTCCGGTGCTCTTCGCCCGCTCCCGCTACGCCGAACGGCTTCCGATCGGCGAGCGCCGCGTGCTCGAGACCGCCCGGCCGGAGACCCTCGAGCGTTTCTACCGCGACTGGTACCGGCCGGACCTGATGGCGGTGATCGCGATCGGCGACTTCGACCCCGACCGGATCGAGCGGATGATCACGAAGCGCTTCTCCGGCCTGTCCGGGCCCGACGAGCCGCGGGAGCGGACCGTCTTCGACGTGCCCGGTCACGAGGAGACGCTGTTCGCCACGTTCACCGATCCGGAGCTGACCGTCACCTCCGTGTCGGTGTTCACCAAGCTCCCCCGCCGCCCCGAGGGAACGGTCGGCGACTACCGCCGCGGCCTGGTCGAAGCCCTCTACCACGGCATGATCAACGACCGGCTCTACGAGATCGGCCATCGCCCCGACCCGCCCTTCCTCTACGCCTACTCGGAGACGGCCTCGCTCGTGCGCACCGCCGAGGCCGACCAGCAGGAAGCAGGAGCTCGAGAGGGCGGCGTGCTCCGGGGCCTCGAGGCGCTCCTGACCGAGATCGAGCGCGTGCGCCGGTTCGGCTTCACCGAGGGAGAGGTGGAGCGGACCAAAAAGGCCCTGCTCCGCGCCTACGAGCGTACCTGGATCCAGCGGGCGAACCGCAGCTCGGCCTCCTACGCCGCCGAGTACTCTCGAAACTTCCTCGAACACGAGCCGATCCCGGGCCTCGCGGTGGAGCTCGAGCTCGCCCGGCGCTTCCTGCCCGAGATCACCCTGGAGGAGGTCAACGCCCTGGCGGGGCTCCGCACCACGGGCGCGAACCGGGTGATCCTGCTCACCGCTCCGGAGGAGGCGGCAGACGCGCTCCCCTCCGAGGAGCAGCTCCTGGCGACCTTCGAGCGAGCCCGTAACCTCGAGCTCGAGCCCTACCAGGACTCGACGCCGGACACCCCGCTCCTGGCCGAAGAGCCGACGCCCGGCACGATCGTCGAACGCCGGGAGATCCCGGAGATCGGCGTCCACGAGTGGACTCTCTCGAACGGCGTCCGCGTGGTCTTGAAGCCGACCGACTTCCGCGAGGATCAGGTGCTGCTCGACGGGTTCAGCCCCGGGGGGCACTCGTTGGTCTCGGACGAGGACCATCTCACCGCCTCGAACGCGGCCGAGATCGTCTCCCTGGGCGGCCTCGGCGAGCACGACGAGCTGGCGCTCGCCAAGCTCATGGCCGGCAAGGTGGTCGACATCAGCCCCTACGTCGACGAGCTCGAAGAGGGCATCCTCGCCGGCGGCTCGGCCGAGGACGTGCGGTCGATGTTCCAGCTCGTCTACCTCGCGCTCACCCAGCCGCGCCTCGATCTCGAGGCGATCCGCTCCTACAAGGACCGGCTCAAACCGTTCCTCGAGAACCGCCTCGCGGACCCGGAGCAGGTATTCGTCGAGCAGATGTACCGGGAGCTGACCGGCAACCACCCCCGGCGCCAGCCCCTGACCCCCGAGCGGCTGGAGGCGATCGATCCGGAGCGGGCGCTCGAGATCTACCGCGAGCGCTTCGCCGACGCCTCCGATTTCACCTTCGTCATCGTCGGCACCTTCGACCCGGCCGAGATGGAAGAGCCGGTCGCCACCTACCTCGGCGCCCTGCCGAGCCTCGGCCGCGAGGAGACCTGGCGCGACGTGGGGATCGAGCGACCCGCGGGGCCGGTCGAGATCACGGTGCACCGGGGGCTCGAGCCCAAGGCCCAGGTCTGGATGGTGCTGACGCAGCCGATCGAGCCCGCCCTCGCGCGCGCCCCGGACAACGACACCGCCCGGGCGGTTCGGGCCCTCGCCCAGGCGCTCAAAATCCGGCTGCGCGACGTCCTGCGAGAGGACCTGGGGGCCGTCTACCAGGTGGACGTGGGCGCTGATGTCGACTGGCGGCCCAAGAGCCGCGTGAGCCTGTCGATCGAGTTCGGATGCTCCCCCGACCGGGCCGCCGAGTTGGTCGAGACCATCCACCGGGAGATCGAGGCTTTCCGGGAGGGGCAGGTAAAGCCGGAGCTGGTCGAGAAGGTCCGCCAGATCCTGCTCCGGGAGCGGGAGCTGGCGATCAACAGCAACCACTTCTGGCTTGGCACCCTGGCCGCCGCCTACCGGAGCGGTCAGGACCCGACCACGGTCCTCGGCTTCGAGGATTGGGTCGACAACCTGACGGCCGAGCGCCTCGCCGACACCGCCCGCCGCTTCGTCCGCTGGGAGAGCCGCATCGTCGGAACGCTGTTGCCCCGGGACGAGAAGGTCGACCGGACGAGCCGACCGGAGGACGAACGATGAGCGGCCCCCACGAGACGAACGAGCGCGCGACGGGCGCCTCGGCGCTCGAGCCGTCCGGCGACGAGATGCGCCGGCTGGTCGACCAGACCATGGAGCGCTTGGTCCGGCACATCGAGAGCCTGCCGCAACAGGAGATGACGTACGAATTCGAGGACGACGTGGCCACCATCGCCCGCTCCATGGCCGAGCCCCTCCCGCGGGAGGGGCAGCCGGCCGAGGAGCTCCTCGACCTCCTCTTCGACCGGGCGATCCCCAGATCGTTCAACTCCGCGGCTCCGGGCTACCTCGCCTACGTGCCGGGCGGAGGGCTCTTCGCCTCGGCGGTCGGCGACCTCGTCACCGCCGCCACCAACCGCTTCACCGGCGTGCTCGCCGCCTCACCGGCGCTGGTCCAGCTCGAGGCCAACGTCATCCGCTGGCTCGGCGAGATCGTCGAGTTTCCGGAGGGCTTTCGGGGCGTGCTCACGAGCGGCGGCTCGCTCGCCGCGTTCAGCGCCCTCGTCACCGCTCGGCGCGAGCGCCTGGGCGACGACTTCCTCTCCGGCGTGCTCTACGTCTCGGACCAGGCCCACCACTCGATCGGCAAGGCCGCGGTCCTGGCGGGGTTTCCCGAGCGCAACGTCCGCACGCTGCCGACGGACGAGCACCTGCGTATGCGCACCGACGTTCTCTCCCGGGAGATCGCACGAGACCGCGCGGGGGGCCTCACGCCCTTCCTGGTGGTCGGCAACGCGGGCACGGTCAACACCGGCGCGATCGACCCGCTCCGCGAGCTCGCAGAGATCGCTCGCGAAGAGGGGCTCTGGTTCCACGTGGACGGCGCCTACGGCGGCTTCTTCATGCTCACCGAGGAGGGACGGCAACGGCTCGACGGCCTTTCGCTCGCCGACTCCCTCGTCCTCGACCCCCACAAGGGCCTGTTCATCCCGTACGGCACCGGCGCTCTCCTGGTGCGCGACGGCAAGGCCCTGGCCCGGGCCCACACCTTCGGCGCGGACTACCTGCCGAGCCACCAGGACGACCCGGACCTCTTCGACATCCATCTCTACTCGCCGGAGCTCTCCCGGCACTACCGCGGGCTCAGGGTCTGGCTGCCGCTCCGGCTCTACGGCATCGAGCCGTTCCGCCAGGCGCTCGAGGAGAAGCTCGCGCTCGCCAAGAGGGCCGCGGCAGGGCTCCAGTCGATCGAGCACGTCCGTCTGCTGGCG
>Ga0210122_1000368_pt1 | contig 15478 bp, 9 predicted proteins | sample Muzzi_CordB_D2_FD_185530 | JGI IMG/M metagenome (GOLD analysis project Ga0210122, IMG submission 185530) | Wetland microbial communities from San Francisco Bay, California, USA, that impact long-term carbon sequestration - Muzzi_CordB_D2 (SPAdes) | ecosystem: Environmental > Aquatic > Marine >... | reverse complement strand
GCCCAGGAGGAGGTGGTCGCGGCCTACCTGACATCGGGAGCGGCCGAAGCCCCGGGCCGGGCGACCCTCGGGTGGCCGGACGCGGCGGCAGAAATCGAGCCCCTCGACCAGATCCCCGCCGCCGAGACGGACGACCCGGCCCGGCCCCTGCCCCGGTTCCTGCTCGACCCGCGCCCCGCCCCGGAGGACACCGGAGCCCGGCTGCCCGACGGTCCGTGTCTGGTGATCGACGACGGCGCCGGGGTGGCGACGGCGGTCGCCGAAGGGCTCGAGCGTCGTGGCGTCCGGGTCGAGGTGCTGCGGGACGAACCGGCCGGAAAAGGCGAGCCGGGGACTGCCGACCTCGCCGACCCGCGGAGCGTCGCCGAGGCGGTCGCCCGCCTCCGGCAGCGCAACGGCCCCATCTCCTGCCTCCTCCACCTGACCGGCCTCGGCCCGAGGGCGGCCGACGACCCGCTCTCCGCCGCCTCCTGTGCCCGCTCGGTCCGGAGCGTCCGCGCCCTCTACCTGCTGGCCCGGGAGCTCCGGGAGGATCTCGAGTCGGCCGACGACGGCGTGCTTCTCGCCGCGACCGCGCTCGGCGGGGCCTTCGGCCTCGACGGCGCCGCGGCGACCCCGCTCGACGGCGCCGTCGCCGGTCTGGTGAAAGTCCTCGCCCTCGAGTGGCCCGGTGTTCGCTGCCGGGCGCTCGACCTCGAACCGGACGGCGCGCCCCGCGATCGCGCCGCCGCGCTGATCGACGAGCTCGGGGCCACGGACGGCGAGGTGGAGGTCGCCCGCACGGCACGGGGCCGACTCGTCCCCCGCCCCAGGCGGGCGCCCCTTCCAGAGCCCGCGACCGAAGCGCCCCTCGACGCCTCGTCCGTGGTGCTCCTCACCGGGGGTGCCCGCGGCATCACGGCCCTCGTGGCGGCGGAGCTCGCCCGGCACCATCGCCCGACCCTCATCCTCGCCGGCCGTACGCCGCCGCCCCCCGAGGAGGAGCGCCCGGAGACCCGCGGAATCGACGACATGGCCGCCCTCAAGCGGGCGTTGATCGACGACATGACCCGGTGCGGCGAGGCCGTCCACCCGACGGCGATCGAGGCCGCCTACCGGGGCCTCCTCGCCGCGCGGGAGATCCGGGAGACCCTGACCACGCTCAGCGCCGCGGGCGCGCGGGCCGAGTACCTGGAGCTCGACGTGCGCGACCCGAAGGCCGTGGCCACCGCGCTCGCCGCGATCCACCGGCGCCACGGACGGCTCGACGGCATCATCCACGGCGCCGGAGTGATCGAGGACAAGCTTCTCCGGGACAAGGAGCCGGACTCCTGGGACCGGGTCTTCGGCACCAAGGTCGACGGGGCGCTCGCCCTGGCCCGCGCCGCCGACGAGCACCGCGGAGGCTCGCCGCTCCGGTTCTTCCTCCTCTTCGCCTCGGTCGCCGGTACGTTCGGCAACCGGGGGCAGTGCGACTACGCGGCGGCCAACGAGGCGCTCTGCCGGCTCGCGGCCACCCTCGACCGGCGGTGGCAGGAGACGCGGGTGGCCGCCCTGGCCTGGGGGCCGTGGGCCAGGCGGGGGATGGCCTCCTCCGAGGTCGCGCGGCGCTTCGCGGAGCGCGGCGTCGCGCTCATCGGACCGGAGGAGGGCGCCCGCGCCGCCCTCGACGAGCTCGCCCGGGGCAGGAAGGGAGAGCCGATCGTGATCCTCGGGGGCGGCCCCTGGGACCAGGCCCACGACGGCGACCGCCGCCCCCTGCTCGACGGCGCCGCGGTCTCCCGAACGGCCGGCGGCGTGGAGCTGACCCGTACCCTCGACCCCGGGCGGGACCTCTTCCTCGCCGACCACCTCCTCGACGGCCGGCCGGTGCTGCCGGCGGCGGCGGCCATGGAGCTCATGGCCGAGACCGCCGCCCTCGGGTGGCCCGGCTTCACGGTCACCGGCCTGCGGGACTTCCGGGTACAGGCGGGCGTGGTCCTCGGCGGCGGCCCCGCCAGGGTGCGCCTCCTGGCCCGGCCGGCGGCCCGGTCCGAGGACGGCTCGGCGACGGACGGCGCGCTGGCCGTGGCGGTCGAGATCCACGCCCTCGAATCCGGTGACCGCGCCGCCTACCGGGGGGTGGTGGAGCTCGCCCCGTCGCCGCTCGAGCCCCCCGCCTTCGAGCCGCCGGACTGGGACCTCGAGCCCTGTCCGCTGGAGGTTGCGGAGATCTACCAGCGCTACCTCTTCCACGGGCCGCTCTTCGCCTCGGTACGGCGCGTGGTGGGAGTCGGAGCCCAGGGCCTCGTGGCCGAGCTCCGGCCCTCCGACCCGAGCGCCTGCGTCGCCGGCGCCGGCGGGGCCTGGCTCATCGACCCGGTCTCGGTCGACGGCAGCTTCCAGCTCGCCATCCTCTGGTCCAGGCTCCGACACGACCTGACGCCGCTTCCGTCCCGCTTCGCGCGGTACCGGAGGCTCGGACCCCTCGATGGGGAGACGCTCCTCTGCTACCTGGAGGCCCGCTCCGAGAACGGGGGCCGGACCCTCCTCACCCGCCACTCGTTCGTCACGCCGGACGGTCGCCTCGTCGGTCTCCTCGAGGGGATGGAGTCGACCTGCAGCAGGGAGCTCAACCGGCTGGCCTCGGGGCCGACCACGCTACGGAGGGCGTCATGAGCGGCGCGCGGGATCGTCTCGGACCGGAGGGGAACGGACGGGGAAAGGGTGGGCGCCCCGACGACGTGGCGATCATCGGCATGGCCGCGGTCTACGCCGGCGCCCCGGACCTCGAGACCTTCTGGCGGAACATCCTCGACAAGACCGACGCGGTCGGCGACCCGCCGCCGGGCTGGGACCCCGATGGCTGCCTCAAGTCCGCCGATGGCGGGGAGCACTCCTATGCCGGCCGCGGCGGCTACCTGGGGGAGCTCGCCACCTTCCGTCCCCTCGAGCTCGGCGTCATGCCGCGGGCGGTCGACGGCGGCGAGCCCGGCCAGTTCCTGGCGCTGCGCGTCGCCCACGAGGCCCTGGCCGACGCCGGCTACCTCGAGCGCCCGTTCGACCGCTCGAGGACCGAGGTCATCCTCGGCCACGGCACCTTCCTCAACCGGGGCAGCGTGACCGCCTTCCAACACGGCCAGATGGTGGCCCAGACCGTGCGGCTGCTGGCCGAGCTCCTGCCGGCGGTCGAGCCGGAGGCGCTCGAGCTGATCGGGCGCCGCCTCCGGGCGTCCCTGCCCCCGTTCAACACCGACACCGCGCCCGCGCTGGTGCCGAACATGGTGGCGGGCAGGATCGCCAACCGGCTCGACCTGATGGGCCCCAACTACACGGTCGACGCGGCGTGCGCCTCGTCCCTGATCGCCCTCGACCAGGCGGTGCGGGACCTCCAGGGAGGCCGGTGCGACATGGTCGTCACCGGCGGCATCCACGCGTCGACCCCGCCGATCGTCGTGCTCGGCTTCTCGATGCTCGGAGCGATCTCCCGGCGCCAGCAGATCCGACCGTTCGACAGGGACGCCGACGGCACGCTCCTCGGCGAGGGCGTGGGCATCCTGGTGCTCAAGCGGCGGCGCGATGCGGAGCGGGACGGGGACCGCATCTACGCCCTGGTCAAGGGCGTCGGCACGAGCAGCGACGGGCGCGCCCTGGGGCTGCTCGCGCCGCGGCTCGAGGGCGAGGAGCTGGCCCTGCGGCGGGCCTACGACGCCGCCCGGGTCGAGCCGTGCACCGTCGGCCTGGTCGAGGCCCACGGCACCGGCACCGCCGTCGGCGACGCCACCGAGGTCCGGGCGCTCTCGAACGTCTTCGGTGCCCCACCCGAGAGCGGTCCCTGGTGCGCCATCGGCTCGGTGAAGTCGATGGTCAGCCACACCATGGAGGCGGCGGGCGCTGCCGGCCTGATCAAGACCGCCCTCGCCCTCCACCACCGGGTGCTTCCGCCCACCCTCCACTGCGACGAGCCCGACCCCCGCCTCGAGCTCGACCGCACGGCCCTTTTCGTCAACACCGAGACCCGTCCGTGGATCCACGGCAGCGAGACGCCCCGCCGAGCGGGCGTCAGCTCGTTCGGCTTCGGTGGGATCAACGCCCACGCCATCTTGGAGGAGGTCCCCGATGACCGGTGAACCCCGATCGCTCCGGACCTGGAGCCCTGCCGACGAGCTTCTCGTCGTGGCAGGCGAGGACCGAGCAGAGGTCGTCGACCGCTCCGAGCAGTTGGCGGCCGTCCTCCGCGAGCGGCCCGCCACCCGACTGCGCGACCTGGCGTGCACCCTGGCGCGGCGCCGGCAGACCGTCGGAGCCCGGCTCACCCTGGTCGCCGACTCGGTCGACGACGCGGCCCGCAAGCTCACCTACGCCCGCGAGCGCCTGGCCGACCCCTCCCGCGAGCGCATCCGGGACCGGGGCGGCATCTTCTTCTTCGACGAGCCGCTCCGGCCGCGCGGCAAGCTCGCCCTCCTCTTCCCGGGCGAAGGCTCCCAGTACCCCTGGATGCTCTCCGAGCTCTGCTGCCGGTTCCCGGAGGTGCGCCAGGTGATGGACCTCGCCGACCGGGCGTTCGCCGGACACCCGCGCGGCTACCTGCCGAGCCGCCTCATCTATCCCCGCCCGGGAGACGACGAGCGCCGGGGAGAGGACCTCCTGTTCTCCATGGACGGCGCGGTGGAGGGAGTGCTCGCCGCCGACCTGGCGATGGCGCGGCTGCTCGAACGGTTCGATCTCAGGCCGGACGTGATCGTCGGCCACAGCACGGGCGACTACGCCGCCCTCCTCACCTCCGGAGCGCTCGTGGTCGAGGACGACGAGCACCTGATCGCCGTCGTCCGCCGCCTGAACGCGGTCTACGAGGCCATGGGCAGAGCCGAGGGTGTCCCCCGGGCCACCCTCCTGGCCGTCGGCCTGGGCCGGCGCGAGGTCCTCGACCGGCTCCTCGCGCGGCGCAACGGAGCGCTCGCCCTGGCCATCGACAACTGCCCCCACCAGGCGGTCCTCTGCGGATCGGAGGAGGAGATCGCGGCGGCCGAGTCGGCCCTGAAAGAACAGGGTGCCGTCCTGGAGCGCCTGCGCTTCGACCGCCCCTACCACACCCCCCGGTTCGAGCCGGTGGCCGCGCCGCTGGGCGAGCTCTTCGCCTCCCTGCCCTTCGCGCCACCGTCGACGCCGCTCTGGTCGGCGGCGACCGCCGCCCCCGTGCCCGGCGACGTGGACGAGCTCCGCAAGCTCGCCGTCGCCCAGTGGACGATGCCGGTGCGCTTCCGGGAGACGGTGGAGGCCCTGTTCGACGACGGCGTCCGCCTGTTCGTCGAGGCCGGGCCACGGGGCGGCCTCTCGGCGTTCGTCACCGACACCCTCCGAGGCCGGCCCCACGCCGCGATTCCGGCCGATCTCCAGCGCTCTCCCGGCCTGCGCCAGCTCTTGCACCTGCTCGCTCAGCTCGTGGCGCACGGGGTCGCGCTCGATCTCGAGCCGCTCTTCGCCGGCCGCGGCTGCCGGGAGCTCGACTGGTCGGAGCCCGCGCCGACGCTCTCCCCGACGGTGCGGCTCGACTCGACCCTGCCGGCGCTCCGGTTCGACGGGGAGCCGCCAACCCTCGACGGAGGGACCCACCCTGCCCGGCGGCCGGAGCCACCCGCGCCGGGAGCCACCACCGACGAGCCGGCGGCCCAAGCGCCCCGCCCCCCGGGGGGCCCTGGATCCGGGCTGCCCCACGACCCGATCGACCCGATCGACCCGATCGACCCGATCGGCGACCCGGTGCTCGACGCCTTCTTCCGCATCAACGAGATGTTGCTGGAGAGCAACCAGCGGGTCGTGCTCAGCTACCTGGGAGCCTCGCAGAACGGGCGGGCCGGCGCCGTGGCGGACGCCCACGCGGCAGCGCCGCGCCCGCGACCGCCGATCGATCGCGCCCCGCTGCCGGACGCACCGGAGCATCCCGAGCCCATCGCGCCACCGGACGACGTCTCCTCCGAGCCGGTCGAGCCGCCCGCCCCGCCCGCAACGGGCCCGGCGGCGGGAGTGCGGGAACGGCTTCTCGAGCTGGTGGCCGAGCGGACCGGCTACCCGACCGATCTTCTCGACCTGGACGCGAACCTGGAGGCGGACCTGGGCATCGACTCGATCAAGCGGGTCGAGATTCTGAGCGCCCTGCGCCAGAGCCTGGACTCCGCCGTGCCGGTCGAGGAGCTGTCGGGGCTCAGGACCCTGCGCGAGATCGCCGCCGTCCTCACCGGCGCCGCCACCTCCGACGGCGCCCCCGAAGCGGACTCTGCGGACGAAGCGGACGAAGCGGACGGACGGGGCATCCCGACCGGGCCGACCGGGCCGACCGGGCCGACCGGGCCGACCGGGCCGGCCGAGCCGGCCGAGCGCCCCGAACGCCCCCTCGCCGGCACCATGCTCACCCTCGAGCCGGGCAAGAGAGTCGTCACCCGCCGGCGGATCGACCTCGACGAGGACCTCTGGCTGCGGGACCACACCCTCGGAAGTCAGGTCTCCGAACGGGACCCCGAGCTGCCCGCCCTGCCGGTGGTGATGCTCACCATGGCGGTCGAGATCATGGCCCAGGCGGCAGCGCTCCTGGCGCCCGGGGCCGTGGTGGCCGCGGTCCGCGACGTCCGCGCCCGGCGCTTCCTCGCTCTCCGCGGGGAGCACCTCGACCTCGAGATCGAGGCGGAACGGGCACCCGGCCCGGGGCCGGCCCCGATCAGCGTCTCGCTCCGGGAAGCGGTCACCGAGACGGGCAACGGCTCCGCTCCCCGCGGCCCGATCCTCACCGCGTCCGTCGAGCTCGCCGACCGCTACCCGGAGCCGGGAGCCCGGAGCCTCTCCCCCCTCCGCGGCGCCCGCCCCTCGCGCTTCCGCGCGGAGGATCTCTACACCCGGGTCATGTTCCACGGCGCGCGGCTCCAGGGCGTCGAATCGGTCCGGGCGTGGGCTGAAGGCGGTATCGAGATCGCGCTCCGGACGCTGCCGACGAGCGACCTGTTCCACTCGGTGCCGGAGCCCGATCTCCTCACCGACCCCGTGCTGCTCGACGCCGCGGGCCAGGCGGTCGGCTTCTGGACCGCCGAGCACCTGCGAACCGGCTTCGTCGTCTTCCCGTTCCAGATCGACGAGATCGCCCTCTTCGGGCCGCCGGTCGCGGCGGGCGAGCGCCTGCTCTGCCGGGCCGCGATCGAGCTCTCCGGGGAGCGCCTCGTCCGGGCCGACTTCGAGGTCGCCGACGCGGACGACCACGTTCACCTCCGGGTCCGCGGATGGCAGGACAAGAGGATTCCGATCGCGGAGGAGCTCTTCCGCTTTCGCTTCGCCCCCGGGGAGACCATGCTCAGCCGCCCCGTCGACGACAACGACCCGGACCGGGGCGTGCTCCTCCGGTTCACCGACCGCCTGATGGAGACTGAGGGAGGAGCCTGGTGCGACGGGCTCGCCCACCTCACCCTCTCGCGGCGCGAACGGCGCGCCTGGAACGCGCTCGAGGACGGCGCCGACCTGCACGCCTCCTGGCTGCTCGCCCGGGTCGCGGCCAAGGACGCCGTGCGCGTCTACCTGTCGGGTGCCGGCAACTCCGCCCCCCGGCCCGCGGACATCGAAACCGAAGGGCCTCCACACGGCGTCCTCAGCGCCCGGGTGGACGGCCTCGACGACCCGCTCGAGGTCCGGGTGCGGGCGACCCCCAGCGAAGCCGAAGCGGTGCTGATCCGGCCCCCGGAGCGGGACTCGCCCCGAGAGCGGAGGGCCGGACACCGTCCGGCGGCCCCGCCGGGATGAGCCCAGCTCCACCATGACGGCCCACGACGACCCTCTCGCCCAACGGGAAAGGAAGCGCACATGGAACCGACCAGAGCACTCGACCAACACCGAGCCGGCACCAGCCAAGACCCCCTGTTCGACGAGCTGGTCACCCTGCTCGAAGACCTGACCAGCGATTGGGAGACCGGATTCTCCGGAGAGATCGGCCGGGACACGCGACTGATCGCCGAGCTCGGCTTCGAGTCGATCGACGTGGTCCACCTGATCGTCACCCTCGAGGAACGGTTCGGCCGCCAGGACCTCCCTTTCCAGGACCTCCTGATGCGCAGCGGACGCTACGTCAGCGACCTCAGCGTGGGCGACCTCTCGGGCTTCCTCCGGACCCACCTCGCCGCCTGACGTGTCGGCGGCCAACGAACGGAACGACGCCATGCCTCGGACAGTGCTGATCGGCCTCGACGGCGCCACCTTCAAGGTGCTCGACCACCTGTGCGACCAGGGGCGCATGCCCTTTCTCGACCGCTTCCGCCGCCGCGCCGCCCACGGTGTGCTGACGTCGACGCCCAACCCGTTCACGCCGCCGGCGTGGACCACCGTCTTCACCGGACGAAGCCCGGGTGAGCACGGGATCTTCGACTTCGCCCGGGTGACGCGGATCGACGGCGTCCCCCGCTCGAAGCTGGCGACGGCGCGCGACATCGGCGTCGAGACCCTCTGGTCGCTGGTCAGCCGGTCGGACCTGCGGGTCAACTGTCTCAACTTCCCGCTCACCTACCCTCCCCGCCCCATGGCGGGCAACCTGGTGCCCGGCTTCGTCCGCTGGCGGCACCTGCGCCACAGCGTCCATCCGCCGGAGCTCTACGCCACCCTCCGCGCCCTCCCCGGGTTCGACCGCAAGGAGCTCGCCATGGACTGGGACCTGGAGCGCAAGGCGCTCAAAGCGCTCCCCCGCGGCGAGTACGAGGACTGGATCCGGTTCCACATCCGCCGGGAGCGGCAGTGGATGTCGATCGTGCGCCACCTGGACGAGCACGACCCGGGCGATCTGCTCGCCGTGCTGTTCGACGGCACCGACAAGCTCCAGCACCTGTGCTGGCGCTTCATCGACCCCGAGCTCGTCCCCGCCGACCCCGATCCGTGGGAGGCGCGGATCGTCGAGCTCTGCCTCGACTACTTCCGCCAGCTCGACCGCTTCCTCGCCGAGATCGTCGAGCGCGCGGGCCCGGAGGGCAGGGTGGTCGTGGTCTCCGACCACGGCTTCGGCGATACCACGAAGATCCTCTACGTCAACGCCTGGCTCGCCCGGGAGGGCTACCTGACCTGGGCCGACGGCGCGGCGGCCCGGGACGATGACCAGCTCAACGTGGACGGCCACGCGGACCCGTCTTCGCTCTTCGACTGGGAGCGCACCACCGCCTGCGCCCTGACCGCCGGGAGCATGGGGATCTACATTCGCCAGGCCGCCGGCCCCGGGAGCCCGGGGGTGCCCCCGGACGCGTACCCGGCCTACCGGGAGCGCCTGCGCCAGGGCCTCGCCGACATCGTGGACGACGACGGCCGGCCGGTGGTGCGCGCGGTGCTGCCACGGGAGGAGGCCTTCCCGGGCCAGCACGTGGAGCGGGCCCCGGACCTCACGCTGGTGCTCTCGGACGGCGGCACCCTGAGCGTGCTGAGCTCCTCCCGGGTCGTGCGCGAGCGCGGCGACGTCGCCGGCACCCACCGCCCGGAGGGAATCTTCCTCGCCGCCGGAGCGGGGATCCGCCGGGGAGCCACGGTCGACCCGTTGCCGATCCTCGACGTGGCACCCACCCTCCTCCACTGCCTCGGCCTGCCGATCCCGGAGGATCTCGAGGGGCGCGTGCCGGCGGAGATCTTCGAGCCCGCGTGGCTCGCGCGCCACCCGGTGACGACCGGCCCGCCGACCCGGCCACCGACCCGGCTTCCGGGGGCGAGCGCCCAGGACCTCGACGCCGACGAGGAGGCGATTCTCATGCGACGCTTGAAGGCGCTCGGCTATGTCGGGTAGGGCAGCGGCCCGCGAGGCGGCGCCGGCCCGCGGCCGGATCACCGTCCGTCGAGGCTCGCTCCACTACGTGAGGACCGGAACGGGGCCGGAGACGGTCCTGATCCACGGCCTCGCCTCGGACCTGGCGTTCTGGTACCTGGGGATCGTGCCGCTCCTCGCCCGGCGCTTCACCGTCACCGCCTTCGACCTGCCGGGCCACGGCTACAGCGACATGCCCACGGCGCGCTCGACCTCCGCCGACCTGGCCGCCGACACCCTGGAGCTGATGGACCGCCTGGAGATCGAGCGCGCGCACCTCGTCGGCCACAGCTTCGGCGGCTCGGTGGCGCTCCACGCCGCGGTGCTCCGCCCCGACCGGGTCTCCAGCCTGGTGCTGGCCGACGCGCGCGTCAACGCGCTCCAAGCGCGGCTCCCCGCCCGGGACGACGGCCGGTGGCAAAGCGTCCACCGCCGGATCGAGGACCTCGGCGTCGAGCTGCCGGAGCGCCTGCCGGCGGTCGCCTACTCGGTGCTCGAGGAGCTCCTCGACGCGCGCCGTCCGCTCTCCGGCGACGAGCTCCGGAGCGCGGCCCGGCTGTTCGGCGCGGGGCCCGCGACCGGTCGCAAGCTCGCCCGCTGGCTCCGCCTCATGGAGACGACCGGGGCGGGGGCCGACTATCGCGCCGTCGCGGGCCTGACGATCGAGAGCCTCGAAGCCATCCGCACGCCGGCCCTGGCGGTCTACGGCGAGCGTTCGAGCTGCCTGCCGACCGGCAGGGGTCTCGAGTGCCACCTCCCCGGCCTCGTGCTCGTCATCGAGCCCGGCCTCGGCCACCTCCACCCCTTCCTCGCCCCGGAGCGGCTCCACGGCCACATGGTCCGCTTCCTCGACCGGCCGGAGGTGGCGGCGTGAGCACCGAGGCCCGGCCGGTATCGGTCGACGGGCACCGGTTCACGCCGGTGGCCGTGGGCGGGTTCGGCACCGGCCACAACACCTACGCCCACTCGATGGGATGGTTCGGCGAGCGCCTGTACGTGGGGACCACCGTCCACACCCTCGCCCTTGTGCGGGCGGCTCCCCCCAGCCGGCCGGCCGCCCTCGACCCCTGGCCGGTGCCGGTGCCGGACGACCTCTTCAGCCTCGACCTCAGGGCGCAGATCTGGCGCTTCGATCCCGTCCGCGGCATCTGGAGCCGGGCGTTCATCTCGCCGATGATCGACGGTCGCGGGGGCAAGCCGGTGGCGCGGGACATCGGGTACCGGGGGATGGCGGTGTGCCAGGCCTCCGGAGAGAGCCACCCGTCGCTCTACGTCGCCGCCGGCTCGTCCGCGTCTCGGGGCCGGGGCGCCCAGCTCCTGGGCTCCGAGGACGGGGTCACGTTCGAGCCGGTGGGAGAGCCCGGTCTGGGGGACCCGGACGTCGCCTCGTTCAGGGCGCTGGTGGCGTTCCGTGGCCGCCTCTACACCTCGCCCGCCGGCACGGCCAAGGCCTGGAACGTCTCCAGGCGCCCGAGCGTCCTCGAATGTCCCGAGCCCCGGAGCGGGCGCTGGCGCGAGGTGAGCGCACCCGGCTTCGGCGAGCCAGAGAACGTCTCGATCTTCGAGATGGCCGTCTTCGACGACCACCTCTACGCGGGCACGGCGAACCCGCACCGGGGGCTCGAGGTGTGGAAGACCGACGCCGAGGGCGAGCCCCCCTACCGCTGGAAGAAGGTGCTCGACCGGGGCGCCGGGCGCGGAACGCTCAACGAAGGGGTCACCAGCATGTGCGCCTTCGGCGACGCCCTCTACGTCGGCACCGGCATCCAGCACGGTGGCTACGACCGCAACTTCGACGTCGGCCCCGCCCCGGCGGAGGTCCTGCGCATCTACCCGGACGACACCTGGGACATCGTGGCGGGCGGCGTGCGCCGCATCGGATTCCGGTACAAGGTCCCCATCTCCGGCAAGGGGCCCGGCTTCGGCAACTTCTTCATCGGCTACATCTGGTCCATGGCCGCCTGGGAGGGACGGCTCTACGTCGGGACCTTCGACTCCAGCACCTTCGTCCGCTTCGCCACCGGTGAGCGGGTGACCCGCTGGCTGCGGAGGATCGGCGCCGAGACCGTGGTGGAACGCGAGGGTGGGTTCGACCTCTGGTCGAGCCCCGACGGCGTCGACTGGACCTGCCTCACCCGCAACGGCTTCGACAACCCCTACAACTACGGTGCGAGGACGATGGTCTCCTCTCCCCGGGGCCTGTTCGTCGGCACCGCGAACCCGTTCGGCCCCCAGGTGGCGAGGCGTACCGCGCAGGGCTGGCGCTACGAGCCCAATCCCCGCGGGGGCCTCGAGATCTGGCAAGGCGGCCTGATCGGGGCGGAGACCGACCCACCTGCCAAAGGAGCTTTCCCATGATTCCCTCGCAGATCGAGACCAGCTACGAGCCGTTCTCCGCCCGGCCCGAGTACCGCTCCCTGAACCGGCGCTTCGTCGAGAGCCTCGACCTGCAACCGGTGCCGCGGGTGCTCGACATGGCCTGCGGCACCGGGGTGCTCACGGAGGAGATTCTGCGGCACTTCCCGGGCTCGACGGTCACCTGCCTGGACATCTCGCGCGAGAGCCTCGATCTCGCGGAGAGGAGTCTCGCGCCGTGGGGCGACCGGGTGTCGTTCGTCGAGGCGTCTGCGGACCGGGTACCGCTGCCGGACGGCTCCTTCGACGCGGTGGTCATGGGCAACGCGATCCACAACCTTCCGGACCTCGAGACGCTCCTCCACGAGGTTCGCCGGCTGCTGATCGACCCGGGCCCCTTCGCGTTCACCACGTCGTTCTACGCCGGCACGTTCGAGACCGGCACGGAGGGGTTCTACCTGCGCTGGATGAAGGAGGCGCTCCGTTTCGTCACCGAGGAGGACCGCCGTCTCCGCGAAACCGGGTCCCCCGGCATCCCGAGAACGCGGGGCTCGACCCCGCGCTCGGCGAGCCACCCATGGCTCTCGCCGGACGACTACCGCATGATGCTCGAAGCCTCCGGCTTCCATGTCGGCTGGTGGCAGGAGCGGGTCGTGCGGCTGACCCGCGAGAGCTTCGAGTCGGTCGGCAGCTACGCCTGCCTGGCGGAGGTCCTGATGTCCGGCTACCCGATCGAGGTCGCGACCAGGGCCCTCGCCCGGGGAGTGGCGGGAGCGCTCGAGGCGATGGGGCTCGAGACGGTCCCCCGGCGGTGGCTGGAGATGGAGGCGTTCCGGTGCTGAGCTTCGGCCGGCGACGGGCGCTCGATGGGCGCGTGGTGCTGGTGACCGGCGCCACCGGGAGCCTGGGCTCCGCGCTCGCCGCGGCGGCGGCAGGAGCCGGTGCCTCGGTCGTCGCCACCGGCCGCGATCCCGAGCGCCTGGAGGCGCTCGCCCGATCGATCGCCGAGCGCGGGGACGCCGCACCGCCGCTCACGGTGGCCGCCGACGTCCGGAGCGAGGACGACGTCACGCGCCTCCGCGACCAGGCGCTCGAACGCTTCGATGTGGTCGACGCCCTCGTGGTGGCCCACGGCATCGGCAGGCGCCCCGGCTCCCCGCGCGCCTTGCCCCACGCTTTCGCCCACCTGCCGCTCGCCGAGTGGCGGGCCCTCGTCGACACCAACCTGACCAGCGTCCATCTCCTGGTGCGCGCCCTGGTGCCCGAGATGCAGCGCCGCGGAGGCGGATCGGTCGTCCTCGTCGGCTCCGCCCGCGGCGGGCGCCACGGGCAGGCGTTCGGCGCTCCCTACTGCGCCTCGAAGTTCGCCCTCCGCGGCTTCGCCGAGACCCTGGCGGAGGAGGTTTCCCGCGACGGCGTGCGGGTCACCCTCCTCCAACCGGAGGCCGTGCGCTCGCCGCTGATCGCCGCCACCCGGCTCGGCGCCGGTCGCGCCGGTGCCATGGACCCCCGCCACCTCGGCGAGCTCGTCGTGGCCCTGCTCGCCATGCCCGAGGGAGTCCGGCTGCCCGAGCCGGTGTTCACCGCGTTCCCGAGAGGCGCCGCCACCACGACCTGCGACGAGGGCACGCCATGAACAACCTCTTCGAACGACTGAGGGACCGGGTGGTCCTCGTCACCGGCGCGGGGAGCGGCATCGGCCGGGCGGTCTCCCTGGCCCTCGTCCAGGTCTCGGCGCGGGTCGTGGCGGCCGACCTCCGGCTCGACGCCGCCCGGGAGACGGCGGCCCTCGCCCGGGAGCTGGCCGCCCGGGCGGGCGAAGCCGAGATCCTGGCGCTCCGGGCCGACGTGCGCAGCGAGGAGGAGACGGCGGCGATGGTCGAGCGGGCCCTGGAGCGCTTCGGACGGCTCGACGCACTCGTCGCCTCGGCGGGAATCCTCCGGCCGCCCGGCACCCGACCCAAGACGATCGTCGACACCACACCGTTCGAATGGGCGGAGGTGCTGGAGACCAACCTGACCGGCACGTTCCTCTCCGACCGGGCGGCGCTGCCCCCGATGATCCGCCAGCGAAGCGGCCAGATCGTCAACATCTCGTCGACCTCGGGCCTGCGCGGGCGGGCCCTCGACGGGGCCTACTGCGCCTCCAAGTTCGGCATCGTCGGCCTGACCGAGTCGCTCGCCGAGGAGGTCCGCCCCCACGGCATCCGCGTCCAGGTGCTCCTGCCGGACGCCGTCGCCACCCCTCTGTGGGAGCAGAACGGGCCGTTCGGCCCGCCGGCGGACGCCCTCGATCCCGAGCGAATCGCCGAGATCGTCCTCCTCCTGATGGCCCTGCCGGGAGAGACCACCCTCCATCCGGGCGTGGTCGCGCCGTTCCACCGCCGCAAGCGCCGGGCGCCCAGCCGCCCGCGGCCGGTCGCCACGTCCACCCACGGTGCGCCATGACACCGCGACGCCTCCTCGGAATCACGCTCCTCGCCTGCTTGGCGGCCCTCGCCGGTGCGGGCGTCGCCCAGCATGAGGCACCGCTTGCCACGACACCCGAGGGGTCAACCTGCCAGTCCTCCGGCGTCGGGGCGGGAGACCACGAGCGTGCTCTCTCCTTCGACGGCCAGGAGCGGCGCTACCTGCTCCACGTGCCGCCCGGCTACCGGCCCGGCCAGCCGATCCCCGTGGTGCTCAACTTCCACGGCGGGGCCGGCTTCGCCAAGGCGCAGGTCGAGCTGACCTCGATGAACCGCACCGCGGACCGGGAGGGCTTCGCCGTCGTCTACCCCTTCGGCTCCGGAATCCTGAAGAGCCGTTTCCTCACTTTCAACGCCGGGAGCTGCTGCGGGTTCGCCCGCGACCGGGCGGTGGACGACGTCGAGCTCGTCCGGGAGCTGGTGGACGATCTTTCCCGGATCGTCTGCATCGACCGCCGGCGGGTCTACGCCACGGGCCACTCGAACGGCGGCATGATGGCCCATCGCCTGGGCTGCGAGCTGGCGGACGAGATCGCCGCCGTCGCCTCGGTCGCGGGGCCCATCGGCCTCACCGGCTGCCACCCCTCACGCCCGGTCCCGGTGCTCCACATCCACGGCACCGCCGACCGGTGCGCCCCGTACGAGGGCGGCCCGGGCGCTTCCCGGAACGCCGGCAAGTTCCGCTCCGTGGAGGAGACGCGGCGGATCTGGCTTGCGGCCGACGGCTGCTCCGACGATGCGGAGACGATCTACGCCAAGGGCTCCGTCCGGTGCCTGCGCTGGAGCCGGTGCGACGGCGACGGGGAGGTCGTCGTCTGCACCGTCGAGGGTGGCGGGCACGCCTGGCCGGGGGCCGCGGAGTACCCGTCGGAGCGCATCTGCGGCGGAACCC
>Ga0210122_1000366_pt1 | contig 15483 bp, 18 predicted proteins | sample Muzzi_CordB_D2_FD_185530 | JGI IMG/M metagenome (GOLD analysis project Ga0210122, IMG submission 185530) | Wetland microbial communities from San Francisco Bay, California, USA, that impact long-term carbon sequestration - Muzzi_CordB_D2 (SPAdes) | ecosystem: Environmental > Aquatic > Marine >... | reverse complement strand
CCCCGCCGCAATTCTTCCAGGTAGATCATGATGACTTCGGTATCTTCATCCTTGTGAAAATAGCGCAAGAGATCGAGTTCATCGATATCGGCCTTATTTCCAATTGAGATAAACTTCGAAAAGCCGAAATCCCGGTCGGCGGCAAAATCCAGCACGGCCGTACACAGGGCCCCGCTCTGTGAGATAAAGGAAATGTTGCCGGCTTTGGGCATGCGAGCCGAAAAACTGGCATTCAACCGGACATTTGACAGGGGATTGATAACGCCCAGGCAGTTGGGTCCGACCACCCGGACACCGGCCTCCCGGCATAAGCCGATAATGGTATTTTCGATTTCGAGGCCTTCGCCGCCGACTTCCCGAAACCCGGCCGAGACGATGACCAAGCCTTTAATCCCCTTGTCGATGGCTTCTTTAATTGCCGCCAGCGCCGGTTGCGGCGGCAATATAATAATGGCCAGATCCACACTGTCGGGAATATCGGCAATTGTCGGGTAGGCCCTGACGCTCGAAATCGAGCGCGCCCCGGGATTGACCGGATACAACGTACCACGGTAGCCGCCTTTGAGGATGTTGGCAAAGATATCGTGGCCCACTTTCCCGGGGGTTTGGGAAGCGCCAATGACTGCCACGGATTGGGGTGAGAAGATTGCATCGAGATTATCCACTTTCAAGTTCCTTTGAAATTCTTAAGGCTTCGGCATATATCTTGTTTTTCGCAATACCTGATGTGGACGCGATTTCCCTGGCGATTGCCGATAAGGAATTTTGTCCGGCTGCGACCGCAGCCTCGATTTGTTGTGTGACCTCCGGCCAGGAGTGGTTGTTATCACCGTCATTACCGGCAACCAGCAGGGTGCACTCGCCTTTGATATCATTGCGATCTGCCAGCTGATCGGCAATTTCGGACAAGCGGCCTCGCATGAATTCTTCGTGAAGTTTGGTCATTTCTCTGGCCACCACGCCCCGGCGGTTGCCCATGATATCACGGATTTCATTTAACAGCGTCCAAATTCTTCTTGGCGATTCATAGAATATAAGGGTTCGGGACTGACTTGCAAGTTCGCTTAGTTGCCGCAACCGTTTGGCTTTTTTTTTGGCCGGAAATCCCACGAAAACAAATGAATCCGTTGGTAGGCCCGCCACACTCAGGGCGGTGGTGGCGGCGCAAACCCCTGGAATGGGAATGACGTTCAGATGGTTCGCCAGGGCTGCTTCAATCAACCGGTAGCCCGGATCCGACACCGTCGGTGTGCCGGCATTGCTGACCAGGGCAATGGACAGCCCCCCGATAAGTTTGGTTAGCAACGTGGGGGTTCGCTCAGCTTCATTGTGCTCGTGATAGGAAATCAGATTGTTTTTGATGGCATGCAGGGTTAAAAACCCGCGGGTCTTGCGGGTATCCTCGGCGGCAATCAAATCGACTTCACGCAATATATTCAATGCCCTTAAGGTAATGTCATCGCGGTTTCCGAGCGGTGTCGCAACGACATACAGGATGCCCGGCGTGCCGCCAGGCATTTTTTTTTGAGGGGGATTTTTTGTTTTCAAACCGTTAACCGTATGCAAGTTCGAAGGCGTTTTCTACAATTTCTATTTGAGGCTCATCCTGGTTGGAGGTGATGGCGACCACGTCAAATCTGGCTTTGGTATCGGTTTGCTGGGTGGCTTTCAGATAGTGGAGGGCCACCATGGAAATCTTGCGTTGCTTTTTGGGGGTAACCGCCCATTTGGGGCTTCCGTAGCGGATTGATCTTCTGGACTTGACTTCCACGAAAACAATCGTTTTTCCGTCTTTGGCGATGATATCGATTTCACCCATCCGGCTGCGGTAATTTTGCTCAATAATTTTATAGCCGTTTTGCTTCAAGTACCAGACGGCCAGGTTTTCACCCCTCTCGCCGAATTTTTGTGATTTATTTTGCATTTTAATAGATTTTTATGAACCCAACTTATAGGCACAGAGGCAAATGTACCGGGAGCAGATTTTGGTCGTCCGTCCAAAATGACCTTAGCATGCCGGGATAAAAGGCAACAAGCTTTAAACTTATTTAGCCACGAATTAACACAAAATTTTTTTTCATCATTCACCTTAATTGCCATCTTAGATGTACTCTTTAACACCTTTAAAAGTTTTGCGGTGAATGGGACTGCAACCGAATTGCCGGATCGCTTCTTTATGGGCTTTGGTCGGATAACCCTTATGTCGTGGAAAATCGAACTGAGGATAATAGTGATGGTATTTTTGCATCAGACGGTCCCGTGTGACTTTTGCTATAATTGAAGCCGCCGCAATGGAGATACTTAGGGCGTCGCCTTTGGGGATCGGTTTTTGAGGCAGGTCGTAGGCAATACGGAATGTGCCGTCGATCAATAAGAAATCGGGCCGGGGCTCCAGGTTTTCGGCCGCCATGGTCATGGACAGCAGTGAAGCTTGTAAAATATTGATTCGATCAATTTCAACCGAATCCACAATACCGATCCCCACTGCGGTCGCCTGGTCATAGATTCTATAATATAACCGCTCCCGTTTCTTGGGGGACAATTTTTTGGAATCGGTGACATCGGTATCATTAAAAGTTAGCGGCAAAATAACAGCCGCCGACACAACCGGGCCGGCCAGGGGACCCCGGCCGGCCTCATCAATGCCGGCAATATCCTGGCAACCTTTGCGGGTGGCTTCTTTTTCGAAATACCACAAATCCATAAATGGAATTCGGAAGTCGGAATGTGGAAGTCGGATTTTATATGTGGGAATTCAGGTTTGTGTTACTTCCCGGGTTACCTCGAGCTTTAACCCGTTTAACTGTAATTTTGCGGAGAAAATAAACCCTTAACAGGGCATTCTTTGGCCTTGCGGTCATTTGATATTTCACTTCCGCCTTCCGCCTTCCGACTTCCGCCTTCTTTTAATTGTATCTCTTTTCTCTGATCCTGGCGGCTTTGCCCCGGAGTTTACGCAGATAATAGATCTTGGCGCGTCGAACCCGTCCGCGGGTAATAACTTCTATTTTATCGATGATGGGCGAATGCAGCGGAAAAATGCGCTCGACGCCAATGCCGTAAGAAACTTTGCGCACGGTAAATGTCGAATTGCTGCTGCCGTTACGCTGGCTGATCACGACCCCCTGAAAGGCCTGGATTCTTTCCTTCTCGCCTTCTTTAATTTTCACATGAACCTTGACGGTGTCACCGGGATTAAAATTGGGCAGATCCAGGCGAAAATTTTCTTTTTCCAGTTGTTCTATTTTTCCCATTGTACCTCCAGATATCGTTATTAATTATTAATTTGTCTTTTATGCGCTCAGCAACCGGTCCAGGATGATGGCCGCGGCCGATCGGACTGACAGATGGTTATAGTCCGCGGGACCCAGTATCGGTTCCAGTATATAATCCGCTTCGGCAATAAACGCTTCCGCCAAACCCCAGGCCGTCCCGAAAATGAGCAGATGCGGACTGTCGGATTTAAGAATATCACGAAATTTTTTATAACCGGTGCTCGAAGGATATCTTCGGGCACAGGTTACGACGGTTTTCGGATCAACGTTCTCAATGTCTTTAATGTCTGCGGCAACATCGGCGATCGTGTCCTTGACTTTAATCAGCTCAAGAGCGCTGCGTCTTGCCGGATTATAAACAGCACCGGCACCATGGGTCCAGTGTGAAATAATTTTTTGCACCAGGCTCTGCTGATCTTTAAGCGGGGTAACCACGTAAAAAGATTTAACCCCGTAGGTCTTAACCGCCCTTGAGATATCGTGCAAATCCAGGTTGGTCACCGCGGAGGTAATAATATCACCGCGCTTGTCGACCACCGGGTAGTGTGTCAATGCCACATAAAGATTGGACATGCCTGTTTCCCGGTCAACCCGTTCGCCGGTCAGCCGGTTTTGTAAACTCGGGCATACGGGTAAACGGGCTAATAGGCCAACCCCACTTGGTTATAACAGCAGACCTCCGACGATTTATCCGTTCAAGTCCCCTTTTTTCCGTTCTGATACAAATCCAATATTCTTTCAATCTCGCGGCCCCACTTTCCCAAAATCTCCCGTTCCTGACGGCTTAAGTTCTTTTTGTGCAGGAGATCCGGCCTTTTTAGCAGCGTGCGCATCACTGAAGACTCCAGACGCCAGTTTTCAATTTCCTGGTGATGGCCGGACAACAAAACTTCAGGGACCTCCTGGTCCTCAAAATTTGAAGGCCGTGTATAGTGCGCATGTTCCAGCAAATCATCGGAAAAGGAATCTTTTGCAGCCGCATCCTCACCTCCCAGGGCGCCGGGAATCAAGCGGGTAACCGCGTCTATGATGATCATGCCGGCCAGCTCACCGCCGGTCAGCACATAGTCTCCGATTGATATTTCGTAGTCAATCAGATCGTGGCAGATCCGTTCGTCGACACCCTCATAGCGACCACAAACCAGAATCAGCCCGTCAGACGACGCCAGCTCCCGGGCCATTTTCTGGTCGAAAACTCGCCCCTGGGGGGTCAGCAGTACCGTCTTGGCGCCGTTCAGCGTTTTAGCTGTATCCCGGATAGCGGCTGCCAGGGGTTCGGGCTTCATCACCATGCCGCTGCCGCCACCGTAGGGTCTGTCATCCGTAACCTGGTGCCGATCTTTGGCGTAATTTCTGATATTGACGGCCGAAGCTACTATTTTATTATGTTCAATCGCCCGACGGATAATCCCATGGTTCCAAAATGAATCAAACATTTCCGGGAAAATCGTCAGTACGGTAAAAAACATAGTTTTATAGTTGATTAGTTAACTGGTTGACGGGTTGATTGGTGACCGGATCATATCATTTAAACTTAATCAACTATTCAACTATTTTACCAGTCAACTAAACTAGGCCATCCGGCAATTCGACCTGCATACGTCTATTTTTAATATCGATGTCATGAACGACGGACGCGAGCGCCGGTATCAGCACTTCCTTTTTATTATCTTTGACCACATAAACATCATTGCTGCCGGTTTCGATAATCGATTCGATCCGGCCGAGATATTTTTCTTCGCTCGTGTAAACCTCGACACCGATAAGGTCAATCCAATAATGGGCATCTTCCTCCAGATCCGGCAGCTCATCTTTTGGGATTATCAACTCAGAGCCAATCAGTGCTTCAGCCTGGCTGCGGTCGACTATCCCTTTAAACGAGATCAGCGCGGTCCCGGTATGCGGCTTGACCCAATTAATTTCACGGTTTTGTTCCTGTCCGCCGCTTAGGCGCACAAGAATGGAGCGGCCGGGATTAAACAGCGACAAAGATTCCGCATATGAACGGAATTTGTTGGTGCCTTTTATGCCGTGTGTCCCGACAATTTTTCCGATGATTACACGATCTTTTTTTTCGACAATTTTATTCAACTTGAATATTTGTGGAATGCTGTCGATTTAAAAAAGACAGAGCATCGCGATTCATAAAATATTCAATTTTCAATATTCAATCGTCAATTCTCCGCCTTCGGCGGATCAGGATCAGGCATTTGCAGCAAAAAAACCCTCTTTTTTCAGAAGATTTCGCACGGTGTTGGAAGGCTTTGCGCCCTGATCGATCCAGTATTTGATTCTTTCTGAATTTAATGACACCTTCGCCGGATCAAATAAAGGATCATACGTGCCGACATTTTCCAGATATCTGCCGTCACGCGGGCTTTCACCGTCAGTAACCACGATTCGATAAAAAGGTTTTTTCTTTGCTCCATGCCTGGCCAATCTAATTTTTACAGCCATTGTATCTTTTCTCCTTCAAAATGGCAGCATTCCCTGTGGCATTCCACGCATACCGCCTTTATTAATTTTTTTAAGCATTTTAAGCATTTGAGTGTAGTTTTTTAATAACCGATTGACATCCTGAACCCGGGTCCCACTGCCTGCGGCAATTCTTCGGCGACGACTGCCGTTAATGATCGTATGTTGCTGTCGTTCCCGGGGCGTCATCGAATTGATGATCGCCTCTATTCTGACAAACTCGGATTCATCCACATCCATGTTTTTCAATTGTTTCAGTTTGCCCATGCCGGGGATCATTTTGATAATATCTCCCAGGGAACCCATTTTACGAATCTGAACCATTTGATCGCGAAAATCTTCCAGCGTAAACTGGCTCTTTCTGAGCTTTTTTTCAAGTTCGGCGGCTTTTTTTTCGTCAACCGCGTCCTGGGCTTTTTCAATTAAAGTGAGCACGTCTCCCATGCCCAGGATGCTTGAAGCCAATCGATCCGGATGAAACGGCTCCAGTTCGTTTAATTTTTCACCGACCCCGATAAATTTGATCGGTTTGCCGGTAATTGACTTAATGGACAGGGCGGCGCCGCCACGGGCATCGCCATCCATTTTGGTGAGGATGACACCACCGATATTCAGTGTTTCGTCGAATGATTTGGCGATGTTAACCGCATCCTGACCGGTCATGGCGTCGGCCACCAGCAAAATTTCCGACGGCTTCACCTCACTATTGATGCGGCTGAGCTCATCCATCAACGCCTCATCCACATGCAGGCGTCCGGCGGTGTCCAGCAGCAGCGTGTCGCAGCCCTGCCGGTGGGCAATCGTCTTGGCCTCCCGGCAAATCTGCACCGGATCCATATCCACGCTGGAGGAAAATACCGGTACATCCAGCTGCGAACCCAATTTTTTGAGCTGATCTATAGCAGCGGGGCGGTAGACATCCGCCGGCACCAGGAACGGTTGGCGGCCTTTATTGCGCAAAAAAACCGCCAGCTTGCCGGCCGTGGTCGTTTTCCCGGAACCCTGCAGGCCAACCAGCATTATCGCCACCGGACTCGGGCCTGACAGGTTTAAATCTTCATGGCTGGAGCCCATCAATTCCGTCAATTCTTCATTGACGATTTTGATAACCTGCTGACCGGGCGTTAAACTCGCCAGGACTTCCTGGCCCAGGGCCCGTTCTTTGACGTCCGCGATGAATTTTTTGGCGACGCGGAAATGAACATCAGCCTCCAGGAGGGCCATCCTGACCTCCTTCAGCCCCTCCTCAATGTTTTTCTCCGATAATTTGCCGTGCCCTTTTAGCTTGCGAAATACCGCGTCAAGTTTTTCGCTTAGATTTTCAAACATGATTTTTTACCGGTCTATTTCCATAAATTCTTGAAAATATAATTTCAAAGATGCTATGTCAAGTAAATTAATTTTACTTTAAATATATTACGTTACAGCTTGTTCCGGCTTGATACAGGAGTTAAGTTTAGATGATATATTGAAATGAAATTAATTTAATAGAATTTATAAAGTTGAAGCCGAATCCAATTGCCGGTTCATTTTGTTTTTGGGGGCGTAGTAACATTAATCATTAATCTTATGAAATCAAATGGCGGAGCGCAGCGAAATCATTATTCAATGTTCGATGTTGCTCTCTTGATACAAGCCCATATGGCAAAAATGCAACGGGTGAAAATTTATAAAATGTCTTAGCGCTGATGGGGTTTATCCCCGCCTGTTAGGGGCAGAATGTCAAATAAATCGCTTAATTGCAAATTAAACATTATTGAACTCACCAGAGAGCAGCTGGTCGCCTGGTTGACCGAGCGCGATATTGCCGCCTATCGCGCTGACCAGATTTTGAAGTGGATCTATTTGCGTCAGGCCGACAGCTTTGATGCGATGACCGATATCGCCAAAGACATCCGGCCAATGCTGGCACAGCATTTTGTCATCGGGCGGCTTGAAGCCGAGCAGATTGAAACGTCGCGGGATGGGTCCCGTAAATACCTTTTTAGACTCAGCGATGGAAAATATGTTGAAAGTGTCCTAATTCCAGAGCGGGATCATTATACGCTTTGCGTGTCAAGCCAGGTCGGCTGCGCCCAGGGGTGCCTGTTTTGCCTGACCGCAGCGGGTGGTTTCGAGCGCAATTTAACCCGGGCCGAGATTATCGCCCAGGTGCGCGACATAAAAAAAGAGCTGGCAGATCCCGCGCAATTGAGAAATATTGTTTTTATGGGAATGGGAGAACCGCTGGCCAACTACAAAAATCTGGTCAGCGCCCTGGACACCATCACCGACAATGATGCCGGACTTCGTTTTGCCACCCGCCGCATAACCGTTTCCACGGCCGGACTGGTGTCCCGGTTTGACGCCCTGGGCCGGGATACCAAAGTCAACCTGGCAGTCTCTTTAAATGCAACCGACAACGACACGCGCAGCCGGTTAATGCCCATTAACCGCACATATCCCCTGGAAGCCTTGCTGGAGGCATGCCGGCAATTTCCGCTGCCCGCCGGCCGCAGAATTACTTTCGAATATATTCTGATCAAAGGGGTCAACGACTCCGAGGCAGATGCCAGACGCCTGGCCAAATTGTTGCAGCCGATTCGATGTAAAATCAACCTCATACCTTTTAACAGACATGCCGGCTGCGATTTCGAGCGGCCCCCGGAATCCGTGATCCAGGCATTTTATGATATTCTGTTTGCCAAAAATTACACGGTCATTATACGCCGCAGCAAAGGCCAGGATATTTCGGCTGCCTGCGGGCAGCTCAGGGCACGCAGCGCAGGGCAGGGTGCTTAGCGCAGAGGGCACATCTATGATATGGCTAGAAGTTAAAAACTTTAGCTTCTGCCGCCAAATCTATCAAAACTCCAGCTTTTCTGCCAATCGTTGCCAGGTACCCCGGATGGCCCCGCCGATCGTTGATTGGTCATCATATTCAAAAATGGTTTGGGCCTGGATCATGGCTTTGGTGAAAATCGAATCAAAAGGAATGCGCCCCAAACAGGACAACCCCTTTTCGATGGCATAATTTTCAATCTGCCGGGTCAACTCTAAATTAAGGTCGAATTTATTTACACAAATCATAGCCGGGATTTTAAAATGGGCAGCCAGCTGCGCCACCCGCTCCATGTCATGTTTGCCGGAAACGGTGGGTTCGGTGACAATCAGCACCGCGCTGGCGCCGCCGATGGAAGCAATCACCGGGCAACCGACCCCGGGGGGACCGTCGGTCAGGATCAAGTCCAGGTTCTTTTCCTCGGCAAGCTTTCTGGCTTCCCGGCGCACCAGGGTGACCAGTTTGCCAGAATTTTCCTCGGCAATGCCCAGCCGGGCATGCACCATCGGTCCCAAACGGGTGTCCGAGATGAACCATTCCCCGCAGGTGTTTTCCGGAAAATCAATGATCTTTTCAGGACAAAAATGCACACAAACGCCGCAGCCTTCGCAATCAATGGGATTGACGATATAGTCGGCGCTGATGGCATTGAAGCGGCACATCTGCCGGCACAGACCACATTCGGTGCATAAATCAGTATTGATAACGGCGCGGTTGCCTGCCTTAAAATCAGCGCGCCGGACCACTGCGGGATCCATGATCAGATGAAGATCGGCTGCGTCCACATCGGCATCACATAGTACTTTGCCCGTGGCCAGCGAGGAAAAAGCTGCCATTAAACTGGTCTTACCGGTGCCGCCTTTGCCGCTGATGACAATTAATTCTTTCATGAAGGTTGCTCCACAAATACATTCTTAATTTTTTCGTAAAGCTCCAGGAATTTACCCTTCCATTCCGGCATCACGTCCACGATCATATCGCCTCTGGAGTAGGCCTCGGCAATACGCCGATCAAACGGTATTTCCATCATAATCGGCAGATTTTCATCGGCGGCGTATGCTTTAACTTTTTCGTCTCCCATATCGCAGCGATTAATAACCAGCCCGCAGGGGATATCGAGAATTTTTGCTGCACCGACCGCCAGTTTAAGGTCATAAAGACCAAAGGGCGTGGGTTCAGTGACCAGTAAAACAAAATCAGCCGGTTTTATGGCTTCAATCAACGGACACGAGGTTCCCGGGGGGGCATCCACAATGGTCAGTTTGACCGGATCCCTGTAGGACAGCACCGCTTTGATCAGGGGCGTTGACATGGCTTCGCCCACCCTCAATTTTCCGTGAATGAATTCGATGCAGCTGTGATGACCTATTTGAATTACACCCAACTCCCGGCCCTTTTCCGTGATGGCATTCTCAGGACAAACCGCCATGCAACCGCCGCAGCTGTGACAGAGTTCATCAAATGGCAAAACCGTTCCAGCGACCACTACAATTGCTTTAAATACGCATATTTCAGCGCATTTTCCGCAAAGTGTGCATTTGTCCATATTAATTTCGGGAACCGGAGTGCTAACGGTTTCGGTGCGGTCGAAAACCGGTTGAATAAACAAGTGAGCATTGGGCTGCTCAACATCGCAGTCCAACAACTGGACGTTGGAGCCGACGGACAGCGCCAGATTGGTAGCCACTGTCGTTTTCCCGGTTCCTCCTTTTCCGCTGGCGACACTGATAATCATAAGTTTACTTCTCCGTCGATGGTCTAAAATCTGATGCCTGCTTTCCGGTTAACCCGCTGCAACAAGATCCATCTTCAACGGGTTGATCGGCGGCGGCCTTTAAATCGCGCCCTGGTTACCGGATCTGAAATCCCGGGTAATTTCAGCTACTTTTTTCTCAAGGTAGCTGATAGCGGATTCCAACCTGTCGCTTGGAATCGTTGGGATATTTTCGGATAAGTCCTTAATGACGTTTTCATCCAAATCCGTTGTCCGATGAACCAGATAAGTTTCAACCTGTTTCTGGTTCCTCAACAGTCCGCATCCGCCCGCGGCCCCCAAGAATTTATTCTCCACAAAAATCGGTACTGCAAATTTCATTAGACCGGCGTCGCATTCGTCTACGACTGTCTTTCCGGTCTTAATTGTCTGAGCCGCGATATTCTGATGGGCAACCGCACAGATGAATTGCTGACCCTTCGCGGTTTCCTTGACAGCCGGACAGAGCCGGTTGGCCCATTTTTTAAAATCAGTAATTCTCACACCTTCCGCATCATAAACCGCGGCATTAAGTCCTGATTGCCGGTTGATCTCTTTTTCAATTTCAACCCATTTTTCAATTGGCAGAATGTCGACCAGTTTCATTTTCTTTTTCTCCTTTTTTCTGAAACTCAGCTATTTAGACTAACGTTGAAAACCTGGCCCTTTAGGATAGGATCCTATAGTTTATGAGTATATGCTCATAAAACTCTAATTGCTACCGGATTGGTTGTCAAGCATTTTTTAAACATCAGCGAAATATATCGGTTTATTCAAAAGATAAAAAGTTTTCTTGACAATAAATGAATGATCGTTTATTTTACAGCTATGAGAACTAAGGATGATGAAAAAGAAGCTGCCTTATTTGAAGCCACGGTAAAACTGGTCAATGAAATCGGATTCGCCTCCAGCTCGGTATCCAAAATTGCCAGGGAAGCCGGTGTATCTCCGGCCACAATATATGTATATTACAAAAACAAAGAGGACCTTTTAGTTTCAACCTACATCGAAATAAAACTCGATCTGAGCAAGGCCCTGCTCAGGGATTTTAACGACAGGCTGCCGATCCGGGATATATTGCGGAATGTATGGTTTAACATGTTCGAATATATCTCTAAAAACCTGGAATATTATAAGTTTGTCGAACAATTTTCCAATTCGCCTTACAGGTCTTTAGTTAATAAACAGGAAGTGGAACAATATTTTGTTCCCCTGGTCAAGGTGCTGCAAACCGGCATCGAACAAAAGATCATTAAAAATGTGAATTTTGATATTCTCACAGCCTTCATGTATCATCCAATAACGGTTCTTGCCAATCCGGGATTATGCCAGGATTTTGAATTGAACGAGGAAAATATCGAAACCGCATTCACATTGGCCTGGGATGCTATAAAGTTATAAAAATTTTGTCTAATTTATAAATGATCGTTCATTTAATATAATTAAATTAGTTGGGAAATTTAGCGACATGGGAAATACACTGAATATGTCCTTTACAGACTATGCTTCGACCACCTGGGATTTTCTATTCACCAGAAATCACAGGACGCCGGACACAGAGCTGCCGGTTAAACCGGTCGATTTGTCACACTTCGGGAACAAAGACAGCGATCAATTAAATGTCACCTGGCTGGGTCATTCATCTCTGATGATCAATATCGATGGGTACAAAATTCTAACTGACCCCGTGTTTGAAAAGCGCGTTTCAGTATTGGGCCCGACCCGTTTTAACGGCGAGGTGCCATTGGACATCCGGCAGATTCCCAAGGTTGACGCTGTCATTATTTCTCACGATCACTACGATCATCTCAACAAGTACTCCGTGCAGTATTTAATTGAAAAGACAAATAAGTTTGTCGTCCCATTGAAGTTTGGAGATCTGCTTGCAGATTGGGGGGTACTCCGGGACAACATCGTCGAGTTGGACTGGTGGCAGGAATACTCGCTCGATCAAAAGTTGATGGTAGTTGCAACACCGGCACAGCATTTTTCAGGGCGCGGTATCACCGACCGCAATAAAACTCTGTGGGCATCATGGGTTATCAAAACACCCTCTCACAATCTATTTTTTAGCGGGGATTCGGGCTACTTCAGCGGCTTTAAACAGATCGGCGACAAGTACGGTCCATTTGACATGACCTTTATTGAATGCGGGGCCTATGGTGAAGGGTGGCCCAAAGTACACATGCTTCCAGAACAAACCATTCAGGCGCATCTGGATCTAAAAGGAAATATTTTGCACCCGATTCATTGGGGCACGTTCAACCTTGCGCTGCATCCCTGGTACGAACCGATGGTGCGTTTAACCGCCGCAGCTAATCAAAATAATGTTAAAATCGCAACACCGGTTGTTGGTGACACCACCGTCTACGATATGAAAATACCGGCTGCAAGATGGTGGGAACAATCGATGCGATTGCCGGGTGGTGTGATTAAAACAGCTTATAGACATAGACCAAAAATGGAGAGTGTCGAACATGAGTGAAACGCGGGTTATCATAACCGGTGCCACCGGCATGGTCGGCGGGTGTGCGCTTAGAATCTGCCTCGAAAACCCGGATGTTTCCCAGGTGACGGTGATCGGGCGCAGTCGCACGGGCATCAGTGATGCCAGGCTGCGCGAGGTCGATGTCAGTGATTTTACCGACTATTCCGCAGTGGCAGATGCCCTAAAAAACCAGGATACAGCCTTGTACTGTCTCGGCGCCTACACCGGTGCAGTACCTGATGATCTTTTTCGTCAGATAACCGTGGATTACACCCTGGCATTTGCGGGCGCCCTTCATAGGGCCAGTCCGCAGGCTGCCTTTTGCTTTCTCAGCGGCCAGGGCGCCGACCAGACCGAAAAAAGTCGTATGGCGTTTGCACGCTATAAAGGAGCGGCCGAGACCGCCCTGCTGAATATGGGTTTTTCCCGGGTGCACATTTTCCGGCCCGGTTACATCTACCCCGTCACCCCGCGCAAGGAGCCCAACCTCATGTACACCATCACCCGGTTTTTCTACCCCCTGCTGCGCCGCCTCTATCCCAATATCGGCATCTCGTCTGAAGATCTGGCGGCCGCAATGGTCCAGGCCGGCCTATACGGAACCGGTGAATACCAAAACCCCATTCTTGAGAACAAGGACATTCGATCCCTGGTAGGGCAATGATACATCAATTGGAAATCATGCTGCGGCTGGCGGGGTAGCGAATGATCGGGGAACCCGCTAAAAGTTGAGCGGTACGTTACGACTGGAAATTCAAAGACAAGGAAAGATATGCCATGAGTAAAAAGAAGATGGCTCTAATAATTTTAGGTATAGCAATTTTGCTTATTTTAGGGGCAGGCTATTTGTTATCGCGTTCAAGCGTGAAAGATTTCCATCCCCTCTCAAAACCTCAATTAAATCAAGATCCACTAAAAGAAGTGATGATCTTCGGTGCCAGTGGAACTGTTGGAGATGGGATTTTAAAAGCACTGCTAAGGGATAGAGTTGTACAGAAGATTCAGGTCATCACCCGTCGCTTGACACCCCGCATCAACGAAGGGGTGAAAATGGGCAAGGTTATGGTTACCAAGCATATGGACTATTTGGATTACGCCCCGCTAAAGGATAAGCTGTTAAACGTCAACGCAGTTTACTGGGCAATTGGCACCTCTGCGAAAAATGTCAGTGATGAAGAATACACTAAAATTCACGTTGATTTTCCGGTGGCTTTCGTAAAGCTGTGGCTGTCGTTAAATAAGGAAAAACCCAACTCCTTTCACCTGATTACGGGAGCAGGTACCGGTGCTGACTCCTGGTTTCACTGGGCCCGAGAGAAAGCCAAAGCAGAAAGCGAGTTGAGTACTTTGGCCAAAAATACAGGGTTAAGATTCATTGCCTACCGGCCGAGCTTTGTAGTGCCATCAGGGGAACGGGTTACTTTTTTCAAGAGTTTGTTTTACACGCCTCTGGAATTTATAAATTTAGCAGTTAAATCGACCCATATCGGCCAATGCATGATCGAGGTGACCATGCGCGAAAAAGAAATAGGAAATGGCAGTCTCATTAATAATTCCAGCATTCGCAGTTTTGCTGAGATTTATAGGGAGCGTTATAGGGTATCAGACTAATTGATCCGCCGGCGCCTAAATCCAACAAGCAATTTAAAATATGTATCACCTTTATTTAAAGTCAGGAAAAAACAAAAATGAAAAAAACCATCAAATCCTTAGTAGTCTGGAAATCTTACGAGAGGTTTCATTTCAATGCTCTGATAATGTGCTGGTGGTAGGTTTCCGCCCGCTCTTCGGAAAAATGGTCTATAAATAACACGGAAAAACTAAACAGAATCAAAGCCAATCCTATTGCCCGGCCCCACGCTCCTCCTAGAAAAATATAGCAGGCGATAGCGCCTATCATAATGACTGACATGATATACTGTGTATAGGGATACCACTTGATAAAATTGTCCGTTCGCTCTTTCTCGCTCTGAATAAAATCTGTTGGATTTATCTCATATGCGGTCTTGTATTCAACAATTCGCTTGTTGTTATTGATCACCATACCCGTGCCGACAACGGCACTTAAAAATCCTACGACTAAAAGAGGAACGACAATCGCTTTCGCAAAAGGTGTAGTCCCGGTTTTCCAGAAAACGATTGATATTATAATAACGGTAATCCCGAACAGGACAATCATTTTCCCCTCAAACATTTCTCCTGTGCACCAGGCTACTGTATGTCCTATAAAGTTCATTTGTTTTTCCTTTAACTCAAATCCGGTAGGACTGTTTCCGGCGCATTCCATCACATCGCAGAAATTCAGTTATCTACTTTTTCTCCATTGCTTTCTGTGAAACCTTCAACACTGTCTTTCTTGGAAGAAAAGGCACTATCCAATTAAGCATGAAGCTTAACCCCGGCTCATTAATTTTTACCAGTTCGCCATTCATCATGGCGTCATATCCGCACTTTGCAACAGATTCGGGCGTAGCTGCATTGTCCCAGAGATCCACACCCTCAAGATCGCCTGCAGCCACGAAACCGGTGGCAACTGCGCCGGGACAAAGCACGGTCGAAGAGACGTTAGTGCCGTCAAGCTCCTGGGCGACGGCTTGGGAAAATGACATGACAAAGGCTTTGGTGGCATAATAGACGGCCTGCAGCGGTCCCGGCAAAAATGCCGCAGTAG
>Ga0210122_1000364_pt1 | contig 15490 bp, 13 predicted proteins | sample Muzzi_CordB_D2_FD_185530 | JGI IMG/M metagenome (GOLD analysis project Ga0210122, IMG submission 185530) | Wetland microbial communities from San Francisco Bay, California, USA, that impact long-term carbon sequestration - Muzzi_CordB_D2 (SPAdes) | ecosystem: Environmental > Aquatic > Marine >... | reverse complement strand
CCGTGCACGTCGCGCTTGTCGCGCTTGAATTGCTTGCGCCGCCTTGTTCCGCCGTCGTCTGCAGGAGGACGCGGACCGTCGGTCTCGAAGGTTGCCGGCGGGCCGGGCGGGCCCATGCTGCGGGACGCCGCCTTCGGCGGTTCCTCAGCATGGGGGCGATCGATGTCGTGCTGGCTCACTCGTCGTCCTTTTTCAGATCGCGCGCCACCTCGGGCGAGCGCAGCAGACTGTCGATGCGCTCGGCCTCCGCGAAGCGTTCGTCGATGCGGAAACGGATGTCAGGGGCGAATTTCAGATTGACGCGGTGGGCGATCTCGCCACGGAGGAATTTCCGGTTGCGCTCGAAGGCGGCGATCACCGCGTTGGCGTCGCGCCCGCCCAGCGGCATCAAGTAGATGGTGGCGAGCCGCAGGTCGGGGCTCATGCGCACCTCCGGAATGGTGATCATGTGGTTTTCTAGCACCGGGTCGTGCACGTCGCCCCGGGTGAGCATGTCGGCGAGCGCATGGCGCACCAGTTCGCCGACGCGCAACTGGCGTTGCGAGCCGCCGCCCGGACTCGATTCGCGATGGTGTTTGTGGCGCATATCAATTCCGAAATTGCTTTCGTCTTGGCCGGCCTTGTGCCAGCTATCTCGCTCAGGGGCGCAATGCCTTGCCAAGCGGGATGCCTGCGACAAGCGCAGGCATGACAGTGAAAATGGCGGAGCGAATATCTAATGTGCGCGCGTGAGACTTGGACTCACAGCGAGCGTTGGATCGTCTCCACCCGGTAGCATTCGATCACGTCGCCTTGCCGCATGTCCTGGTAGTTCTCGAAGGCCATGCCGCATTCCATGCCGGCGGTCACTTCCTTGACGTCGTCCTTGAAGCGCTTGAGCTGCGAGAGCTTGCCTTCGTGAACCACCACGTTGTCGCGGATCAGCCGCACATTGGCGCCGCGCTCGACTGTGCCGTCGGTGACGCGGCAGCCCGCGACGTTGCCGACCTTGGAGACCTTGAAGACTTCCAGGATCTGCGCGTTGCCCAGCATGGTCTCGCGCAGCGTTGGCGGCAGCATGCCGGACATCGCCTGTTTCACGTCGTCGACGAGATCGTAGATGATGTTGTAGTAGCGGATTTCGATGCCGTTGCGCGCGGCCAGCTCGCGCGCTTCCTTGTTGGCGCGCACGTTGAAGGCGATGATGGGAACGCCCGACGCCTCGGCCAGCGTCACGTCCGACTCGGAAATGCCGCCGACGCCGGCGTGCAGCACGCGGGCGCCGACTTCGTCGGTGCCCAGCTTGTCGAGCGCACCGACGACGGCCTCGAGCGAGCCCTGCACGTCGGCCTTGATCACCAGCGGAAATTCCTTGCGGCCCGCGGTCTTGGCCTGCGCCATCATCTGCTCGAGCGAGCCGCGCATGCCGGCGGCGCGCGCCGCCATCTTGTCGCGGCGGGTGCGCGCCCGGTAATCGGTGACCTCGCGGGCACGCGCCTCATTCTCGACCACCGCCAGGCGGTCGCCGGCGTCCGGCGTGCCGGAGAAACCGAGCACCTCGACCGGCGTCGCCGGTCCGGCGCTCTCCACTGGCTCGCCGGTGTCGGACACCAGCGCGCGCACGCGGCCCCATTCGGCGCCGGCGACGACGATGTCGCCGGTCTTCAGCGTGCCGCGCTGCACCAGCACGGTCGCCACCGGGCCGCGGCCGCGGTCGAGCTTGGCCTCGATCACAGTGCCCTCGGCGGGACGGTCAGGGTTGGCCTTGAGGTCGAGCAACTCGGACTGCAGCCCGATCATTTCAAGCAGCTTGTCGATGTTGGTCTTCTTGGTGGCGGAGACTTCGACGTCGACCACCTCGCCGCCCATCTCTTCCACTTGCACTTCATGCTGCAACAGGTCGGTGCGCACGCGGTTCGGGTTGGCATCCGGCTTGTCGATCTTGTTGATGGCGACGATGATCGGCACCTTGGCCGCTTTGGCGTGATTGATGGCTTCGACCGTCTGCGGCATGACGCCGTCGTCGGCCGCGACCACCAGCACCACGGTGTCGGTGACCTTGGCGCCGCGCGCGCGCATGGCGGTGAAGGCAGCGTGGCCCGGCGTGTCGATGAAGGTGATTCTGGCGCCGGACGGCGCGGTCACCTGGTAGGCGCCGATGTGCTGGGTAATGCCGCCGGCTTCGCCGGCCGTTACGTTGGCCGAGCGGATCGAGTCGAGCAGCGAGGTCTTGCCGTGGTCAACGTGACCCATGACGGTGACCACCGGCGGCCGCGGCTGCAGCGTCTCAGGCGAGTCGGGCGCGTCGAACAGGCCTTCCTCGACGTCAGCTTCGGATACGCGGCGCACGCTGTGACCCATCTCCTCGGCGACGAGCTGCGCGGTGTCGGCGTCGAGCGTGTCGTTGATGGTCGCCATCTGGCCCTGCTTCATCAGCAGGCGGATCACGTCCACGCCGCGCTCGGCCATGCGGTTGGCGAGCTCCTGAATAGTAATGACCTCGGGAATAATGACTTCACGCACGAGCTTTTCGCGCGGCTCGGCGGAGGCGTGTCCCTTCAGCCGCTGGGTGCGGCGGCGGAACGAGGCGACCGAGCGTTCGCGGATTTCGTCGGCGGTCAAGGCGTTGATGACGGTGAGGCGGCCGCGCTGCTTCGGCGCGCCGGCGCGCGGCGCCGGACGCGCGGGCGTGGCCAGGCGACCGCCGGGTCGGCGCGCGGTGCGCGGGGCTTCCTCTTCCTCGGCTTCCATGGCGGGACGGGCGCCGGCACGCTTGGCTTCTTCCTCGCCGAAACGCTTCTTGGCGACCTCGTCGGCCTTGCGTTTGGATTCCTCGTCGTGCTTGCGGCGCTCGTCTTCCTCGCGCTTGCGCGCCTCGGCGGCCTCGCGCTCGGTCTTGTCGACGACTTCGCGGCTGGCGCGGCGGCGCGCCTCTTCTTCGGCGATGCGGCGCTCCTCGGCCTCGCGAACACGCGAGTCGGCGAGCGCATGGGCGCGCGCGGCGATTTCTTCCTCGGTCAGGGTGCGCAGCACGACGCCGGACGGCTTGGCTGCCTCCTGCGATGCCACAGGTGCGGCGGCGGCGGCCGGTGCGGCAGCGGCACGGCGCCCCCCCGCCCGCTTTTTCGGCGCTTCGGCAGGGGCCGGCTCGGCCTTGGCCTCCGCCGGCGAGCTGATGGTGCGGCGCTTAACCTTCTCGACCACGACCTGCTTGCTGCGGCCATGGCTGAAGCTCTGGCGTACGACGCCCGTCTCGGTGCGCGGCTTGAGGGACAGCTTGCCGCCGCCCACGCTCAGCTTCTTCTCGCCAGGGTTCTTCGTTTCGCTCATTCCGTCCTTATTCCTCATGCGCCGTCCGCCGACGCATTCGCGCTTTGCCCAGTCGGACTTAATTTCCGGTCCGGAAGCGCTCCAAGCGCCTCACACGGGCGAGAAAAGTCTCGCTCACAGGCCCGGCAAGCAGGGCTGCATGTACCACATTTGGGCGGTTCAATGCCAAATCCAATTGTCCGCCGGTGAATGTTTCGACGATCGCGATTTCCCGCGGTTTCTCCTCCCTGTGGCGGCGCAAGGCCGCCTCCAGCTTGCGCTTTCCGTCGCCGGCGGCGTCGGCGGCATGAATCAGCGCCACCACGTCGTGGTGGCGAAGCGCCGCCTCGACCTTGGCCGCACCGGCGGCCACCTGCCCCGCCTTGCCGGCGATGGCGAGCGCGTCGAGCGCTGCGCGTTCGAGCAGCCGCTCGGTCTCGCCGGCAAGCGCCGGCGCGGCGGCAACCTGGCGCTTGAAGCCGCGCGTGAACACGTTGCGCTTGACGCCTTCCTCGATGGCGGCGCGCGTCCCGGTCAGCCAGATGCCGCGGCCGGGCAGCTTGCGCTTGATGTCCGGCACCACGGCGCCGTCGGGCCCGACGACGAAGCGGATCATCTCGGCCGCCGGCAGCACCTGCCGGGTCAGCGCGCAGGAGCGCTCTGTCCCCGGGGCGACGCTGGTCGTCCCGCGGTCGAGTTCACTGTCCTGCGCCGTCGCCAACATGCCTGGTGCCGTTCTGCTGTTAAGCCTGCGCTTCCGCTTCGCCAGATTCCGCCTCCTCGGCTTCCGCCGGCGGTGGTGCAAGCTCTTCCTCGGTCACCCAGCCGGCCTTGAGACGCGCCTGCATGATCAATGCCTCGGCTTCGTCGCGCGGGACATCGAGGCCGTCGAAGAAGCCCGGCTCACGCTTGGATTCGCCATCCTTGCGCTCGGTCCAGCCGGTAAGATCGTCGGTGGCGCAGCCGGCGAGGTCTTCCACCGTCTTCACCTCGTTCTCGCCGAACGCTACCAGCATCCTGGTGGTGACGCCGGGTACCTCCTTGAGCGCGTCTTCCACGCCCAGCTCGGTGCGGCGCGCGTCAAGCTCGGCCTCCTGCTGCTCGAGATATTCGCGGGCGCGATCCTGCAGTTCACGCGCAGTTTCCTCGTCAAAGCCCTCGATGCCGAAAATTTCCCTCTCGTCCACCATGGCGAGCTCCTCGATCGAGCCGAAGCCTTCCGAAGCCAGCAACTGACCGACAACCTCGTCGAGATTGAGCGCGTCGACGAAGACCTTGGTGCGGTTCTCGAACTCGGCTTGGCGGCGCTCCGACTCCTCCTGCTCGGTGAGGATGTCGATGTCCCAACCGGTAAGCTGCGAAGCTAGCCGCACGTTTTGTCCGCGGCGGCCGATGGCCAGCGACAATTGCTGGTCGGGCACCACCACCTCGATGCGCTCGCGCTCCTCGTCGAGCACCACCTTGGCTACTTCCGCTGGCGCCAGCGCGTTGACCACGAAAGTGGCGATGTCCGGGGACCATGGAATGATGTCGATTTTCTCGCCCTGCAATTCGTTCACCACCGCCTGCACGCGCGAGCCGCGCATGCCGACGCAGGCGCCGACGGGGTCGACCGAGGAATCGCGCGAGATCACCGCGATCTTGGCGCGCGAGCCTGGATCGCGAGCGACCGCCTTCACCTCGACGATGCCGTCATAGATTTCCGGCACCTCCTGCGCGAACAGCCTGGCGGTGAACTGCGGATGGGTGCGCGAGAGGAAAATCTGCGGACCGCGCGGTTCGCGGCGCACGTCATAGATATAGGCGCGGATGCGGTCGCCGTTGCGGAACACTTCGCGCGGCAGCAGTTCGTCGCGCCGCACGATGGCCTCGCCGCGGCCGAGATCGACCACCACGTTGCCGTATTCCACGCGCTTGACGATGCCGTTGACGATGTCGCCGATGCGGTCCTTGTATTCCGCGTATTGCCGGTCGCGCTCGGCCTCGCGCACCTTCTGCACGATGACCTGCTTGGCCGACTGGGCGGCAATGCGGCCGTATTCGAGCGGCGGCAAAGGGTCCGCGATGGTGTCGCCTACCTGCGCGGCCGGATGGCGCTTGCGCGCCTCTTCCAGCGTGATCTGGTTGGACGAGTTCTCCACGGCGTCGACCACCAGCATGTGGCGGGTGAGCCGCAGGTCGCCGGTCTTCGGCTCGATCTCGGCGTGCACGTCAGTCTCCGCGCCGTAACGCGAGCGCGCCGCCTTGGCGATGGCGTCCTCCATGGCGGCGATGACGATACCCCGGTCGATCGCCTTCTCACGCGCCACCGCGTCGGCGATTTGCAGCAATTCGAGCCTGTTGGCGCTGACAGCCATAGCTCAGTCTCCTTCCTGATTGGCATGTGCGGCCTTGCCGCCCTTGTGCCGCCGATGTCTTTCTTCCTTCCGTGCCGCCTTGGCTTCGCGCTTGGCGGCTTTCTCCCGCCGCAGAGCCTCGGAGAGCAGTTCGTCGGTGAGTACCAGCTTCGCTTCGCTCATCTCCGCAATCGGCAGCAGCACGTCCGGGCTCTCGCCCTCGGCTGCCTCGTCGCAACGCAGCCGCGCCGCTTCGCCTTCGGTGCCGGCGAGCACGCCGCGGAAGCGCTTGCGCCCTGCCACCGGCACTTCCATCTCGATCCGCACCAGATGGCCGGCATAGCGGTCGAAATCCGACTTGCGCACCAACGGTCGGTCGAGGCCGGGGGAGGAAATCTCCAGCCGGTAGGCGCGATCGACCGGATCGGCCACGTCCAGCACCGGCGAAAGCGCGCGCGAGACTGTCTCGCAGTCCTCCACCGCCATGCTGCCGTCCGGGCGCTCCGCCATAATCTGCACGGTGCAGCCGTCGGCACCGGATACTTTCACCCGCACCAGCCGATAGCCGAGGTCCTCGATCACCGGTTCAGCAATGACCGCCACGCGGGCAGACAGGCCCGGCTCGACGATCAGCCGGGGCTCCGCCATGTCCGGGGCCACAGGGGCGTTCAGGATCTCGCTGCCTGCCATGTCTAAACAAAAAAGAGCGGGCCCCGGGGGACCCACTCTCAAAACCATCCGGTTATGAGGGTGTAACGAACAGGCTGAAATATAGCCATTTTCGCCCTCCGCGCAAGGGCGGATGGACGGGAGCCGGCTAACGGTTCCTTCAGAATCCGCCGTTAATTTGCAGCAAATCTGTCCGCGCGCGTGGTTCCCGGGGTCGATTTCGCAGGTTTTGTAATGGGCGTTCCTGCTTCGCTGCTTCCCGAATTGGAAGATGTTGTCCAGCACGGCACGGCCGAAAAACGCGCCGAAACGCTGCGCCGCATTACCGGCCTCTTCCTCGAGGGCGCGCCCCGCTTCAACGACGATCATGTCGCGCTGTTCGACGACGTCATCGGCTGCCTGATCGAGGAGATCGAGGCCAAGGCGCTGGCCGAACTCGCGCGCCGCATCGCGCCGGTGGCCAACCCGCCACCGGGCGTGGTGCGCACGCTGGCCGAGAACAACGACATCGCGGTGGCCGGCCCCGTGCTTCGCCAGGCCAGACTCGACGATCCGGCGCTCCTGCACATCGCCGAGACCAAGGGGCAGGCGCATCTTTTGGCGCTGTCGGCGCGCAACGGACTCAGCGAAGCGCTATCCGACATTCTGGTGGCTCGCGGCGACCGCGAGGTGGCGCGCTCGATTGCCACCAATCAGAAGGCGCAACTCTCGGAAAACGCATTCTCCACTTTGGTCAAGCGCGCCGAGCAGGACAGCGTGCTGGCGGAGAAGGTCGGCTTGCGCACCGATATTTCGCCGCGCCTGTTCCGCCAGCTTCTGATGCAGGCGAGCGACGTGGTGCAGAAGCGGTTGCTGGCCAACGCCAAACCGGAAACCCAGGCCGAAATTCGCCGCGTGCTGGCCAAGGTCACCGACGAAGTCGGCGCCAAGGCGGCGCCGCGCAATTACGCCGCCGCGCTCGCCTCGGTGCGCGCGCTGCACAAGGAGCGCAAGCTCACCGAGGCCGACATCGCCGAATTCGCCAAGGCCCGCCGTTACGAAGAGACCATCGCGGCACTGGCCACCGTCTGCGCGGTGCCGGTCGAGGTGGTCGACCGGCTGATGAGCGGCGAGCGCGCCGACCCGGTGCTGATCCTGGCACGAGCGGCCGGCTTCAGCTGGGAGACGGTGCGTGAGATCATCTGTGCGCGACCGGGCGCCAAGCCAACAACCCAGGTACTCGACGCCGCCCATGAAAATTTTGAGCGGTTGACCGCGGTTACCGCGCAACGCGTGGTACGCTTCTGGCAGGTGCGGCAGGGGACCGGGGAATAATTAGGTTTTCTTGAAAATGAAATACGCCGGCGCGCGCCCTTCGCGCCTGGCCTTCGCTTCATAGCGCGTACCTGCAAAATCGTTCCACGGCTTGCGCCAGTCGTCGGCGCACTCGGCGGTCCAGACGAAATCCTTCGAGCGCAGCACGCGCACCAGCGCGTACGCCGCATAGTCTGCGATGTCGGTGGCGAAACGCAGTTCGCCGCCGCTTTGCAGAATTCGCGCCAGCCGTGTGAGTGCTTCGTCCTGGATGAAGCGGCGCTTCCAATGTCGCCGCTTTGGCCACGGATCGGGATAGAGCAGGTCGATGCGTGCCAACGAAGCGCCGGGCAGCCAGTCGATGAGCTCGCTGGCATCGCCGAAATGCAGGCGGACATTGTCGAGCTTGTTGTCGTCGATCGCGACCAGCGCCTTGGCGATGGCATTGAGGAAGCCGTCGGTGCCGATGAAGCCGGTGCGCGGGTTGTGGCGCGCTTGGTCGATCAGGTGCTCGGCGCCGCCGAACCCGACTTCGAGACGCACCGCATCGGCTGATCCAAACAACGTGCGCAGGTCGGCCGGCGCCGGCTTGGTCAGATCGAGCGCAAGCTTTGGCAGCAAGTCATCGAACAGCGCCTGCTGGCGCGGTTTCAATGGGTGACCCTTGCGCCGACCGAAGAAGGCGCGCTGCGATTGCTCGTTGCCTTGCCGCCTGCTCATGCTGCCGCCGGGTTCGTCAACGCGCCCGACAATACGTCAACGGCCCCCGAAAACCGAAATGCCCCGCTTTCGCGGGGCATTAGCAGCAGCGTAAAATACCGAGACGTCGTTTATTTCACGGCGCGGCGAATGGCGTCGGCGAGATCAGTCTTCTCCCAGGAAAAGCCGCCATCCTTCTCGGGCGCGCGACCGAAATGACCGTAGGCCGCGGTGCGCCGGTAAATCGGCCGGTTGAGCTTAAGCGTGCGGCGGATATTGGTCGGGGTGAGCCGGAACAACTCGGGCAGGATTTTCTCAAGCTTCTTCTCTTCGACCTTGCCGGTGCCGTGGGTATCCACCAGTACCGACATCGGATCGGCAACACCGATCGCGTAAGCGACCTGGATGGTACAGCGTTCCGCCACACCGGCCGCGACCACGTTCTTGGCGAGATAGCGCGCCGCATAAGCGGCCGAGCGGTCGACCTTGGTCGGGTCCTTGCCGGAAAAGGCGCCGCCGCCATGTGGCGCATAGCCGCCATAGGTGTCGACGATGATCTTGCGGCCGGTGAGGCCGCAGTCGCCGTCGGGACCGCCGATGACGAAGTTGCCGGTCGGATTGACCAAAAAGTCGGAGGGCCGCTGTGGCATCCAGCCTTTTGGCAGCGCCGTTTCGACGGCGTCGCTGATCATCTCCTTGATCAGACCGGGCGTGTATTTCTTGCCGTTGCGACTTTGCGCCTTGTGCTGGGTCGAGACCACCACCTTGGTGCAGCCGACCGGCTTGCCATCGACATAACGGACGCTGACCTGACTCTTGGAGTCGGGCTGCAGGTCGGCGAGCTGGCGGGCGTGCCGCTTGTCAGCCAGCACCTTCAGGATCTTGTGCGCGAAATAGATTGGCGCCGGCATGTACGAGTTCTTCTCATAGACCTCGCTCTCGGTGCAGGCGAAGCCGAACATCATGCCCTGATCGCCGGCGCCCTCTTCCTCGCCCGTCTTTTTCTTCTTGGCGTCGACGCCCATGGCGATGTCGGGTGACTGGCCGTGCAGCAGCACTTCGACGTCGGCGCCGTAGTTCGAGAAACCGTCCTGGTCGTAGCCGATGTCCTTGACCACGCCGCGTGCGATCTCGGTGATCAGCTCGCGATTAACGACCGTCTTGTCGCCGTGCTTGACGAAGAATGGCGCCTGGCCGCGGCCTTCGCCGGCGATGACGATCTTGTTGGTGGTGGTGAGCGTCTCGCAGCCGAGCCGCGTGTTGACGAGGCTGTCGTCGGCAATGCCGAGTTTCAAGTCGTTGGAGATGAAAGCATCGAGCACCGCGTCGGAAATCTGGTCACAGACCTTGTCTGGATGACCTTCCGAGACGGATTCGCTGGTGAAAAGAAAATTTCTGTGAGCCACTGCAAACTCCTCCGTGGCGCGGTTTGTGAGGCCGCGTCGTTCCATTCGGGGTGGTTCAAGCAGCGGCAGGCGGAGAGGTCAAGATGCGGGCCGCGTGGGCAGCCGCCGTCCAAAGGTTGGGAAGTCTTGGGCGCGGCCGAAATACGCGCGTTCAGTCGCCATCGCCCGCGATTTGCTCGACAAGATCGACGATACGACGGCGCAACTTGCTGTTCTTGATGCGCATGAACGCCTTGGTGAGCGACAGGCCGTCGGAAGTAGCGAGAAAATCAGAGACATAGGCGGGCGAAGGCGCCTCGCTCATGCCGCCGATCTGGCCGGGTAGATGCGGCGCGCCTTCGAAAAAAAACGAGACCGGAACCTGGAGAATGTGAGCGATCTGCTGAAGCCGGCTGGCGCCGATGCGATTGGTACCCTTCTCATACTTCTGTACTTGCTGGAAGGTCAGGCTCAGGGCATCGCCGAGCTTTTCCTGACTCATGGTCAGCATCATCCGCCGCATCCGCACGCGGGAACCCACGTGCTTATCGATCGGATTGGGTACCTTCTTAGCCATAAATATCTCCTATGAAGCCATTGATCGGCGTAATGTCACATTTGACCGTCGATTTGCAATCCGTGATTTGTCCCCGAGTGACCTGCGCCGTCGGCATTCGTGAAAATTACCGTGTTTTTTCAACAGGCTTCACGTCGCAACGAAGGGATCTTCGGTCCCCCCATGCGTTTAATTCTACGGGAAATTTTCGCGACGGAAACAATTCCGTAGACGAAAAGTTGTATTATTCAATCTATGGCTGTATTCTTCGCCGTGCGACTGCAACCAAGCCTGCCACCATAAATAGCAATATGGCGTAGTCGCCGACAGCGACATACACGGTCGGCGCAATGGCTTGCGGCAACAGCGCATCGAGCACGCCTTCGGTGCCGAGCGGCAATGACTTGATAACGCGCCCGACCGGATCGATGACGCCGGAGACTCCGGTATTGGCTGCGCGCACCAGCGGCAAACCCTCGGCGATGGCGAGCAGCCGCGCCTGCTGGAAGTGCTGGTAGGGTCCGGTGCTGATGCCGAACCAGCCATCATTGGTGACATTTACCAGCCAGCCCGGCCGCTCGCCGCGTGGCACCGCAGCGCCGGGAAAGATCGCCTCGTAGCAGATCAGCGGCAGCATTTTCGGCGCGCCCGGCACGTCCATGGCGCGGCGGCGTCCGCCGGCGAGAAAGCCGCCGGCGACCTTGGTGAGCTGCTGCAGCCCGATCTTCTCGAGCAGCGTCTGGAAGGGCAGATATTCGCCGAACGGCACCAGATGCACCTTGTCATAGATGCCACGGATCGAACCGTCCGGGTCGATCACGTAAACGGAGTTATAGGCACGTACGTGCTCAGCCGAACCGCCGGGCGCGACGCGTACCGCGCCGGTGATCAACTCAGTGCCTGGCTTTAGCAGCCCGGCGATCTGTGCCAGCGCGTCAGGCTCGCGCGCGAGAAAGAAGGGAAAGGCCGATTCCGGCCAGATCAGATGAGTGACGTCGCGCACACCGTTCGATTGCGGGCCGGTGGCGCGGTCAGAGAGGCGCAGGTAATGCGCCATGATCCGGTCCTTGGCGGCGTAGTTGAACTTCTGATCCTGAGGCAGGTCGGGCTGCATGATGCGCAGCTTCACCCCGCTCACATACGACGTCGGGTGCGTTGCCAGGCGCGCGACGCCATAGCCGGTAAGCGCGGCCAGTACCATCAGCGCGAGCAGCGGTGCACGGTAGCGATGCGGTGTATCCTTGCCATCGTCGGCGACCACCGCCGGGCTGGCGAAGATGGCGATGGTGAGAAAGGTGAGGCCCCAGAGGCCGACCAGCGAAACCGCCTGCGCCAGCGCCAGCGGCTTGCCCAGTGCCTCGCCGAACGCGTTCCAGGGAAAGCCGCTGAACAGGTGGCCACGCAGCCATTCGGCGCCGGTAAGCGCGACCGCCAGCGCCAGGATGCGTACCGGCCCGCGCACCCAGATCAGCCGCGCGACGGCCAGACCCAATGCGGGGTAAAGCGCGAGGAACGCTGGCAGGCCGGCAACGGCGATTGGCAGCAGCCAGCCGAAGGTCTGCGCGTCGACGAGGAACGCGTAGCCGATCCAATAGAGCCCAGCGAGAAAGAAACCGAAACCGAAGCACCAGCCGGCGATCGCCGCCGACCAGGCGCCACCCCAGCGACCCGAGGTCGAGCCGTCGACCAGCCAGACCAGTACCGGGAAGGTGACGAACAGGATCGGCCAGAGGTTGAACGGCGCCATGGCCAGCGCCGATACGGCGCCGGCGGCGAACGCGATTCCCCCGCGCCGCCAGCCATAGGCGAGCACGACCGCGTGGGCGATGCGCATCAGCCTCACCGGTTGCGCGCGGTTGCCGACGAGCCGGACGGCCGGCCCGCGTCCTTATGCGCGGCGGCGTCATCGTTGTCGTGGGGGAGTGACGCTGCCGCCGCGCTGCCGGTCGGTGCCGACTCCGGCTCGCCGCGCCGGCGCGGCTCGCGCGGGCGCACGCGCTTTTCCTTCAGCCGGGTGATGCGCACCCGGGTCACACGGCGTGGATCGGCGTCGAGCACCTCGAATTCGAACAGGCCCGGCCCGGTGATCAATTCGCCGCGCAGGGGCACGCGGCCGGCGCAGGTGACCAGATAGCCGCCAAGGGTGTCGACCTCCTCGGCCGCATCACCGACATCGAAGTCGCTGCCGACGATACCGGTCACGTCCTCCAGATTGGCGCGTGCGTCGGCGATGAAGGTGCCGTCCGGTTGCGGCACCACTCTCGGCAATTCGTCCTCATCGTGCTCGTCGGCGATCTCTCCGACGATCTGCTCGACAATGTCCTCGATCGAGACCAGGCCGTCGGTACCGCCGTATTCGTCGATCACCAATGCCAAATGGATTCGCGTCGCCTGCATGCGCGCGAGCAAGTCGATCACCCGCATCGACGGCGGTACGAACAGTATCTCGCGGATGATCTTGGCCGCCGACAGCGGCATGGCGAGATCAATGGCCTTGAGGTCGAGGTTGGCGGGCAGCGGCTTCTTGCGCTTGGCATTCTTCCCCGGCTCGACCGCCGCGCGGGCGGTCATGAAGGCGATCAGGTCGCGGATGTGCACCATGCCGACCGGATCGTCGAGCGTGTCGTTATAGGCGACAAGGCGCGAATGGCCGGCGCCCTCGAAGGTGCGCACCAGCTCGCCCAGGGGCATGTCCTGCTGCACGGCGACGACGTCGGCGCGCGGAATCATGACATCGCCGACGCGGCGCTCACGCAGCCCGAGGATGTTCTTGAGCATCCGGCTTTCTTCCGGCGAAAAACCGGATTCGCCGGGAGTCATGGCATCGAGCACGTCCTTGAGGTCGGCGCGGATCGTGCTGCCGCGCCAGCGCAACAGCCTGCGCATGGTGCGCAACAGCCAGTGCCCTCCGTTCGGGCGTGTCTGTGCCAGCGGCACCGGCAGATGGCGCGGCTCGAACGGGATCGAACTTGGCGGGTCGCTGTCAGGCATCGCGGTCAGGCATTTCCCGGTTCATGTCGAAACTCTTGAACGCGGTAGGGGTCGGCGATTTGAAGACGCGCCAGGATGTCACGTTCGAGCCCTTCCATGGTCCGGGCCTGGGAATCAGTCTGGTGATCGTAGCCCAGCAGATGAAGAAAGCCATGCACTGCGAGATGGGCGAGATGATGGAGCAACGGTTTGTGTTCGGCAGCGCATTCGCGGGCAAGGGCCTCGTAGGCGATGACGATGTCGCCGAGCAGCGGCTGCGTCACATCCGGTTTTGCCGCCTGGGCGGGAAAGGACAGGACATTGGTCGGCTTGTCGATGCCGCGCCAGTCGCGGTTAAGCACGCGCACGGCCGCATCGTCGGTGAGCACCACGCTGACTTCACCGGCGGCCGGTACCAGCGCGGCGGCGGCGCCGATGGCCGCGCGCACCGTTTCTTCGGCGGGTTCGGCGTCCCACAGCGGCGACCGCACCTGGATGTCGATCAGCGGCGCGGGGCGGCGTCGGTGCGGCGACCAGCTCATTCCTTGCGCTCGCGCGCGGGCGCACCGCGGTCATAGGCTTCGACAATGCGTGCCACCAGCTCGTGGCGGATCACGTCCTCATGGGTGAAGGCGACGTGGCCAACACCCTCGACGCCGTTGAGCAGGCGCACTGCTTCGGCCAGCCCCGAGGTCTGCCCATTGGGCAGGTCGACCTGACTCGGATCGCCGGTCACGGTCATGCGGCTGTTTTCGCCCAGGCGGGTCAGGAACATCTTCATCTGCATGGAGGTGGAATTCTGCGCCTCGTCAAGGATGACCGCCGCGTTCGACAGCGTGCGCCCGCGCATGAAGGCGAGCGGCGCGATTTCGATCTCGCCGGCCTGCAAGGCCCGCTCGACGATGCGGGCGTCCATCAGGTCGTAGAGGGCGTCGTAGACCGGCCGCAGGTAGGGATCGACCTTCTCGCGCATGTCGCCGGGCAGGAAGCCCAGCCGCTCGCCGGCTTCCACCGCCGGCCGCGACAGGATGATGCGGTCGATTTCCTTGCGCTCGAACATCTGCACTGCGTGCGCCACCGCGAGCCAGGTCTTGCCGGTGCCGGCGGGGCCGGTGCCGAACACCAGCGGGTGACGTTTGAGCGCGCGGATATAGGCGTCCTGCGCCGCGGTGCGGGCACGCACCGGCCGCTTGCGCAGATTGATCTCCTCGAAGGCGGGGCGGGCGCCGCCCGGGTCATAGTCGAACAGCGAACCCTGCGCGATGGCCTGCCTGATGGCGCCTTCGACGTCACCTTGCGAAAGATCGCGGCCGCGCTTGATCTGCTCGTAGAGACCTTCCAGCACGCGGCGCGCCTGCTCGCAGGCGCCGCGCGAGCCGTCAATCGTGACGTGATTGCCGCGCTGTTCCGTCACCACGCCGAGGCGGCGCTCAATCAATGCCAGATTCTGTCCGTATTGGCCGAACAGCATTGATGCGAGCCGGTTGTCCTCGAAGGCGAGCACGATCTGCGTCGTTGCCGTTTCTTCCGAGGCGGCGGCGGCCGGGATCGCGGGATCCGTTGTGCGCAAGGGGTTCCTTAAGCTCCTGCTGCAGCAAGTTGCGGCGCGTCATTATATTCAACAAGTGCGCCGAACAGACTGTTGCTTCCGACTTCGGTAACGGTCACGCGCGCAATCGACCCGATAGCCGACCGCGGCGCCATGACCTGCACCGCCTGCAAATATGGGGACTTGCCGACCAGTTGCCCAGTGAGCTTGCCCGGCTTTTCGAGCAGCACGTCAAGCGTGCGGCCGGCAAAGGACGCGTTGAAGGACCGCTGCTGGCGGACGATGAGCGCCTGCAGCCGCTGCAACCGCTCGGCCTTTTCCTCTTGCGGCACCTGATCCGCCATCTCGGCGGCCGGTGTGCCGGGGCGCCGGCTATAGACGAAACTGAAGGAATGGTCGAAGCCGATCTCCTCGATCAGCGCCATGGTCTGCGCGTGATCGGCGGCAGTTTCGCCGGGAAAGCCGACGATGAAGTCCGAGGAGATGCTGATGCCCGGCCGCGCGGCGCGCAGGCGGCGAATGATGGATTTATATTCCAGGGCCGTGTGCTTGCGCTTCATCAGCGCGAGCACGCGGTCGGAACCGCTCTGCACCGGGAGGTGCAGATGCCCCACCAGCTCCGGCACCTCGGCATACACCTGGATCAGGCTGTCGCTCATCTCCAGCGGATGCGAGGTGGTGTAACGAATCCGGCCAATCCCTTTGATGGCGGCCAGCCAGGTGATCAGCAACGCCAGGTCCGCTA
>Ga0210122_1000359_pt1 | contig 15581 bp, 15 predicted proteins | sample Muzzi_CordB_D2_FD_185530 | JGI IMG/M metagenome (GOLD analysis project Ga0210122, IMG submission 185530) | Wetland microbial communities from San Francisco Bay, California, USA, that impact long-term carbon sequestration - Muzzi_CordB_D2 (SPAdes) | ecosystem: Environmental > Aquatic > Marine >... | reverse complement strand
GACCGTCTACACCCGGGTGGGCGAGCAGCCGCGCGGCTCCAGCGAGATCAGCGAGGACACCATCGGCGTCATCCAGTTCGAGTTCGCCGACTGGCAGACGCGGCCGCCGGCCCACGTCATCATGGACAAGATCCGCGCCGAGACCCGCGATATCCCCGGCATCCTGGTCGAGGTGACAGCACCGCGCGCCGGGCCGCCCACCGGCAAGCCGATCCAGGTGCAGCTCTCCGCGCTCGATCCCGACAAGCTGCCGGCGGCAGCCAGGACGGTCGCCGGCATCCTCGCGCAGATGTCGCCGATCCGCGATCTCGACGACGGCCTGCCGCTGCCCGGCATCGACTGGAAGATGGAGGTCGACAAGGCGGAGGCGGCGAAGTACGGCGCCAACATCAACGCGGTCGGCACCGCCGTGCAGCTCGTCACCAACGGAGTCAAGGTCACCGAATACCGGCCCTCCGATACCGACAAGCCGGTCGACATCATCGTGCGCTTTCCGCAAGGTCGCCGCAGCCTCGACCAGCTCGACGAGCTGCGCATCCAGACGCCGTCCGGCTATGTGCCGATCGGCAATTTCGTGCACCGCGTGCCGGCCCAACGGATTGGCTACATCAACCGGGTCAGCGGCAACCGGGTGATGACGGTGTCCGCCAACATCGTCGACGGCGTGCAGAACGCCGTGGTGCAGAAGGAGATCACCGACAAGCTCGCCGCCACCGGTCTCGGCGACGGCGTGTCGTTCAAGCTCAAGGGCGAGGACGAGGAACGCGCCAAGGCCGGCGCCTTTCTGTCCAAGGCCTTCGGCACCGCGCTGTTCCTGATCTTCGCCATCCTGCTCGCCCAGTTCAACCGCTTCACCTCGGTGGTGCTGGTGCTCACCGCCGTGCTGCTCTCCACCATCGGCGTGCTGCTCGGCCTCTTGATCATGGGTCAGCCCTTCGGCGTGGTGATGACCGGCATCGGCATCATCGCCAATGCCGGCGTGATCGTGAACAACAACATCGTGCTGATTGACACCTACGACCGGCTCAGGCGCGAAGGGCAGAACGCCTACGAGGCGATTCTGGAAACCTGCCGCGAACGCGCGCGGCCGGTGCTGCTGACCGCGGTCACTGCCATTCTCGGCGTGCTGCCGATCGCCTTCGGCATCAACCTCGACTTCATCGGCCGCGAGATCACCCATGGCGCCCCGGCGACGCAGTGGTGGATCAGCTTGTCGACCGCGATCGTCTTCGGCCTCGGCTTTGCCACCGTACTCACCCTGATCGTGACGCCGGCGGCGCTCATGGGCATTGCCAATCTGGCGGACCGCCGTGAGCGCTGGCGCGAGCGCCGCGCCGCCGCCCGCGCCCGCAAGGCGGGCGCCTGAGTTCCCTTCTCCTGAATCGACCGCCGTCCGGCGCTGTGGTAAATGCGGCCGATTGCGCAAGGGAGGCGGCGATGTGCCATCACATTCCGGTCATGCTCTCGGCCGAGGAGAAGCAGGCGGTGAGGCGGCTCTCCGGATTTCTGGTCCCGGCCTATGCCGTGCTGGCGCTGGCGGTGATCGCCGGCGTCGCGTTCACCCATCATGCGCCGGAGCGGCAGGATCGCTTCGCTTCGGTTCCTGCCGCCTCGTCACGCTGACACCCGTCCAACCGTCCGCCATTGACCGAACCAAGTCCTCCCCGCCACCGCCGTCGCGCCTTCGACTGGTCGACAGCGGTCATCGCTGCCGTTGCGCTGGGTGCCGCCGGCACCGTCTATTGGCGCGACGGCTCCGCGCATTTCAACGCCATCCTGAACAGCGACTTCGTGCTGCTCGGCACCATGATGCCGAGGGTGCTGGCGGGCTGCCTGATCGGCACCTTTGTTACCTTGCTGCTGCCGCGCGAGATGGTGGCGCGCTGGGTCGGGCATGAGTCCGGCTTCGCCGGCCTGCTGATCGCCGCGCTGTTCGGCATCATCCTGCCGGGCGGGCCTTTCACCATCTACCCGGTGGCCGGCGCCTTCCTCGCTGTCGGCGCCGACGCCGGCGCGGTGGTCGCCTTCATCTCCGCGTGGACGCTGATCGGCTACACCCGCGCGCTGGTTTGGGAACTGCCCTTCTTCGGTACGCACTTCGTCATCTGGCGCATCGTCGAGGCGCTGCCGCTGCCGATCATCGCCGGCCTGCTGGCGCGCATGGTGGTCAAGGCCGGACTCGCCCGCATCAGAGGCGAACGGTGACAGTGGCAATCGACATCCTGCTGTGGATCGCGGTCGGCGCGCTGGCGCTGTTCGCGCGCATGCGCGGCCGCGTCCTGTTGCGTGACGGCGCGCGCGAGGGGCTGATCGAATTCGCCAAGCTGCTGCCGCGCATCTGCATCGGCGTCATCGGCGCCGGCTTTGTTGCCGAGGCGCTGCCCAATGACGCTATCGTGCCCTGGGTCGGCCCGGACTCCGGCCTCATCGGCACCGCCATCGCCACGGTCGGCGGTGCGCTGACGCCGGGCGGGCCGGTGATCGGCTTTTCCATCGGCGCCGCCATGCTGAAAAGCGGCGCCGGCGCGCCGCAGGTGATCGCCTATTCCACCGCCTGGGCGCTCTACGCCCTGCACCGGCTGGTGATCTTTGAGGTGCCGATGATGCCGGCGCGCATGGTCTGGCTGCGCGCGGCGGTGTCGCTGCCGCTGCCGTTTCTGGCGGCGGCATTCGCGACGCTGCTCGGGCAGCCGTAGCGCGAGGAGTCGCGCGCAAGCCAAACTGAAGCAGCCTGGCCGTTCGGTCGTTGCGGGAGATCGGGTTAGAGCTCGATCTTGCTGAAGATGGTGACGTTGAGGTCGACTTTGTCGTTGGCCAGCGTCACCGCGGTGGTGAGCGTTTCGCCGTTCTGCAGCCGGCCACTGGCCAGTGCGTTGCGCACGACCTTCTCGATCTCGCGTTGCGCGTTGAAGCTGACGGTCCTGATGAACCGGTTGACTGCCGTTTTCAGTGCTTCGTCCTGCATGGCCGCCACTTAAAGACACAAGCGGGTGCCCGTACAAGCGCCGTCATCGCCGGCATGCGGATCTGGTTAACGCCCGCGCCGTTATCACTAACGCCGAAATCCGCTGGCCGCTGGCCGGCGCCGGTGGAATCATTCATTCACCACGAAGCCGGACGGCCGAAAAAACAGGAGAATCGCCGTGAGCTACTTTTCGCAGTCGAGGGGCGGGCGCGACGCCAGGGCAGCCAAGGATATCGAGACGCGGCCCGAGCCGGCGCCCGGCCTGGCATCGCCGGATCTTGTCTCCAGCTTCGGTCGCGGCATGGTGGTGACCGGCAAGGTGATCTGTCCCGGCACCCTGCAGATCTTCGGCTGCGTCACCGGCGAAATTCACGCCGGCCACCTTATCGTCTGCGAAGGCGCGCGGGTCGAGGGCACGATCGTGGCGCAGGAGGCGGTCATTCAGGGCGCGTTCAAGGGCACCGTTTACGGCAACAACGTTCGGCTGCAGAACACCGCCGTGGTCGACGGCGAGATTTTCAACCGCTCGCTGTCGATCGAGCAGGACGCCCAGTTCGAAGGCGTGTCGCGGCGGCTGGATCGACCGGTCGACCCGCCGTCGAACGACGAGCCTCCTGCCGAACCCGCCATCGCCGCGCCCGGGGTGCAGGCCGACTCGATCTTCGAGCCCGTGGGCTGACCGTCTCAGTGCATGCCCGCGCCGGCGCGCGGCACGATCGAGCCCAAATGGCGGATGACTTCGCCGGCCAGCCGGTGGGCCGCGTCGGCCGCCTCGGCCGGCCCGCGGCCGCTCATCCGCGCCGCCAGGTAGCCGGCATTGAAGCCGTCGCCGGCTGCCGTCGTATCCACTGGCACCACCACGTCCGGCACAGGCACCGCCTCGCGCTGGCCGCCGGAGGCCACCAGCGCGCTGTTCGGCCCGTTCTTCACCACGATCTCGCCAGCGCCAAAAGCCTGCAGTCGCTCGATGGTAGCCTCAGGGCTGGGATCGCCCCACAGCACCGCCTCGTCGTCATAGGCCGGCAGCGCGATGTCCACACGCTTGAGCGCCTCCGCGAACACCGTGCGCGTGCGGGTAAGATCGCCCTTCCAGGCCTGCGGGCGGAAATTGCCGTCGAAGGCGATGGTCGCGCCCTTGGCGCGCGCCATCTCGACCGCGGCGAGAAAACGGCCGAGCCCGACATTGGAATACAGCGACAGCGTGATGCCGGAAAAGTAGATCAGCCGCGCGCCGATCAGGCTTTCGGCGACTTGGCTCCAGTTCGGCAATTCGAACAGTTCGCGCGCCGGCGCTGCCTCGCGCCAGGCGTAGGTGCGGCGCACGGCCTGCGCGTCGGCCTCGATCAGCGCCAGGCCGGGCAGCCGACCCGGCACGCGCACGGTCAAAGCGGTGTCGACGCCTTCGGCCTCGGCCTGCGCCATGATGGCGTCGGAATAGGGATCGTCGCCGAGCGCACTGGCGAAGCCGACGGCCAGTCCGGCGCGGGCGAGATAGATTGCGGTGTTGAAGGTGTCACCGGAACTCGCCAGCGCGAAGCGGCCGTTACCGCCGCGGGCAAGCTCGACAATGGCCTCGCCGATGCAGATCGCACGTTTGGCCGGCTCAGTCATGCCTCGTGTTCTAGCACGGCAGGTCTTGCGCGCAACGTCGGCGCGGTGAGCGCCGCGAAATAGCCGGCGCCGCTGAGCAGCGCGATGCAGAAGCTCACCGGCCAATCGGTATAGAAGGCGAGTGTCAGCCCGAGCCAGGCTTCACCGACGGCGAGTGCGGCGGCAAGCGAGAGCCCGCTCCACAATCCGCTGGTCAGCCTTTGCGCCGCGGCCGGCGGTCCCACCATCAGCGTGAACACCAGCAGCACGCCGACGATCTGGGCGCATTGCGACACCGCCAGTGCCACCACGGCGAGGAAGACGGTGGAGACGACCCGCAGCGGCACGCCCTTGGCCTCGGCGAGTTCCGGCTGCAGGCTGGCGAAAATCAGCGGCCGCATGATCGCGGCCAGCACCACGAGGGTGATGATCGCGAACGCGGCCAGCGTCATGATCATCGTGCGGTCGACCGCCAGTACGTTGCCGAACAGCAGCGCGGTCGCCTGTGTGGCGAAGGCCGTGTGGTAGTGCAGGAACAGGAGGCCGAAGCCGAGCGCCAGCGCCAGCACCACGCCGATGGCGACGTCGCGATTGCTGATGCGCTCGCTGAGCAGGCCCATGACTACGCCGGCAGCAAGGGAGAAGCCGGTCAGGCCCCAGATCGGCGCCAGGCCGAGCAGCCCGGCGCCGGTCGCACCCGCGAACCCGATATGCGAGAGCGCGTGGCCGGCGAAGGTCTGGGCACGCATGACCAGAAAGAAGCCGACCACGCCCGAAACCAGCGCGGCGATGCCGGCGGCAGCGAAGGCGTTGGTCATGAATTCGTACTGGAACATGTCAGTGCTGATGGCCGTGTTCATGATCGTGCTGATGATCGACGTGCTCGACGTCGCGGCCGCGCGACATCACGAAGATGTGCCCCTCGGCGCGCACCACGTGGATATCGGTGCCGTACAGCGCCGACAGCACCGGCGCGGTGATGACTTCGTCGACGGTGCCGAGCGCGGCCCGGCCATTGCCGAGATAGAGCACGCGGTCGAGCGTGCCGATCAACTGGTTGAGCTCGTGCGCGCTGAACAGCACGGTGATGCCGCGCTTGCGGCAGGCTTCGGCCACCACGTTGATGGCGATCTCCTGGTGGCGGGCGTCGAGGCCGATCAACGGCTCGTCCAGCAGCAGCAGGCGCGGATTGCCGATCAGCGCCTGCGCCAGCAGCAGGCGCTGCCGTTCGCCGCCCGACATGTCGGCCAGCGGCCGGCGGCCGAGCGCGCGGGCACCGACCAGGTCGAGCGTTGCGTCGATGGCGTGGCGGTCGGCGCGGGTAAGCGACGGCAGGCCCCAGCGCTCGCCGTTGAGCGAGGCGGCGATGAAGTCGACGCCGCGCAGCCGCACATCGGGCAGGACGGTGCGTACCTGCGGCAGGTAGCCGATGCTTGCGTCGCCGCGCCGCGGCGCGCGGCCGAGCACACGCACGGTGCCGGCACTGGGCGGCAGCAGGCCGAGAACGGCGCGCAGCAGTGTGGTCTTGCCGGCGCCGTTCGGTCCCAGCACGCCGATGAACTCGCCGGGCCGGATGGCGAAGCTCACCCCGGCGAGCACGTCGCGCCCGCCGACGCGCAAGCTCGCACGCTCGAGTTCGATCGCCGCGGTCACGATCCCGGCTCCGCCAGCGCCTTGTCGAGCGCGTCGAGCTCGCCGAGCATCCAGTCGGCGAAGGAAACCCCGGCGGGCTGCGTCTCGGTCACCGCCACCACCGGCACCCTGGCCTTGCGCGCGACGGAGAGCAGCCGCTCGGTCAGCTTCTCCGATACCTGCGCGTTGTAGATTAGCGCCCGCACCTTGTGCCGCTTGAGATCGTTCTCGAAGGCAGCGAGGTCGCGCGCGCCCGGCTCGCTGTCGTTCATCATCGCGGTCTGGAAACGCTGATTGCGCATGACCAGTCCGAGCGCCTCGGCCATCGGGCCGAACACCGGTTCGGTGGCGGTCACCGGCGCACCGGCGTATTTGGCGCGCAGGCGGGCGACGCGCGTCCTCACGCCGTCGAGCGCCGCGAGCGTGTTCTGCAGCCGCGCGGCATGGTCGCCGGCATGCGCGGGATCGGCTTCGCCGAGCGCTGTGGCGATCGCCCTGGCCACCACCGGCATCACGGCGGGGTCGTACCAGAAATGCGGATTGTCGCCCGGTTTGCGGCCGGTGAGCTGCGCGACATTGATGACCGTGCGGTCGGCGCGCGGCGCCGTGCGCAACAATCTTTCCGCCCAGGGGTCGTAGTCGGCACCGTTGACAATGACGAGCCGCGCGCCGGCGAAGCGGCGCGCCACGGCGGGCGAGACCTCGAACAGGTGCGGATCCTGCGTCGGACTGGTGAGGATACTGACGACGTCGACGGCGCTGCCGCCGATGGCGGCGGCGATGCCGCCATAGACATTCTGCGCTGCCACCACCTGGATGGCGGCGGGCTGGGCGGCCGCCGGGGGCAGCGCGAGCGCCATGGCAATGGCGAGGCCAGCGAGGTGCCGCACGGTGCTAACGTCCTTGTTTTGCTCGGCAAACCGGCTCGCGGCCGGCGTTGAATGTTATAATATAACATACCGGGAAGGGACGGAAGGGCAAGTGCCGCGGGCGGCCGCAACGGGCGGCGGCCACCGGCGCTTCGATATGCGGTCCCGTCACCGCCAACGCAGAGGGGGCGGCGACAAGACTCCGTCTGCTTCAGCTGGAAATTCGGAGGAGGCGCGCGCGGAGCGGGCGGTGCTCAGCGCTTCTGGCCGGCCTGCTTGGCGAGTGCCTTGACGGCGGCCTTGGTTGCGGGCCCGAAGCGGCCGTCGATCGAATCGTCGTAGACACCCGCTTGAGCCAACAGCCGCTGCATCTCGCGGCGAAACTCGCGGCTATAGGCATTCGAATTGTCGGTCATCTGCGTGACGGAGAAGGCGCTGCCGCCCTTGATGGCCTTGAAGATCCACTGCGCGGCCGCTTTTTCGTCCTGGCGCGTGCCCCGTCCCTTGTCATAGGCCGCGCCGAGATTGTGCATGGCGGCCAGGTCGCCATTTTCGGCAGCCTTATGGTACCAGAGCACGGACTCGGAAAAATCGTTGGGCACGCCCTGGCCGCGCTCATAGGCGAGACCGAGATAGAACATGCCTGTGACATTGCCCATCTCGGCACCCTTGCGGAACAGGCGCGCCGCTTCGGCGTCGTTGCGATCAATTCCGCGGCCGCTCGAATACATCAAGCCGAGCGAGACCATGGCGGCGGCATTGTTCAGGTTGACGGACCGGCGAAACCAGCTGACGGCTTCCGTATCGCTTTTCGCAAGGCCGCGGCCGTCGAGCGCCATCGTGCCGAGCCGAAACATGGCGCCTGACTGATTCAAGTCGGCCGCCTTGCGGTACCAGCGCGCGGCCTGCGCGTAGTCCTGGAATACGCCAAGTCCGTTCTCGTACATCCAGCCGAGACTGGCGATGGCGTCGGGGACATTCTTCTCGGCGGCCTTGCGATACCAGACCACCGCGATGGCCTCGTCCTTGGCGACGCCCCGGCCCTTCGCATAGCTGGCGCCGACCTGGAACATGGCGGCGGGATGACCCTTCTCGGCCGCCCTGCTGTACCAGCGCAAAGCTTCCGCCGGGTCCCTGGCGAGGCCGCGGCCGTCTGCATAAAGCGCGGCAAGCGCGACCATGGCATTGACGTCTTCGTGCTCGGCGGCCTTGCGAATCCATTTGGCGCCTTCGGCCTGATTTTTTGCGACGCCGCGTCCGTTCCCATACAAACGGCCAAGCAGCAGCATGGCGCCAACGTGATTCTTGTCGGCGGCCATGCGCGCCCAGCGCGCGGCCTGCGCGTCCTCCTTGAGCGAGGCGACGCCGGCCGCATAAAGCCAGGCAAGGCCAAAGGCAGCCCCGGCATCGCCCTTCTCGGCGCCGCCGAGAAGGTGGTCGGCCAGCATCCGTGGACTGTCGGCCAGCCGCCACGCGACCAGGCGGGAAGTGCTGCCGGGTGGCGTAGCGCCGGCAATAACCGTGAGATCGTACACGCTGGGGATCTTGCGCCCGTCGAGTTCGACGATGACATCCGTCGGCTTGATCCCGGCGACCTCCGCGGGACCATTGGGCGCGACGGCCACGACAAAGGCGCCTTGGGGGCTTGCAAGCCCGAACGACTTCGCCACTGCATCGCTCAAAGCCATGATGTGCACGCCGAGCAGGCCACGCTTCGTTCCCGCGCGCTCGCCGACCTTGACGGTGAGCGTCAGCCGGGCGGGCTGGCCGGGCTGCGCCTGTTGCGGCGTCGCCTGTTCGGTCATTGCCGGGTTCCCGGTCTGACCGGTCACGTCGCCCTTCAATTTGTTGAGCCTGATTCGCGCCAGCGGCACGAACTGTCCGTTCGGGTATACCTTGAGATAGGCTTCGATCTCGGCGGGGTTCCGGCTGTCGCGAACGCTTTCCCAGAACGCCACTTCCGGCGATTTGCCCTGCGGCTGTTGGGCAAGCGCCGGAACCGCCGCGAAAGCACACACGATGCAATAGATCAGGACCGCCAGCCGCACGCGCGTCGCCCGCCCGCCCATGGCAGCCGGCGTGTCACGCTGACCGGCAATTCTGGCAGGCAGGCACTTGTCCGGTTGCATGACGAACGACTCGAACTATTCGGGGTGTCCATGGCCGGGCGGCCGGTAGGTCGGCGGTGGACGATAAATCGGTCCCCGTGGAATGTTGATGCGGACGCAGGCGCCGCCGATCCTGACGAATCCCGGCGGGCAGCTGCGGCGGATGGTGGGGCGATAGCACCTGTTGCCGCGCAGCACATAACCGCGCGGGCAGGTGCGCTTGGTGCTGTAGCACTTGTTACCGCGCAGCACGTAGCCTTTCGGGCAAGTGTATTTCACACAATCGTTGCCGCGCCGCACCGTTCCCTCCGGGCAGGTCGGCGGCGCGCCGGGCGTGATGACGGTCGGCGGCCGCGGCCTGAAGCCGGGCGTGGCGGTATCGATCGGCACGCAATGGCGCTCGGTGTTTTGCAGAGGATCGATGCCTGGCCGGTCGACGACGGCGCAGTTCTGCGCGCCGGAATGGTAATCTTCTGGCAGGCGCAACGTCAGCATCACGCCCAGATGCTCATTGGGAGCGACCGATGCGCCGGAATGCTCGCATCGCACCACGCGGTCGCTTTGCCGGCATCGCCAGGTCGACGGCGTCCAGTTGCCGAGCTTGATATTGGACGACGGCAGCACGTCGGCCACCATCGGCTTGCCGGTCCAGGTCGTCGCGCCCCGGTTGATGAACTTGATCTCGAACAGGCAGGAACTGCCCGGCTTGCACGGACCCAACTGGGTCTTCTCGACGCCGGTCTGCGACGGCGGCACCGGTGTCGGCGCCACCGGCGCGGGCGGCAGCGGTTCCTGGTGCGGCGGCTGCGCGGGCGCCGGCGGTGGAGTCAGGTTGATGGTGACGCAGTGCTCGTTGTTCTGTGGCACCGGATCGTTGCGGGTTGTCGGGTCGCGCACGATGCGCACGCAGTTCTGCGCATCGGGGGCGATATTGTCCGGCAGCCTGACGGTGACCGACACCTTGACGGCGCGCCACGGCCTCAGCCTCACGATGCCGCGCGTGCAGGCGACGCGGTTGCCGGTCTGCCGGCAGGTCCAGGGCGCCGACTGGCTGCGCAGCGTGGCGCCGGGCGGCAGCATGTCGGTGAGCCGCGGCCGGCCGCGCCAGGTACCGGGGCCGCGATTGATGAACCAGAGATCGAACGTGCAGTCCTGCCCCGGCGCGCAGGCGCCGCCGGTCTGGATCTTGAACGTCTGCAGGTCGGGGGCGGGCCGCGGCGGCACCCGCACCGGGATGCAGACATTGTTGTTGTTCGGGTTGGGATCGCCCGGGTTCACGCCGGGCGGGATGCTGACGCAGTTCTGCACGCCGGGCCGCAGGTTGCCCGGCATCCGCACGGTGACGATGATCCGGCGCGTTGAACCCGGTGCCATCGTAATCTGGCGCGGATAGCGGCAGGTCAGAACGCGGCCGGCCTGCGTGCAGATGGCCGGTGCCGTCGCCGCCACGAAACGGGCGCCGGCGGGCAGCGTGTCCCTGATCACCGGAACGCCGGTCCACGGTCCCGGCCCGCGGTTGATGATCCGCACTTCGAAATCGCACAGGCCGCCGGGCCGGCATTGCGCCGTGCGCTGGATCTTGCGCACCTGGATATCAGGCACAGGGGCCGGTGGCGGCGGCGGCAGCGGGGTGACGTTGACCGTGTGGCACGACCGGTCGTTGGTCGGATCGCCGTCGCCGCCCAGCCCGGCGCTGCCGCCGAACAGCAGGCCAATCACCGCCGCATCGGGTACGCCGGTCACCGGCAAGCCATTGTCCGCCTGGAAGGTGCGGATGGCGTTGATGGTCACCACGTCGAGAATGCCGTCAATCGGACCGACCGCGTAGCCGAGGCCGTTCAACGCCTGCTCGATGACCAGGATGACGGCGGGGTCGTTCGGATCCCAGCTCGGCAGCCAGACGTCCTCGATGCAGTTGTCGACGGGGCCGGTCACGCCGAACGGCAGCTGCACGTCGACGACGAGCGACACCGAGTCGCCGGGATTGAGGGTGACCCAGTCGTGCATGCAGTTGACCAGATTGCTACCGGCGGCCTGCGTGCACACCCATTCGGGCTGCGGCCGGTAATCAAACAGGATCGCCCCCGGTGGCAGCGTGTCGAGCTCCCACAGCGGCCCCGACCAGACGCCCGGCCCGCGATTGGTGATCGTGATGGTGAAGGTGCAGATGCCGCCCTCGATGCACTGCGCCGGCCCGGTCTTGACCTTCTCCAGGTCGGGCGGCTCGTTGCCCTCGGGCACCTCGTCGACGAGGGGCGGCTCGACGATGTCGCCCTGCTCCTCGATCAGTTCGGGTCCGGCCTCGGTTTCCGCACAGTCCTGATAGACTTCGACATCGCCGACCCTGGTCGCATCGTTGCGCGTCAGCTCGGCGACGATGACATTGTTATTGGCGTCGAGGTTGATATTTGTATCGAACAGATAGGACTGCAAAGCCCCGGTCGCCGGGGTGGGCGCTCCGGTGGACGGGTAGGGCTGGGTCGCTGCCTGCGGCAGCAGTTCGGAATGGGCGTCCAGCGGGATGCCTTGGCCGCCCGCCACATAGGAGCCGTCCTCGGCCCGTCCGATGTCGGGGCTGAAACATGGCGCCTGCGGCGAGCATAGTTCGCCGCCGGTGATCCATGCGGTTTGATCGGGCCGCGACTTGTCGATGCGCCATTCGGGGTTGTAGGCGTAACCGAAGTCGACGCCGCCCGAGCCGTTGGCGCGGATGAAGGGTGGACCGTCATTCTTGCGATCGTAGAAGCCGACGTCGTAGCGGCCCTGCACCTGCCACTTTCCGGCATCGTCGAGCTGGTAGCGCAGCACGCGCGATTGATGCGGATAGGCAAACGGGTTCTCGTCGTCGAGGCCGAGATTGCGCACGCCGCCGCGCTCGGACACCAGCATGATGTTCTGGTCCGTGCACTTGCAGAAAGCGATATCGGCCACCGGACGGCTGTAGCCGAAGCGCTCGACGTCGTCCGGATTGGTGAAGAAGTCGGGAAGCTGGAATTCCTTGCGCACGCTGGCCGTGTCAAAATCGCCGTTCGCCGTGATGGCGACTGACCACATCGAATTGTGCTTGTCCTCCGCGCTGGCGGAAGCAAAGGAAGGATTCTCAAATCCCTCGCTGCCCCAGACCGCGTAATAGAGCCTGACCTCGCCGCTCTTGGCGTCCTTGCGCACACCCAGCCCCCAGACGCGGCGGCGGAAGTCGGCGAAATTCCAGCACGCCGGCGTCCTGGCGAAGGGCGTGGCACAATCGTCGATGCGTGCTGACGTGGCCGCATCGAAAGCGACCGTGGGCAGCGATTTCTTCTGTCCCGTGGCGACGTCGAGGAAATCGGCGCGCCCCGTCACGCCGTGATCGAACTGCCCGAGGTCGGCACCGTCACTCAGCTTGAGGCGGTGAATGAGGCCGCTCTCGAGATCGGACACGTAGAGCTGTTGGTGCCACTTGTCGTAGGCGATGTTGCCGAGCGCGGCGCCGGTATTGCGGCGGCCGTTGACCCCGATGCGGGCGAACGGTGTCGGCTTGCCGGTTGCGGTGTCGATCTTCCAGACTGTGCCGGGCCCGGCGTTCGGGCCCCACATGCCGGCCATCCAGTCCTTGTTGTCGGCTGCGCGGTGCAGGCCGAAGGCGGACGTGGCGGTGAGGTAAACGTTCGGGCTCTTGGCGGCGTCGACGGCGATGCCGAAGACCTGGCCGACCTGGCTGGCGGTGACCGGATTGCGTTGCGGTTCGTTGAGCCAGTGCTGGCCACGTGGCGCCTGCGACGGATTGCGCAGGTCGACGATGCTGCCCACAGTGCCGCTGAGATCAATTACGGCGCTGCCGCCCGATGTTGCCGTGCCGGAAAAGCGCGTGACATAGCCCTCGCCGGTCTGCAGCGCGCCGCTATCCTGGGCTGCGCCAGTTGAGGGCAGGGTGGCGACGGCTGCACCCGCAAGACAGGCAGCGACAAACGCCGCTCTTGCAGCGCTCGACACCAGTGCAAGCAGTCGATTGATTGCCGTCACGCCGTCGCCCCCGACACGCCTTCTTGAATTTATTGTCGGGTATCGACGGCAATAAGCATTGAGATAGGTCAAGGACGTTTCGCTTCGCCACCGCGCGTGCGGCAAGTTGTCCACGCGACGTCGCGCAACGCTTGCGCTAGCGTACCAATGCGACTTGCGATGTTCCTCGCGGTCTTCGCCAGCAGAGGACGCGTTTTCGCGCGCGCAGTCGCGCGCGATTCACTCTGCCATCGTCGCCAGATACACCGCCTGCGTGAACGGCCTGTCCTGCAACGGATTGTGAAACGTGACCGGCTCGGCGCGCGCCGTGGCGAACACCTTGGCCAGCCGCGCAACGAATGCCGCGTCGGGCCGGTCGTTCGACCACAGCCCGAACACGCCGCCGGGTTTGAGATGCGCGGCCAGCCGCTTGAGGCCGTCGGCGCCGTAGAACGCTGCGCTGCGCGCGTCGAGCAATGCTTCCGGGGAGTGATCGATGTCGACCAGCACCGCGTCGAAGCGGCGACCGGGCGTATCGGCGTCGAAGCCCGCTTCGGTTTCTGCCAGCGCAAAGAAGTCGCCGTGCACGAAGCGGCAGCGCGCGTCGGCGGTGAGCGCGGGCCCGAGCGGCACCAGTCCTTGCCGGTGCCAGTCAATCACCGGTTCGAGCGCCTCGACCACCAGCAACGAGGTGACCTGCGGATGCGCGAGCACGGCCTGGGCGGTGTGGCCGAGCCCGAGCCCGCCGACCACGACGTCGAGGTGCTCGCCGGCGAGCGATGCCAGCCCCAACCGGGCGAGTGCGATCTCGGACGCCGTGAACAGGCTGGACATCAGGAACGCGTCGCCGAGCTTGATCTCGAAGATGTCGCCGCCGTGACGCAAGTCGCGCCGCCGGCGCAGGCTCAGCGCACCTATCGGCGTGGGGCGGTAATCCAGCTCTTCGAACAGGGTGCTCATCGGCTCGCGGACCTTGGCAGCACATTCCAACATTGGATTGTCCTGATATGGTAGTCTTCATCATATGGCGGGCGTGAAGACGAATCCTCGTCGAAAGGGACGTGAAGCAATGAAACGGCTTGCCGGTTGTGCTCTGCTCGTTGCGCTCGTCATGCCCGCCGCCGCGCCGGCGCAAGGCATCCCCGGCGGCGCCCAGCAGGGCTATGAACGAGGCAACTGCGCCGCCGGCCCGATCGGCGCCGTTATCGGTGCCGCAGTTGGCGGCGTCGTCGGCGGGCTCGTCGGCGGCGTGAACGGGATGCTGGGCATCGAGCAGCGCAAGGACACGGACCGGCGCAAGCGCGCCAAATCCGATAGCCGGTGCGACCCCGACCGCCGCTGAGCGGCGGCGCCGGCCTGTGTTCGCCACAGCGTGGCGCTAAAGGCGGGAAGCCTGTCCCTGGACGGCGCGCTTCATGACGGCGATCCACATGTTGGCCCCGACCGACCAGGAGGGCGCCATGCCTTGCCCAAGGGCCACCTTTTTGGACTCGCCGATCGTGTAGGTGCCGGAGATCGCTTCCCAGCCTTCGGCGCCAAGCCGGTTGAGCGAGGCTTCGAAGGTCTCGGGGCCGTCCGCTTTGATGACTTGATATTCCCAGTTCATGCTGTCTCGTCGGCCGGAGGACGTTCAGGCCGCGGCTGCCGCGGCCATGCAAGGAGCAATCGCTAGCACGCCATCATTAACAAAGTCGCCGGAGCAGCCGGTAAGGCAGGCTGGCAGGGCCGCGATCCCGAAGTGCGGGTCCTCCGGCTTGCTCCGGGGGAACCGGGTTTCATTCGCGGGCAAGAAGGGACGAAGCCCATCGTTCAGTTCTGGTCGCCGTATCGCTCCCTGACCGCCGCGGCGACGAACAGCTTGCGTCCCTGCCGGCCCGGCGTGGTGCCATGCGCGGCGCACCAGGCCGGGAAGTTTGCCGGATCGATGCGCACCCGCATCACCGGGTGGCCGTAGGCCTTCAGGCCCTTTTCCATCTCTTCGGCCATCTTCAGCCACTCGGCCCAGGTGGGCGGCAGCGTGTCGCCGTCCTCGAACATCGCGAGCACGGCCGGATAGTCGGCCTCCTCGATCCAGTAGGCGCCGATGGCGGGAAGAGGTTTGTCGTCTGAATGCGTCATGCAGATGATGCTAGCACGGCAACCCCGGCGGACGAGCGATACGCAACGACCCGCCGATTGCGTATCTGCCTTCGTTCGGCGAGCGGATATTAGAATATGATGACGTCAATTCTGCTTTGACCAAATGCGGATTTCTCCGATCATCGTGATCGCCTCGCCACGTCTGGCGACCCTGTCACAGATGAAGATGCTTTCTGCCTCGTCATTTGACACGTATCAAGGTCTCTGCCTTTAAAGAAATTCATCAAAAGCGGCGTTGTCCACCCTTGCGAAGGGATGTCGTGCCATGGGACTGGCGTCTCGATTTCTCACCGCCTG